>Ga0302201_10004169_pt1 | contig 10489 bp, 10 predicted proteins | sample II_Bog_N3_2_FD_194586 | JGI IMG/M metagenome (GOLD analysis project Ga0302201, IMG submission 194586) | Peat permafrost microbial communities from Stordalen Mire near Abisko, Sweden - II_Bog_N3_2 | ecosystem: Environmental > Terrestrial > Soil > Wetlands > Peat | place: Sweden: Abisko...
GAAGAGATTATCCGCCAAGCGCTGGCAATCGGCACGGACGGCCACTCAGCGAACGCGGGCATGGAACACATCACGTTTGAGGATTTGGAACGCGAGGGCCACATTCCGCTGGCGATTCATCGCGACCCCGAGGGCCAGCCGTTTTTGCCGTACACGCGCGGGCCGTTCGCTACGCCTAGCGGCAAAATCGAATTCCATTCTGAGACATTGGCCGCGGCTGGGTTGGATCCGCTGCCCGGTTTCTCGCCGCCGGCCGAATCGCGCTGGGGTGAACTGGCGGAGAAGTATCCGCTGGAACTGTTGCCGCGCAAGGCTGATAACTACATGAACTCGACGTTCGCGAATCTCGACGGTCATCGCAAGATGGAGGCGCGCACCAGCCGGAAACTTGAAATACACCCGCTGGACGCGCAGTCCCGGGCGATCAATGAAGGCGACGCGGTGCGTGTGTTTAACGATCGCGGCACGCTGCGGTTGACAGCAATGCTGAACGAGAAGTTGCCGGCGGGCGTGGTTGCAGCGCGGCTGGACTGGGCGAAGCTGAATGGCGACGGCGCCAACGTGAATGCGCTCACCAGCGAGCGGCTCACCGACATCGGCGCCGGGGCTACATTTTATTCGACACTGGTTGAAGTAGCGAAGGCGTAGGCGCTGTTTCGATGGTTGATCGATTCCAATTCTCGCTTCGCGTTGCGACAGAAGACGACATTCCCGCGCTGCACGCGTTGATCGAAGCCAGCGTGCGCGGCTTGCATGTGGACGATTACACACCTGCGCAGATTGAGGGCGCGCTGGACACCGGACTGGGCGTTGATACGCAATTGATTCGCGACCGCACTTATTTTGTTGCTGAAGCGCAAGACGAGGCCGCCGGTGTCGCGACGGCGCTGGCCGGTTGCGGAGGATGGTCGAATCGAAGAACGCTTTTTGGCTCGGACCGCGCATCTGGCCGTGAGCCGGGGTTGCTTGATCCCGCGACGGACGCGGCCCGGATTCGCGCTATCTTCGTTCATTCCGCATATGCGCGACAGGGGCTCGGGAGTCTCATCCTCGCGCGCGTTGAAACTGAAGCCATCTCCGCTGGTTTTCGCCGATTCGAGATGGGCTCGACGCTTACGGGCGTTAAACTTTATCGGCTTAGAGGTTATGCAGAGGTAGAGCGAATCGATGTGTCGCTGACGAATGGCGAAGTTGTGCAAGTGGTAAAGATGGTGAAGAACGCAGCCTGAAGCTTGGATGAACTCCGCGGCCGTGTTGTGCGCCGGCCGCGGATCGTTTACTTCATAAACTCGGCGACCACCTGGATTTCTATTTTGCCCGCGCCATTTGGGGAATCGAGCGTGCCCAAAACGACGGGCTTGCCTTCCACAAGGTTCGAAGAACCTTCGAATACATCCTGGCCAAACACGGGGTCCTGGATTCCTGCGTTCGACTTTTCTTCGGAGACGCTCGACTGCACGATCTTGGTACGCAATCGCAACCCATCGCCCGCGGTATCGAGCCAGGCATCGATCATTAAGCCAACGTCTTCATACTGAACCTGGGTGTTGGCTTTGGAGGTCTCGTCATTGAAGCTTCCAGTGACAACGGGGACCTTGCTGCCTTGCTTGACTTCGCTCTTGCTGCCCACTTGAACCACCATGGCAATGCGCTGCGAGCCGGCCGGATTGGCGGAAGCGCCCTGATTCAGGGTGAAGGTGAGCCGGTATGTTTTCGATGGATGGTCGATATCGGCGATGATGCGCTGAGCGAGTTGAAGATCTTCGGCTGAGCCCCAAACGCTGATGGCGCCAAGGGAACTCTCCAGGTAGATCTTGGATTCGGGCAATAGATTGCGCAGGGCGGTGACGACGTCGTTTTCGGCGTCCCGCGTGGTATTGACCGGGTAGAAGGTTCTATATTCGTGCGGCGCGGCCGGCTTGGCTGCTGCGGGTTGATCCTGCGCGATGGCGCGTGGCGCGCATGCGATAAGTGTGAGCGTGGAAAGCAAACAGGCAGAGATTAAGTGTCTGCCTGTGGATGCGGCAGTTAGTGTCATGGATCGCCTCTCAAGAAATGAGTTTCGAAAGAATGCGTGCGGTTGGCGCCCCCGGCTGCGCGTTGCGCTCTTCCAATCACACAGACGCCGCCGCTTGATGATCGCTCGAAAAATGTGTGGGCGAGATGGGGACGAGGAGCTAGTTTCTCCAAACTGTCGGCAGCCTATTCGCATTCAACTCGAACGCGGCGGAGGCCGCGCACGGCGTTTGCGAGGTATACGGCGTCGGCGCTGCGCAGATCGTCGATATTGAGGATTCGCTCTTCAATGTCGGGCCGCGTTTCGAGCAGATAGCGGCGATAAATGCCCGGCAAGATGCCGCATTCGATTGGCGGCGTAAACAGTTGTCCATCTTTCTCAATGAACACATTGCTGATGGCTCCTTCAGTGAGTTCGCCGCAGAGGTTGAAGAAGAGAAGATCGTCGAAGCCCTCACGCTGCGCCTGCTCATAAGCCTGCGTATACAGCTCGCGTGCGGTGGTTTTGTGGAAGAGCATGCGGTCGGCGGGATCGGTGCGGGCTTTGGCGATTCGCGCGCTGCCCATGCGGTCAGGATCGAGCGCGGCCAGCTCTTGATGCGAGATTTGAACGTGGCCTTTGCGATCGAGAAGCAGGCGCACGCGTTGTTTTGAATCCGCAGCAAATTGCTGCGAATAGTTTTCGAGGGCCTTACGAACTTCAGCGCGATCGGCCACGAAATCGAAGTAGTCGGCAGAATCCATGAGCCGGTCGAGATGCAATTCGAGCAGTGGATATACGCCCTGCCACAGCATTGTCTCAATCAGTGAGAACTGCTCATTAACATCGCTTCGCGCAGTGGTGAGGAACTCCGCTTTCAGCAGGCACTCGCGGTATTCGTCGGCTGCCACCGAGTCAATTACGACGCCACTGCCGGTGCCCATGATTCCTGCGTTGCCGTTGAGCTCAAGGGAACGGATGGCCACGTTGAAGATAGTGCGATGGGGCGAGAAGAATCCGATTGCGCCGGTGTAAACGCCGCGCGGCTCGTCTTCAATTTCGGCAATGAGCTGCATGGCACGCACCTTGGGCGCGCCGGTGATCGAGCCGCAAGGAAAGAGCGCGCGGAAGATTGCCTCGCATGTTGCATCCTCGCGCAGATCGGCGGTGACGGTCGATGTCATCTGCCAGAGGGTGGGATAGCGCTCGACTGCAAACAGCTTTTCGGCCCGCACCGAACCAAACTTTGCGATGCGGCCCAGGTCGTTGCGCAGCAGATCGACAATCATCACATTTTCGCTGCGGTTCTTGGGGTCGACCTGGAGCCACTGGGCGCGCTCGCGGTCTTCGCGGGTGGTGCGGCCGCGGCGCGCGGTGCCCTTCATGGGCCGGGTAGTGATGCGGCGTCCGAGACCAGTGCCGGGATCAATGTTGAAGAAGAGCTCCGGAGAAAAGCTCAGAATTTTGTGGCCCGGTTCGGCATGGACAAACGCACCATAGCGAGCCGGCTGCTGTATGCGCAAACGTGCATACAGCTCTGCGGCGCTTCTCTCGACACGCAATCGCCAAGGGGCGGTAAAGTTCAGCTGGTATACGTCGCCGGCGCGAATCCACTCGTGAATTGCGGCGATGCGTTGTGCGTATTCGTTTTCGCCTATTGCAAAGTCGGCGGCAGCATGGACGCCAGCGTTTGGGTCATCATCGGCTGGTTTCGCGTCCAGTTGATCGCGGAGCGCCCGAAGTTTTGCTCGAATCTGCTGCGGCGGCTCGTCGATGAATTGCGCGGTCGCACTATCAATGCGGTAGCCGCGCTCATAGATTCCCAACCACGCGTGCGCGCCCTGTTGTACCTCACTTTTTCGGCCAGAAGCGGCGGGCTCAAACCATGCGCCGCACTCGTAATTGAAGAATCCCGCTGCTGAGTGCCCGGCCCGCACAGCGTGTTCGATGGCTGCAAACAGGGCCGGCAGTTCTTGCGCGCTGCGCGCCTGGCACACAAGCAAAGGAGCCGTGAACAATTGCGTCCACGGCTCTTCGTTTGACTCGTATTTTTGCGGCTCCGCGCCTTCGAGCAGCACCGTGGCCGGTGTGTCATTCACCAGCGCGTAAATCTCCGCGGGGAATGCGGAAAGGCGCTTCATCGAACAATGAATTATTTCACCGTCAGGGCCAGGGTGGTGGTGTTGGAGATTGAAGTGACTCCGTTACTGGACTGCGCGGTGATGGTGACGGTGTAGTTGCCTGCCGGCGTGGCTGGAGTTGGACCGGGACCGTGGTTGCGGTAGTAGTAGAGCGGGTTGCAGCCGGTCATGCCGAGAGACACAACAATTCCGACCAGAGCCACGAGCGCCAGGCGATTGAGAAACGCGCGACGCCGTGCGCCAAAGGCGAGCCCACCAAGGCCGAGCAGGCCGGGGAGCAGAAGCGCCCATGCAACAGTACGCATGTTTGAGCCGGGACCCACATTCGTTGCGGCACCGCCCGGTGTGCTGGCCGCCTGAGTTTCAAGCAGCATGGAACTGGTTGGCGGGCAGCTTGCCGGAGCCGATCCTGTAGCGCAGCTCGCCGGGGTGGTGGCCAGTATCTCAACGGTTTCAGGCGTGAACGTGCACGACGACTCATTGGGGAGACCCGAACATGAGAGAGTGACAAACATCGGCGCTGTGAGCGTGGCGTTATTTTCGGGTGTGACGGTGATCAGCGCCGTTCCTGTGGCGCCGGGGGTGAGCGTCATGGGTAAGGTGGTGGGGGATACGGGCGCAATGCTCAAACCATAGTCGGGCTGACCGTTGGTAGTTCCCGAGGCTGGGGCCACCTGCGATTTTGACTGCTGATGCGAGGCGTCGCCAAAGTAGACGGCGCGAAGCTGGTGGTCGCCGCCCGGCAGTGTGACTGCGCTGCGGGCCTGTCCTGAAGCGTCGAGGGCGGCTTCAGCGCGGGTGAGGGTTCCGTCTTCAATAGCCACAACGCCGCTTGCGGGCTGGCCGTCGGCGCCGATGACGCTGACCTGAATGGTGGCCTGGGTGCGGCCGTTCTGGTCGCTGGTGGCCACATTCAAGGTGGTAAAAGTAGCAATTGCCTGCGCGGATGCCGCCGCCGGCAACGCGGCAAGCGCAATACCCAGCCAAGCAATCCCTTGAAGCCGCAGAATGCGGCTGCCTATTTTTCTCACGTGCTCCTGCTCCAAAAGCAATTCTCTTTCGCCCATCTGGCGTGGCATTGAGTGAAGCTTCATTGTATCCGGCCAGCCCTTGAAGCGGCCACCTATCCGGATAGAACAGCCGGGGCTCAGCGGGACCGCAAGCAGTTGCCGGGTTGCGATTCTCGGTTTCTCAGCTCAGTAGATGGACGGTTCAGGAGCGAATCGGTAAGTTGCACAGGCGCCGAAGGCGCGGCGTGGCTTTCCCGCGCCCTGTTTCCGCAGAAATGTTATGCTTCTGCGCATCGAAGGTTCTTTGTTCCCAACGGCGCCTGATCAAGTGGGCGAGAGTGACCTATGAAGGCTTGCCTGGTTTCAATCCGTTTTGATGAGCGCGGCCCGTCCCTGGCGACGCGCTGGCTCCATTGCTTGCGGCAAGGCGTGCCGGGAATTTTGCTGGTTGGGGCCATGGCCGTACAGGGCCAGACGCCCGCTCCGCCGGCTGGCCAGGCGACGAAAAAGGTGGTTTATCCGGCGACGATCGTGGTTTCGTGCGACCTGCCTTGCAGGTGGACGCTTAACGGCAAGTCCCATGGCGCGATCGACGAAGGCAAAAGCGCAACTGCCGGGGTTCCGTTGGGCGAGTACCAGGTGGAAGCTCAGACCCTGGACGGGCTCGACCATTCTCAGCAGCAGATCGACGTAACGGAGAAGGGCCAATCTACGGTGAAGTTTGAACTGGAGCCTTTGCGCGACGCGCGGGTGAACCTGGAACAGCAGGCGAACGCGGCGCGGCCGGCCCAGCAGGCTTACGAGGAAGGCCAGATGATGGCCGCCCAACAGCAATTCGATCGGGCACGCCCGCTGCTGGAGCAGGCATGTAACGGCGGAAGCGCGAACGCCTGCGCCAGCCTGGGATATATGTTTGACGCGCCTCAAGGCGTGGCACAGGATTACCAGAAGGCGAGCGTCTTTTACGGCAAGGCATGCGCCCTCAATGTGGTTGCGAGCTGTACCAGCCTCGGTATTCTTTATGAATATGGACATGGTGTGACCAAGGATTACGTTCAGGCGCGCGCCAATTACCAGAAAGGCTGCGACGCAGGATATCCGAGCGGCTGCAGCTACCTGGGCGACCTGTACCTGAGGGGCCACGGGGTGCCAAAGGATGTGGCACAGGGACGGCAACTTTTGCAGAAGGGATGCGACCTGGGTGACCAGTGGGGCTGCGACGAACTGAAGCCAAAACCCTGACGCGAAGCATGTCCGCGCACTTCCGCTTCAGGCAAAGGCGTTTGGGTCTTGTTCCCTCGCTCCCTTGCTCCCTCGCTCCCTGTCTTCCGCGCTATCCTTGTCTGGCTGAGGATTTCTTGCCATGGCTTCTACAGATTCCGCTGCACTCCGCCCGCAACTCGCGCATCTTACCGCCATCCTCGATGAGCTTCGCGCCAAGGGCACGCACTTTAAGCTGCGCGTGCTCGAAGATCAGCAAGCGCCTGTGTGCCACTACGACGGCAAAGAAGTAATCAACCTGGCCAGCAACAATTATCTTGGCCTGGCTAACCACCCCAAGCTGATTGAGGCGGCCATCAATGCCACGCGCGAGCTCGGCGTGGGCTCGGGCGCGGTGCGCACCATCGCGGGCACCATGCGCATCCACATGGAACTCGAGGAGAAGATTGCGCGCTTTAAGGATGTTGAAGCTTGCGTTGTGTTTCAGAGCGGCTTTGCGGCTAACGCCGGCACGGTCAGCGCCATTCTCGGCAAAGAAGACTTCATCCTCTCTGACGAGCTGAACCACGCCAGCATTATCGACGGCGCGCGACTTTCGCGGGCGAAAATCAAAGTGTTTCGCCACAAAGACGCAAGCCATTGCGAAGAGCTACTGCAAGAGGTGGAAAAAGAGCCGGGGCGGAAACTGGTGATTACCGACGGCGTCTTCAGCATGGACGGCGACATTGGGCCGGTGGACAAGCTGGCGCGCCTGGCGGAAAAATATGGCGCCATCATGATGGTTGACGATGCGCATGCTTCGGGCGTGCTGGGGCGCAACGGGCGCGGGTCGGTGGATCACTTTGGCATGCACGGCAAGGTGGACGTGCAGGTGGGCACGCTGTCAAAGGCTATCGGCGCGCTCGGAGGCTACGTCTGCGGATCGAAGGACCTGATCGATTATCTCTACCATCGCGCGCGGCCGTTTTTGTTTTCAACCTCGCACCCGCCAAGCGTGGCGGCCACGTGCATTGCGGCCTTCGACATGCTTGAGGCTGAACCCGAGCGCATTCAGCGGCTATGGGACAACACGCATTACTTCCAGGGTGAGCTGGCGGGCGCGGGATTCAACATTGGCGGAGTCACCACGCCGGCGACGCAGACGCCCATTACGCCGATCATTGTTGGTGAGGGGCGCGCTGCCATGGAGTTCAGCCGGGCGCTGTTTGATGAAGGTGTGATGGGAACGGGCATCGCGTTTCCTACTGTGCCGGAGGGCAAGGCGCGCATTCGCGCTATTGTTACCAGCGAACATACGAAGGATCAGCTTGACCGTGCGCTGGAGACGATTGAGCATGTGGCTCGGCGGATGGGGTTGCTTGGCTAGGGTTGTGTGCAGGGGCTTGGAGTGAAAAACCTGTGAAGTTGTGAAGGGAGTGCCGCCAAGTGATTGATTCGATTCAATGTGGTTTCACAGGTTCACAGTTTTTAAAAGAAGATTCGGGATTCGGGGGATTCGCGGGCAGGCTTTATCGATTGAGAGAGCGGAAGTTTTGTTCATGTGCTTTTACCTAAGCCTTCTATCTCTCTTATTGTGCGCCAGAATGGATTAAATGCACGCAAAATGGATGCGGCCTAAAGCGTTTGAATTCAATGTGAAGGGGTCAGCCGCTCTTGACGTTTTTTTTGCGGCGGCATTTTGTTTTGACGTCGGCTGAATTTGTGAACGCAATCGGGAACGCTCAAGCCCGATACTGATATACGAGAGAAACAATGATCGCTCATCTACGTGGAAAGCTCATCTATAAACAACCTGGCCAGACCATTATTGAGGCTGCGGGCGTTGGATACGACGTCACCATCAGTGTGCCCACGTTTACGGCGCTGCCCTCGGTGGGCGCTGAAGCGGCGCTGCACATTTATACGCAGGTGAGCCAGGACCAGATCGCGCTCTTCGGATTCCTTGAGCCTCAAGAGAAGCGGCTGTTTGAGCGGTTGATTACGGTGAGCGGCGTGGGACCGAAGCTCGCAATAAAAATGCTGAGCGGCCTATCGGTGGAACGTACTGTGCAGGCAATTCGCTCGCAGGATCACGCGCAGCTTACTCGCATTCCAGGCGTGGGGAAAAAGCTGGCTGAGCGGCTTGTTGTTGAACTCAAAGACAAGCTGGATGACTTCGCCGTCGCGCCCACGCAGGCTACGGTGCAGGGTGCGGCTGTGGACGATGTGCTGTCGGCGTTGACGAATCTTGGCTATCAGCGCGTGGCGGCGGAGAAGGCGATTGAGCAGGCGATTGCGAAGGATGCGGCGCTGGCTGGGGATTTCGATGGGCTGTTTAGAGGGGCGTTGAAGGTGATTCGGTAGAAAAGCAGCTTTCAGCCATCAGCTTTCAGCTTCTTCGTGCTTGTCGCGGGGATTGGGTCAATTTGACATGGGTGCGGCATTGCCGCATAATGAGCTTATGTCAGCTTTACTCCCGACCGTTGTGGAGACAAGTGCTTTCACGCGAAGGGCAGAAAAGCTATTGAGCGCTGAGGAGTACGAGGAGCTGGTTATTTACCTAGCGCGGTACCGTGAGACCGGGGACGAGATTCCCGGCACTGGGGGCGTACGCAAGTTACGCTTTGCCGCTTTCGGAAGAGGCAAATCCGGCGGAGTGAGAGCCGTCTATTACTACTACGACGAGGACACACCCCTTTACGCAATCTTTCTTTATGGCAAGAACGAGCAAACCGATCTGTCCCCGGCACAGAAGAAGGAAGTTACGGCGTTCGCGGCAATCATCAAGGCCGCCGCAATTTCGAAAAAGAGGTCACAATGAAGCGCAAGAATGTAGCCAGCGAGTTCGTTGAAGCCATGCGGGAGGCTGCTGCCATTGCAAAGGGCGAGGTTAAGCCCGCGCGCGTTACCAAGTTCAAGCCATCGATTGCGTTGGAGATTCGCCAGATCCGCCTTTTCACCGGATTGAGCCGCGCCGAGTTTGCCCGCCGCTACGCGCTCGATGCGCGCGCTTTGCAGGACTGGGAGCAGGGACGCCGGCGGCCGGACCGCGCGGCGCGCGCATACCTCACAGTCATTGCACACAGGCCAAAGGCTGTGGAGGAAGCGCTGGCGAGTTGAGGATGCACAGGGCTGAAGGTGATTCGGTGAGAAGGACAGCTTTCAGCTATTAGCTCTCAGCTATCAGTTTCGTCGGGTTCGTGCTGATAGCGGCGCCAGGACTCTCCGGGCGCGTTCCGTTCGGCGTACCACCCGAGAGGAAGGTCCGCGAGCTCGACCAGAGTCGGGTCCTTTTCAACCATGTGATGCAGGCATACCAGCTCAGGTCCGCCATTTTCTATTCCGGTCTCCCCGAGGATTTGCCATGCTCCGTCCGAAAGGTCGTGCGTCACGAACGTGACCCATTCCGTTCGTTCTTGGATTGCCTTCGAGATGAATACCTTGGTGTGCGGCGGATCGGGAAATTGCCAGTTGGGAAACTTGCGGCTTTCTTCAACCGAATCCCAGAAATCACGCTCCACTACTGTGAATGGGACTTCTGGTTGCATCATGGGCTGGGCAAATCTCTGGTTGAACCCTTCTTCTCCTGGGAATCGGTTTTCAAGATCTGGGTAAATCGCCTGGAGCACTGGATAGTCGGTCCCGTCGTAATACCAGTTGGCCCAATTCATCAGATGTCTTACCCACTTTGGATCGACCGGACGGAACTCGCAGTCAACATTGCCGATCAGGTCGGCGTGGCGTCCTTGAGTGAGATCAACGCCCGCCCGTAAGCGCTTCGCGGCCTCATTTAGGCAGGCCTGCGCAGTGGAAAACTTGAGACCGACCGTGATCAGATCGGGGCTGCCGCTGGTGTCGTACACGCCGATGGTGTACGTCCAGCTCATATCGTGTTTGCAATCTCGACCAACTGAGATCACTGAGCATCCATATTCTTCGATTTGACCAATCGTGTTCTCGTCCGTAGGATGCAGGGCTGTGGCGCGCCACTTGCGAGTGCGCTCGGTTTCGAATCTCTTTACTTGATCGGCCAACACAGCTCCTTTGCAGAACCCACTACGCATGATACCCGTTGAGCGAATCATCGGGCGGGCGCATTCGGTAAACTTCTATTGCCATGGTAACGAAAAAATCTCCCGCTC
>Ga0302201_10004170_pt1 | contig 10488 bp, 5 predicted proteins | sample II_Bog_N3_2_FD_194586 | JGI IMG/M metagenome (GOLD analysis project Ga0302201, IMG submission 194586) | Peat permafrost microbial communities from Stordalen Mire near Abisko, Sweden - II_Bog_N3_2 | ecosystem: Environmental > Terrestrial > Soil > Wetlands > Peat | place: Sweden: Abisko, Stordalen...
GCGTCGCCGTGGAGTGTTACCTGCATCCGCGCGACAGCCTGCTGGCCAGTATCGAATTGCCCAACCTGCCGCCGGCGAGGATCCAGGCGGCGGTGGGCTGTGCGGCCCAGGCACTGATCCTTGGTGGTTGCGAGTCGATGCATATCGTTCACAGCCTGCGGGATGCCGAGGGGCAGGTGCAGGTCGCCTGGTTGCAACGGGCGCTGCTGGAGCGCTTCGGTACCTTGCTGCGCCAGTCCGGGCTCAAGTTGCGCGGCCTGTACCCGGCGGCCTACTGCCTGCCGGTGGACGCGACCCAGGCGCCGGTGGTGGCAGTGCGCGACGAGCATCTGCTGATGCGCCGCAGCCAGGACCAGGCCCAGGTTCACCCGGCTGTCGATGCTGCACTGACGGACCTGCTCAACAGCGGTGGGGTGGTGCATTGGGTGGGTGCTGGGGCGCCGGACAACGCTTTGGTCCAGAGCCTGCCCGAAGACCGGGTCTGGATTGGTAAAGCGCCGAGTTGGGGGTTGCACGGCGCGGTCCAGCCGATGGCCGGCAACACCGGCGGCTGGGGACGTGCCGTGGCCTGCCTGGTGCTCGCGGTGGCGGTCTGGGCCGTGGGCCTCAACCTCTATGCCGCCCGCCAGGTGGAGCAGGGCCAGCAACTCAAGGCCTGGATGACCCAGCGGGTCAAGCAGGCATTCCCGGCCTTGCCGATGATCCTCAATCCCTTGCAGCAGGCCCGTCAGCAGCTGGCCCTGCGTGAGAGTGGTGCGCCCGGCGACAGCGGCTTTACCCGATTGGTCCAGCAGGCCGGAACCGCCATGCCCTTTATGGTCGGCAGTCTGCAAACACTGGTCTTCGAACATGGCGAACTGCACCTGAGTCCGCTGCCGGGTACGCCGGGTGGTGGTCGCGACAAGGCCTGGCAGCTCAGCCTGACCCAGGCCGGCGTGGAAGCGACGGCGGTTGCCGACGGCTGGGTCCTGAAAACCACCGGTCCGCAACCGCTGGCGGAGAGCGACAGTGAATAAGGCCTTGATCAACCGCTATCGAAACCGCTGGCAGCAGTTTTCGAGTCAGGCCCGGTTGTATTGGCAAAGCCTGGCCCTACGCGAGCGACAGCTGGTGTTGGGCATGGCGGCGGGCGTCTCGGGCCTGCTGGTGTGGTTCGTATTGATCCAGCCGCCGTTGCAGAAAATCGACTTCTGGCGTCTCGAAACCCCCAAGTTGCGCACCCAGGCACAGACCCTCGACGGCCTGCTGCAAGGGCTGGCCGGTCCGAGCGCCGGGAACGTCGAGGCCGGGTTGCGCAGCAGCCTGGACGCTGGCGGCCTGGCCGGGCATTACCAATTGCAAAACGTCGGTGCCGGCTGGCTGCTGACCTTCGATGACGCCCCGGCGGATGGCCTGGTGGGCTGGCTGCTGGGGAGTCCCCCTTTATTCACCCTGGAAGTGGTCGAGGCCCGTTTGCAACGCAAGGGTGCGACCGAACCCGATGGCACGGCGGGCAAACTGTCCGGAACCGTTCGCATGGATCAGGCGCTTGGCGCTAAGGAAGCTTCATGAAGTGGTCAGGTTCTTTATCGGCCTTGCGTTATCGGCAGGCCGCGGCGCCCTGGTTGTTGATGGCTTTGAGTGCGTGCAGCACGCCACCCCCGTCGGCGCAGCCGCCATTGCTGGTGGAAAGCGAGTTGGGCCGGCCCCTGGCCTCGACGGTCAGGAGCGGCGATGCCGTGGCCGACCGGCAGCGGCTCCAGGCCCAGGTGGAGCAGCAACATCGGCAGACGCGCGCGCCGATCAATCCCGGTACGGGCAAAAGCACGGCCAAGGGCAGCCCGGCGGCCAGTCCCCTGGGCAACCAGCCGGTGCAGTTGAACTTCGTCGACGCCGATATCCAGGCGGTGGTGCGCGCATTGTCGCGTTCCACCGGCCAGCAGTTCCTGGTGGACCCACGGGTCAAGGGCACCCTGACCCTGGTCTCCGAAGGCGAGGTGCCGGCCCATCGCGCCTATGACATGCTGCTGGCGGCCCTGCGCATGCAAGGCTTCAGCGTGGTGGATGTGGGCGGGGTCAGCCAGGTGGTGCCGGAAGCCGATGCCAAGCTGCTCGGCGGGCCGATCTACAGCGCCGATCGTCCGGCCCAGGGCGGTATGCTGACCCGCACCTTCCGCCTGCAATACGAAAACGCGGTGAACCTGATCCCGGTGCTGCGGCCGATCGTCTCGCCGAACAACCCGATCAATGCCTACCCGGGCAACAACACCGTGGTGATCACCGATTACGCGCAGAACCTGGACCGGGTCGCCACGCTGATCGCCAGTATCGACACCCCCAGCGCCATCGACACCGATTTGGTGACGATCCAGAACGGCATTGCCAGCGATATCGCCAGCATGGTTTCCGAACTGCTGGACAGCCCCGGCAATGACCCGACCCAGAAGATCGTCGTGCTCGGCGACCCGCGTTCCAATTCGATCATCATTCGCTCTGGCAGCCCGGAGCGCACGCAGCTGGCGCGGGAACTGATCTACAAGCTGGACAATGCCCAGAGCAACCCGAGCAACCTGCACGTGGTGTACCTGCGCAATGCCCAGGCCGGCAAGCTGGCCCAGGCCCTGCGTGGGCTGCTCACGGGGGAAAGCGACAGTGGCGACGGCAAGGGCGATCCGACCCGGGCCATGCTCAGCAACGGCGGGATGAACAGCAATAGCAGCCAGAATGGCCAGGCCAGCACCCAGAGCGGCGGCGGCACCTCGAGCAGTGGCACGGGCAGTGCCACCAGCGGGTCTTCAAGCGCCCAGGGCGCGCGGACGGGTACCGCCAGCCAGGGCTCGGACCAGAGTGTGGCGTTTTCCGCGGGTGGGGTGACCATCCAGGCCGATGCCACCACCAATACCTTGCTGATCAGCGCGCCGGACCCGTTGTACCGCAACCTGCGGGAAGTCATCGACCAACTGGACCAGCGTCGCGCCCAGGTGGTGATCGAAAGCCTGATCGTCGAAGTCAGCGAAGACGATGCCAATGAATTCGGCGTGCAATGGCAAGCCGGCAACCTGGCCGGCAATAGCGTGATCGGCGGGGTCAACCTGGGTGGGACCAATCTGGTCAGTACTGCCAAGAACAGCATCGACGTGTTGCCCCAGGGGTTGAGTCTTGGGTTGGTCAAGGGCGCGGTGAATATCCCCGGTGTCGGTCAGGTCATGGACCTCAAGGTCCTGGCCCGGGCCTTGAAAACCAAGGGTGGTTCCAATGTACTGTCGACGCCGAACCTGCTGACCCTGGACAACGAAGTGGCGAGCATCTTCGTCGGCCAGACCATCCCCTTTGTCAGCGGCCAGTATGTCACCAGCGGCAGCAGCTCGAGCAACAACCCGTTCCAGACCATCCAGCGCGAGGAGGTCGGCCTCAAGCTCAATGTGCGGCCGCAGATTTCCGAAGGCGGCACGGTCAAGCTGGATATCTACCAGGAAGTCAGCACGGTGGATGATCGCGCCTCGGCGGCGGCGGCCGGTACGGTGACCAATAAACGCGCCATCGATACCAGCATCCTGCTGGATGACGGGCAGATCATGGTCCTCGGCGGCCTGTTGCAGGACGGTTATACCCAGACCAATGATGGCGTGCCCTTTCTGTCGAGTATTCCCGGGATCGGTGCGCTGTTTCGTCATGAGCGGCGCGAGACCAACAAGACCAACCTGATGGTGTTCCTGCGGCCCTATATCATTCGCGACGGGGCGGCGGGACGGAGCATCACCCTGAACCGTTATGACTTTATCCGCCGGGCCCAGGGCAGCCTGCAACCGGAGCGCAGCTGGGCCATGCCGGATATGCAGGCGCCGCAGTTGCCGAACGCGGCCCAGGCCATCCCGGGTTCCGCGCCGTCGACCCCGCAAACGCCGCGGGCGGCGATTCGCGCGGTGCCGCTGTCGGTCAATGAGCGTACCCAGCCATGAGTGCACTGCCGTACGCCTGGGCCAAGGCGCAGCGGGTCCTGCTGCGCGACGGCGAGGACGGGGCGGTATTGACCGCCTGTCCATCGACCCCCGGCTGGGCCATCAGCGAAGTCCGCCGACAGTTCGGTCCGGCCCGCCTGGAACAGGTCCGCGACGAGGAACTCGACGGCCTGCTCGCCAGCGCCTATGCCGACACCGGCAGCGCGGCGGCGGTGGTCGGGGCGGCGGAAAACGAAGTGGATCTCGACCGGCTGATGCAGGACATCCCGGAAATCACCGACCTGCTTGACACCCAGGACGGCGCTCCGGTGATCCGCATGATCAACGCCTTGCTGACCCAGGCCGCGCGGGACGAGGCCAGCGATATCCATATCGAACCCTTCGAGACCCATTCGGTGGTGCGCTACCGGGTCGACGGCACCCTGCGCGACGTGGTCTCGCCCCGCAAGGCCCTGCACGGCGCGTTGGTGTCGCGGATCAAGATCATGGCGCAGTTGGATATCGCCGAGAAACGCCTGCCCCAGGACGGCCGCATTGCCTTGCGCGTGGCCGGCCGGCCCATCGATATCCGTGTCTCCACCGTGCCCACCGGCCATGGCGAACGGGTGGTGATGCGCTTGCTGGACAAACAGGCCGGACGCCTGCAACTGGAAACCCTGGGCATGGACCCCGATGTGCTGTCCCGGCTCGACCATCTGATCCGCCAGCCCCACGGTATCGTGCTGGTCACCGGCCCCACCGGCAGCGGCAAGACCACCAGCCTCTACGCCGCCCTGGCCCGGCTCGACGCCAGTACCAGCAATATCCTCACCGTCGAGGACCCGGTGGAATACGACCTGCCGGGGATCAGCCAGATCCAGGTGAATGCCAAGATCGACATGACCTTTGCCCTGGCGTTGCGGGCGATCCTGCGCCAGGACCCGGACATCATCATGATCGGCGAGATCCGCGACCTGGAAACCGCGCAGATTGCCGTGCAGGCCTCGCTCACCGGGCACCTGGTGCTGGCAACCCTGCACACCAACGACGCGGTGTCGGCGGTCAACCGCCTGATCGACATGGGCGTGGAACCGTTCCTGCTGGCCTCGTCGATGCTCGGCGTGCTCGCCCAGCGCCTGGTCCGGCGCCTGTGCCAGCACTGTCGCCAGGAAGACCCGGCCGCGCCCGGCACCTGGCGGCCGCTGGGCTGCAGTGTGTGCAATCACACCGGCTACAGCGGTCGTACCGGTATCCACGAGCTGTTCTGCATTGACGACGATATCCGCAGCCTGATCCACCAGGGTGCCGGCGAGCAGGCCCTGCGCCTGGCCGCGCGGGCGGCGGGCATGTTGAGCATGCGCGAGGACGGCGAGCGCTGGGTACGCAGCGGCGCCACAGCGCCGGAAGAAATCCTTCGTGTGACACGGGACGCCTGATGAATCGCTATCGCTTCGAAGCCGCCGATGCCCTGGGCAAGATCGAAACCGGGCATCTGGAAGCCGACAGCCAGGGCGCGGCCATGGGCCTGCTGCGCAGTCGGGGACTGACCGCCTTGCTGGTCCAGGCCGATGGCGTTCAGGGCGGGGGCGGCGCCAGCGGGATGTTCAGCGCCAAACTGTCGGACAACGACCTGGCCTGGGCCACCCGGCAACTGGCAAGCCTGCTGGGCGCCAGCTTGCCGCTGGAAGCCGCGTTGAGCGCGACGGTGGAGCAGGCCGAGCGCAAGCATATCGCCCAGACCCTGAGTGCGGTGCGTGCCGATGTGCGCGGCGGCATGCGTCTGGCCGAAGCCCTGGCCAAGCGGCCACGGGACTTTCCCGATATCTACCGGGCGCTGATCGAGGCGGGGGAAGAGTCTGGCGACCTGGCCCAGGTGATGGAGCGGCTGGCCGACTATATCGAGGAGCGCAACAACCTGCGGGGCAAGATTCTCACCGCGTTTATCTACCCGGGAGTGGTGGGGTTGGTGTCGGTGGCCATTGTGATTTTCCTCCTCAGCTATGTGGTGCCCCAGGTGGTCAGCGCTTTTTCCCAGGCTCGCCAGGATCTGCCGGGGCTGACGGTGGCGATGCTCAACACCAGTGACTTTATCCGCGCCTGGGGCTGGTTGTGTTTTGGCGTGCTGGTGGGCGGTTTGTGGGGCTGGCGCTTGTATTTGCGCAATCCGGCGGCGCGGTTGGCTTGGCATAGTCGGATTTTGCGCTTGCCGCTGATCGGGCGATTTGTGCTGGGGCTGAATACTGCGCGGTTTGCCTCGACCCTGGCGATTCTCGGCGGTGCCGGGGTGCCGTTGTTGCGGGCCCTGGAGGCGGCGCGGCAGACGGTGTCCAACGACCGTCTGAGCCTGAGTGTGACCGAGGCCACGGCGCGGGTCCGCGAAGGGGTGAACCTGGCGGCGGCGTTGAAGGTGGAGAAGGTGTTTCCACCGGTGTTGATCCATCTGATCGCCAGTGGCGAGAAGACCGGTTCGTTGCCGCCGATGCTGGAGCGGGCGGCGCAGACCTTGTCGCGGGATATCGAGCGGCGGGCCATGGCCATGACCGCGCTGCTCGAACCCTTGATGATCGTGGTGATGGGGGCGGTGGTGCTGTTGATCGTGATGGCGGTGTTGCTGCCGATCATCGAGATCAATCAGTTGGTGCAATAGCCCCTGGTACCTGTTTCGCCGTTGATGAGCTTTGACGCCTGCCTCTGGCCAACCGCATCACCACCACAAAAAACACCGGCACGAACACCACCGCCAGCGTCGCCGTGATCATCCCGCCGATCACCCCGGTACCAATGGCCTGCTGGCTCGCCGAACTGGCGCCAGTGGCAATCGCCAGCGGTACCACCCCGAGGATAAACGCCAGGGACGTCATGATGATCGGACGCAAGCGCAGCCGAGCCGCCTGCACCGTCGCATCCAGCAGATCATGCCCCTCGTCGTACAGACTCTTGGCGAACTCGATGATCAAAATCGCGTTCTTCGCCGAAAGACCGATGATGGTGATCAACCCGACCTTGAAGAACACATCGTTGGGCATCCCGCGCAAGGTCACCGCCAGTACCGCGCCAAGCACCCCGAGTGGCACCACCAGCAGCACCGAGGTCGGGATCGACCAGCTTTCATACAAGGCCGCCAGACACAGGAATACCACCAGCAGCGACAGCCCCAGCAGCGTCGTCGCCTGGGAACCGGACAACCGCTCCTGCAAGGACAAACCGGTCCATTCCAGGCCCAGTCCCGCCGGCAACTGCGTCACCAGCCGCTCCATCTCCGCCATGGCCTGCCCGGTGCTGTGTCCGGCCTTGGGCTCGCCGGAAATGGCAATTGCCGGGTAGCCGTTGTAACGGGTCAGTTGCGCCGGACCCTGGGTCCAGTGCGCCCGGACAAAGGCCGACAACGGCACCATTTTCCCGCCGCTGTTGCGCACATTGATCTTCAGCAGATCGGCCACCTGGCTACGCTGGTCGCCTTCGGCCTGGATCACCACCCGCTGCATGCGCCCCTGGTTCGGGAAGTCGTTGACATAGCTCGAGCCCAGGGCGGTGGAGAGCAGGGCGCCGATATCGGCAAAGGACACCCCCAGGGCATTGGCCTGCTGACGGTCGACCTCCAGCTGCACCTGTGGCGCTTCGGCCAGGGCGCTTTCGCGGACATTGGCCAGCACCGGGCTCTTTTCCGCCGCCGCCAGCAACTGGGTACGGGCTTTCATCAGCGCCTCATGCCCCACGCCGCCACGGTCCTGCAAACGGAACTCGAAACCACTGGAAGTGCCGAGGCCGTCCACCGGCGGTGGCAGGATGGCGTAGGCCACGGCGTCCTTGATCTCGCCCAACGCCAGGTTGGCGCGGTCGGCAATGGCTTGCGCCGAGTCCTTGGCACCCCGCGCCGACCAGTCCTTCAGGGTGGTGAAGGCCAGGGCGGCGTTCTGCCCGCTGCCGGAGAAACTGAAGCCGAGGATCATGGTGGTGTCACCGACGCCCGGTTCCGTGGCGTTATGGGCTTCGATCTGTTCCACCACCTTGATCGTGCGGTTCTGGCTCGCTCCCGGCGGCAGCTGGATATCAGTGATGGTGTAGCCCTGGTCTTCCACCGGCAGGAACGAGGCGGGCAGGCGCATGAAGCACAGCCCCAGCACGACCAGCAACAGACCGTAGACCACCAGGTAACGGCCGCTGCGTTTCAGCGCATAGACCACCCAGCCTTCATATTTATTGCTCAACTGCTCGAAACGCCGGTTGAACGCGCCGAAGAAACCGCCCTTGGCGTGATGCTCGCCCGGGGCAATCGGCTTGAGCAGGGTGGCGCACAAGGCCGGGGTCAGGGTCAGGGCAAGGAAGGCCGAGAACAGGATCGAGGTGGCCATGGACAGCGAGAACTGCTGGTAGATCACTCCAACCGAGCCCTGCATGAAGGCCATGGGAATAAACACCGCCACCAGCACCAGGGTGATGCCGATGATGGCGCCGCTGATCTGGCCCATGGCCTTGCGCGTGGCGTCTCGCGGTGAGAGCCCCTCGTTGGCCATGATCCGTTCGACGTTCTCCACCACCACGATGGCGTCGTCCACCAGGATGCCGATGGCCAGGACCATGCCGAACATGGTCAGTACGTTGATCGAGAAACCCAGGGCCAGCATGGTGGCAAACGTCCCCATCAGCGCCACCGGCACCACCAGGGTCGGGATCAGGGTGTAGCGGATGTTCTGCAGGAACAGGAACATCACCGCGAACACCAGCAACATGGCTTCGCCCAGGGTGTAGATCACCTTGGTGATCGAGACCTTGACGAAGGGCGAGGTGTCATAGGGGATCTTGTATTCAACCCCGGCCGGGAAGTAGCGCGACAGCTCGTCGAGCTTGGCGCGCACCAGGGTGGCGGTGTGCAGGGCATTGGCGCCGGGGCTCAACTGGACGCTGAAGGCGGTGGACGGCTTGCCGTTCAGGCGGGTGCCGTACTGGTAGTCCTGGCTGCCGATTTCCACCCGGGCGACATCGCCGATACGCACGCTGGAACCGTCGGGGTTGGCCCGCAGGACGATATCGGCGAATTCCTTCGGCGTGCTCAACTGGCCCTTGACCAGCACCGCGGCGTTGATTTCCTGAGTCGGACGGGCCGGCAGGTCGCCGATGCTACCCGCCGAGACCTGGGCGTTCTGCCCGGCCACGGCGGCGCTGACGTCCGCCGGGGTCAGGTTGAAACCCACCAGTTTCTGCGGGTCGATCCAGATCCGCATGGCCCGCTCGGCGCCATACAGCTGGGCCTTGCCGACACCGTCGAGACGCTTGATCTCGTTCATCACATTACGCGCCAGGTAGTCGCTGAGGGCGCTTTCGTCGTACTTGCCGTCACTGGAGGTGAGGGTGGCGAGCAGCAGGAAGCCGGCGGAAACCTTTTCCACCTGCAAGCCTTGCTGGGTCACGGCGGCAGGCAGGCGCGGCTCAACCGCTTTCAGGCGGTTCTGCACATCGACCTGGGCCATCGCCGGATCGGTGCCGGGTTGGAAGGTCGCGGTGATGGTGGCGCTGCCCAGGCTGCTCTGGGATTCGAAATACAGCAGGTGATCGGCACCGTTGAGCTCTTGCTCGATCAGGCTGACCACGCCTTCATCCACGGTTTGCGCCGAAGCGCCGGGGTAGACGGCGTAGATTTCCACCTTCGGTGGGGCGACGTTGGGGTACTGCGCCACCGGCAACTGCGGGATGGCCAGGGCGCCGGCCAGCAGGATGAACAAGGCGACCACCCAGGCGAACACCGGTCGGTCGATAAAGAAATGCGGCATGCTCACTGTCCTTTGGACTGGGCGAGGGGAAGAGGGCTGTCATCGACCTGCACCAACTCGCCGGGCCGGGCGTGTTGCAGGCCCTCGACGACGATGCGATCGCCGGCCTTGAGGCCGTCGGTGACGATCCAGCGATCGTTCTGCACCGCGCCCAATTGCACCGGTTGCTGGCTGATCCGCTGTTCGGCATCCACCAGCAGCACCTGGGCGATCCCGGCGCTGTCGCGCTGGATAGCCCGTTGCGGCACGGTGATGGCTTCGCGGTTGACCGCCTGTTCGACGCGCACCCGGACGAAGCTGCCGGGCAGCAGGTCGAGGTCCGGATTGGGGAATTCGCTGCGCAGGATCACCTGGCCGGTGCCGGGGTCGACGCTGATATCGGTGAACAGCAACTTGCCCGGCAGCGGGTAGGCACTGCCGTCATCCTGGATCAGCGTGGCCTTGGCCTGGTTTTGCCCGACCTGCTGCAACTGCCCGGCACGCAGGGCGCGGCGCAGGTCATTCAGCTCGCGGGTCGACTGGGTCAGGTCGGCGTGGATCGGGTTCAACTGCTGGATCAGCGCCAGGGCGGTGGTTTCGTTCTGGCCAACCAGGGCGCCTTCGGTCACCAGCGCGCGGCCGATACGTCCGGAAATCGGCGCGGTGACGGTGGCATAGCCAAGGTTGAGTCGGGCCCGCTGCACGGCGGCCTTGTTCGCGGCGACATCGGCGGCACTCTGGCGCGCGGCGGCTTCGGCGTTGTCGTAGTCCTGGCGGCTGACCGCGTGGCTCTCCACGAGGTCGCGGTAGCGCTGGTGTTGCAG
>Ga0302201_10004172_pt1 | contig 10484 bp, 16 predicted proteins | sample II_Bog_N3_2_FD_194586 | JGI IMG/M metagenome (GOLD analysis project Ga0302201, IMG submission 194586) | Peat permafrost microbial communities from Stordalen Mire near Abisko, Sweden - II_Bog_N3_2 | ecosystem: Environmental > Terrestrial > Soil > Wetlands > Peat | place: Sweden: Abisko...
GTGTTGCCGGTCAGGTGTTCGTAGGCTCGCAGGGCGCCTTCCGCAGCGGCGAGCAGCGAGTAGGCCTGCTGTGCCGCTGTGGCAGCGAACTGCCGGGCTCGCTGGGCGCGGCTCTCCCAACCGGAGGGGCCATCGGCGTCCTCGTCGCGGGTGTCGTTGGCGAGCCGCATCGTGGCGTCCTTGGCGTCGGTGATCCGGCTGCTGTAGAAGTTCGCCGCGCCGCAGGCCGAGGAGACAAACGACCCGGTGATGCGCTGGAGGTGGATGTCCAGCGCCTTCTCGTTCACCAGCGCTTCGAGCGGCCCGGTCGCTGCGATGATGGCTGCTTCCGTGGCGGCGCGGATGTCGTCGAACGGCACCGGGTCGAGAGCGAAGGTGCGAGCGATGTTCGCGTAGATCGCCTCGGTCGGAGCAAGCAGGCGCACCATTTCGATGGTGATCGGTTTGCGCTGGTTCGACGCGGTTGCAGGTGAGCGAGCCGGGGTCTTTGGGGTCTTCGCCATTTTACAATTCCCTCAAGGTGACCTCCGACGGGCTTTGGCGTGATGCCGCAGTCCCCGCCGGGGTGCGGTCTCCTTGGCGGGGGCGTGCCTGCGGTGGAATCCCCCGAACGCATGTGAGCGAGCGAGGTGAGGCCAGCGTCCGGGCGGGGCGCTCTTGTCTTTGCGCCCTGCAGCCGGACGCGGACTCGCCTTCGCGCTGCGAGCGTGCGGAGCCGAAGGCGCGAGCGCGGCCATTGCGCAGCGAGGCATTTTTTGCCGAGCTGCAGTTGGCCTGGCGCTCGCGGGGGTTCTGCCGCAGGCACGCCTCCGCCAGACCGCACGCATCCCGGTGGGACGCGGCATTACGCCGGGAAGCTTGTCGGTGTCACATGGTTCGAGGGAATTGATGGCGGAGGCTTCGAAGGCCCTGCTCGCCACCGCAACCTCGATCGGCGACCAGCGCAAACCCGTCAACCATCGGGTGCGGCCTGCGTCCGACCGAGGCGATGCGCGTGTCGCCGCTCCGCAGTCTGACCCGGGTGCCGGACGGCGTCAGCGCCGTCATGGGAGCCTGCCTCATCGCGCTGGCGACCGGTATCCGCCGCGAGGCTGGTGAATGAGATGGTGCTGGCCTCCATACCTCGGCGCCGTCACCGGGTTGTTCGCCTCGGCTTGCGGTGCGAGCGACTACATGCGGCCGGATCAGCGCGGCCACGGGCGCTGCGGTGCTCGCCAATGGGCCTGCGGCGAGGGCGCAGAGGCCATCTGGTGGGGGCCGTCGCCGCGGGTTCGGCTTCGGTGCCATGGCGGCCGCAGTCTGGCTGATCGCTTGCCGCCGCGGAGGGTGCTGTGCGGGCAGCACAACACCACTGGCAAGATGTGGACGCCTCGCGTGGCGCGCGCCCGCGCAGATGGTGTGCGCCAGGTCTGCGTGCGAAGCCGAGGCTGTTCGGGCGCGACGGTTGGGCGGGGGCCTCCGCGTGTTCCGCCGTCGGAGCGGAGGAGGACTCGTAAGCGTGGTGGTTTCATCCGTGACCCGACGGCGCGCGCCGGATGCGAAGCGAAGCGCAGCGCGCGTGCCGGAGCCCGGAGGGCGCGCGAAGCGCGGGTTGCTTGCTCGTTGTGCGGGAGCATCAGCGATGTCATCAGGAGGTCTCCCTGGTGGCCAGCTTGCGCGAGCGATGTTAGCGCGAATGCGGCGAGACGCCCGCTTGGGCGGCTCGACTTCCCTTAGGTTCTGCGGAACTTCTTCAGTTTCGCGGAGCCTTAGGGAAGCTACGTAGCGGTCCGCGAGGACGCGCCCAAACTGGTTTCGAATGCGACGGCGAGTTGGTTGAGCTTTTCTTGCTGGCCGGTTGACAGATGATCCCGGAATCGTACGAGTGCGCGTGTATCGAAGTCGTCTGGCACTTCGCTTCGTTCCTGAGCTTCGTATAACGGAACCAACTGCCAGAGGGTCTGGTACAGACCTGAATCGACGCCATCAAGGCACTCTGCCGTCGCGTCTGGCGACCATACTTCGAATAACGGGTGCGGAGTGATATTATCTGAAGCGACCCCGTCCGCGTTGATGGTCGGAGCACTTTCCTGAGGGGCTCTCAAGTCGGCCTCGTTTTGTTGGGTGTGCGGCGCGGATACGAAGGCGCCGAGCTCTTCGGCCGCGGACTTGCGCTCGACACCTTCGGCGGCGGGCGCGCGGGCGCGGCCATTGCGCAGCGAGGCTTGCCGAGCTGCAGGTGGCCAGGCGCCCGCGGGGGTTCTGCCGCCTGCCCGCCGCTGCCAGACTGCACGCGCCCAGAGACTTGGAGACTGGTCCAGCGTCGTTTAGCATTCCCGGATAGAGTGTTCGCGAGCGATCGGCTGACCGGGCGATGGTCGGAGTTGCCGCCGCAAGCGGGCCTTAGCGTCGGGCGTCTGTCGTCGTGCACAGGCGATCGCGCGTTGCCGCTGCTTGGCGCGTCGCTGGGGTCTGGACGAGCGGAGAGGATGGTTTTCTCGTTGTAGGTTTGATTTAGCCCACACCGAGGATCGATTGGAGAGTGTACTTCCCTTCGGCAATGCCCATGAAGATTGCCAAGACGAATGGCGTGGCCGCGCCGCAAAGGAGCGTGACGCTGTGGATGACGATGTGGTTGATCATGGCACGATGCTCCTTGAAGATGATGGCGGTTTATGAGCAGCGGTATGTTGGATCGCCGCGCAGGTAGCCGTGCGCGTCGAGCAGATTCGAGTCTGGGGTATTCATTCCATGCTTGGCAAGTACTGTCGCGATGCGAAGCCACATGGGTTGACCTGGGTGCTTCGCTCCTGTTCGCCATTGGGTGGCATTGTTGTTTACGAAGTGGCGAAGGTCGTGCAGCTTTTCGAGCGCTTCCCGTAGATCGGTCATCTCCCGGGCGTCGCAAACTGGCTTGATCTCGCCTCTTCTGGCACGGGCGACAGCTCTGAGCGAGCAGAGGGTGAAGCTGTTCGTTCTGGTTCGCGCGTCTTTGGCGAAGTCGAGGTAGGGTTCGGCGTTGCGTGTCCGACCGGAAGCGGGCCGGTGGGTGGGTTGCTTTTCGGTCGGTGTCGATCGGTGGTGATTGCATGGTCGTTTCTCCGTTTCCTGGAATCGGATCAGCCGTTGGCGAGGTTTGCTCGGGCTTGCGCGCCGGAAAGACCGCATAGGACGAATATCAATATGGCCTCGTATCGCGTTATCTGGCCGCGGAAGTATGCGTCCTTCGTATCGGCGACGAGTTGCGCTTCTTCGGGTGTCATGTGAATTCCTTCCGCTTCCTCAAGAGACCGCCGGCGGGCTTTGGCGTGGTGCCGCGGTTCCGTCGGGGTGCGGTCTCGTTGGCAGGGGCGGGCTGGCGGTGGATCCCCCGACGCATGCGAGCGAGCGCGGTGGGGCCGGCGTCCGGCGCGGGGCGCGCTGTCTTGCGCCCTCCCGCCGGACGCGGACGCGCCTTGCGCGGCGAGCGTGCGGAGCCGAAGGCGCGGGCGCGGCGGCCATCGAGCAGCGAGGCTTGCCGAGCTGCAGTTGGCCAGACGCCCGCGGGGGTTCTGCCGCCTGCCCGCCCCTGCCAGACCGCACGCATGCCGACGGACGTGGTGCTGGCGCCCTAACTCCGCGGTCGGGCCGCCTGCGGCTCGTACCGCATGATGTCCCCGATCACCTCTAGCAAGGTCTTGTGGCAGCGGGAGGATACCGGCATACCCCTGTGCATCCTTTTGCATTCCCAGCCATCGTGCCAGTTGCTGATCGGTGGCCCTGGCAGGCGCGTAGCGGCTGCTATTTGTCGTTTATCGGGGTCGAAAAACCAGAGCGTTGTTTCCGTCACGGATTCTTGCCGGCATCGATCGACGGTGATGGTGGTGACCGACAGGTGACGCTGGGCATCGGCCACGTCGCGGTCCATTTCGTCTTCGGTCATTGGTGGTCCCTCTCGTTATTGGCGCTTACCCGGTGTGATTGGATTCCCGTCCGTATTGTGCGAAGCGTGATCTTGGGGCCGTGCTGCCTGAGAGATTGCTGAACCATGCGGTATGGCTGGCGTTTCCAAAACCCGTACTTGGGCGGGAACAAAAGCTTCGCTTTTTCTCGCTTTACCACCCCGTGGACCAGCGTCGAGGTCAGCGTAGGCGATGCCGTATGTGGTCGATATGCGGACGATCGTTCCGGTCCGTCCTTCAAAGCGGTTTCCGACTGTTGCGTATTCGAGAGCGAGTACTTGGATGCGATCGCCGATGTGCAGGTGGGCAACGCTGCGTTCGTTCGCAGCTTGGTAAGAACTCATTTTGGTACCTCTGTACGCCATCCGGGTCTGGTGGCGTCGAGCGCTTGCAACAGCGTGTCCATTTCTGGCCAGGGTTCCCAGAGTGTCGCCGCGTCCGGGTCGCCGCGGATGATTGCTTCCGTTCCGGATTCGCTCTTCGCGAGGGCTACTGCAGCGTTCACCAGGGCGGAGTGTATCTTAAGCCGCTCGTCTATACAGCAGAGGAAATTGATCAGGGCCTTGGGGTTGCGCTTATCGATACCTGCGGCGTGACTTATCCATGTCCCATTTACGAAGTCCAACGCCCCGGCCGAGATTGCGTCTAGTACGAGGTCTGGCATGGGTTCACCGGGGCATTCGGTCGGCATCGCGCTTTCGGTGCCGCCGCAGATGGAGCATTCGTTTGGACCTGCTGTGCTGACATGAAGAATATGGCGTCCCATCGGACTTATCCTCGATTTCTGTGGAAACTGTTCGAGGTCCGGCATTGGCTGACCTGCTGGAAATCTCGGGCGAGGTTGGTCGTACCTGGGTGACGTGTTCAGGCGAGCGCGATCAGTAACTCCTCGGCACCGTAGACGCCGGGTTGTCCGCAGGATTCGCATTCGCATTTGCGAGCGTCGGGTTCGACGCCTTCGGCCTCCGCGCCGCAATGGATGCAGAAGCCGGGATTGTCGAGGCTGGTGTGGGCGCGTTGAACTGCTTCGGTCACCCGGTCGAGGGTGACGTCTGAATGGACACGCATGATGGTATCTCCTGTGGGGATGCATCCCGCTATCAGTCGGGGCGGGTTACTTTGATGGCGAGTTGCTTGACGGGGTTGGCTGAGGTCGGGCTGGCGGTACGCGCGCGTGCGCTCGCTGCCGCGGTTGCGAAGATAAGATGTTGCACCAGGCCGCGCGCATCCAGACCGGGCGAGGCAGTGGCGCCTTGGTTATTCGGTGTCTATGTTGCGTCCGGGGTTGGCGTTTGAACCCAGGTGAACAGATTGGAGAATGCGGCTTCGGCTTCCGTAGTATTTGGGTTGTCATGTTTTGCCCCCGACCGTGGTACCTTCCCGATCTGCGAAACAGGCGCGGACTTCAGCGGTCTCGTCCTGCCGTTGCTTCGCTTTGGTAGCGTTGCGCTTCGCGATGGCGTCGTTCAACGCATTGGCAAAATTGCGGCCGTCTTCCCGATGCTGAGATGTTATCGGGGAGTCGTCATCCCAAACGTCTGGATCATCGTTGCGCATCACTCGCCATCCCTTTCATTCTGCTCTATCGCGTGGTGGATCTGCTCGTACGGCGACAGGGTCGCCGAGTGGAAGTCTCGGGCTATGTTGGCCAGGTCCAGTGCTGCCTGGTCGCCGGTGGCGGCTGCCAATTCGATGGCGTTGGCCGCGGCGTGCAACATCCAGGCGGCCGGCTGCTCAACGCCGTTCCGCGGTGGCTTGATGGTTCCGCCGCGTAGAATCGCTCCGCCAAGGGCGTTTTCTTCGAACGCCACCAGTACGCGCCAGAACGTGTCGAGTTCGACTGGGAAGGTCTCGTGGCCTTCGTCATCGGTTTTCTGGTTGAGTCCTTCGACCGCGTTTCCGCCTGCCTTGGTGGCTCGGAGGTCGCGCGCCAGATCGGTTCGTCTTTGGTCGTCGTCGGGCGCGTTCTCCAGCAGGCCTGCCGCGTGGGCCGCCAGGATTGGCAGCACCAGTTTCGCCATATCGCTTGTCACGTGCATCGTTTTTCTCCGAGCTGTTGCGGGTTAACAGGTAAGAATCCGGGCTTCGGCGGTTTTCGTCCGGGGCTTGGGATTTTCAGGAAATCGGCGCGAGGTCGCGGCGCGGTACAGTGAACGATGGCGTGACATTGGGCTCCAGCGTCACCGACACATGCTCAATTCGGGTCATGCGGGTATCGTCCGATGCCAGGCCGTAATCGTATCCGAGGTACTCATAGACGGTCGTGCCGGCTTTGACGTCGGGTTTGATGGTGCTGTCATTGAGAAGCCGGAAAGGTGTCGGTTGCATAAGTTGACACTTCAGTTTGGGGTTTAGACGGAAAGTCGGGATGAACGCGAAAGGCGGGAGCCCGGAGGCTCCCGCCGATCGTGGTTAGCCGAAGGCGCCGAGTTCTTCGGCCGCGGACTTGCGCTCGACACCTTCGGCGGCGGGCGTATCGGCCACGTAGGGCTTCCACGTGTTGCCGGTCAGGTGTTCGTAGGCCAGCAGGGCGCCTTCCGCGGCGGCGAGCAGCGCGTAGGCCTGCTGTGCCGCCGTGGCAGCGAACTGCCGGGCTCGCTGGGCGCGGCTCTCCCAACCGGAGGGGCCGTCGGCGTCCTCGTCGCGGGTGTCGTTGGCGAGCCGCATCGTGGCGTCCTTGGCGTCCGAGATCCGGCTGCTGTAGAAGTTCGCCGCGCCGTGTGCCGAGGAGACAAACGACCCGGTGATGCGCTGAAGGTGGATGTCCAGCGCGCGCTCGTTCACCAGCGCTTCGAGCGGCCCGGTCGCGTCGATGATCGCCGCCTTCGTGGTGTCGCGGATGACGTCGAACGGCACCTGGTCGAGCGCGAAGGTGCGAGCGACGTTCGCGTAGATCGCCTCGGTCGGAGCAAGCAGGCGCACCACTTCGATGGTGATAGGCTTGCGCTGGTTGGACGCGGTTGCAGGTGCGCGAGCTGTGGTCTTCTGTGTCTTCGCCATTTTTTAATTTCCTCAAGAGACCGCCGGCGGGCTTTGGCGTGATGCCGCAGTCCCGTCGGGGTGCGGTCCCTTGGGCAGGGGCGGGCTGGCGGTGGATCCCCCGACGCATGCGAGCGAGCGGGGTGGGGCCAGCGTCCGGCGCGGGGCGCGCTGTCTTGCGCCCTGCCGCCGGGCGCGGACGCGCCTTGCGCGGCGAGCGTGCGGAGCCGAAGGCGCGGGCGCGGCCATTGCGCAGCGAGGCTTGCCGAGCTGCAGGTGGCCAGGCGCCCGCGGGGGTTCTGCCGCCCGCCCGCCACTGCCAGACTGCACGCATCCCGACGGACGCGGCCGTCATGCCAACAGCACGTGGTGGTCGTTTTTTATTCCGCTTTGTATTTGATGTATGACTTTTCCGTTTGCACGGGTGTGGTCCGGTGTGTGGCGTGATCTGTCTCGCGTCAGGGGGCATCACCCGTCCAGGGGCGGAGACCCGTTTTCGGGGCTCCGGTCCGCTCGTGGGCGGATTAGAGCCCGACCCGCTTTAGCGGGGGACGCCCAAAGGCTTGGTGACTGGCTCAGCGTCGTTTAGCATCCGGGATTGGATGTGCGGTCGATTTGCGCAGGAGCTGGCGCCCGGGGGGCGACCTGAAGACGCCCACGCCCAGGGCCGGATCGATCGCTCGCCGGTGGCTCAGGGTGTGATCTGGGAATCCTGGCGAAGCCCATCCCATGGGCGACTGGCTGCTGACGCTGGCGATCGGCACGGGGTCCATCGTCCGGCTGCTGTAGGACTTTCGGAGCGAGGTCGAGACGGTGAAGGAGCGCAAGATATGAGCACTCTGCAGATCCACGTCGGCGGCTCGTTCGTGGACACGGAGCAGCGCGTCCTCAACGCCGTTGCGCGGCACGAAGCCGGCGAAGACGTGCTGGACCAGCACATCACCTTCGAAAACTGGCAGACGTTCGCGCGCGTCATGACGGCGAACCGACTCGAACTGCTGTGCCATGTCCATCAGGCGCCCCCGCGCAGCATCCTGGCGCTCCCGCGGGCGCTCGCTCGCGACTACAAGCGCGTCCACGAAGACGTGGACGCGCTGGTGGCGGCGGGTTTGCTGGATCGCAGCGAGGCGGGTCTCAGGGACGAGTACGACGCAATCCGGATCGCGATGTAGAGCTGCTTCCTGCCGCTTGTTGTCGGCGCCTCGGGTCAGGCTGCGGCTGGTTTCGTCACGGGGAAGCGCATTCCGGCATAGCCGGTGATCGGCGGCAGTTTGAGGGTGTCGTCGGCGATCGGCTGCCAGAACCAGGGCAGGAAGTCGCTTCCGTCCACCAGCTCGCGGAGTGCCGTCCTGTAGTCGTCGCTCGCTTCCGGCGGCAGGATGTAGAGCGTCACGGGTTTTGGTCGCGCGTCGGTCAGGACGGCCGTGGCGGTCGGGCGGCTGGCTGGCAGGCCGTAGCGCAGCACTTTCAGGAAGGCGCGCTTTTCGTCGGTCAGGATTTGGACGAGACGACGTTCGTCGTCGCCGTTTTCGATCGGGATCCAGTTGCTGTTCGTCGCCATCGCGGTGAGTTCCTCGATGGTCGCATAGCCTGCGGCGTTCATCGAGAATGTGGCGGCGACCACCAGATGGTTGTTCGGGTCCTTGTCCCAGAGGGCGATGTCGGTTTCAAATTTCTTGCGGAATCGGGCGTGAAGTTCGATCGGCATGCCGAAGTGGAAATCAGGCAGGTGACGCATGACTATTTTGAAACCGGCACGGGATGTGGCGATCTCTTTGACCTCGCCGATGACGATCATGTAGTTTTTCTGTCCGGAGCGGCGGTTGGACATTCGCGCGAGGTTGGTTCTGCGCCGATGTGCGATTTCGTCTTTGTGGTCGGCGTTGAATGGCTCGGGCACGAACAGCGTTTGGCTGAGCGGGTCGGTTGCGGTGGTTTTGCTGCTGGCGACGTCTGACAGATGTGCGTGGATCACCCGCCAGTTTCGTTTGCCGGCCCAGCGCGGATCCCAATGGTTGAGGCGGGCTTCTTCCCAGAGGTAGTGCAGCAGCCCGCGCAGCGTCATTTTTTTGGTATCGGCCTTTGCGGTATCGCTCTGGCCTGTCCCTGGCGATGGCGCCGGCTGCGGGCCGCGCTTGGTCATCGGAAAACCGAGACGGAGAATTGTCGTGCCGTTGTCGGCGTCCTCGAGGATGGCCGTCCCCAGCAGGCCGGCGATACCGGAAAGTTCTGCGGGTGGTTCGTAGGAGGGGCAGCCTGGTGCGTGGGCTGAGCCGGTGCCTGGCATCCGTTTCACCAGGATGCCGTTGGCGGCCCGGGCAAGGTACATTTCCAGCGGCGGGTGGACGCATTCGCACAACAGCCGGGCGCGGCGGCTGTGCAGGTCTTCCAGCTTTGCCCGGTCGGCGGGGTTGTCGAGATCCAGGACGGCCGTACCGATTCGGTACGTGCTCATCACGGGATGCTCGGGACGCTGTTGAGGATGAAACCGGCTGTGGCGAGGCTTGGCAGTGGTGGCAGGATGTCCGCCAGGACGGTGAGGATGTAGCCGAATACCAGACTGTTCAGAATCGTCAGCGCGGTGATGATGATCCGGTCGGGCATCGGGCGAACTTTCGATCGTGCGCCGGCGTCGTTTGCTCGGCGCCGCGGCGGCCCGTGTCGGGTCGCTGATCGGAAATCTGGCCCAGACTTTGGGTATTTTCAACCAAGATCGTGGGTGGCGGGTTCCGGTCCGATCGGATCCGGCATGGTGAGTCGGCTGGGGTTCCAGAAATTTTTGCGGCCTCGCCGGGTTTGTTCCCGGCGTGCCGTAAGCCGACAGCGTCTAAATATCAAGTCCGGGTCCAAAAACGCTCGTCTATGGTATGGAGAAGCCTGAAAGTATTCGTCGGAGGCTACCAGTAATTACACCAGTATCACTCTACTTCTTCGCGGTTTTTGCTCTGGTCTTTTTGGGAACGACATTCTTTCTCAGAGCAGGCGACGCTTTGAAACGCACGGTGAGGCTTGGTTTAACATCCATTAATTCATGCGTTTTTGGGTTTATGGCTATCGTTCTCTTGACGTCACAGACCCTGAAGCTGCCAAAATTGGCCAACAGAAATTTGTGATTGTCGCGCAAGCACTCTGTCATAAGATCGACTAGCCGATTGACGACTTCGTACGCAACTTTAGTCGTGCAGTCCGTGCCTTCCTGGATCAATTCAGCGACCAGTTCTCTTGTCATTGGCTGTGTCTCACTGGTTTAGGTAACGCAATCAAGCAAAAATCTGCCGGCTGGGCAAGAGTGCAGAGTCTAAAACGGGCGAAATCTCGAAAATGGGATGCGTCTCAGTCACGGCCTCGTGAGTTGCAGTAGACAAGTCCAGGGGAGACGTCAACAACGTTCCACGAATGAGACAACGGTGCTGTGTCAAGGTGGGATGTCGGCGGTTTCAGATCGGCAGGCGCATAAGTCCGGGCTCGGTCACGCGGTTGTGCCGCGTTGGTGAAGATACGGCGCTTACGCGCTGGTTTTCTTCCGCTGACGCGGGCAAAAATCCGCGTCGGGTTCCCCTGGATCGAATCGCTTGTAGGGGAGTG
>Ga0302201_10004179_pt1 | contig 10477 bp, 8 predicted proteins | sample II_Bog_N3_2_FD_194586 | JGI IMG/M metagenome (GOLD analysis project Ga0302201, IMG submission 194586) | Peat permafrost microbial communities from Stordalen Mire near Abisko, Sweden - II_Bog_N3_2 | ecosystem: Environmental > Terrestrial > Soil > Wetlands > Peat | place: Sweden: Abisko, Stordalen...
TCTGCGGCCGGGCGGGAAGATCCATATCGACATGCGCGCGCCCGACGGAACGGTGTATCCGATGGGCGGCGAGTTCGAGGAGATCGTGCCCCCTGAGCGGCTGGTGTTCCTGGCTTCCGCGCTGGATGGTCAGGGGGAGCCGATGTTCGTCAACCGCAACACGGTCCTGTTTCGCGAGGTGGAGGGCGGAACGGAGATCTCGCTGCATGTGGTCGTAGTCAGCGCGACCGCGATCGCTCCGCAGTACCTGAAGGGCATGCGCGAGGGATGGAGCGGCAGCCTGGACAAGCTCGCTGCTTTGCTGCAACAGAATTAACCACACGCCAATCACTGGAGGCGTATAACGTTGGCTGCTTTCACAACCTATTGGAGACTGCAATGAAGACGAATCTGCACCTGGTATTTGCTGGAAACTGCCGCGAGGCGTTTGCGTTCTATGAGACGACCTTCGGCAGCAAGGTCCAGTTCACCATGACCTATGGAGAGGCGCCGGAGGGATCGCCTGTCCCTCCGGAGATGAAGGATGCCATCATGCACATGGCGATGCCGCTGGGCAGCATCACGCTGATGGGCTGCGATGCTCCGCAGGACCGCGCGGAAAAGATCGGCGGATTCCAGATCGCCGTGGACTCCACAGACGAGGCCGAGGTGAAGCGCTGGTTTGCCGCGCTGAGCGAAGGCGGCAGCGTGCAGATGCCGCTGGGGCCGACCTTCTGGTCGCCGCTCTTCGGCATGTGTACGGACAAGTTCGGCGTGGGCTGGATGGTCAGCATTCCCGGGCCGCCGATGTAGCGCAGCTACGAACTGCCGATCAGCACTCCAGCCGCGAAGACCAGACCACCGCCCACGATCACCTGTATGCAGGAGAGCGCGAAGCTGGTCTTCATGTAGCGGTAGCGGATCCAGGAGATGATCATCAGCTCGATGCCCACGACGAGGTAAGCCCACATCAGAGCGGTATGCACGTTCTGGATCAGGAACGGCAGCGTGTGCAGGAATCCGCCGACGAAGGTCATGCCGCCGGTCACGGCGCCTCGGAAGACCGGGTTGCCGCGGCCGGTGATCTCGCCGTCGTCGGAGAGGCCTTCAGAGAAGGCCATCGAGATGCCCGCGCCGACTGCCGACGCCAGTCCCACCAGCAGCACGGTGTGCGACTTATGCGTGGCGAACGCCGTCGCGAAGATGGGCGCGAGCGTGGAGACCGAGCCGTCCATCAATCCCGAAAGCCCGGGCTGCACGACGCGCAGCAGAAACTGCTGCTTGTCGCCGGTCAGCTCTTCCAGCTCCGTCAGGTTGGGGAGGATCTTGCCCATGATGACCTTCGATACAGATCGTAAAGCGTCGAAGGCCCCTACGAGGCGACCTCCTAAACATCTACATCACCGGCTTCTCAGCTGCGGTACCCTGTCGAACGCTCTCCTCCATAATCTTGACCTCGAAGTTGCGATTGATCCAACGGTCCTCGGAGGGCCAGTACAGGGTGAAGATGATACTGCCAGTCTGCTCCGGAGCGATGGCGATGTCGGCATAGGCGCCGGGGCGGCCGACGAGCCTGGAGTCCAGCGCATTCTTGGTGGCCCAGTTATCGGCGGTCCACACCACGCGGAAGCGCTCAGCGTCCATGATGCGCAGCGTGCCGCCCTGCATCACAGCGGAGATGGGGCGGGCCACCTGGAAGATCTCCATACGGCAGTGGAACGTGCGCTGATGGCTGGGCACGCCGTAGCGGTCGGCGACGGCAGAGATGCGGTCGAAGACCTTGCCGTCGGAGACGGAGCGGAGCAGCTTGACGTACTCCGCATGGGCCCAGACCAGCGGCTGCGCGGAGCCGGCGGAGCGGCCGAAGTACATGCCCTCCTCGGGCAGGTCGGCGTAGTCCCACACCTGCTCGGGCAACATGCCGCCGATGGAGCTGAAGCGCTCCAGCGCCGTGATGTACGGGGTGACGTCATGCCCGGCGGCGAGTTCATAGTGGGCGCGCTCACCGGTCATGATGGGCCACGCGCGGCCCTGGCCCCAGCCCATGTACGGGCCGCCATCTTTACGCTGGCCGTAGCCGTCGTGGTTGTAGCGGCGCCAACAGGGCCCGTAGGGCGTATCGATCTTCAGGATGCTGTCCACCACCTTCAATGAATCCACAATCAGCGGATCGTCGGCGCAGCGGATGCCGTAGCGCACCAGTTCCAGAAAACCGGGGTCGATGACAGCGCGAGCTTCAAAGTCGAACTTCTCATCCGGCGCACGGTTGGCGATGTGGATCATCCCGGGAGGGATCTGCGGGTTGTGGAACGGCTCGCCCTCGGCCGGCGGGCGGATGCGCATGTAGTGGTACGGAACCTCAGGCAGCAGAACGCCGCGGCGCGTGGTGGTCCACTCGTCCAGATGGTCTTCGAGCCAGTCAGCGTAGTCCTCGAGGAACTTCGCCAGGTCCTCCGAGCCGTGGGCGCGGCAGATGTCCCCGGCACAGACCAGCGCCGAGATCACGGCAGCCAGCGTAGAAGGACTATACCCCGCGTTCTCCTCCCAGCGCTCCTGCTGGGTGACCGGCGCATAGCGCACCAGAAAGGCCGAGGCGCTGGCGACGAAGGCGAAGATGTCAAACTTGCCGAGGCCGTTGAGCTTCCATAGCCGCCACGCGAGGATGACCGGGAAGGCCACCTCGTCGAGCTGAATTCCTGACCAGTAAGGTGTTCCGTCGATCCAGAAGTTCTGCGCGAAGCCGCCGTCGGGGTGTTGCGTACAGGCGAGGTAGACCAGCGCGCGGCGCGCGGTATCAATGCGTCCGCAGGCCAGCAGCGCGGTGGCCGACTGCACCATATCGCGCGTCCAGACAAGGTGGTAGCCGCCGAGATCGTCGTCGGACTTGGACGCTCCCCACGGAATAGACGCGGAGGCGATGAAGGCGCCGGAGTAGGTCTTGTCCTCATGCGCGAGGATGATGTTGTGCGAGACGCGCATCAATCTTCCGCCGTCAGTGGACGCCGCTGCCAGCGGCGCGGGCGAGAGCGCGCGGTGCCACTGGTCGATGAAGCGCTTGCGATGCTCATGGTAGGGCGTGGAGAGCGTCTGCATGATGCCGGCGAGCGCCGCGTGGGGGCCGTCGCCGAGCGCAATGGCGATGGTGAACTCGCGGTGCAGGGCGACCTCGATCTCGCCCATCAGCGCGATGTTGCCGTCCAGCGCCTGGCCGAAGTGCCAGTCCATGCGCATGTGGGTGCTCAGATCCTGGTAGCCGTCACTGGTGCCGACGTATCCGCAACTGGAGCGGGTAAAGCCGCAGTCCGCGCCGAACGCCAGCGAGACGTTGTTCTTCCACGCAAGGATGCAGCGCTGCCCGGCGACCTCCAGCGAGCGGGCGGAGTTGCCGGCACCGCCGCCGTCCAGGTGCGGGGCGAGCAGGGCGTAGCACTTGAGCCGCGAGAGGATGGCCTCATCGCCGTCGATCTTCACGTTCATCAGCACCACAGGATGGTGCGGATCGGTGATGAACTCCTTGGTGACGGTGTAACGCCCGCCGAGGTCATTGGCTACCACGCGCACGGCCAGCGCCTCGCTGTCAATGTAGTGGAAGTCATAGACCAGGTTGCGCTTCTCTTCGTGGAAGAAAGTCTCCTCGTCGGTGAAGAGCAGCTCCATGTCGCGCGTCTGGGGGCGGTCGATGGTGGGATAGTAGATCTCGTTCAACGTGCCGTGCGAGGCGGTGAACCAGATCTTGCTGGAGGCCGCATAGGCGGTCGAAACCGCATCCTTGCGGCTGGAGGTCCAGCGCGGCTCCAGGCCGGGCGCGCCAAAGGCTGGGCCGTCGTCGTCGAGCCAGCGATACGATCCGTCAAGGGAATTCATGCTCGTAATTCGACCACAAAGTGCTGCTTCTGTCGCTACTTTCCTCGCCCCTGCGGGAGAATTTATCTGCGTTTGAACGCCTTGAGGTTGCCCGCCCATCCCGCGCCGGTGCTAATCTCTACGGTGTCGCACCGCGCTGGAGCGCAGGTGCATCCAACCCAATGCGCGGAGACTCACCTTCGCCGAAACCCACATCCAAAGGAGCAACTTCCGTGGCCTTCGAACTCCCTCCCCTTCCCTATGACTATGCCGCGCTCGAGCCGACCATCGACGAGGCGACGATGAAGCTGCATCACGACAAACACCACCAGACCTATGTCACCAACCTGAACGGCGCGGTGGAGAAACACCCCGAGCTGGGCAAGAAGACGCCCGAAGAGCTCGTCGGCGACCTCGGCGCGATCCCCGAGGACGTGCGCGGCGTGGTCCGCAACAACGGCGGCGGCCACGTTAACCACACCATGTTCTGGGCGCTGATGAAGCCCGGCGGCGGCGGCGACCCGACCGGCGCCATCGCCGCGCAGATTGCCACAGACTTTGGCTCGTTCGAGGCCTTCAAGAAGACCTTCAACGAGACCACCGCCAAGCAGTTCGGCTCCGGCTGGGGCTTCCTGGTCTACAAGGGCGGCAAGCTGGAGATCGTGACCAAGCCCAACCAGGACTCGCCACTGAGCGATGGCCTATATCCCATCCTCGGCAACGACGTCTGGGAGCACGCCTACTACCTGAAGTACAACAACCGCCGCCCGGACTACCTCGCCGCATGGTGGAGCGTGGTGAACTGGGACGAGGTGAACAAGCGGTTTGCGCACGCGAAGAACTAAGCTATCGTTTCTCTCGAAACAGAACGAGCTGCCCACGGTGGGCAGCTCGTTCTGTTTGTTACTGATTGAATGTCTGCTCGGAGCAATGATGTTATTGCACGTCGCTGACCTTGCCGTTCTTAAAGGTGACCTTCATGCCCGGGTAGTTATAGACCTTCTTTGGTCCCAGATCGATCACCGAGGCGGGCTGGCCGAAGGCCGATGTCACCTGGTCAATGGTCTGATTGAGTGCCACCGTTGGCGGTGGTCCGGCAGGCGCGGCAAGAGGAGGGGGATTCTGGAAGCCGGCGTTCGGCCCGCCCTCCTGCTGGGCCTGGGCGACGACCTCCTGCTGCGACTGGTTGGAGGCGCTGAGCTGTTGGTTAATGTCAGCTGCGCCATTGGCCTCCGGCGGCGGTGCCTGCTGTGCGTAGGCCGACTCCACCGGAACTCCCTGTGCCGAGGGCGGCGGCGCCGGCAGTCCGGACTGGCCCTGCTTGGCCATCAGCTCATCGAGCCCTTGGTCGATGCGTTCACGCATGTGGTTCTGCATCTCCTGGAGATCGGTGAGCGCCACGTTGACTACGTCCATGCGGCGGCATTCCCGGCGGCCCTTGCTGGAGAGCACCGTCAGTTGCGCGGCCTGCGAGTCCGCGGGCGGGGCTGAGTTCAGCTCTAGTGCGTCGCCGTCGCTGACCGCGCACTCGTTGCCGGCGGCGTCCACCAGGTCAAGCGAGTCGCCCACGACAAAGACGTGAGGCTGGCCGTCCGAGAGCAGGTGCGCGATGCTGGTGAAGGCGGGGTCAACATCCTGCCCCGCAGCCGTCTGCTGCGCCTCGGCGTTCTCCAGCGCTAGCTGGCCGCGCACCTCGTCGGCGATCATCTGCTTGACCTCCGGCGTAAGCTGCGCGGCGCCGTCGGGCGCGCCGGTGTCCAGCAACTGCGCCTCCTGCTGGGCCTGGTACTCCGCCGCCAGGTCCTGCGAGATGATGTAGTCGGTCAGCCAGTAGGACGCACTCGGATATGCCGCATAGGGGCTGAAGTAGTAGCCGTAGTAGCCATACCAAGGATTACCCGCCCATCCCCACGGATACACGATGGGATGGAACCATGGGTTGTAGGCCCATCCGTAGAATCCGACGCCATAGTAGTGATACGGCGCATAGATGGCCAGATGCAGCCCGGGACGAAACCCATCATAGCCCCGATAGAAGCGGTCATACGAGCGGCCATGATAGAAGTATGCGCGACGCTCAAAGGCGCGGCCATGGAAGTTGTAGCCACGGTCGATGTAACCAGGCCGGCCGCGCTCCGCATAGACACGCGAGTGGTCGGCGCGCAGCACGGAGACGTGGCGGCTGCCGTCCAGGCCATTGTGGATGTTGATGCCGCGCCGCGTGTCCACCACATCGCGCGGGCGACCGTCAGGCCGCATCACCACCCGGTTGCCGTTCTTGAGCGGAACCTCGCGGCTGTTGGCCGGGAGCGCGCGGGCGGTGTTCCGATCATGGCTGATATTTGCGGGCGAACTGCCGCTGGACCCGCCACGCGGCCCCATCGGGTTGCCGCCGCTAATCGTCGTTCCAGGGCGCGGTTCCGAGGTGTTACCGCCGCCGATTGTCGGGCCGGTGCGCGGCGCGGAGGTGTTACCGCCGCCGATTGTCGGACCGGTGCGCGGCGCGGAGGTGTTACCGCCGCCGATTGTCGGACCGGTGCGCGGCGCGGAGGTGTTACCGCCGCCGATTGTCGGACCGGTGCGCGGCGCGGAGGTGTTGCCGCCGCCGATTGTCGGCCCGGTGCGCGATGTGTTGTTGCCACCGCCGATGCTCGGCCCCGGACGGGGTGTGCTCACGTTGTTACTTCCGCCGCCGCTGGAGGGACGGTAGGCGGACTGAGCGGCGGGGGCCGAACGCTGCGGAGGCGGGGGCGCGGCCTTCGGCGGGGGTGGCGGCGGGTTAGTCTTCTTCTGAGCGTGCAGTGGGATGGCCGACAGCACGAGCAAGAGCAGAGCCAGTAACCCGAGAGAGTGCTTCCAGAAAATAGCGATGCGATTCATGCTGATTCCTCCAACTCGTCCGGAGGTAGAGGGTCGGACGGCCCTGTATAGATTGCAGCCAGCTTTCGAGAGCTTGACTACTCGACGTTCGTGACCTTGCCATCGACGAAGGTCACCTTCATGTCGGAGTAGTAGTCGATCTCTTTCGTGGTCAGCTTCACTACCTTTTGTGGCTGGCCAAAGTTGGAAACGACCGTGTCCTTGGTCTGGCCCAGAGCGATGGTCTTGGGGCCGGCGGCAGGCTCGGCCTGCTGCGCATCCGGCGGGGGTGGGGGCGGCGCATAGGGAGCCACGGTCGGTGGCGGGGGCTCGGTCGGCGACGCAACGGCTGCGGTCTGCTGCGCAGGCTGCTGACTGTTGTCGCCCGGCTGCACCGTGACCACCTCGCTGATCATGCGAAACAGGTCGTCTGCCGAAGGCTGCGTCCCCTTCGCGAAGGGAATCTTGATCAACCCGACGTAGCGGCCATCGTCGTACGGCTCCGTGATGATGGCCAGTTCGACCTTGTCCTTCTGCACCTGCGCCGCATAGAGCCAGAACTTTTCGCCGCTGACAAGTTGTTTCTTGGGTATCGCCGAGGCACCGCCAGGATAGGTCATGCCGTCGAGTGTATCCACCTTCAGGCTGTCTCCGAAGCCGATGCCTAGCTTGCCGTTCTTATAGGTGTTTTCAGGCGCAGCTGAGACGTTCGCGGGATACACCCACAAGCCGTTCTTTTGCAGGACCAGGATGGTGCCGGCCGTAACGACATTCGACTTGTCGGACGTGATCCGGGTGAGGGGGTACTGGACCAATAACTTATGCTGCAAATCAGCCACGGCGTCGGTTCCCTGTGCCGGTGCGGTCGCAGCCATCGCCAGCATCGCCACGCTGAGAAGCAAGGAATATAACTTGAGCATGCTACACCTCTGCCAGTTCAAGATTTTGGGGATGACTATTGTCTGCAGGCCCGTCAGTGCCATGGCGCGGTATACTCGCGCGCCCTGTCGAACAGTCAGATGTTCTTCACTGTTCCAATGCGCGGAATTATACACATCCTGCCACTCACACGGCTAAAGGGGCTTCGGCAGTAAATGTACTCAAAATGAAATTTCGACAAGAATGAAACGGGGCAATGCTGGCCACAGCCTACTCCGGCACAGCACTGTCTGGCGACTCGGCCTCCTCATTCTTCGGCTGGACACCTAGCGGCTGGGCTCGAAATACACGCTTCTGCATGAAGCCGATTATCATGGGCACCTGAAAGACAGCAGATTACTGTGTGGCTGATTAGGCACAGCCCATAATGTGTACCGCCTTCTCCTCCGCAAACACCAAGACCCTCCGCGATGGAGGGCCTTCGCTGTTGGTAGGAGCCGATTGCTACTCGGCGGTCTGGCCCTTGCGGGGGCGGCGGTTGGCCTGTAGGACCTTCTTGCGCATACGCAGCGACTTCGGCGTGACCTCCACCAGCTCGTCGTCGGCGATGAACTCAATGGACTGCTCCAGCGTGAGCGACTTGAAGGGGACGAGGCGCACGGCGTCGTCCGAGCCTGAGGCGCGCATGTTGGTGAGCTTCTTCTCGCGGACGCAGTTCACGTCCAGGTCGTTGTCGCGCGAGTGCTCGCCGATGATCATGCCCTCATAGACCTCGACGCCGTCGCCGAGGAAGAGGATGCCGCGGTCCTGAATTCCGTCGAGCGCGTAGAGGGTAGTCGTTCCCTGGCGGTCGGAGATGAGCGCGCCGGTGACGCGCTGCGGAATCTCGCCGGTGTAGGGGATGTACTCGCCGGCGATGCTGTTCATCACAATCGTGCCGCGGGTCTCAGTGAGCATCTCGTTGCGCAGGCCGATCAGGCCTCTTGATGGGACTTTAAATTCCATCCTTACGCGACCCGATCCGTGGTTGGCCATCTTGAACATCTCGCCCTTGCGGGGCCCGAGCTTTTCAATCACCGTGCCGACGAAGCTCTCGGGAACATCAATCGTCAGCAGCTCGGAGGGCTCCATCAGCTCGCCGTTCACGCGCTTAGTGACGATGGTGGGACGCGAGACCATCATCTCGAAGCCCTCGCGGCGCATCATCTCAATCAGCACGGAGAGTTGCAGCTCGCCGCGGCCGAGAACCTTGAAGTTATCCGGAGTGCCGGTGTCTTCGACGCGGATGCTGACGTTGGTGAGCAGCTCGCGCTCCAGGCGCTCCTTGATGTTGCGCGAGGTGACCAGCTTACCCTCGCGTCCCGCGAACGGCCCGTTGTTCACCGAGAAGACGATGGCGATGGTGGGCTCATCGATCTTGATGGTCGGCAGCGGCTTGGGGTCTTCGAGCGCGCAGAAGCTCTCGCCGATGGTGATGCCGGGAATTCCGGCGACGGCGATGATGTCGCCGACCTCGGTCTCGGTGGTGTCCGTGCGCTTGAGGCCGTTGAAGGTGAAGAGCTTGGTGATCTTCACGGTCTCGAGCTTGCCGTCCACCTTGGAGAGGTTGATCTCCTGTCCGGCCTTGAGCGTGCCGTTGAAGACGCGGCAGATCGCGAGGCGGCCGAGGTAGTCCGAGTAGTCAAGGTTCGTCACCAGCACCTGCAGGTCGCCGTCCGGCGTGCCAGTGGCGGCGGGAATCGTTTTAAAGATCAGCTCGAAGAGCGGCTGCAGGTCCGTGCCCGGCTTGGCGAGGTCCATGGTCGCGGTGCCGGCCTTGCCGTTGGTGTAGATGACGGGAAACTCGAGGATGCTCTCGTCAGCATCGAGGTCGATGAACAGGTCATAGACCTCATTCAGCACCTCCTGCGGACGGGCATCCGGGCGGTCGATCTTGTTGATGACCACGATGGGCGTGAGCTTGGCTTCGAGCGCCTTCGACAGCACATAGCGGGTCTGCGGCAGCGGGCCTTCGCTGGCGTCGACGAGCAGCACCACGCCGTCGACCATCTTCAGGGCGCGCTCCACCTCACCGCCGAAGTCGGCGTGGCCGGGGGTGTCGACTATGTTGATCTTGGAGTCGTGATACTGGATGGCGGTGTTCTTGGCCAGGATGGTAATGCCGCGCTCGCGCTCCAGGTCGTTGGAGTCCATGACGCGCTCGGCCACCGCCTCATTGGCGCGGAAGGTGCCGGACTGGCGAAGCATGGCGTCCACCAGAGTGGTCTTGCCGTGGTCGACGTGGGCGATGATGGCGATGTTGCGGATGGCTTGCGCGGTCGTAACTGTACTCACTGCGGGGGATGTCCTTGTCTAAAGAAAAACTGCGGGATTGTGCGGATTGACCGCTTGTCGAGTTCGCGCATTTACCAGCGCGAGGGGCCTTCGCGGCTTTGGGAAAAGGCGAAAGGCGCGTCACTCTTAGTCTACCGCAAAGGGATGGCGGGCGCGGAAGCCGGAGGAATCGCCTATACTTGGATATCCATGAACACGTCTTCGCCTGAGGCACAGCTGCATCCGTCCGAGATAGCCGCGCTGAAGAACTATAAGCTGGACCACGCCTACGACGAGATGTTCGCCACGGCGGACACGCTGCATGAGCACTACGAGCCCCTGCTGGAGCACTTTGCGGCGCTGCCCGCCGAAGAGGTGCAGCGCCGCAAGCAGGCCGCCGACCTCAGCTTTCTGAACCAGGGCATCACCTTCACCGTCTATGGACGCGATGAGGGCACGGAGAAGATCTTTCCCTATGACATGCTGCCGCGCATCATCACCAGCGCGGAGTGGGCGAAGGTTGAACGCGGCCTGACCCAGCGCATCACCGCGCTGAACCTCTTTCTGAAGGACATCTACAACGAAGGCCGCATCCTTAAAGACG
>Ga0302201_10004195_pt1 | contig 10457 bp, 16 predicted proteins | sample II_Bog_N3_2_FD_194586 | JGI IMG/M metagenome (GOLD analysis project Ga0302201, IMG submission 194586) | Peat permafrost microbial communities from Stordalen Mire near Abisko, Sweden - II_Bog_N3_2 | ecosystem: Environmental > Terrestrial > Soil > Wetlands > Peat | place: Sweden: Abisko...
TTGCAGTGGGCGAATGAGCCCGGCGCCAGTGGCCGTGACCGCACGGTATTCAGGATCAATTGGCTTGCCCATTTGAACCATCGGCCAATCCATCGAGGCGGCGTACATCGAGCGAGGGGCCGAATTCCCGCACGATACCGCATCAAACACACCCGGAGCGACGTCAATGAAAGTAACACCATGCGCGATCAGCCATTCGCACGTCTTCGCGGCGTTGTCAGCATAGGCACGCACGAGGGCGCGGTCATTGTAGCGGTAGTCGGCTCCGTTATTGGGTTCAACCACCGACCAGTCCGTCAGGTCGCGGAAAAGCAAATCGGGCGAATCGACAATGCCATATTTCTTTTGCGCGCTGGTGCCGCCGCCGAGCACAACGGTGCCGCCGCTCACGATCGCATGACCGCCGATATGGTCCTCGGCCTCGACCATAATAACGGATACTCCGGCTTCTCTCGCCACGATCGCCGCGGGCAGCCCCATGGCGCCAGTGCCGATCACCACGACATCCGCTTCTGAATCCCAGCGAATGGCCGTCGGCTCGTCGGCCGTTGATGGACCAACGTGGAGTCCGCCCAGAGCTATTGCTCCGACTCCGGCGGTCGCAGCCTTAACCAAATTACGACGATTGATTGGCCGCTTGATTTCCAAATCCGACATCCAAACCTCCGGGGGTTGAAGTCCCCAAACCGACATTTTTGAAACGGCAGGTTTTATTTCGCGGGCTGTGTCGGGAGTTTGTTGCCGTTCGCTTGAAATGCCTTGCCGAATGCCGTGAGCTCGGGGCCGCCGTCTGGCTTTTCGTGACATTGCGCACAGGGCTTGCCGGATTGTGACGCGAACTGCGCGGTCGCATAGGCCGAGTTGGAAATCGTCAGAGAGATTGCGGCCGCGACCAAAATGGCAGCGGCGCCGCGAGCGACAGTTGAATAAGTTGTCCTGGTCATTTTCGTGCGTATCCTGTTCGCTATGGGATCGTCGGCGAGAATGGCAGCCGCAGCGTGGCGGCGACAGCTTCGGAATCTACTTAGTCGACCGCGGACAACGACGAACCGCTTGAGTGGGTCTGATTTGCAAACTTGGACGATTTGAGATCGCAAATCTGGACCGTGGCTTCAGGCAATTGTTCGACACTCGCTGCACTGGAAGGCGCGTAATTGGTTGTCTTGCGCAGACCGCAATGCAAGCTGCTTTCGCCGGGACGAGTGTGATACCCGCGCTGGCAGGCGGAATGTGGAATTGAGCTGCAATTGAAAAATGATACTGAGCACTTTTGAACAGAAAAAGCGATTCCGCATCGCTATACCAAAACACCGCTGATAACTCGAGGGCGGAAAGCGTATTGGCCTTATTTGCCATCTGATTGGAGGATGGCTGCACCGCCATGGGTTTCCACTCGGCGTTCCGTATGTCGTGATTGCAAAAAGTGGATCACGAGCCAGCTTATGAGTCATGCCCAAATAGAGGAGATTAATCTATGAGCTTCAATCTCAATCGGAGAGATTTGCTGGTTACTGGTGGCGCAGTCGCGACAATGGCAATCCCCGCCGCTGAAAAGACTTTGGCACAAAACGCGCCTGCCGGGGCGCTGCCAACCTCGGCGCCCGCACCAGCCGCCGCACCTGGCGGCCTCCCGAACAACGAGAAGAAGATCAACATTATCACCCTCCGCGACCTCGAGGCCGACGCACAGAAAATCATGGCGCCATTCGGCTACGCCTACGTTTCGGGTGGCGCGGGTGATGAATGGACGATGCGTGAAAACCTCGCGTCATTCAATCGCTGGGTCATCAATGCCGACTTCATGTCCGGACGTACTGCCGCCGACACCAGTACGACGATTCTCGGCAGCAAGATCTCCTATCCGGCGATCACCGCACCGATAGGCAATCAAGGTTCCGTATGCGTCAAAGCCGACGAACCGAACGTCAAGGGAACCAATGCTGCCGGCACGATTTTCTGCGCTAGTTCTGTGTCTCAGCTCAGCCTTGAAGAAATCGCGACGGCCGGCGATGGTCCGAAATGGTTCCAGCTTTACGTTCCGAAGGACAAAGGTTTTGCCAAAGAATTACTGCACCGCGCAAAGGCCGCAGGCTACAAGGCTATCATTGTCACCGCCGACGTCGATGTCATTAGCAATCGTGAACGGTCGATAAGGTTACAAGGCGCAGCCTTGCCAAATCTCGCCCCCGGCAATGTCCCCAAAACTCCGGGATCGAAGGGAGATGCGGAGGATATGAAAAGCGACATGAGTTGGGCGGACGTCGAATTGTGCCGCCAAGAAACCGGACTCCCGGTCATCATCAAAAGCATCCTTTCACCCACCCAAGCGCTCGAAGCCGTCCAGCACGGCTGTGCGGCGGTTTGGCTTTCCAATCATGGCGGCAGGCAGCTTGATAATTCTGCATCCGCCATTACGACGCTACCGAGCGTGGCCGCCGCGTTGAAAGGCCGCGTGCCGATTATCGTTGACGGCGGTATCTTTCGTGGCCAAGACGTTTTCCGGGCGCTGGCGTTGGGCGCCAACCTCGTCGCCCTCGGTCGCCCTACTCTCTACGGCTCCGCTCTCGGCGGCGCTCAGGGCGTACAAGCCGTGCACGACCATCTCAAGAATGAATTGGCGATGGTGATGAACCTCGCTGGCACGCCGAATATCAAGAGCATCACCCGAAATTATGTAAGTCGAGCTGAAGGTTTCTCCTAAAATCAAGCGCGGGAGCTGCAACAAGCTCCCGCGCAAATTACAATTCGCTCACGGCACCTTCATATCGAAGTTGGCATGGCACTTTGTGCACATATTTACTGACGCCATATGGACATGATGACATTCCGCACAAGGCACTTCACCTCGATGAGACCCGTGAGGATTGGGCTGATCTTTGCCCGTGGTGGTCGCGAGCTGAGCGTAAGTATTGCCGTGGCATGACAAACAGGTAGGCATGTCGGGAGCCTTGGCGGTGCTTTCCGTGTGGCATTTCGCACAGGTCAGTGCCGCCGCAATATGTTTGTCGATTAGAAATCCATGCCCGGTGCCGGGCGCAGATGACGCTGCTGGTTGAGCATTAGAGACCGCGGCCTGCGACAGGCCGATCAGGGCACAAATGATGGAAATCAAAAGGCGACGTTTCATGTTTCACCTGCTCACAGTTTAAGAAAATGATCTGGGCATCCAACATATTGTGTGCCGCGGTGTGTGAGCAACGCTTCAGGCAACCTTTGCGTGACCGTCGATACAAACGGACGACATTGAACAACTCTCGCAACGACCCGAAGGCGGTGCCTCCGGATTTAAACGGGGTTCTGCACCGATCCAGTACAACAAGTTTGCCAAGACGCAGTATCCGGTCGCAGCGAACCAGATCATCGCAGATCCGACAAAGCCGGTGAACAAAGCCCACCAAAGGCTGTGAGCAAGGAACAATATAGATCCAATTGTAATATTAACGCCGACGGTGACATAGATGCGCCGCTCGAGATACCAGCGGTCGGTCTGCAGAAAATAGAGTTTCCCGCGCATCGATGCGCCCGTGCCAAGCATAGGCGTAAATCCAAGGAGGCTCAGAATGTTGCCAACTGGGCAGAATCCTGTGAATGCGACGTTGATTGAAATGAGCCCGGTGGCTGTAACCCCAAGAATCCACATAGGGTTTACGAGCACTGCCAGCGCTGTGCTGGTCAACAGAACGAACCCAGCGATCAGCCAGACCGTTCGCTCGATATACCAGCGGTGAGTTGGGACTATATATATCCCGGTGCGGAGCGCCATGGTGCGATCTATACCTTTGCAAAGTTTAGTTGCAAGCCTAGCAACCTGAACCCGTCAGTAAGAATAATCCGGATCGCGTTATGCTTCTGTGCAATTTTGCTCACGACGTCAGCCCAAAGCATAGGTAATAGACTGAACACGAATCGCATTTGCACGGTTCGAACGAGAATGCGGTCGAGCGCACGGACCTGGCGCCGAGTGTGCCGGTTATACGCAGAGGTAATTGCGACGAAAAGTTGCATAGATCTCGATCAATGCGGGAGGCGCGGCACGATCACAATCATCCTAGCCGGACACGAGTTCCTTTCTGTAGGCCGGTTTCTCACGTTGGTTCTGAAACTCAAGCTTGGGCAGACTCTATCAGGGCGATAAATGCCGTTACGAACGCCGTCCAAAGCAACGCAGCGACAGCCAACAGTCTCCCTGGTCAATGATCAGAACCGGCGGAACAGCTTCCGTTGAGCTAGATCAAAGCTCTCGCGCCATTTGCTGAAAGAATTACTTTCTGCTTACGCTAAAATGAGCCGGCCCGTTGAGACAATTCCGGGAAAACCCGGCTATTGCTTCGCCCTCGATCGGCCTTGGACCGTTGTCCGAAGGAAAACAAAAAGGAAAAAGCCGAAGTGACCGCGTCAAGTTCCGGAGCATCGGGTGTGTTATGGAGCGGTCTTGGGAGAGGGTTCCTTTGCAGGCGAGTCCGGACGGTCCCTGTCGCGGACATGTTGTCGCGCTGGAATCCTGATTACGGTGGGGATGCCCGCCATCGAGACGGCGGTTGTGGTTTGCGGGCTATCCGCGTTTTGTGCCGTGTCCTCTTGATCGGCGCGACATTGGCGTTTGTCGCAATCGTCGAAAAGCGCATTCTCCATCGCGCTACGGTCGGGTGTTTATCATGACCCAACGGTCAGGCAAATCCAAACACGTTTTGTGTACGGGCTCCGTTGCAATGTTGGCGTCGGTTGCATTCAATGCGGGCGCCTTGGCTGCCCCCATGAACTGTGAGAGGCTTACCAGCAGCATCTCACTCCCAAACACAACGATCTCGTTCGCTCAATCCTATGCTCCGGGCCAAACGGTCTCCGATAACATCATAGCACCTGTCGCTCTCTGCAGGGTAGCAAGCACCGTCAAGCCCAGCAGCGACTCGGATATCAACTTTGAGGTGTGGGTACCGACAGACGGAAGCTGGAATGGTAAATTCGAGCAGCTTGGCAATGGTGGATTCGCCGGCTCGATCTGGGTGGCGTTCATCGCCAACGCGGTCTCGCGGGGCTATGCCGCGGCGGCGACGGATGACGGCACGTCCGGGCCTCCTCGCGGAGCGCCAACCTTTTTGGGACATCCCGATCTTCAAAAGGATTACGGGTTTCGAGCAATCAAAGTGACGACCGATACCTCAAAGGTCATCATTGAAGAACTGATGGGCAAGAAGCCGCGCTATTCCTATTTCAATGGATGCTCCTGCGGGGGGCGCGAAGCATTGATGGAGGCGCAGCGCTATCCAAACGACTTCGACGGCATCATTGTTGGGTCGCCAGCCAACGATTTGGTTGGACTGCTGGGCGCATCATTCCTTTGGGATATGCAAGCGCTGCTCACTGGCCCGCGAACGGACGGGGTTCCCGACGCTTACATTCCTGCGAGCAAGCTCGGCTTGCTCAGCAGCGCGGCGCTGGTCCAATGTGCCGGAAAAGATGGCGGCGTCTCAACTGATGCATTCCTCAACGATCCGAGGAAATGCCACTTCGATCCCGCCGTCGCCACGTGCAAGTCGGGCCAGGATCCCGACACGTGTCTGACGAAGGCGCAGGTTGAAGCAGCGAGGAAGATCTACAGGGGACCTCACGATCCGCGGGGGCAGTTGATCTTCCCCGGCTATGAACCAGGCAGTGAGTCGAACCCGGCGAATTGGCGAAGCTGGCTCGTTGGAACTTCGTCGAGCTCGCCTGGGGATCAGAACTCTTTGACCATGGGGTTCTGGTGCGACCAAGTGTTCGGAAAGGCGGACTGTCCTTACCTTAGCATCGACATCGGCAAGGAGTTCGAAAAGGCGAGCAAAACGATAGCGCCTATCGTCAATTCGACGAATTCCGACCTTAGATCTTTCGAGCATCACGGCGGCAAGATGATCCAATATGCCGGATGGGCGGACACCGCGATCGCACCCGAGAATGGCGTCAACTATTATGAAAAAGTCGCGATGGGAATGAGAGACGTTCATGATTTTTACCGCGTCTTCATGGCACCTGGAATGGCCCATTGCTATGGGGGCGCCGGTCCAAATTCATTCGGAAACGGCGCCAGTAATGGGCCGGTTATCGATGCCGAACACGACCTGTTGAAAGCCCTGGAGCTTTGGGTGGAGCAGGGGGTCGCTCCTGAGAAGATTATCGCTACAAAATACCTTAACGATGATCCATTGCAGGGCGTCGCTTTCCAGCGACCGCTATGTCCTTATCCAAAAATTGCCAAGTACGACGGTCAAGGCAATACGACGGATCCGGCCAGCTTCAGATGTGTTGCGGACAAAGACCGTCGTTCGCCAGGAAACCATGAACCTCAAGCCGCATATAGGTGAGGGGGCAATCGGGCGTGTCGGGCGCGAAAGTCGTCCTGATCGGCAGCGCGCCGATCGTCATGGTGACGTCCGAAAGAATCCATCGGTCTACCGATGGAAGTCCTCAACCCGATCCGCACCGGCTTCCTAGCAAAACGCGTGCAGGTGTTTAAGGACCTAGGCATGCCGTTCTATAGCAGACGAAACAAAGTCAGGCGGCGCCTGAGGTTGGCTGCGCTTTTCTCGGTCAAGGGCGTTCCGGTGCTTCTTTTCACGGAGTTGAGCTAATGCGTATTGCGGTAACTCTCCCAGAGAAGGGAAGGGACCTCCGGCTCGACCTTTTCCGCGGGGTGGCAAACTGGGGAATCTTCCTCGACCACATTCCAAACAATGTGGTCAACTGGGCAACGACGAGGAACTACGGTTTCAGCGATGCCGCCGATCTATTCATCTTCATCTCCGGGTACACCGTGGCATTCGTGTTTGCGAGAATGATAATCGAGCGCGGTTTCATCGTAGGAGCATCGAGGCTGATCAAGCGCGTCTGGCAGATCTATGTCGCTCATGTTTTCCTATTTGTGTTGTATCTCGTCGAAATCGGATATCTGGGACAAAAATACGGAAAATCGAGTTTCGCCGATGAATTCAACATCCAGGGATTTCTGAATGATCCCGCCCAAACCTTGTTTGAGGGGCTAATCCTCAGGTTTAAGCCGGTCAATATGGACGTGCTACCGCTCTACATCGTCTTGATGGGCGTGTTCCCGCCGGTTCTCTGGGTGATGTTGCGGAAACCGAATTGGACCCTGCTAGGCTCTACGTTGCTTTATTTGTCCGCGCGGCACTTCGGTTGGAATCTTTCCGCATATCCAACCGGCTCGTGGTACTTCAATCCGTTCGCATGGCAATTGCTGTTTGTATTTGGGGCTTGGCTTGCATTGGGAGGCGCCGATTCGGCCATGTGGCTGGTTCGCTCAAGATCATTTCTGGTGCTTGGAATAGGCTATTTATCGTTCGCGCTGATCATCACAATGGCTTCTCGGTTTCAAGAACTGCGGGATCTGGTACCGATCAGCGTCTATGCGTATTTCACTCCCAACGACAAAACAAACCTAGCCCCGTATCGCCTAGTGCATTTCGTCGTGCTCGCGGCTTTCGTCGTGCGGCTGGTACCCCGCGACTGGGTAGGTCTTGAATGGTCGATCTTCCGGCCTGCCATCAAATGTGGTCAGCAGTCGCTCGAGGTATTTTGTTCCGGAATTTTTTTATCCTTCGCCGCGCATTTTGTTTTGGTTGAATTGTCCGGGGCGCTATGGATGCAACTGCTAGTCAGTTTTGCCGGGATCGCTGCCATGACAGCTTTGGCATATTATCGTTCATGGTCGAAAAAATTGGATAAGACCCATAAAAAGATAAACGCGACGTCTGGTCCTTCCTGTTCGCCAAAGGGTGCTTGAGGAGCTGGCAGCGACCGAGATGTAACGACGACCCTTGGAACCCGAACCTGTTCCGCGAACGTCTCCAAATTAAAGCTCGTTCCTTGCAGATGGGGGCAGTCCTGCGCCGCCTCGGCTAGGTATTTTCCGATCCTGACGCGGGTCTCCGCCGACGGATATGCTCCTGCCGTCGGATTGAAGGAAAGCATCGCGATCCGCTTTCTTGAGGACTAAGGAGGAAATCGGTGGCTGGAATCAAACAACCTCTTCCAATCGGTGTCCTTGGGACGGAATTCAATGCCTTTCTGTTCGCGTCGATTGGCGAGGACGAGAACGGCATGCCGGTGAGTGTTCTCTCCGGATTGGCACGATCTGACGTGGACCCCTGGCAGGAAGCTGCCCGATTGGCGAACTCGTCTGAAGAATCGGCAACTCAGAGATTGACCGCGTTGATCGGGGCGTTACCTGACCGGGCGGCGTCGCACTCAGACCCCCGCGCCATTGCTGTTAGTCTGGTTGGGCGCCTGCCACGTCCGTCTAGTTTCAATGGTGGGTCGCGAGAGACGTCGCAGGATGTGTGGGCGGTGATTAATTCGCGGCCGTGGTGGATATACGCGGTCTTCATATGCTTCGCGCTCGGCAGTCAATTCCTGATTGCGAGCCATCAACAATCGCTGAAACCAGACCAAATGGGGGCGGCGGAGAAATCTGCCAACGCCGTCTCGGCGCCGGAACCGCCGGTGATTACCCGGCCGTAATGTATTGGAATCGACGAACGACATCTCTCAAGCCGCGATAGTCAATCGACTATTCTGTCCGTTCCGTTGCTTCTTCCGCCGGCCGCCGAACCCGGGACAATCGCGGTTATTGGCTTTGGGCGTTTCAAGGGATCTTCCACGAGTTTGGGAGACGAGACCATATTCGTGATGTCTGTTTTCTGGCTATCGTCGCGGCATTATGATTTCTGCCGTAAAAAAATGGAAGTGGCTCCGGTGCCGCCTTTAACGAAAAGTTCGTTTGGCTCGAGCGTTTCGATAGTAGCTATGGCGACGCTATTTAAGACGCTCTCATGCTCAGCGCTTTTGAGAGTCAGCGTGATAGTTCTTCCAGAAATCGTCCATGTTCCGCGAATCCTGCCCGTGACGCCTTGGCCGAGGGTCGTGCTGATGAACCCGCCAGATCGAACAAGGCACATGTAGTCGCCGTTAGCGGCGAATGACATGGTCTCATTTTCGCCGGCCACCTGGCCCTGCCAATTCCCCACTATTTGTGCTTGGTAATCTGCCTCTGCTACAGCAGTTTCGTAAGGCGAGCACGCCGCAAGCCCGCACCCGAACAGCAGGCCAATAAAAATGATCCGGGCGCACTTCGCCAGGTTAGACCAGTCCATCATGCGAGCCAGCCTTGCGTGCTTCCAGGGCCATCGCAACGAGCGCGGCGCCGCCGAAGATCATGTCGATGCCCACGAGAAGGCCGAACGCCCATATGAGTGTACCCGGAAAGCCAAAGATGATAATTCCGGCAAGGATCAGATCGATGATGCCGTTCACCATCATCCATTCCCATTTCTCCGTCAGCTCGCGGCGATGGGCGATGGCGAGGACAATGACCAAAACGCCATCGACAATAAAAAAGGTTGTCAGCACATAGGTTAAGGTGATCAGCCCCTGTAGCGGATTCCACAGCAACAGGCCGCCGGCAACCAGCGCTACAAATGCTGAGAGCAGCGACCATCCGAAGCCCGGAGCCTCCCGAGTTCTGAATGAGGCGAAAAGGCCCACGGCACCCGCCACGAGAAGCAGCCATCCGAGGATGACGGTGGCAAAGAGCCCTGCAATAGGCGGAACAATAATCGCGGCCAATCCGAGGATGCTGACCGCTATTCCCTCCACCAGAAACAGGCGCCAATGGTCGCGCATCGGGCGGCCCACGACGGCTGGTGGAATGCGTTTGGCCAATGGCTTCATCGCAGACACGGCAAAATGCTCCTAGGGTTAGATTCGCCGTAAGCTTATGCGCAAGCACTTACCTGGGTGGAGGCTCGGAAACTACTTAGAATCGGTCACCGTGTGTCATTCGGTATTCGTTCTGGTCGGAATCCTAAGTCACTTGGGCGAATTTCACGTCAACACATTGTGGCGGTTTGCGGCAGCAGGGCTGCGAGAAATTTCATGAAGGAGCTCTGCAATGAATACGAACAAAATATCGATGGCCGCCGCCGCTATAGAGACCGTCGCCGCAACGGGACGAAACGGCGGCTATCAATTGCGACCTTGCAGGCCAGCAGATTGTAGAGCCTACGACTAGAACGTACTACAGCGAGCCGGCACGATCGCGAGGAGTGAGCAGTCCAGCCCGGTCAACTGAGTAGTTTCCGAGCCTGCACGAGCCCGCCAACGGCGCCTATGGTCTTTCCGGTGATGACGTAGCAACAATCCTGTCGGGCGTTGGTCAGGGCGGCAACAAGGAAGTAGATAAAATGAGAAAATCAACAATCGCTGGTCCCCTTGCTGCATGTCTGTGCCTCGGTCTGGGGGCGCCGACTTTCGCGGCCGAGCCTGTCGTCACGGGAACGGCGATCCATACGTCTCCCGGTGACAAAACGGTCGCGCCGGCTGTAAAGCCCGCGGCGACCTGTCTTAACGACCTCCGTTCATTCCATGAGCAGATGCAGAAAGACGGTTACTGGCTGGGCGGGTCC
>Ga0302201_10004212_pt1 | contig 10428 bp, 8 predicted proteins | sample II_Bog_N3_2_FD_194586 | JGI IMG/M metagenome (GOLD analysis project Ga0302201, IMG submission 194586) | Peat permafrost microbial communities from Stordalen Mire near Abisko, Sweden - II_Bog_N3_2 | ecosystem: Environmental > Terrestrial > Soil > Wetlands > Peat | place: Sweden: Abisko, Stordalen...
AAACCGGCAACCTCCAGACCTACGCCTTCCTGTTCGTGCTTGGCGTGGCACTGTTGCTCTATTTCGTTTTGGGAAAATAAAATGTCCATACTGACTTACATCGCAGGTTGGCCGCTGCTGGCGGCGTTGGCGCTCATCGTCGTGCCGCGCAATTACCGCGTCATCATCCGCGCCATCGCGGTGCTGGCCACGCTGATCTCGGCGGTGCTGGCGGTGAAAATGTTTTGCCAGTTTATTCCCGGCGCGAACGGCTTCCAGTTCGAGCAGCAAATCTCGTGGGTCGAATCGCTCGGCATCAGCTATCACGTCGGCGTGGACGGCTTGAACGTCGGCCTCATTTTGATGGGCGCGATCGTCGCCTTCGCCGCCGCGCTCTGCTCGTGGGAAATCCAGACGCGCGAAAAGGAATTTTACATCCTGCTGCTGGTGATGACCGGCGGCATTCTCGGTGCGTTCGCATCGCTCGACTTGTTCTTCTTCTACTTCCTGCACGAACTCGCGCTGGTTCCGACCTTCATCATGATCGGCGTCTGGGGCCGCGGCGAAAAGAAGAACTACGCGACGTTCCAGATCACGCTATATTTGAGCATCGGCGCGCTCATCGCGCTCATCGGCCTCATCGCGCTTTATCTGCAATCCGGTGCGAACACGTTCGACATCCCGAAAATCATTGAACACGCCAAGACCAATCCGCTCGCGGTCAACGCGCAAAACTTCATCTTCCCGCTGCTGCTGTTCGGCTTCGGCATTCTGGTTTCGCTCTGGCCGTTTCATTCCTGGGCGCCTCTCGGTTACGGTGTTGCACCGTCACCGACCGCCATGCTTCACGCCGGCGTGCTGAAGAAATTCGGGCTCTATGGTTTGATTCGTATCGCACTCCCGCTCCTGCCACAGGCTGCGCAAAGCTGGGCGCACGTGATCGCGTGGCTATGCGTCGGTAATATTTTGTATGTCGGCTGGGTCGCAATGCGCCAAAAAGATTTGAACCTGCTCATCGGTAATTCCAGCGTGGCGCACATGGGTTTTATTTTCCTCGGCATCGCCAGTCTGAACCTCATCGGCGTGACCGGTGCGGTGCTGATCATGGTCGCGCACGGTTTCCTCGCGGCGCTTACATTCGCCCTGAGCGGCTACATTTACAAACAGACCGGCACGTTGCAAATCAGCGAACTCGGTGGCCTCTGCCGCAAGCTGCCGTTTATCGGCACCGCGTTGCTCATGGCCGCAATGGCTGGCTGCGGATTGCCCGGCTTCGCGAATTTCTGGGGCGAAGCCACGGTGTTTTTCGGCGCGTGGAAAATGTTTCCGGCCATCACGGTCATCGCGCTCTGGGGCGCACTGGTCATCGGCGGCATTTATATGACGCGCGCCATCCGCAACATCCTGCACGGCCCGCTGCCGGAAAAATGGGATTTGCTGTCCGACGCCTCGAATGTCTGGCGCAAACTGCCTTATGCGCTGCTGCTCGTGAGCCTGCTGGTGTTTGGCTTCGTGCCGAAATTGCTCACGGAAAAAATCAATCCCGATGCGCAGAAAATTGTGACGATGGTAATGAGTCAGGGAAGCACAGCCGCCCCGGCTGTTGTCATCAGCGCCCCGTTGACGAGTTCCGTTCTGGCTGACGTGGCGTCAGCCAAAGCGCCCGCGGCGGGCGCGCTCCCCGAAACTGTTTCAATTGGCAATCGGCAATTGGCAATCGAAAATAAATGAATTCCTCCCTGATAATGCTGGAAATTTCGGTGATCGGCCTCGGCCTGGTACTGCTGCTGGCGGATCTGTTTGTGCCCGCCGAGCGCCGCCGCTTCGTCGGCTATGCGGCCATCGTGGCGTTGGGCGTGTTGCTGGTCACGAGCTTGAGTGGCAATGGCAGTTGCGGCCAGTTCGGCACCGCGTTCGGCGGCATGTTCGTCAACGACGCGCTGTCCCTGTTCTTTAAGCAACTGTTCATCGTCGCGGTGATTTTGGTTCTGTTCATGGCCGCCGAATTTTCCGACAAACTTGCCGAGGGCAGCGTGGCGGAATATTATTCGCTGATTATTTTTGCGCTCGCCGGCATGTTGTTTGCCGCGTCATCGAACGACTTCACGATGCTGTTCGTCTCCATCGAACTCATCACCATCACCTTTTACGTCCTCGTCAGTTTTCAACGCAGCAAACTTCAATCGCTCGAGGCCGGCGTGAAATATCTGATCCTCGGCGCGCTGTCGTCATCGTTCATGGTGTTCGGTATCGCGCTGATTTGGGGAACGACCGGTGAACTGAATTTCGACAACCTTTCACATTTTCTCGCCCAAAACCCGGAGGTTGCGACCAGTCAACTCTTTCTGCTCGGCGTGTTGCTGGTTTTGGTCGGACTTGGCTTCAAGATCGCCGCGTTTCCATTCCAGATTTGGGCGCCGGACGTTTATCAAGGCGCGCCGACGCCGACGACCGCGTTTCTCGCCATCGGTTCCAAAGCCGCCGGCTTTGTTTTGCTGCTGCGCGTGCTGTTCACCGCCGTGCCGAGCGTGACCGCGCACTGGGCGAATTTACTGATTGTGATTTCTGCGATCACGATTCTTTACGGCAATCTCTGCGCGATTCCGCAGCGCAATTTGAAACGTCTGCTCGGCTATTCCAGCATCGCGCAAGCCGGTTATTTGCTGCTTGGCGTGGCGGCCTTGAGCGCGAGCGGACAGTCGGCACTGTTGTATTATCTCGCCGGTTATGTGTTCACGGTGATGGCGGCTTTGTTTGTCGTTACGTTGGTGATGCGGCAGTTGCCGACGGAAGACATTGGCGGCCTCGCCGGTTTAAACCAGCGTTCGCCGCTGCTCGCCGCTACCCTCACCATCGCGATGGTTTCACTGGCCGGCATCCCGCCGCTCGCGGGATTCTTTGGAAAATTTTTGCTCCTCAAAGCCGTGATTGAAACCGCGCAGGCCACCGGAAACCATGGTTATTATTGGCTCGCCTTCATCGCGCTGGCGGGCGTGATTATCTCGCTCTACTACTATTTCGGCGTCATCCGTGCGATTTATTGGAGCAAACAACCGGCAGATTTGTCGCCGATCGAACTCTCATCGCCGGCCAGACTTTCCATCTGGGTTTGCCTCGTCGGCATCTTCTGGATTGGCATATTCCCGAACACGCTTTTGAACATCACCAACCTCGCGGCGGTAGCTTTGGGGAGATAATTTAGCCGCCAAACCAAAACGCGCCGGCAACATCTGTCGGCGCGTTTTTGCATTAAGCCCGATTCAGTTCAAACCGTCCGCATCTGCACGGCGTCCACGATTTCCGTGCCGACGGAAATCGCGCCGATAATGACGACGGTATCGCCTTTCTGCAAACGGCCTTGCTCGGCCAGCATTTTTAAACCGGTTTCAATCGTGTTCTGCGGATCAATGAAATCGAATCCCATGACGAAGGGCGTGACGCCCCAGCTCAAGGTGAGTTCGTTCGCCGACTGTTCGTTGTCGCACATTGCATAGACGGGCGAATAGCGCGGGCGCATCCACGACGCGTAGCGCGCCATGTGGCCGTGGCGGGTGAAGGACAGAATGGCGGCGGCCTTCAATTCATTCGCCATGACGACCGCGCTTTTGACCAGCTTTTGCCGCGCGTTATTGAGTTCCGCCAAATCGTGAAACTGCGCGCTGCCGCTGCGCTCGATGCGCTTGGCAATCTTGTCAAACACCTCAATGCATTTCAGGGGGTATTTCCCGACGGTGGTCTCGCCGCTCAACATGATGGCATCCGTCTCTTCAAAAATCGCGTTGGCCACGTCGGTCACTTCCGCGCGCGTGGGCATCGGCGCCGTGATCATGCTTTCGAGCATGTGCGTGGCGACGATGACCGGACGGCCGATGCGCAAACAACTTTTGACGATGCGGCGCTGGACGATGGGAAGTTCTTCGTAAGGAATTTCAATTCCCAGATCGCCGCGCGCCACCATGATGCCGTCGGCCTCGCGCACGATGGATTCCAAATTTTTTATCGCCTCCTGATCCTCGATTTTGGCGATGACGAACGGATGCGGTTTATCTTCCTCGAACATTTCGCGAAGCTGTAATAAATCACGCGCTTCGCGCACGAACGAGAGCGCGATGAAGTCCACGCCGAGTTCCAGACCAAGTTTCACGTCTTTGATGTCCTTGGCCGTGAGCGCGGGCAAACTGACTTTGACACCGGGCAGATTGATGTGGCGGCGGCTGCCGAGCTTGCCGGCGGTGAGGACTTCGCATTCCACCTTGTTGCCATTTTTGGCGAGCACCTTCATCTCAATCGCGCCGTTGTCCATGAGCACCACGTCGCCGACGCTGATGTCGTTGATGAAATTCTCGTAGTTCACGTCCACGGAATGCTCCTCCTCGCTTTTTTCGCCGCGCACGGTGAGCGTGAATTTCTGCCCCGGCTTCAAATCCAGCGGCACGCTCAAGTCACCCGTGCGGATCGCCGGCCCCTGCGTGTCCATCAAAATGCCCGTGTGGCGCGCGCGTTTGGCCGACTCGGCGCGGATGGCGGCGAACACGCGGCGCACCCAGTCGTGCGGCGCGTGCGACATGTTGAGGCGGAAGACATTCACGCCGGCGTCCATCAGCTTGCCGATCATTTCGGCGGAGTCCGTGGCGGGGCCGAGCGTGGAAACGATTTTGGTGTGCCGCTGCAATCCTCTTTGCATGGGTGCAGAATACTTGTCTGGAATTGCAAGAAAAGATTTTATTGCCGTGCCGCCATGAATCTTGCTTGCCATCGCTCGCTCGCGCCGCCATCATAATCCCCTAATTTTTAATAAATTTTATGGCTGACACCGCAAACAAATATCCCGAAAACGCCACTGGCAAATACTACGTTGATAACCAGTGCATTGACTGCGACCTGTGCCGCGAAACCGCGCCGGAAAATTTCAAGCGCAACGACGACGGCGGGTACTCCGTCGTTTACAAGCAACCCGGCACGCCCGAAGAGGAAGCGCGCTGCAAAGAAGCCAAGGAAGGCTGTCCCGTCGAGGCCATCGGCGACAACGGCGCTTAATCCGCCCAAAATTTTAAAGATAAAACCCGCTGGAAAGTTCCGGCGGGTTTTTTTATTCCGTGAATAATCCTTGATAGGAATTCGTAAGTCCGCTTTCATCAAACCATGTTGCCAATGGACACTGCGAAAACAATTCTGGCCGCCGCGAGGAAGGCATGGTTCGGTTTTTTCCTTAAGCCTATATTTATGCGTTACGTTTTCACACTAATGATTGTCGCGTCCTTGCTCACTGCCTGTCAGAAGCAAGTCACACCACAAATCACCACACCAGATATCTCAACATCTTTAACTTACACTGATGCAGAGATTGTCGTTAATTTCACTATGAAGAACGGAGAAATAATGCCTGCGACATGGTCCGTCGCCAAGAATTCCTCACATCCATCTTACAGTTACGACAATACTATAGTGGACTATGTCTGTTACGGGCGATTTGGATTTGGCGAAGGCGACATTTACGCTTTTCAAGTCGGAACAAATAACGGCAACCAAGTATTGCCGTTAGATGAGTTTGCCTGTGTTTTCAATGGCAAGAACATGGTAGTCTATAACACAAATGGAGTTCAAATTAGCATCAGACGAAAATAGGCCTAACCAGTCGCCGTAACGAATGCCATTGGCGCAGTTAAATTATTTCACCGGCAGCATGATGCGGATGGTAGTCCCGCGCCCGACGCGCGAGCGGATGCGGATTTCACCATGATGCGTCTCGATGATGCGCCCGACAATCGCGAGGCCGAGTCCCGTGCCCTTGGCCTTCGTCGTGGCCAGCACGGTTTTGAACGCACCCTTTTGTTGCTCCGCCGTCATGCCGCCGCCGGTGTCCTTGAATTCCACCGCGACGCGCGTTGTTTCATCCGCGTCCTGCACCACGCGCGAGCGGATTGTCAACGTGCCGCCCTGCCCCATTGCCTCGGCGGCGTTGAGCATCAGATTCAAAAATGCCTGCTCCAGTTGCGGCGCATCGCCGGAGACCATCGGCAAGTCGGCCTGCAAATCGTGAACGAGCTTGATGTCCTGATTCGCGAGTTTGTGGCGCACGAGCAAACTTAATTCGTCCACTAGATCGTTCATGTTCACCGGCGCAAATTTCGGCTCCGTCGTGCGCGCGAAATCCAGAATCTGCTCCACGATTTTGTTCAAATGTTCGATCTTCGACTCGATGATCTGCGCGTCCTTGTTGCGCGGATCCTTCGGCTCAAATTTCAAATCGAGCGAATGATACAGCAACTTCATCACCGTGAGCGGATTGCGGATCTCGTGCGCGACTTCCGCTGCGAGCAAACCGAGCGCGGACAATTTTTCGTTCTGGCGCAACTGCTCCTCCACGTCCACGACGCGCTCGTAAAGCCGCGCTTTTTCAATCGCGATGGCCGATAACTCCGCCAGCGCCGAGAGAATTTTTATTTCCTCATTGGAAAAACTATATGGTCGCGCCGTATAGACGCTCAATGCGCCGATGCATTGCCCGGCGAAAATCAGCGGCACGCTCAACAGCGAAATCAAACCCTCGCGCCGCGCCAGCTCGACGTTTTGATACCGAGTGTCCGTCTGCACATTGGCGACTTGCAGCGGCTTTTTGCGCCGCACCACCACGCCAATCAAGCTTTCCCCGGCGCTCAAGCGCGGCTTGTTGATATAGGCGGTTCCCGCGCCGAAGCTCGCGCGCAAATCCAGCCAGTCGCGCGATTCGTCGAGTAGCATCAGCGAACACATCCGCGCCCGCATCAGCTCGCACGCTTCTTTCGTGATCGCGCGCAACGCCTCGTCCAGATTCAAAGTGGAATTGATCGTGCGGCTCACGCTGGACAGCGACTCAAACAACATCACTTTCAACCGCAGTTGTTCGTAAAGCCAGGTGTTGTGGATCACCTTGGCGGCTTGGATCGCCAATTCCTGCAACAATTCCTGGTCGTCTTCCGAAAACGCGTTCACGCGCTCGGAATCCACGTTGATGACGCCGCGCACCTCGCCCTGCACTTCCAGCGGCACAGCGAGTTCCGAACGCACGTCGCGCCGGACGCTGACGTAGCGCGGATCCTGGGTGACGTCGCCGACGCGCACGGCCTTGCCGGTCTGCGCGACCCAGCCGGTGACGCCTTCGCCGACGCGGAGCTTCAATTTTCGCGCGGTGGACGAGAGATTTTGCGCCGCGTGGATTTCGAGGAAGTTGGACGTGGGATTAATGAGCACGAGCGAGCCGCTCGACGCGCGCATCACGCGCACGGCCTCGCTGACGATGAGCTGCAGCGCCTCCTGCGAATCAAGCGTCGAATGGATGACGCCGCCGACCTGATACAGCAGGCGCAGGCGCTCGTGGCTCGACTTCAGTTTTTCCAGTGGGTCTTTCACTTGAAAATCATCGGGTGCGCAAAATCAAAATCGTTCCCAACGTCGCAAAAAACAGGTTGGGCAGCCACGCCGCGAGCCACGCCGGCAGATGGCCGTTCATGCCGAACGCGAGGCTGACCTGTTGCAACACGAAATAGGCGAAGCAGATGAAAATGCTGCCTGCCACGCCGAAAAACAGATTGCGCCGGCCCGATTGCGCGCCGAACGGGATGGCGATGAACACGACCACAAGGCACGTCCACGGCCACGAAAGCCGTTCGTATAATTTTGTGCGCAGCGCGTTCGCATCGTCGGGGGGCAAGTCGGGATGGAGCTTGAGATACTCGCGCAAATCTTTCAGCGGAATGTCCGCGCTGCGCGAGCCGTGCAGGGTCTGCGAGTCGCTCATCTTGATGTCGCTCAAAATCTCCCTCGGCGTCTCGTCAAACTCCGGCATGGCGATGAGGATGAGGTTGGTGGGGAACTCCGGCTGCAGGTCGCCCTGCGGGCTGGCTTGCACGAACATTTTTGCGTTGGAAAAAATCCAGACGCCATTGGTGCGCCCGGCCCGCTCGGCTTGGAGCGCGCGCCATGAGCCGTCCGGCAACGTCCACGTCACGTTCGGGTTCAACATGATTCGGGTGACGGTGTCGTATTCCCCGATCTGCCAGATGCGGTTGGCGTGGGCGGTGCGGAAACCGATTTTGGTGAAATGGGTTTTTTCCTTCGGATTATTTTCCAACTGGACGTGGCGCGAAAGGATTTCCTCGGTCCAGTTGGCGCAGCGCGGCACGATGACTTCATTCATCCAAAAATAAATTCCGCTGGCGGCGAGGCCGACGACAAAATACGGCGCGCACAACCGCCACAAGCTCACGCCGGCGGCGCGGAGCGCGGTGAGTTCGTGATGCCGCGCGTGCTGCGTGAGCGCGTAAAGCAGCGCGAGCAGTAGCGCGATGGGCAGCACAAGGACGAGAAATCCCGGCGTCATCGCGGCGGCATATTCCACGGAGTCTATCAGCCGGAGCTGGTGTTCCTGCATCACGTCGAGTTCGCTGAAAAAAAAGTAGGCGATCCAGAAAACGAGAAAACCGCCGAGGCAGTAAGCCAGCGGCGTGAGGAGTTCGCGAAACAGGTATCGGTCGTGCAACCGCATGGCGCAGGTTAAACGGGCGGCGGATTTCTAACAACCGAATTTAAGAAGGTGGTGGGTTGGGAGAGACTCGAACTCTCGACCAATGCCTTAAAAGGGCACTGCTCTACCGACTGAGCTACCAACCCATCCTATTGTCGCAGAACCGATTGCGAAGATTCACCAATGATTACAAGCGTTTCTTGTAACCCACACTTGTCACCCATCGTCTTTTGTGCTATATTTTCGCATGAAAATGACGAGCAAAAACACATCGCAGACGACCGAGCAACCAGTATTCCACAAGGTTGCAGAGAACCTCTATCGGCTCGAATCATCGGACGGATACTATGCCCTATTAAAGCGAGGAGGCAAGCAGTTTCGCCGCTCGCTTAAAACCAAAGACCGCAAACTTGCCGACCGCCGATTGAATGACTTGCGAGCAAAGATTGGCTGTCTGAAAATTTCTGCCGACGCGAAATTGTCTTTCGAGAAGACCGCACATCTGTGGTTGGAAACGAATAAACACGCATTGAGTTCCAACACCGTCAAAAGACGGAAAATGTATATCAAAGGACTCACGCCGTATTTTCGGAATCTGCCAATCCGCAACATCACCCAGCAGAATTGCGACCGCTGGGTTACGGAACGCGGCGCGGCGCTCGCTTCCGAAACTTTCGTTCACGAGTTGGACGTTATGAAAACAGTTTTTGAATTCGCCCTTGAGCGCGGCTTGATTCTCTCCAATCCCGCCAAGCATATCAAACGCCGGAAAGTTATTTCCAAACAGATCGTCGTTCCAAGCCTCGATCAGTTTAAGGAGCTTGTCAGCGCCATCCGATTGTCAGACGGTAAAAGGGACAATCAGAAAAAAAGCAAAGACGGTGCAGACTTGGTTGAATTCTTGGCGTATTCGGGAGCGCGCATCGGTGAGGTTGTCGGCGGCGGCGACGCCAACGAAAAAAGACCTTTGTTCTGGTCCGACGTTCACTTTGAGCGCGGGACGATTTTCTTGCCCGGCACAAAGACCGAGCAAGTTTTTGGCGCGATTAAAGACGCAGCAGAACCCGCAGCCGAGCGACCAAATTATTAAGATTAAAAGCGCGCGGAAATGTTTGCAAACGGCCTGCAAGAAACTGGAATTGCCGCAATTCACCCATCACGACTTTCGACATTTCTTTGCAACGACCTGCATTGAGTCGGGCGTGGACATTCCCACGGTTAGCCGCTGGCTTGGACATAAGGACGGCGGCGCGCTGGCAATGAAGCGTTATGGGCATCTACGGCAAGAACACAGTTTTGCCATGATTAAAAGGGTGAGCTTTGACAAACCTGAAAGCATTGTTACACAGCCGAAGGCGACGGAGACGGACACCGGAAAATCGTCCGTTTCCACTGACGCTCGCCGTGCCCTAGCCAAAGCCAAAGCGAAATATAGTTATCCGTGGTGGGTATCAGAGAATCCGCTGGAAGTTTTTTGGGGACAACTCCATGAAGAAGTCTGGATTATTCCCGTTGAGAGGTTTTTGGAAATGGCCAAGCAAGCAATGGGACGCCCGGTATTGAAACAGGAATTTGCAGACCGTCCGGCGCTGGCAGATGAATTTTTGGAAAGAACGCCCGAAGCCACGCGCCTTGAATTGCTCGCCAAATTTCCGGCGCAAAAACCGGAAATTGCCGACAACAACTACGCCGCCAATTGAGACTACGAATTATTCGATTGGCTCGGAAGTTTCCCGCAAAAAGCGGTTAAGATCGTCTTTGGAATAAATCGGATGGCGCAACGCTCGCGACGGATGCAGCAAACCACGCTGGGTCAGTCGGTCGATGGTGACTATGGAGACCCCCAGATAAATGGCCGCCTCCGCGCGTTTGAAGCCTTTTTTCTCAATAGGTGTTTTTGTTTCCGCACCGGTTGCCTCACCGTTGCGGCCTTGCTTTGGAAATTG
>Ga0302201_10004263_pt1 | contig 10331 bp, 9 predicted proteins | sample II_Bog_N3_2_FD_194586 | JGI IMG/M metagenome (GOLD analysis project Ga0302201, IMG submission 194586) | Peat permafrost microbial communities from Stordalen Mire near Abisko, Sweden - II_Bog_N3_2 | ecosystem: Environmental > Terrestrial > Soil > Wetlands > Peat | place: Sweden: Abisko, Stordalen...
GCCTGGCAAATCTCCGCCGTCAGCACGCCTTTCGCGTAATCGGAGAGCACCACCGCGTCGCAGCCGGGCAGATGCGCCAGCACGTTCTCCAGCAGCCGGTCGTAGTCGCCCAATGCCCGCGGGCCGATCCGCTCATTGTCCAGCCGCAGCATCTGCTGCTGCCCGCCCAGAATCCGCTGCTTCGTAATCGTCGGAAATCCATCCGACACAACAAACCTCGGCGCAATCCCATTCGCCCGCAGGCATTCCGCCAGAAGCCGTTCGCCGTCGTCGCCGCCGGTAAAACCGATCACTTCAACCTGCGCGCCCAGCTTGGCGATATTCATCGCCACATTCGCCGCGCCGCCCGGCTGCTCCCGCCGATGTGTTGCCCGCACCACCGGCACAGGAGCCTCCGGAGAGATCCGGCTCACCTCGCCCCAGATGTACTTGTCCAGCATCACGTCGCCCACCACCAGCAGACGCTTGTCGGCCCATTTCTGCTCGATCTCTTGAATCACTTCGTGCAGTTGCTCGATCACCGCGCCTCCTTGGCCGGCGCTGCCACCCCAGCTTCCGCGCAGACAGAATCCAGCTCGATCCAGTCGCACAGCATATGTCCCGCCAGAATGTGCGCCTCCTGGATGCGCGCGGTAACGCGCGAAGTCACCGCAAACAGGTGGTCTGCCAGCCCGGCCATCTTGCCCCCACCTGCTCCTGTAAACGCCACGGTCACCAATCCCTGATCTCGCGCCGTCCGCAACGCAGCAATCACGTTCTCGCTGTTACCCGAGGTCGAAATCCCGACCAGAACATCTCCGGCTGCTCCGAGCGCCTCAACCTGCCGAGCGAAGACCGCAGCAAAACCGTAGTCGTTGGCGATCGAAGTCACAACGGAGGAATCAGTCGTCAGCGCCACCGATGCCATGCCCCGCCGCTCGCGTTGGAACCGCCCCACCAGTTCAGCGGCCAGGTGCTGCGAGTCGCCTGCGCTGCCGCCGTTGCCGCACCAAAGAATCTTGCCGCCGGCCCGCAGGCTCGCCGTCATCGCCACTGCAATCGATTCCAGCGCGGCCTGCTGCGTTTCCACCTGGCGCACCACTTCCAGGTGCTCTGCGATCGCCGCGCCGAAGACCACTGCTGCATCTGGACCGCTTGACATTAACTCCCTCACTCTTCCGTCTGTTGCCATTGCTATCATAACTGCGTGGCTGACTCCGCAAACAGTTCCCTGCCCCGCGCCCTGCACACCATTTTCTTGGACCGCGACGGCGTTCTGAACCAGAAGCTTCCCGAAGGCCGCTACGTCGCCTCCCTCAGCGATTTTCAGCCGCTACCCGGCGTGCATCAGGCTATCGCGCGGCTCAACGGAGCCGGCCTGCTCGTAATCGTCGTCTCCAACCAACGCGGCATCGCCCTCGGACTCCACACCGCCTCCGATGTGCTTCGCATCCACTCCGCGTTCCAGAAGGAATTGGCAGCCCAAGGAGCCCACATCGACGCCTTCTACTTCTGCCCTCACGACAAAGACCATTGCAACTGCCGCAAGCCGCTCCCAGGCCTCTTCGAGCAGGCGCAGGCAGACTTCCCCGACATCAACGCCGAATCGAGCGCGATCATCGGAGACTCCTGGTCGGACATCGAATTCGGTCGCCGCCTCGGCATGTTCACCATCTTCATCGACGGCGACCCCACGCTGCAGAAACCCGGCGCCGAATCCGCCCGCGAACGCGCCGATCTCAACTTCGCGTCCCTACCTGCCGCCACCGAAGCCCTGCTTGCGAAACAAGGCAAGTAACTACGCCCCAATCGCCCGCAGCGTCGCATACGTCTCGACGATCCCGTCTTCCAGCGCGGTCGGCTGCAGATCGCACCCAAGCCCCCGCAGCCCGGTCAGGTCCGCCTCGGTAAAGTGCTGGTAGCGCCCCTCAAGGTCCGCAGGAAACGGAATGTACTCAATCTCCGCTGGCCCATGCACCGCCATCAGCCCCTTCGCGACATCGTTGAAGCTTCGGCTCACGCCTGTTCCAGCATTTACCACCCCGCGAACTATTCGCCGGTCCTCGTCCGGCTTCGGCGCGTAAGGTCCGATCCCCGCAAAGAACATGTTCAGCCGCGCCAGGTCGCGCACATACACAAAATCTCTGCGCTGCTCGCCGTCGCCGTAGCCGCCGGTCCCGGCAAACAGCCGCACTTTGCCCGTCTCCTTCATTTGCTTCGTGAAGTGGTGAATCACCGACGCCATCCGTCCCTTGTGCTGCTCGCGCGGCCCATACACGTTGAAGTAGCGCAGCCCCACCGCCGTAATCGGCACCTCGTGCCGAGCCAGTTGATGGCGGAAGTAGTGATCGAAAACAAGCTTCGAAAACCCATAAACATTTAGCGGCCGCTCGTTCTCAATCGTCGGCGTAAAGTGTCCCGGCCCCGACAGTCCATACACCGCTGCCGTCGACGCAAATACCAGCGGCGCGCCCTGCCGAATTGCGAACGCCAGCACCTCCTTGGTGTACTGGAAGTTGTTATCCATCATGTACACGCCGTCGTCCTCCAGCGTGTTGGAGCAGGCACCCTGGTGGAGGATCGCGTCAACGCTCCCCGCCCCAAGCGCATCTTCCCGCACGGCACGGCGAAACTCCCGCTTGTCCATGTAGTCCACGTAGCGCGCCCCGTGCAGGTTTTCGAACTTCTTCGCATTGGCGAAGTTGTCCACTACCAGGATGTCGGTCAGACCATGCGCGTTCAACTCGTGCACAAGATTGCTGCCGATGAACCCCGCGCCTCCGGTGACAATCAACATAGAAATCCGCTCTCCCCGTCTTCGCTTCTAAACCTTCACCTGCCGCCTGAGAACGCGCCCTACCGCTCGCTCCATCTCATCGACTGTGACCAAACGGAGGCACTTCCTCTGCTCCACAATACAGGTTTCAAGACCACAGCCGAAGCAGTCCGTTTGATGGTAGATGATCTGGTGCTGCTCCCCAGCCGGATACCACACACCTGGAAGCCCGTGTGCCGAGAACGCAATCACGCATGGAACCCCCACGCTTGCCGCCAGGTGCATCGGCCCGGAGTCGGGCCCCAGAAAAACGTCGGCATGCTCCAATAGCGCAGCAGTCTCTCGCGGAGAAAGCTGCCCGCACAGGTCCACTTTCGCGCCCGCCCATCTCTGCGCCGCATACTCGCTTACTTCCCTGTCTTCCCGCGCGCCCACCAGCACCAGCCCATACTCCGGATACTGTGCGTGCAATCGCGCCAGCAACTCGCGCCAGTTCTCCTGCCCCCAGTCCTTCGACTGCATCTTGGTCGCCGGCCCGCAAACGATCAACGGTTTTCCCGCCAGCGCCCCCGCAGCCGCACGCGCCGCCTCGCGCTCTGCATCGGTCAATTGGAGACTCCAATTCGCTGGATAGCCGGCATTCACATCACCCAGCTCACGCATCATCCGACCCAGCCGCAAGGCCTCAGGCTCGTAAAGCGCCGTGCCCGCATCGAATCGCCGTTCCGCCTCCTGCTCGCCTGGCAACCCCACAATCCGTCGCACCCCGGCCAGCCTGAAGAAAGTCTGGTCGCGGCGAACATTCTTCCGGGGCCGCATCGGCATCAGGTACACCAGAAGGTCGGGTCGAAATCGGCGAATCTGCCACGCCAGCCGCAGCAGTTCATCCGGCCGCCGCGTGCCGACCGTGTAGCGCATGTAGCCGTGTACCAGTCCGGAATCGCCCAGCACTGCCGCCGACGCGGGCGCCTTGGCGTGCACCGGGAAGTTGGTCAGCAGGCGCCGCTCCGCGTTGGGAAACAAGCGCGCGATCAGGTGATAACACGGCAGCGCAACCACCGTATCTCCCAGGCTCCCCAAGCGATAGATCAGGACCTTCCGAATCGACGACTCAGGCGACAAGCGGCTTCTCCCACGGGGAGCATCTGCGCCCCAGTGCAGGTCCGGACCACTTCATCTCGGCCGGGCCTTCCCCATGCACACGCCGGCAATCCCTGCGCCGGCGCACAAGCAGAAATCCGATCTGGCAGACTGAGGCAACTCTTCCGATGATAAATCGGATAAACCGAAACCGCCGTCCGGTCAGCCCCGCTATTGGGATCTCTCCGCAACCTGCTGCTACAGTTGGATGATCCTCGCAGCACCGCCACGATGCTCAACGCTCTCCCAATCACGCGCCTCCACGACGAAGCCACTCTCCGCTGGCACCAGGATGCCCCCTGGCCCGATCCGCCTGCCGTCTCGCCCCCCGCGACCTTTCTCGACATCGTCCTCGCCCATCACCGTGCGAACTTCGATCTCTGGCACGAGGAAGACAAGGCCCGCGAACCCGACGCCTCCGATGCCCGTATCGCTGCGGTCAAGCGCGCCATCGACCTCCTCAACCAGAGCCGCAACGATCTCGTCGAGGTCATGGACCGTGCTCTGCTGGAGGCCGCCGGTTCGCAGAATCCCGCAGCTCCTCTCCACTCCGAATCGCCCGGCCTCATCCTCGACCGCCTCTCCATCCTCGCGCTCAAGGTCTACCACACGACCGAAGAGGTTCATCGCACGAGCGCGACTGAGGCCCATCGCCAGAAGAATCTTGGCCGCCTGACCCTGCTCGAAGAGCAGCGCAGCGACCTCGCCTCCTGTCTCGACACTCTCTGGAGCGAAGTCCACACTGGCGGCCGCCGCTTCAAGCTTTACCGCCAGATGAAGATGTATAACGACCCGGATCTCAATCCCGCCATCTACGCCCACAAGTCCGCCACACCGACGGGTTGACCTTCTCCTCAAGTATGCGTATAAAAACCGGATCAAGACCGGTCGATATATAGTGTTGGATGCTGACCAACATCGTCCTTCGGCGGAATCTGCGAATCGGAAGTGCGGACCGCAGCCTGCCGAAGACAAGTCTCCCCAAACCCGCCCGGTCCTCTGCAACACGCCACCGGCAAATTACAAGGAACACAGGAAACGCCATCCCGATGAAGACCGCCCCCTCCGCAACTCCCAAACGTCCACGCACGCTCGCCGGGAACACCCCGGCTTCGAACGACGGAGCCCGCGCCCACGCTGTGGCTCAATACGAGGCTGCCCTGCGCCTTATGCAAGAGGGCAAATTCGAAAAGGCCCGCACCGCCTTCAACCAGATGCTCGCTTCCGCACCACCCGACCTCGCCGAGCGCATCCGCATGTACATCAACGCCTGCCTCCAGCAGATCTCGCGCCACCAGGCCCAGTTCTCCTCCCACGAAGAGCGCTACGACTACGCCATCTCGCTGCTCAACGACGGCAACTACGAGGACGCACGCACTCACCTGAAGAAGATCGTCGCGGAGAACGGGCAGGCCGACTACGCCTTCTATGGCCTTGCCGTCCTCGCCAGCATGACCGGCGACTCGCAATCGTGCCTCGAACACCTCACCGAAGCCATCCACTTGAACACGCAGAATCGCATCCAGGCGCGCGCCGACTCCGACTTTCAGGACATGGCCGACGATCCCCGCTTCACCGACCTCCTTTACCCCGAAGCCTGACATCTACCCAGCGCACCCGATTCGGCACCCTGAACGAAGGTTCGCGCAGTCCATCGCGATGGCATCCGTGCTCTTCTTCCCGCGCACGATGCGCAGGTATTCGCCCGGATACGCGAACCATCTCCCTTCCCCGCTCACCGCATCGAACCTGATACGCTCGACACCAGTCGATGAGTTACGCCCCTACATTGAATCGAACCTCGCATCCCGAGTCCGCGGCCACCAGGCCCGCCCCTCCCTCCCTCCGTGTCGTCGCTATCGGTGGAGGCACCGGCCTATCCACCCTGCTGCGTGGACTCAAGCGCTTCGTCCCCGCACCGGCCGGCTCCCGTCGCGCCACCGACGCACCTGGCCACGGCACCTTCGAACCCAAAGCGGTCCCCGAAGCAAGGTCTGAACGCCGGGTCGAGTGGATATCTCCAGCCCTCCGCTGCATCATTCGCGATCTCGCCGCCATCGTCACCGTCACCGACGACGGTGGCTCTTCCGGCCGGCTCCGCGAAGACTTCAAAATGCTCCCCCCGGGCGACGTCCGCAACTGTATGGTCGCGCTCTCTGAGGACGAGCACCTGCTCGCAAAACTCTTCCAGTACCGCTTCGATCAGGGCGCCCTCGACGGCCACAGCTTCGGCAACCTCTTCGTCGCCGCCCTCACCGAAATCACCGGAGACTTCGCCCAGGCCGTGCAGATGTCCTCGCAGATCCTGGCGACCCGCGGACGCATCTATCCCGCCACCAATACCAACGTCACCCTCACCGCGCGCATGGACGACGGCTCCCTGGTTCACGGCGAAACCAGCATTACCGCCAGCCCGCACCGCATCGTCGAACTCATGCTCTCCCCCGCCGGCGCCGAACCCCTTCCCGGCACGCTCGAAGCAATCGCCAACGCCGACCTCATCACTCTGGGCCCCGGTTCGCTCTATACCTCGCTCATCACCAACCTGCTGGTTCGCGGCATTCCCGAGGCCATCGCCGCCTCCCCCGCCACCCGCGTCTATGTAGGGAACCTGATGACGCAGGCCAACGAGTCGCTCGGCCTTACCGCCTCCCAGCACATTGAAAAGATCATGCAGCACTGCGGCTTTCACTCCGGCTCCCCGCACAAGCTGTTCGACTACGCGCTCATCAACACCGCGCCAATTTCGCCCTCGCTGCTCGCACAATACGCCCGCGAAGGCCAGACCCCCATCGACCCCGATCTCGATCACATCCGCGCCCTGGGCGTCGAACCTATCCCTGGCAACTTCGTCAACGAGGGCAGCGTCCTGCGCCACGATCCAGATCGCGTCACCGAAGCTCTCCTTCAACTCGCACTCGCCAAGTTGGGGTAGAGCGGAATCTGTAACCAAACCAGGCAACCGGAATTTCGCTCGCTGCGGTGCAATGGTAAGCATTCTTCGCTACGATCCCTAAATGCCCCCACGAGTAGTCCGCTTGGTCGTATGCGTGTCCCTGCTCATCTCCGCCTTATTTCTTTTGGCCGCCCCGGTCGCGACCGACAGCGACCTCCAGAAGCAGATTCAAGCGATCGCCACCCACGCACACGGCAAAGTGTCCGTGGCGTGCTCGCTGCCTGGTTCGTCGCTCAATTGCGATCTCAACCCGCACGCTCACCCACCCATGCAGTCGGTCTTCAAGTTGCCTCTGGGAATCTATATCCTGCACAAGGTAGAGCAGGGGACCTTCACTCTGGATCAGCCAATACGCTTCCTGCCCAGCGACCGCTTCGTACCCCATGCCTTCAGCCCCCTGCAGGACAAGTATCCTGACGCCAACGTCGATGTGCCCTTGCGCGAACTCCTGCGCCTGTCCGTCTCCCTCAGCGACAACGCAGCCGCCGACCTGCTGCTGCGCATCGCTGGCGGCCCCAAGCCCGTCAACGACTACATTGCCTCGCTCGGCGTGACTGGCTTTCATCTCCTCGATAGCGAACACGCCCTGCATCGCGAGGTCCGAGCCCAATATCGCAATTGGTTCGAGCCGGCAGCCGCTGTCCAACTCCTTCGCCGCATGGCCGACCAGTCGCCCCTGACCCCGGCAAACACAACCCTCCTCCTCGACTGGATGCATCCAGCCGTCCGCACCGCGCGCCTCGAAGCCGACATGCCGGAAGGCGTGCGCGTGGACCACAAGTCGGGCACCTCCGACGTAGACAACGGACTCGCCCACGCAACCAACGACATCGCCCTCGTCACCCTGCCCAACGGCCGCTGCCTTGCCATCGCCGTCTTCGTCACCGATTCCACCGCTGACCAGACCACCCGCGAGAAAGTCATTGCCCGTATTGGCCGGGCCGCCTACGACGCCGCAATCCAGACCCACTAACGCCCAGCGCTACCCCTGAACGCCCGCCATCGCAATCTCCACCAGACCCGGTTCATCCACAGTCCGCTTCAACTGCCCGCACGCCGCAAAAATATCCCGCCCCCGCGGACGTCGCGTAAACGTCGGAATCCCGCCATCCACCAGCATCCGATGAAACACTGCGACATCCTCCGGCGTCGGCTGGTGGTAGTCAATCCCGGGCCCCGGATTCCACACAATCAAATTCACCTTCGCCTTCATGCCCTTCAGCAGAGCAAGCACCTCGCGCGCATGCTCCGGCTGGTCGTTCACCTCGCCCAGCAGCACGTACTCAAACGTCACATATTCCCGCTTGCCGAACGGAATCGTACGCAGCGCCTCCAGCAGCGCCGCAATGTCCCACTTCTTCGTGATAGGCATGATCTCGCGCCGAACTGAGTCATTCGAAGCGTTCAAGCTCAGCGCCAGCTTCGGCCGCACCGGCTCCTCCGCAAACCGCCGGATCGACGGCTCAATTCCGCTCGTCGACACGGTCATCCGCGACTCAGGAATCCCCATCCCCCGCAGCACATGCACGCTCTGCATAAACGCGTCGTAGTTCAGAAACGGCTCGCCCATCCCCATAAACACCAGGTTGATCCGCGACGGAGTCTCCACGCCTTTCCCACTCCCGATCCGCACCCGCTGGCGATTCAGAACCGCGGCCACTTGCCCCGCAATCTCCCCCGCCGTCAGGTTCCGCCTGATCCCCAGCTTCGCCGTCAAGCAGAACTGGCAGTTCACCGCACATCCCACCTGGCTCGAAACGCAAATCGTCGCCCGCTTATACCCATCTTTTTCTTTGTCATTCCTGAAGGGAACCTGCTTCTCGTACTGCTCCTCTTCGCCCGCCGCCTCGCTCCCATCTCCGCGCTCGCCGCCGTCCCCGTCGGGCATCCATACCGTCTCCACGGTCTCCCCATCCGCCAGCCGCACCAGGTAACGCTCCGTCCCATCCACCGATTTCGCCGCCTGCACAATCTCCGGCAAGCCAACCTCGTACCCTTCAACGGCTAGCCGCTCGCGCACCTCCACTGGAAGCGTCGTAATCTCCGCCAGCCTCTGTACCCGCTGCTTATAAAGCGCATCCCCCAACTGCACTGCCCGATACTTCGCCAGCCCCAGCCCCTCGACCACCGCCCGCAGTTTGTCCGGCCCCATACCAAATAGAGCCTTATCCGCCGTCGCCCCCGCCTCACCCGTCATGTCCCGATCCATCGCCATCGCTATCTCCCAGTTTACCCGCCACCCGCCATCGCGCTTCCGAGATCCCATCCCTGTGACACAATAAGTCTCAAGGAGCCGCATGTCCGCAACCTTCGCCCCCAACGCCAGCGCATCCACAGCCCGCAACATTCGACGCACCCGCCTGCCCAACGGCCTGCTCGTCCTCACCGAATCCATCCCCCACGTCCGCTCGGTCTCCATGGGCGTCTGGATCGATTCCGGCTCCCGTGACGAATCTCTCGCCTTAAATGGCATCTCCCATTTCGTCGAGCACATGGTCTTCAAGGGCACCACTTCGCGTTCCGCCCACCAGTTCGCGCGCGAGGCCGATGCCATCGGTGGCAACCTCGACGCCTTCACCGGGAAGGAGTCCATCTGCTTCAATATCAAGTCCCTGGACGAACATATTGCACCAGCACTTGACCTTCTGTCGGACCTGGTCCTACATCCCACCTTCACCCCTGAAGACATCGCCCGCGAGCAGGGCGTCATCCTCGAAGAGATCAAGATGGACGAGGACAATCCCGACTACCTGGTGCACGAAACCTTTACCCAAAACTTCTGGAAGGGCCACTCGCTTGGCCGCCCCATCCTCGGCACCGCCAAGACCGTGGCCAGCTTCAACCAGCAGATCGTCTTCGATTATTACGCCAGTAGTTTCACCCCGCGCAACATGGTCTTCTCCGCCGCCGGCAATCTCGACCACGACGCTTTCGTCGCCCAGGTCGCCGAACACTTCAGCGGCTTGGCCGCCAGCGCCAGCAGCCCCATCGCCCACGTCCCCGCCCCGGCTACGTACCCGCACATCACTCTGAAGTGCAAGAAGTCGCTTGAGCAGGTCCAACTCTGTCTCGGGGTCCCCGCGCCGCCGGTCGATTCGCCCACCCGCTACGCCGTCTACCTGCTCAACACCATGCTCGGCGGCGGCATGAGCAGTCGCCTCTTCCAGGCAATTCGCGAGGACAAAGGCCTGGCCTACTCCATCTACTCCGAATCCAACCCCTTCCGCGACACCGGATGCCTCGCCATCTACGCCGGCACCTCGGCCGCCAAGATTAGCGAAGTCTTGCAGCTTACTCTTGTCGAAATGCACCGTCTCAAGGACACCACAGTTCCGGAGGCAGAGTTGAAGCGAGCGAAAGATCAGCTCAAAAGCAACATCGTGCTCGGCCTCGAGTCCTCCTCCAGCCGCATGGCCAACCTCGCCCGGCAGGAGATGTATTTCGGCCGCTTCTTCACCGTCGACGACATCATTGCAGAAG
>Ga0302201_10004268_pt1 | contig 10326 bp, 10 predicted proteins | sample II_Bog_N3_2_FD_194586 | JGI IMG/M metagenome (GOLD analysis project Ga0302201, IMG submission 194586) | Peat permafrost microbial communities from Stordalen Mire near Abisko, Sweden - II_Bog_N3_2 | ecosystem: Environmental > Terrestrial > Soil > Wetlands > Peat | place: Sweden: Abisko...
ATGTTGGCGAGCAGCCCGTCCCACCCGGCAAAAAATTGGTGATAAGCCCAAAGCAGAATGGCACCAAAGACACCTCCGCCGATGATGGCGTAAAGCCGGGTCAGCGCCGGTTTTCCGCCCGCCCAGAGCAGGACGCCCAGCAAAAGCGGCATATAAAACGCATATTGCAGCCCCGCAAAGGGAATCAACATGGCACAGCTGAACAGCCCCAGGCCAGCCACGGCTTTTCGCGGACTGCTCCAAAAGAGCGCGCTCACCGAAAAAATCAGCATCCCGACCACATCGGGTCGGCCGCCGCGGACACAATAGGAAACCGGATAACACAAGGATAAAGCCGCCAAGGTGGCCAGCCGGATTTTGGGCGATGGAATCAGGTTCAGGCGCTTCACGGAAAACCAGGCGCAAACCATGGTGAGCGCAATCAGCAGGCAGTTTAAGCTCCTGACCGCCGGCGCATTCACCCCGAAGCACCACAACCAGGGAACTTGCAGGCAACTATAGGCCGGCACATTCCCGGTCCAATATGTTAGATCTCCCCGCCCATACCAGGCGGTGCTCGCCCAGTGCCCGTGCAAAATTAAAGTGGCGGCGGGATCGGAAAACATGACTTCATCAATCCACGGCACGGGGAACCAGCGGAGGGTCAGCAGGTCGAAGGCCAGCAAAACCAAAACCCAGCCCATAAAAACCCACCCGCAAAGGCGCTCAGAATCGTGTTTCGAAAAACTCGGATGCGGATTGGCCTGGGCAACTCGAAGCGTTGTCACCATCGGACTATGCGACCGGTCATTTCCGCTGTCCAGTGCATTTTGGTAAAATCGGCCCCCAATGGATGTCGTTGCCAAACCCTGCCGGGACGGGCATGATTGCCCACCAACAACTTGAAAATATGAGCCTCGCCCTTGTCACCGGTTCCGCCGGCCTGATTGGTTCCGAAACCTGCCGACGCTTTCACGCCGAAGGCTACGACCTTGTCGGCGTGGACAACGATATGCGCGCGAAATTTTTCGGCGCGGAAGCCTCCACCGCCGGCACGCGCGCCAAGCTGGAAAAATCCTTGAAAAATTACCGGCACGAAGTCGTGGATATCCGCGATCAGGACGCGGTCAACCGGGTTTTCGCCCAGCTCGGGCCGTCCCTGAAAGTCGTCGTTCACACTGCCGCGCAGCCCTCGCACGACTGGGCCGCGCGCGAACCGCACACGGATTTCACGGTCAATGCGCTCGGCACGCTGAACCTGTTGGAGGCCGCGCGCCAGCATTGTCCCGAGGCCGTGTTCATCTTCACCAGCACGAACAAGGTTTACGGCGACACCCCGAACCGGCTCCCGCTGCGCGAACTGGAACTGCGCTGGGAAATTGACCCGGCCCATCCGTATCACGAGGGCATTGACGAAACGATGTCCATTGACCAGACCAAGCATTCGCTCTTTGGCGCGAGCAAGGTTGCCGCCGACATTTTGGTGCAGGAATACGGGCGCTATTTTGGGATGAAGACGGCGATTTTTCGCGGCGGCTGCCTCACCGGCCCGGCACACGCGGGCACGGAGCTGCACGGTTTTCTCGCCTACCTGATGAAATGCGCCGCGACCGGCCGACCCTATCGCGTATTCGGCTACCAAGGCAAACAGGTCCGCGACAATATCCACAGCCACGATCTGGTCGAGGCCTTCTGGCAATTCACTTTGAAACCGCGCTCTGGCGAAGTCTATAATCTGGGCGGCAGCCGCCATGCCAATTGCTCGATGCTCGAAGCCATCGGCCTGTGCGAAAAAATCAGCGGTAAAAAATTGGATTACACTTACGTCGAGGACAACCGCATCGGCGACCACATCTGGTATATCAGCGACGTGCGGAAATTTCAGAAACATTATCCCCACTGGAAATACCAGTTCGATTTGCAAGCCATCCTGGAACAAATCCACGCCGCCGTGGTTGCCAGTTGACGATTTGTTTATGAAGCACGCGGGCGGTTTTTTTATCTGTGTTTCATCGGTGAAAATCTGCGGCTAAAATTCACCTCGTGTTGCCTCACCAAAAAATTGAATCCGCCCTGCAAGCCGCCGTCCGCGCGGTCTTGCCGGACGCCGATGTCTCCGCCGTTTTAGTCCGTCCCTGCGACCCCAAGTTTGGCGACTACCAAAGCAACGCGCTCATGTCGCTCGCCAAAACTCGCAAACTCAATCCGCGCCAGCTCGCCACCGATGTGCTGGCGAAACTTGATGTTTCCGACGTTTGCGAGAAAGTGGAAATTGCCGGCGCCGGCTTCCTGAATTTCCGTCTCAAGAATTCAGTCCTCGTTGAATCGCTGCAATCCGCCGCGCGTGGTGAACATTTGTTCTTCGCCAAAGCCGCGTCGCCGAAAACCGTGGTCATTGATTTCAGTTCGCCGAACGTCGCCAAGCCGATGCACGTCGGCCACATCCGTTCCACCGGCATCGGCGACGCGCTCCAGCGCACGCTGCGGCTGCTCGGCCACCGCGTCATTTCCGACAACCACATTGGTGATTGGGGCACGCAATTCGGAAAATTGCTCCTCGGCTGGAAACAAATTCTCGACCGCCCCGCGCTCGAACGCGACGCCATCGCCGAACTGGAACGCCTTTACAAAGTCATCAACACCGAGTGCGACGCCAATCCGGCGCAGCTCGAAGCAGCCAAATCGGAACTGGTAAAGCTTCAGGCCGGCGACGCCGAAAATATTGCCATCTGGAAAGAGATGATCCGCCGCTCGCAGATCCAGTTCGACACGATTTATGCGCGGCTGGGCGTGAAGTTTGATTTTGCGCTCGGCGAAAGTTTTTACAACCCGTGGCTCGGCGAGGTCGTTGCCGATTTGCTGGCGCGCGGCATCGCGCGCGAAAGCGAAGGCGCCGTCGGCGTGTTCAGCGATGGCTCGCTGCCGCCGAAGGAAGACCCGTTTCTCGTCAATCGCGACGGCGAATGGGTGGCCGACCCCGCGCTTGTGCGCAAGAGCGACGGCGGTTTTAATTACACCACCACTGATCTCGCCACTGTGGATTACCGGCTTAAGACCTGGTCGCCGCAGGAAATTATTTATGTCGTGGACGACCGGCAGTCCGGGCATTTCAAAAAACTGTTTCTGATTTTTGGCCGCTGGAAACCGGATGCGGGGAAGACCAAGCTCGTTCACGTCGGCTTTGGCAAAATCATGGGCGAGGACGGTAAGCCGTTCAAGACGCGCTCCGGCGACACGGTGAAGCTCGGCGACTTGCTTGATGAGGCGGAAGAGCGCGCCTACAAAATTGTTTCCGAGAAAAGCGCGGAGCTGCCCGAAGCCCAGCGCAAGGAGATTGCCCGCGTCATCGGCCTCGGCGCGGTGAAATACGCCGACCTGCTACCGAACCGCCAGAGCGATTATATTTTTTCGTGGGACAAGATGCTTGCGCTGCAAGGCAACACCGCGCCGTATCTGGTTTATGCGTATGCGCGGATCAAGAGCATTTTTCGGAAGGCGGCGGAAACATTCAACATTCAACATTCAACGCTCAACATCCAATTGGTCGCGCCGGAAGAACTCACGCTCGCCAAGCATTTGCTCAATTTCGGCATCACGCTCGAAGCCGTCGCCGAGGAATTGCGCCCGAATTACTTGTGCAATTATCTTTTCGAACTCGCCGGCAAGTTCACTTCGTTCTACGAAAATTGTCCGGTGCTGAAAGCCGAGGACGCGGCCACGCGCGATTCGCGATTGGCGTTGTGCGATCTGACGGCGCGCGTTTTGAAGCAGGGTCTGGAGACGCTCGGCATCGAAACCGTCGAGCAGATGTGATTTGTGAAATCGCTCACCGAACAGCTTTGGTTTGAAGTGCCGGGCCGGCGCGGCTTTGTGAACATCACCGACACCGTGGCTGGACTGGTGCGCCAGAGCGGCGTGCAGGAGGGGCTTTGCCTCGTCAACGCCATGCACATCACCGCCAGCGTTTTCATCAACGATGCCGAGGACGGGCTGCTGCACGACTACGAAGTGTGGCTGGAAAAGCTCGCGCCGCACGCGCCCACGGCGCAATACCATCACAACCGCACCGGCGAGGACAATGCCGACGCGCACCTGAAACGGCAAATCATGGGCCGCGAAGTCGTCGTGGCCATCACGAAGGGCAAACTCGACTTCGGGCCGTGGGAACAGATTTTCTACGGCGAGTTCGATGGCGACCGCCGCAAGCGCGTGCTCGTGAAAATCATCGGCGAGTGACTCCGGCCGAAACATTTTCCGCGCTGCTCCGCAGCAACGCGCTGCTCACCGCGCTCGCGCCGATGCAGGATGTGACGACGCTCCAGTTCATGCGCGTCGTGGACCGCTACGGCGGGCCGGAGGTTTATTGGACGGAATACTTCCGCGTCCACGGCGATTCGCGGCCGGAAAAGTGGATTCTCGATTCCATCACCAAAAACCCCACCGGCAAGCCCGTCGTCGCGCAGATGATCGGCAACGACATTCCCGCGCTCGTGCGCAACGCGAAGCTGCTGCAGCAGTTTCCCGTCGCCGCGATTGACCTGAACCTCGGCTGTCCCGCACCGATTGTTTATCGCAAATGCGCCGGCGGCGGGCTGCTGCGCGAGCCGGCGCGCATTGACGCCATTCTCGGCGCGTTGCGCGACGCGGTGATTATTCCGTTCACGGTGAAGACGCGCATCGGTTTTGAATCGGCGCAGGAATTTGATTCGCTGCTGCCGGTGTTTGCCAAGCACGCGATTGACCTGCTCACCGTCCATGCGCGCACGGTCAAACAGATGTATCGGCCCGGCGTGCGCTACGATTTGATTACGCACGCGGCGCGCGAATTAAAATGTCCCGTGCTGGCGAATGGGAATGTTTACAGCGCGACGCAGGCGCAGCAACTGCTGGCCGAGTCCGGCGCGCGCGGTTTAATGATCGGTCGCGGCGCGATCCGCAATCCGTGGCTGTTCGACCAGCTTCGCGCGCAGTTGCGCGGTGAGAAAATCAAGCTGCCCGTTGGACGCGACGTGCTGAATTACATCCACGAGCTGTGGGATAATGAAATCACGCCCGGCGTGCGCGAGTCGGCGCAGGTGCAGCGGATGAAGAAGTTCACCAACTTCATCGGCGAAGGCATCGGCGGGAAATTCCTGCACGACATCCGGCGCGTGGCGACGACGGCGGATTTCTGGCGCGTGTGCGGGGAATTTTTGGATCACGACCAGTCGCTGACGCTGGAGCCGCCGGCGATTACTGAAACGCCATTGGATTTGCCGTCGGCGTTTTGAAAATTACTTCAGCTTGATACAAAACTCGCTCGCGGCGGTGATCTTTTCCAGGTCGCCCTTGTAAAATTCGTCGCGGTAGCCGTCGGTTTCGAGCAGATGCTGGCGCAATTCCTTCTGGTCGCGGTGTAAAATGTATTTCAGCTCCTTCAAGTTCGCCGACCAGCGGAAGCCGTTGAAAAATTCCGCGCCGGCGAACTGCGTTTTGTAAAGCGCCGCGTCCGAGTAGCAGGTGCCCAGATAAAGATGCTTCTTGCCGTGCTCGGCAAAGAGCGCCGCCGCCGAGGTCATCATGAACATGCCGAGGTTGCGGGCGTAATAATTCAGATCGTAGAAGGCGTAGTAGTAAAATGCCAGCGCCTTGCCTTCGAGATAGAGCGTGGCCACGCCGATCTCCTTGGCGGTCGCCGCATCGGTGAACACCAGCAGATGCGAAATGATCGGTGCGTCGAACAGCGCGTCGAGCCGCTCAAAGGTCATCACGTCCTTGCCGAACTTGATATCGGCGTAGGTCTTGAAAAACTGGCGGCGCTCGGGCGTGTAATCAAATTTGTCGCGCGGCACGAGCTTGACCTCGATGCCCGCGCCTTTGCGGAGGATGCGGCGGTTTTCGGACGAGGGCTTGAACTTGGCGAGGTTCACGCGCACCTGACGGCAGAGATAAAAACGGTCGAGCTGGCGCGAGGACGGCAGGAAACCGGCGTTGAAAATATCCGCCGGCGTCTCGTCGGGTTCGGGAATCGCCCAGACGGCATACGGGAACTGGTAATTCTCGTAGTCGGAGTTCTGCTCGGAGAAGAGGAGTTTCACAAATTTATTGAGCCACAGATTTTCACAGATGAAACACGTCTGTAGCATTGATTTAGACAAAGGGAGATTAGCAGAATATTGGTAAAACTAAAGACTATTTGGGTTAAGCCACCAGAATTTCCGGCTATTGGCGGTGGCCTTCACTGACCGTTTCACTGACAGTGCCAGTGTGGAGTGGTCGGCATTCATAGATTCAGGCGGGCAAAACATCGGCGGGAAAGTAGCAACGATATTTGGCGCGCGAATCGGTGGGATGACTGCCCAGCGGGTCAAACCGGCCGCACGGATGCTGCCAGACACCGCGCCGCAGGCACCATCGCCGACTCCTTGCCGCCTTCCAACGCCTGGAGCAGATTCGCCAGCGCCGTGTCGCCTCATCAAGCACGGCGGGATAATAGTTTTTGATTATCTCGCCCGGCTGCTCTTTCCGTTGTTGCAGTTGCAGTTCCCCCAGCAGTGCGCGCGATTTCACAAGTTCCAAAATGTAATTGTTCCGCCAGCATTTCGCCCATGACCAGATCGGCACTTTTTCGTCAACGCCTCCTTGCTCGCGATGGCTGGTTTGCGTTTTTGCGCCCAATTCCGCCGCGTAAAATCACTCTTGCGCGTAGATTCTTCATGCGCCCTTTGCATCACGGCGAATGAGCGAATTATCGTGGCAAAATCATCAATCGTTTTTGGGTGTGGATTTTCCCATCTTCCAGCGTAATGACATCCAGCCCCAACTCGATGATTCGGCGAGCTTGTTGTAGGCGACGCGCGGTGGCAAACGCGAAAACCGATCCAAATTCTCCAAAATTAGCACCGGGTTTTGGATTTCGATTTTACCCGCCTTGAGCGCCACGATCAGCTCGCCCAGCCGCCCGCGTTCAATGTTTTTCCCCGTCCACCCGGACACGCCCAAATCTTCGTAGCGCGTCTCGTTGAGGATCAGGTTGATTTCTTGCAATATTCCTGCGTCCGCTCCAACTGGCGGCGGTGGGCATCCCCGCCCGCCAGCTCACCTTGCTTTGCGGAGGAGAACCGGATATAGCTAATGGCATGAGTTTTCGATTTCACTATTGCTTCGGCGTTCATAATAAAGTGATTTACTTGTTTTGTAAATCACCCGCCCAATAGTGCAAATCTGTGGCTGAAATAAAATGAAAATCCTGATCACTGGCAGCTGTGGTTTCGTGGGCAGCACGCTCACGCGGGCGCTGCTGGAATCGTCGCCGGGTTTGCAGATTGTGGGCGTGGATAATTTCATCCGGCCCGGCAGCGAACTCAACCGCCGTGAACTGGCCAGGCTCGGCGTGAAAATTATTCACGCGGATGTCCGCAGCGCGACCGATTTTGAAACGCTGCCCGCCGCCGATTTTGTGATCGATGCCGCTGCGAACCCCAGCGTGCTCGCCGGCGTGGACGGCCAGACCAGCTCGCGCCAGTTGCTCGAACATAATTTGTGGGGCACGGTCAACCTCCTCGAATACTGCAAGACGCACCGCGCCGGCCTGGTTTTGTTGAGCACCAGCCGGGTCTATTCCGTGCCGCCGCTCGCCGCGCTGCCGGTGGAAGTCCACCAGCGCGCCTTTCGGCCCAGGCAAACTGAAAAATTGCCGGAAGGGCTCACGGCTGCCGGCGTCAGCGAAACATTTTCCACCGCGCCGCCGATTTCACTATACGGCTCCAGCAAACTGGCGAGCGAAACCGTGGCGCTGGAATACGGCGAAACTTTTGATTTTCCCGTCTGGATCAACCGCTGCGGCGTGCTGGCGGGCGCGGGGCAATTTGGCAAAGCGGATCAGGGCATCTTTTCGTTCTGGCTCAATTCGCACTTGCGCCGCCGGCCGCTGAAATACATCGGCTTTGACGGCGGCGGCCATCAGGTGCGCGACTGCCTGCATCCGCGCGACTTGGTGCCGGTGCTGCTGGCGCAGCTGAAACATAGCGGCCAGGACCGGCCGCGCATCGCCAATTTCAGCGGCGGCGCGGCCAACGCCATGTCGCTGGCACAACTTACGGAGTGGTGCGATGGGCGCTTCGGCAAGCAAGCCGTGGCCGGCGACGCGAACCCGCGCCCCTTCGACATTCCGTGGCTGGTGCTGGATTCCTCGCTGGCGAAAAAAACCTGGGACTGGTCGCCGAAAATTTCTTTGCCGCAGGTGCTGGATGAGATCGCGCGGCACGCGGAGCAGAATCCAAACTGGCTGCAAATTTCAAACGCATAAAAATCATGTCCGAAAACGCCCTGGAACTCCAACGCATCTACCGGCAGCGCTTTCGCGCCACGTCCGCCTATCGCAACCGCGTCTGGCGGATGCTGACCGCCGTTTTCTTCAACCGCTGGATTTCCCCCCAAGCCGCCGTGCTGGACCTCGGCTGCGGTTATGGCGAATTTATCAACAACATCGTCGCGCGCGAAAAATTCGCCATGGACTTGAACCCGGACGCGCCGAAGCACCTTGCGCCGGCGGTTCATTTTTTTGAGCAGGATTGTTCCACCGCATGGCCGCTGCCGGAAAATTCGCTGGATGCGGTGTTCACCAGCAACTTCTTCGAGCATCTGCCGGACAAGGAATGTCTCAAGCGGACGTTGCGCCAGGCGTTCCGCTGTTTGAAGCCGGGTGGACGCCTGATTGCGATGGGGCCGAACATCAAGTTTCTCCCGGGACAATATTGGGATTTTTTTGACCATCACACCATCCTGACCGAGGCGTCGCTCGGCGAGGTTTTGGAAATGGAGGGTTTTGCCTTACAGCAGGTGACACCGCAGTTTCTGCCTTACACTCTGGTGAACGCGCCGGAATATCCGCTATTCCTGCTGCGCATTTATCTGACGTTGCCGTGGCTGTGGTGGGTGAAGGGCCGGCAATTCCTCGTGGTCGCCATAAAGCAAAACTGAGCGAATGTCCGTGCCTGCGCCCAATCCATCCGCACCGAAGCTGAAATTATTTTCCGTGGTCATCCCCGCGCGCAACGAGGAGGAATCACTGCCCGCGACGCTGGAGCATCTGCACCTGGAATTTTCCCTGAATCAGGTGCCGCACGAAATCGTGGTGGTGGACGACGGCAGCCAGGACGGGACGTGGGCAGTGCTGGCAAAGCTGAAGGAAAAGATTCCCGCGCTGCGGCCAATCCAGAACCCCGGCGCGAACGGGTTTGGCCGCGCCATCACGTTCGGCCTGCGCCATTGCACCGGCGACGCGGTGGTCATCATGATGGCCGACGAATCGGACGACGCGCGCGACGCCGTGCGCTATTGGCAACTGCTGAACGAGGGCTGGGACTGCGTGTTTGGCAGCCGCTTCGTCAAGGGCGGCGGGACGATTGATTATCCGGGGTTCAAGCTGTTGGTGAACCGGCTGGCGAATTTTTTTATCCGGTGCATTTTCCAAATCCCTTTGAACGACACGACCAACGCGTTCAAGGCCTATCGCCGCCCGGTGATCCAAGGCTGCGAGCCGCTCATCGCGCCGCACTTCAACCTGACGGTGGAAATTCCACTCAAGGCCATCGTGCGCGGCTATTCCTGGACGGTGGTGCCGATCACCTGGCGCAACCGCCGCTTCGGCGAGGCGAAATTGAAACTCAAGGAGATGGGCAGCCGCTATTTTTTCATCTGCGCGTATGTCTGGCTGGAAAAATATTTCAGCCGCGGCGATTACAAAAAACGGTAGCGGGCCGGCCGAAAATCCGGTTGCCCGACTGCGGGCTGGACGGCACAATTCACCCGCGTGAAAATTCTGATTGAATGCGCGGTGCCGGCTTTGCTGGCGCCCGGTGGCACCCAGGTTCAAGTCGAACAGACCAAGGCCGGTTTGGAAAGTCTCGGTGTCGAGGTGGAATTTCTCCGCTGGTGGGACCGCGGACAGCGCGGCGATCTCATCCATTATTTTGGCACGCCCAGCCATTCCTTTCTCGACCTCGCGCGCGGGGCCGGCCTGCCCGTGGTGCTGACCAATCTCTTTACCGAAACCTGCAACCGGTCGGCTGCCCGGCTGGCGGTGCAAGGCTGGCTGATCCGGGCTGCCCTGAAAATTCCCGCCGCGCGGCAGGTGAAACACCAGTTGAACTGGGCGACCTATGCTGACGCCGCCCACAATGTGGTGGGACTGCACTGCGAAAAAAACGTGCTGGAAACCGTCTATCGCGTGCCGCCGGAACGGATTTCCGTGGTGCCGCTGGGCTTGCCGGAAAGTTTTCTCCGCGCCGGCACCGGCCGCCGGCCGGCCGCACAGCTCATTTGCACCGGCACCATCACCGGCCGGAAATATTTTGTGGAACTGGC
>Ga0302201_10004269_pt1 | contig 10324 bp, 9 predicted proteins | sample II_Bog_N3_2_FD_194586 | JGI IMG/M metagenome (GOLD analysis project Ga0302201, IMG submission 194586) | Peat permafrost microbial communities from Stordalen Mire near Abisko, Sweden - II_Bog_N3_2 | ecosystem: Environmental > Terrestrial > Soil > Wetlands > Peat | place: Sweden: Abisko, Stordalen...
GAACGATAGCAGTCCAAACTTATGATGGAAGCGGGTCTGAAATCCCAACTGTTCACTGCGAATTAAATCGAGAGGAGTGTTAGCATGAAGTCCTTCGATTCCAGGCAGGCTCTCGAAAGGGTCGTTTAATTCAAGAACTCGTCCAACACGAAGTTCGCGCGACTCAAGAGATTTCATCGCCCACTTTGCAGCCATAAATCTGTAAAGCCGAATTGTTTTTTGGTTTACTTCACTCATAAAGCCGGAATTTCTTGAACCGGTTCCCCAACTACGAAGTCGCAAAATCCACGTTCGGCACGTCGCGCACCGACGGCGGCACGCTGAAGAAATCGCCCTCGGATTTGAAGCCGAACATGTTCGCCACAAGGTTGCTCGGAAAGGTCTCGCATTTGTTGCGATAGTCGCGGACGTTGCCGTTGTAAAACCGGCGCGCGGCCTGGATGCGGTCCTCGGTGTTGACCAACTCCTTTTCGCGGGACTGGTCGGCCACCGGGCCGTTGTTGGCGGCGCACTGGTTGCGAAGCTGCGTGACGCGTTCCAGCACCTCGCGCTCGTGCGTGGCGTAGCCCTTAACCACGGCGACGAGATTGGGGATGAGGTCGTAGCGGCGTTTCAATTCCGTGTCCACGTTGCTCCACGATTCGCGGATGTAATTGCGCAGCCCGATGAGCGCGTTGTATTGCACCAGCAGGTAAATGACCGGCAACCCGACGATTACGAATATGGCAATGAGGACGGCGATCATGTATTTGTGAAAAGATATTCCGGCAAACGCGAGCGGATTTCAACCAGCCTTTGCAGGTTGGACTCGATTTGTCCGACGGGCAATTGCGGCTCGAAGGTCAGCAGGATCACCGGGCCCTGGAATTCGACCTGCAAGTTGCGGTTCGCAAGCAGGTATTCAATCATCTGCGGGTTGCAAACGTCGTAGGCGAATTTCTTGTCCCCGGAACGCACACAATAAGTTCTCGAGAATTCCGCAGATTCGAATTTGATCTCATCGCCGACGCCGAATGCCGTCATCAATTCGCGCAGCAAAACTTTCGGACCGATGGTTACCTGCGGAAAAACCTCTTTGACGACGAGCATGAGCAGGGTGCAATAATGTTCCTGCCGGCTTTTGCCGGAGCCGGTCTGGTAGTGATAGTCGAAAACGAACAACGACTGTTCGTGATACGTGCCGCGCAGAATATTGAACGCATACCGGTCCTGGCCGCGACTGAGCCAGTCCAAAAATCCCCAGCCCATGGAAAAACCCTCGTCGCGGTTCGGGTTGAAACCATCAAACTTCAAGCGCGCGGCCAGGCTCCGCAAATCAAACACCCGCTGTTGCTTGACGCGTGACTGTCTGAAGTTGTCAAAAACCATGCCCCCTGCAATCACAACCATGATCAAAATTGTGAAGACGGTTGGCCAGACACCTTGTGATGCCGCGATCATGTGTTTTGCGTGAACAGGTATTCCGGCAGGCGCGAGCGGATCTCAATCAGCCGTTGCAGGTTGATCTCAAATTGTTCGACGGCCAGACGAGCGCCTGTCACGAGCGCGATGACCTCGTTTTCGATTTCGATGCTCAAGTCGCGGTTGGCGAGGAGGTATTCCATCATCTTTACGTTGCAGACATCGTAGGCGAATTTCTTGTCCGGCGAGCGCACCAGAAAGGTCTTGGAAAACTCGGCGGACTCGAACTTGATGTCCTGATAGCCGAACACCTCGGCGACTTTCGTGAAAAAGTTTTCGCGCCGGATGGTCAGGTCGGGGAAACTCACGGGCAGCGTGAGGATGAAAAATGAAAACCAGTGGTGCTCGGTATGCCGCCCATTTTTGTCGTAGTAATAGGTTTGAAAGTGATAATCGAACGCGAGCACTTCATATTGCTGATAAGTTCCTGAAAGAACATTTGTGGCGTAGCGGTTGTCGCCCTGGTCGAGCTGTTTCAAAAAACCAAAACGACCGGGAATCCCGAAATCCTGTCCCTCGTCGAAATTCAAATTCAACCGCTGCGCCAGTTCAACAAGCCCCTCGCGCCGTTTGCGCGCTTGAATCTGGCTGTAAATAAATCCGACGATGGCAACGACAATTGCCGCCACAAACACGAAGGGCATCAGGTTCTGCACGCGATTTGTTCTAAACTAAACCCTCGTTTCAGGCCATTATAATTTTTATCGTTGTTTCCAAGTTCGTTTTTCCTTTTCCCTTTTTCGATTTGCCTTCACTTTGACGGCGTGAAGCTGTCCGCCGCAGAAATCCGCCGTGCCGTGCAACTCGCCCTCGCCGAAGACATCGGCAGCGGCGATGCGACGACGCTGGCGACCGTTCCGGCAAATGCGAAGGCCAAAGCCGTTCTGCGCGCGCGTGAACTGCTCGTCGTGGCGGGAATTGAATTTGCGGAAAGCGCCTTCAAGCAGCTCTCGCCAAAAATCAAAACTGAAAAAAAGTTTTCCGATGGCATGCAAGCGAACGCCGGCGACACGCTCCTGACAATTTCCGGCCCGGCGCGCGCGATTTTGACCGCCGAGCGCGTCGCGCTGAATTTTGTCCAGCGGCTTTCAGGCGTGGCGACGTTGACTTCGCAATTCGTTGCGGCGATCAAAGGAACCCGCGCGCAAATTCTCGACACGCGCAAGACCACGCCCGGCTGGCGGCGGTTTGAGAAATACGCCGTCGCCTGTGGTGGCGGATGCAATCATCGCATCGGGCTGTTCGACATGGTTTTGATCAAGGACAATCATCTGGCCGCGCTGCGTAATGAAAAGCCGAACGCCATTGCCGCAGCCGTCGCGCGCGCGCGGGAAAAGTTTCCAAAGCTGAAGATCGAGGTTGAAGCGGACACGTTGGAACAAGTCGAACAAGCCGTGAACGCCTGCGCCGATTTCATTTTGCTCGACAACATGGATTTGAAACAACTGCGGATGGCCGTAAAAATTGTCCGCGGCCGCATGAAGACAGAAGCCAGCGGCGGCGTGAATTTGGAAACCGTCCGCGCGATTGCCAAGACCGGAGTGGATTTCATTTCCGTCGGCGCGCTCACGCATTCCGCCCGCGCGGTGGATGTTGGATTGGATTTTGAAAACTGAACCGCGAATAAACACCAATGAACACGAAGGATTTAACTGAGGCGCTTTTAACAGGTGTTAATTCGTGTCCATTCGCGGTTAAAAATTCATGACCACCGATGCCAAAATACTTTCCGCCTTGCGGGCCGAGTCCGACGGGGTGTCCGGCGCTCAATTGGCTGAACAATTGAAAATCAGCCGCGCAGCGATCTGGGCGCGCATCGAGGAATTGCGCCGGGCAGGCTACGAAATTGAGGCCGGCCCTCATTTTGGCTACCGGCTAGTCAGTTCGCCGGATGCGCTGCACGCGGATGACTTAACCGCGCGTCTGGGCCGGATCAAAGTCGTCGGCCGCGACATCCGCGTGTTTGAAGAAACCACTTCCACAAACGACGTGATCGAGAAACTCGCGCGTGATGGCGTGAAGGAGGGCGTCGTGGTTTTCGCCGAAGCGCAGACCAAGGGACGGGGACGGCTGGGTCGGAAATGGATGTCGCCCACGCGCAAGGGACTTTGGTTTTCCATTTTGCTGCGGCCAAAATTAAGCCCGCAGGAGACGACCCAGTTGACCGTCGCCTCGGCCACCGCCTTGCGCCGCGCGATCAGAAAGGTCACCGGGCTGTCATCGGACATCAAATGGCCGAACGATTTGCTCATCGGCGGGAAAAAAGTTGTGGGCATTCTGACCGAAATGAGCGCGGAAGTGGATCGCGTCCGCCACATCATCCTCGGCATCGGCGTGGACGTGAATCAGGACGCAGCGGAATTCCCGCCGGAACTGCGGAAGCTCGCCACCTCGCTCAAGATTGAGGCCGGCGAAGAAATTTCCCGCGCGGAGCTGGCGACGGAAATATTGCGCGAGCTGGATGCGGATTACACGCGGATTTGCGGCGGCAAATTTTCACGGGTTGCCGATGAATGGGAAGCCGGTTGCACGACCATCGGCAAACATGTCTCGGTGCAGATGGGTTCGCGACTGGTTCGCGGCTGCGCGGAATCACTCGATGATGACGGTGCGCTCCTCGTCCGCACTGAACACGGCCATTTGGAACGCATCATCGGTGGCGACGTCACTTTGGAAAAATGATTTTACTTTTCGACATCGGCAACACGCACACGCACATCGGTCTGGCGGATGACCGGCGGGTCTTAAAGCAAACCGATATTTCGACGCTTACCTGGTTTGGTGGTGGCGCGGCGGCGCTGGTCAAAGCGTTTACCGGCAAAAATAAGATTGATGGCGCGATCCTGTGCAGCGTTGTTCCCCGCGCGACGCCGCTCGTCCAAAAAGCGGTTCGTGCAGTCTGGAAGTTGAAGGCGCTGGAACTGAATCCGAAAACGATCCGCGGCGTGGGCATTGATTATCCCAAGCCCGAATCCATCGGCCCGGACCGGCTGGCGAATGCGGTGGCCGCGCGCGCGCGTTTCGGTGCGCCGGTGGTGGTGGTGGATTTTGGAACGGCGGTCACGTTCGACGTGGTTGACGGCAAGGGGAATTACGTCGGTGGCATCATTGCACCAGGCCTCGCGGCGATGACCAATTATCTGCATGAGAAAACGGCTCTGTTGCCGAAGATTGAAATACGCGAGGTCAATTCCGCCATCGGCAAAAGCACGAAACACGCGATGCTCGTCGGTGCGGTGCAGGGTTATCGCGGTCTCGTGCGCGAATTGATTGGCGAACTCAAACGCGAGTTGCGCGCGAAAAAACTACCGGTGGTGGCAACGGGTGGCTATGCGAAACTAATCGCGGCGAAGCTGCCGGAGATTTCCGCCGTGGCGCCAGACCTGACACTCGAAGGGTTGCGGCTTGTTTGGCAAAGTCAGCCGGCCAAAGCCTGACCGTTTCATTCCGCATTGCCCGGCCAATGTTTTCCGGCAATAATGTCTGCTCTATGTCGAGCAGCCGCAGACAATATCCGTTTCACCTGATCGAACCCAAGTGGCAGCAAACCTGGGAGCAGCAGCAGGCTTTCCGAGCGTTCAATCCGAACGAGGAAATTCCCGCGAACCATCCATTTGCTGTTCGTCACGGACTTTCCGGCAAGGTGGCCGCAACGCAGTTGCCGCCGAAGTTTTACATCCTCGACATGTTTCCGTATCCGAGCGGCGCGGGTTTGCATGTGGGGCATCCGGAGGGCTACACGGCTACGGACATTCTGGCGCGCTACCGCCGCGCGTGCGGTTTCAACGTGCTGCATCCGATGGGCTGGGATTCGTTCGGCCTGCCCGCCGAGCAATACGCCGTCAAGACCGGCCAGCATCCGCGCGTCACGACCGAGGCGAACATCGCCAACTTCACGCGCCAGATCAAAAGCCTCGGCTTCAGCTACGACTGGTCGCGCGAACTCGCCACGACCGACGTGGAATATTTCAAGTGGACGCAGTGGATTTTTCTGAAGCTTTACAATTCGTGGTTTAATCCGGCGACGAACAAAGCCGAGCCGATTGAAACATTTAAGCCAATTGCAAAGCAGTTGGTTGAGAATGTAAAAGCCAAAAAAGCAACTCAAACCTCCGATTTGATAGCGCTTTTGCAAGTCCACTACGCAGTGGATGATAATTTTGATGCGGAAGTTATCATTCGAGAATTGATTAATTCAAAGCGTCTCGCCTACGTCAGCGAAGCGCCGGTGAACTGGTGTCCCGAACTCGGCACGGTGTTAGCGAACGAGGAGGTCATTGACGGCAAGAGCGAAGTCGGCGGCTTTCCGGTCATCCGCAAGCCGATGCGCCAATGGATGCTTCGCATCACCGCTTACGCGGAAAAGCTTCTCGCCGACCTCGACACGATTGACTGGAGCGATTCGCTCAAGGAAATGCAACGGAACTGGATCGGCCGCAGCGAAGGCGCGGAGGTGGATTTTCAAATTGATGGTTCGACCGAAAAAATCCGCGTCTTCACAACGCGCCCCGACACACTATTCGGCGCGACTTACATGGTGCTCGCGCCTGAACACAAGCTGGTTGACAGAATCGTTCCGAACGATTGGCCACCGCAAACACCAAAAGATTGGATGGGAGACATCCAGTCCGTCCCGGTGTCCCCAAAGTTTGCAGTCGCTTCATACAAAGATGACGCAGCTCGAAAAAGTGATCTTGAACGCACGGAGTTGGACAAAGGTAAGTCAGGTGTGTTCACCGGCGCGTTTGCCATCAATCCCGTCAACGGTGAGAAGATTCCGATTTGGATTGCCGACTACGTTCTCGCAAGCTACGGCACAGGTGCGATCATGGCCGTGCCAGCGCATGACGAACGGGATTTTGAATTTGCGAAGAAGTTTGATCTGCCAATTAAGATTGTAGTCATAAAAGAGATTGTTCCGGGATTGGGTGCATTACCAAAAGGTGAATGGATGAAGGCCGCTTGGTGCGTTGAAGGTTTTGCAGTTTGTTCTCCAGAACCCGGTTGGGGAATCAAAGATCCCTCTGGCGAGCGGTGCGACTTAAATGGCCTTCCAACCGCCGAAGCCAAAACGAAAATCACCGCCTGGCTCGAAGAAAAAAAACTCGGCAAGAAAACCATCAATTACAAACTGCGCGACTGGCTGTTCAGCCGGCAGCGTTACTGGGGCGAGCCGTTTCCAATCTTCTGGAAAAAAGATGCTGCCGGGAATCTTTACCACGCAGCTTTGCCGGATAGTTCGTTGCCGTTGCTGCCGCCCACGCTGGAAGATTACAAGCCCACTCCGGGAGGCGAGCCACCGTTGGCCCGCGCGAAGGACTGGCTGAATGAAATTCCCGGTGCGACGCGCGAAACCAACACCATGCCGCAATGGGCTGGTTCATGCTGGTATTATCTCCGCTACACCGACGCCAAGAATGCGCAGTCCTTTGTCGGCAAAGACGCGGATAATTATTGGATGGCGTCCAACGGCAAAGCTGCCGGCGTGGATTTATACGTCGGCGGCACGGAACACGCCGTTCTCCATCTGCTTTACGCACGGTTCTGGCACAAAGTTCTATTTGATCTCGGCTACGTTTCCACGCCCGAGCCGTTTTACAAGCTCGTCAACCAAGGTCTGATTCTCGGCGAAGACGGACAGAAGATGTCCAAGTCGCGCGGCAACGTGGTGAACCCCGACGACGTGCTGGTGGAATATGGCGCCGATGCGTTTCGCCTTTACGAAATGTTCATGGGGCCCTTGCAGGACACGAAGCCGTGGAACACGAAAGGCGTCGAGGGCGTGTATCGTTTCCTCGGCCGCGCCTGGCGGCTGTTCGTGGATGAAAAATCTGAAACAGCCTTTGAGCAGGCGGAAACGACCGCGCAGAACCAAGACGAGTTGCTGGATTTAGTCATTCTCGATAGCGGAATTGTTGACATGGACGCCACGCCGGCGCAGCTCAAGGCGCTGCACGCGTGCATCAAAAAAGTCACGGAAGATTTGGACGGCATGCGCTTCAACACGGCGATTTCCGCGATGATGGTATTCATCAACGAGGCGATGACGTGGCAGACGAAGCCGTTGTCCGTGATGAAAACTTTTCTGCAACTGCTCGCGCCGTTCGCGCCGCACATCGCGGAAGAACTTTGGGCGCGGCTGCATGCCACGTTTGGACAAATCGCGCCGTCGCTCGCCTACGCGCCATGGCCGAAGTTCGACGCGGCCTTGCTCGTCGAGAGCGAGATCGAGATTCCCGTGCAGGTGAACGGCAAGTTCCGCGACACGATCAAAGTCGCCGTGGATGCCGACAATGCGACGTTGGAAGCTGCGGCGAAAGCGTCGGAAAAAGTGCAAACCTTCATCGCCGGCAAAGTCATCAAGAAAGTCATCATCGTGCCGAAGCGGATGGTGAACTTGATTGTGGCTTGAGCCTAATATTTTGTCGCGCGAAGGACGCGAGGGCAGCGAAATGGAAAACGAATTTCCTTCGCAGACTTCGCGGTCTTCGCGCGAAATTATTTTTCCCCGCTCGCCAGAATGGTCTGAAAATGCGGCGGCTGTTCCTCGGCGGCGACGATGCTGATTTCGATTTTCTTGAAACCAGCGGCTTCGAGCCAGTGATGCAAATCGCTTTCGGCAAAACCGAGCCAACGGTCGCCGTAAAGTTCATGCGCTTTCTCAAAATTATGCTTGAGCAAATCGAGCAGCAAAATCTGGCCGCCGGGTTTTAATAATTTCGCCGCGCTTGCCAGCGCAGCGGCGGGATCTTCCGCGTGATGCAACGCCTGGCTCAAAATCACGAGGTCCACGCTGCTGGCTTCAATCGGCGGGTTTTGCAAATCACCCAGGCGAAACTCCAAATTCTTCAGATGATTTTTTTTCGCCTTGGCCGCGCCGAACGCGACGATTTTTTCCGAGTTGTCTACGGCGATGACTTTTTTGGCGCGACGCGCGAGGAGTTCGCTCAACAAGCCTTCGCCCGCGCCCAAGTCCGCGACGACAATAGGCGGCAACATTCGCAACAACAAATGTCCAAACGCCTGCCACGAGCGGCCGGGGCCATAAACGCGGTCGAAACGGCCGGCGACTTGGTTGAAGAAAACCTGGGCCTGTTCTTTCCGGCGGCCGAGCACACGCTTCAAATTGATCTGGTCTCCGGTGTGTTCGGCGAGTTCCTTTGCGCCGCGAATGGCCAGTTGAATGAATTCGCTGGCTACGGAATCGGCCTGCGGATTGAGTTTGTAAAACGTTCGTTTGCCGTCGCGCCGCGATTTCACGAGCGCGCAATCTGCGAGCAAGCCGAGGTGCGTGGAGATGCGCGACTGGCCGAGACGAGTGACTTCCTGCAGTTCGTTGACCGACAATTCGTCCTTTTCCAGCAGAGCGACGATGCGCAGCCGCGTCGGGTCGGAAAGAGCCCGCAAAGATTTCAGGGTTGAGGTCATGGATTATTTGGTGCGCCGAACTTTTTTGAGAAAGCGATTGACGCGTTCCGATTTCTTTATATCATCCTATCTTGATACGTCAATATGTTGTTGGCGTGAAACATTAAAAAATATTCCATGAGCTCTTACATCTTCTCATCCGAGTCCGTCGGCGAAGGCCATCCGGACAAAGTCGCTGATACCATTTCTGACGCCGTCCTCGACGCCTGTTTGTCGCAGGACAAATTTTCGCGCGTCGCCTGCGAAACTTACGTGAAGTCGAACATCGCCATCATCGGCGGGGAAATCACCACGAAGGCCAAGCTCGACTTCGTGAAGCTCGCGCGCGAAGCCATCCGCGAAATCGGCTACGTGAACGACGATGATGTGTTTCATGCGGACAAGGTTTTTGTCAACGTCATCGTGACGCAGCAGTCGCCCGACATCGCGCAAGGCGTGGATGCGAAAAAAGCCAAAGGCAAAAAGACAGCGAAGCAGGGTGCCGGTGATCAGGGTTTGATGTTCGGTTATGCCAGCAACGAAACGCCGGAGCTGATGCCCGCCCCGATCATGTTCGCACATCGCCTCGGCCGCGAGCTGACGAAGATTCGCAAGAGCGGCAAAGTGCCGTGGCTCCGCCCGGACGCGAAATCGCAGGTTTCCGTCGTTTACGAAAACGGCAAGCCGGTTTCCATTTCCAACGTCGTCATCTCCACGCAGCACGCGGCCGATGTCGAGCACGCCGAGATCGAAAAATTCTGCATTGAGCAGGTCATCAAGAAAGTTTTGCCGGCCAAGATGCTGACGAACAAAACTGAATTTCTCATCAACCCGACCGGCCGTTTCGTCGTCGGCGGACCGCAGGGCGACACTGGTTTGACCGGCCGCAAGATCATCGTGGATAGCTACGGCGGCATGGGCCGTCACGGCGGCGGCGCGTTCTCCGGCAAAGATCCGACGAAGGTGGATCGCAGTGCCGCTTACATGGGCCGCTGGGTCGCGAAAAATATTGTCGCTGCGAAACTCGCCGCGAAATGCGAAATCCAATTTGCTTACGCCATTGGTTATCCTGATCCGGTGAGCATCCACGTGGACACGTTCGGCACTTCGACCGTTGATGACGCGAAGATCATCGCGGCGGTGAACAAAGTGTTCAGCTTCCAGCCGGCGGACATCATTGATCAACTCAACTTGCGCCGGCCGATTTACTCCAAGACGACCAATTACGGTCACTTCGGCAAGAGCGACAAAGATTTGACATGGGAGGCGACGAACAAAGTCGAGGCCCTGTTGAAAGCATTTTAACCAAACACAAATATATTATTATGGCAGCAATCAAACTCTCACCCGCCCGCCGCACCGTTGTGAAAACCAACGGCAACGGTGCCGCCAAACCGGACTTCGCCGTCCGCGACCTCTCGCTCGCCGAATGGGGTCGCAAAACGATTCAGGTCTC
>Ga0302201_10004274_pt1 | contig 10317 bp, 23 predicted proteins | sample II_Bog_N3_2_FD_194586 | JGI IMG/M metagenome (GOLD analysis project Ga0302201, IMG submission 194586) | Peat permafrost microbial communities from Stordalen Mire near Abisko, Sweden - II_Bog_N3_2 | ecosystem: Environmental > Terrestrial > Soil > Wetlands > Peat | place: Sweden: Abisko...
CAACGGGACTTCGCCCTTCAGCTACTCGACCACGATCCCGGTTGCCTCGGTAACGGGTGCTATATCGTCTGTCACGGACACAGCCCCGGTGAATTGCACTACGTCTGGATCGAGCGTGAATTGCGGGATGGCTCAGGCAACCTCATCGGTGGATGGATATCTATCACACATTGACTGGAATGCGTTTAATGGCAAGCAAGCAGCACTAGGATTTACACCATACAACGCGACTAATCCTGCTGGTTATATCACTAGCTCGGTTACGACTCTTCCGAGCCTGAGCCTGCCCTACTCTCAGGTAAGCGGTACTCCCTCGATCCCCACCGTAGGCACATGGGGCGCGTTGAATTATCCGACGTGGGCAAGCGGTACTCCGTTTGTGAAGATGACGGCGGCAGGCACATTCGCGCTGGACACGAATACCTACGGCACATTTACTTTGCCCTCTCTAACCTCTGGCTCCGTGTTGTTCTCAAATGGCTCAACCATCGCACAAGACAATTCCAATTTCTTCTGGGATGCGACGAATCATAGACTCGGCATCGGTACGACGACACCGGGATCTCGTTTGTCTGTTGGTAGTTTTACTCAAGCACCAACAGAATTATCGACAGTGATGATTGATGAAAATGTAACACTGCCGAGTGGCGGAACACATGGTTTTTCTGACAATAGTTATATAATTCCTGGAAGTAATTCCGCTTCTGGTTATTCGAGTTTCGATGCTTCTCCAATCGTTCAAACGAGTATCAACCATGTAAATGGTATGCAGTTTCGTGCCCATGTTACAAACAATTCAAATGTTCAAAATATATTTAGCGATGAGGTTGGTCCTGTTATAGATTCAGGTTCATCAGTAACGAATAATTACGGAATATATATTCAAGACCCGACAGGAGGTGGAACTATCGTAAATGACTACGGGATTTATCTCGGCAGTGTTGCAGAAGGTACTACCTCAAATTATGCCATTTATTCCCCTTCTGGAGCTGAAAGTTTCTTTGGAGGTAGTGTCGGCATCGGGACGGCGACGCCAAATTATCCATTAACCGTTAATGGCTCTATGGGTGTGGGTAATAGTGCAGGAACAGGATCATATTTTACAAACTACGTTAATGCTGGTGCAGATCTTTTCTTTGGACTTGATAATTCAGCCGGTAGTGGTTTTGGCGGTGGTGCTTATGGGGCGGTGATAGGTAATTATTCAAACACCCCATTGTCTTTCATAACTAACAGTGCGCAAGCAATGAGAATATTGGCAAACGGCAACGTTGGCATCGGGACGACTACACCGGCGGCGTTGCTATCCGTTGGTTCAAGTAGCCAGTTTCAAGTCAATAGCACAGGTGTATCTTCAGCAGGTGCGGGCAGCACAGACTTGAATGGTAGCGGAGTACCAGAAGCCCACTGCCTTGCAGATGGGACGGGGGGATGTGTTACGCTGGGCGGTGAGCTGAGTTGCAGCAATCTCGTACTTGGATCGGCAGCGGGAACAGGTGCGACATGCAATGCTGTTGTGGGGTATGATGGGAGCCACTATATTGACTTTACGGCAGGATCGACCGGGAGAGAAGGGGGAGTAGTATTCACCCTTACATTTACTTCAGCTAGAGCTTCCTCGTACTGCACTTTATCTCCCATGAATCAAGCAACGGCGGCGATTATGACGCAAGTTTTCTACCTTCCTGGCGGCGGCGCGAATTATGCCCTAGACAATGCCAGTACATTACTTTTGGCAAACGGAACAGAATATAAATTCACTGCTGTTTGCCCATAGGAGCCGCCATGCACCTTCTTCTCTTCCTCGCGCTACTCGCACCGCACACGCCGACCGTGCGCCAGCAGCAGCAGTACCATGAGAGAGCAGTCAAGGCGCGGGTACATGCGTGGCGGATGTTTGTAGACGAGTGCCAGCATCGCAGATTGAGGCATCTGTACAGGAAGTCGTCGTTTTGCAAGGTTGTGAAGTAGGACTAACTGGTAGTAAACCCTCTATGCCGGTATAAGGTAAGCCGCAAGGCGAGGGACGCAGCACACGGAGGAACGATGGTGGCGTGGTTGATAAGGACGAAGCCGAAGATCGAGAAAGCTATCAAGTGGGCATATGCTTTCACTGCGCTTACTGGCGCACTCATCCTCTACGCGATGGGGAACACTGGCGTTCAAGCCCAACAGCAGTTCTCCGACGACCACTATCAGCAGCAGGCCGACTTCACCATCAACTCAAAACTGATTGACTCGATGGCCACTCGACAGTCTGAGATGAACGCTCGGCTGGACAATGTCGACACGCGCATGGGAACACTCAGCGACCGGGTATCAACTATGCAGGGCGTTGGCGAGGGCATCTTCATTGTGCTGGCAGGACTTCAGATACTTGCTATCATCATGCCACGCTTGGGATATGGTAAGGGAGTGCAATGAGCGCACCCTACGAACTCGCCTATCTTCCGTGGTGCAAAAAGTGGGAAGGCTGCTGTGCCTGGTTTTACCTCGATACGCGGGGCAACGTCACAGTCTGGGTGGGCTTTCTGGTCGAATCCGCGCTGATTGCTCAGTCGCTCCCGATGTATCTTCCCGGAGGTACTATGCCATGCACGGAGCAGGAGAAGGCGGCGGCATGGGAAACAGTGTCCGCGATGACTGCGGGGCGTCTGGCATCCTCCTACGAGTATTCGGGATGCCCTGTAATGCTCCCCTCAGACGGCGATTCGCTGCTGCTGGCGAAGTTGGATGCGCTGGATAAGGGGTTGGCGGCGGGGATACCGGGCTTTGAGGCGTTGCCTGATCCGTGGAAGATGGCACTGCTGGACATGGCGTGGAATCTTGGCCTAAAAGGGCTGCTGGACGGCTACCCTCGAATGCTGGCGGCGGTACAGGCTGGAGACGGACAGACGGCCGCAGTGGAGTCGCACCGCAACGGGATCGGGGACAACAGAAATCAGTGGGTTCGCCAACAATTTAGTGGACATGCAACACAAACGGTGTAAGATGGAGGGGTTATGAACCTGAACTTTGGCGCATGGGTTTACGGACTATTCTCGGCACTGATTGGAGCCTTCTCGACGGCTGCGATTGGTGCGCTCACCATGCCCGGAGTCTTCAACTTCTCCCATAACGGCCTCATCAACTTCGCAAAGATTTGTGGCGCACCGGCTCTGGTTGCCTTCTTCTCTTACCTTCAACAGCATCCGGTGCCAACCGTGGTAACAAAGCTCGATCAAACCAAGACCACCGATCCAGAGACGGGCGACACGCATCTGGTTCAGACCAAAACCACCACAACTGACGCACCGAAATAGGAGAAACGCAATGAAGTCTTTTTTTTTAAAGCTGAAATATGCCATTGAAGCGATGTGGAAGAAAGCTCCCGCCATCGAGGTTGCATTCGCTTCCGCCATAAACAACCTCGTTCCCGTGGTCGAAGAGTTGGACGTGATTATCGACCCCGCGCTTGCTCCCGAACTCAACCCAATTCTGGACAAGATCAAGGTTGGACTGTCCGCTCTGAAGACCACCATCCAAGGCGCGGGAACGAAGCCGAACATCGTCTCAATCGTGGATTCGGTGAACTCCAACCTGACGGCACTCCTCACAACCGCGCAGGTAAAGAATCCAGAACTGGTGGCGAAGATTCAGGAAGTCGCTGCCATCGTCACACCGGCGATCAACGAAGTCGCCGCTGGCTAACAAGTTTCCCGTTGCGGGCGGTGTAGCTCAGAGAAGAGCACCTCGAAAGAGGAGGACGCTGGGGGTCAGCAAATGATGCCAGCCACCGCCGAACGGGAAAGCCATAGGGAACTATGAATCTGTTGCGTAAAATCCTGCATGACATCGCGCTCCTCATTCTCACGGTGGGGGGCGTTCTTGCTTGCCTCGTTCTGTGGAAGGCGTTGGGAATCGAGAGCGATGTGAACTCGGCGCTGGCGACCGTCAACGCTCCCAAATCGGGAACACTCTCGATGCTGGATGACACGATATTCCAGAGCCGCTTGACCATCGACGCGACAAACAAGGTGCTAATCCATGAGCAAAACCAACTTGGAACGATTGATCTGTACGCTCGAAATCTGGACGCAGAGATTTCTGGATTGGCAGATCACAGCGATACAACGCTCGACGCGCTGGCTGGGAGTGCTGCTCAGGCTACGAAAACCATGAACACGGCCTCCACAAGCCTTCAGACCATCACAGACGGTATAACGCCCGTTCTGGCCTCCACGAAGAGCACTGTGGACGACGTAGGGGTTGCGGTCGCCGGTCTACGGCCGGTCGAGACAGCGGCGGCAAAGAGTGTAGCTGACTTCGATGCGCTGATCCTGAATCCGAACATCCCCAAGATCATAGACAACGGGCAGACAATCAGCAACGCATTCGTGACCACGATTGGTACGACAAACCACATGCTGTTCACTTTCGATGCGGTAGAGACGAAGGCCATGCACGGCTATCTCTATCCACCCCACGGCGCGGCGGCGATATGGCCAACAGTCAGGCCGTTCCTTGTTCCGGCTGCACAGGTTGGGGGAGCAGTGGCCATTTCAATTCATTAGAAGGGGAGTCCGCAGATAATTGCAGAGCGCGGGCCACCTCTGAGGGTATAATCAATCCGTAGTCCTTGCGAGGTTCAATCATGTCCCGAAGACGAGGTTCCCAAATGAACGAGCAACCCACTTTCGATGCGCCACCGACCGAAACCGAGTCCCAGGCCAATGCTGGCCGCGATGCCAACGGAGTTCCTCCCGTAGTCGGCCTCGGCGACGGCAAGATCGTCCCAGCGCTCTCCGACGAGGACAACGAGCGGCTGAGGGCCATCGTGCAGCAGCAACAGCCCAGCGTGCGCCTGCCAGACGGAAGTATTCGCATCACGTTCACGCTGCCGCCGGAGCTTGCAATTCCACTGGAAGAGTGGGCAATCGGCGCCGGGGAGCCATTCGAGTCCTACGCACAGAATTTCCTTGAAACCAGTTTGAACGCGACGATCTTGGGCGCTAACGTGGGGTAGTATGGCCGTCAATGATTGGACCGTCGGCAACCTCTACCCGTCGCCAGGCGGCATCGGAGGATTTTGGAAGCAGCCGGTTCCGGGTGGGCTGGTCTACCCGCAGCAGGTCACAGCAAACAGCGACCAGTTGAAAATCGAGCCCTATTGCGAACTGACTGGCCAATTCATGGGTTCGTGCGGCCACAGTTTTAATATGTGTTATGTCTTCCGCGAGTACGATTACACGACAAATTCAAGTGTGGCCCTGCTTTGTTGCAGTTCGTGCGGGTGTATTCAGAGAACCATCTCGCCCTTCGAGGACGCACTCATGGGGAACTCTGGGGCACTTTTAAATTCTGTGCTTTTCCCTTAAAGTCATCTCTCCCACGGCCACGGCGCACTTTTGTCTTCATCTTTACGAATAGCTTCTGCGATCTCTGGCGCGTAGTGTCTCGCCAATTTCATCGCAGGAGGGAAAAGCGTCACATTGCGACGGCGCAAGATTCCCTTTGCGCTCAGTTTGCGGTGATGCCAGTCGATACAGCGGATTCCGTGAATGTCGGCGGTCCATCCTTTTGGATGTTCGAGCGCTATGTGATGAGTTGAGCGATCGCTCGTGTATGGACCCCAGCACCCTACAATCGGCCAGCCAATAATCTCATGGAGGGCGACCGCGAGCGCGTGACACTGCCCTGCTGAGAAGATGTGTGCGACCAGTGGCGTTACCTTCTCCGTGAGTGGCAGACTTACATGAACGTCAACCTTACCCTCAAAGTCAGCGAAGAAATCGACATTCACGAAGCCGTCAGACTCGCGGCGATACCGCATCCCTTTGACTGCTTGGAGTACCTCTGTCTTTGTCATATTCTCACCAATGGTTTGTTGTATCTTCGGGTGCGACATTGAGGACAGTCGCTAGGCCTCGGAACGCGAGACTTCCATAGCATTACCGTGGTTTCGGGGGGACTGGTTTGATTCCACTGGGACCGAAAAAGTGCTCGCGCACTACATGACAATCGGGGCATTTTGTCGTCACGTTGGATAGTTCGTCTTTGCCGCCAGCGCCACGGCTTTTGATGTGTGCCATGTGACCGTTGTCCCACGTGACGAGACGCATACATCTCGCGTGGAGACAGTTCGTATCCGCGATGAATGCCTGATGCTGGCATCTGTACCCGTCACGCTCAAAACAGGCACGTCTCAGGGCTTCCATTGCTTTGCCGGTTACGCGGCCTGGTCGCGGCTTCGTCCTTCGCTTCTTGAGCGGCGTCCTGCGGATTGGCTTGCTACGCTGGATCACCGTGATACCCCCAGTATTATTCTTCGCGCTTCCTCTGTTTTGCAAAACGACAACTGGCGGCACAGATCCGAAGTGAAGAGGCGAGTACGGTTGCGCAACTGCTTCTTGTATCGCATGGCCCAGGCTTCGGCGATCAGATCCGGTGGGCGACCAACTTTCAATGCGGACTTCTTCCTCACGCCTTCACATATCTCAATGGCCTGTTTCGTCTGGTCGAGATCGAATTCCCCGATGTGGCATTCGTGTACGTCAATGCCCATTTCGCGCGCCAGCCCTTCGGTGTGCGACCGTACTGATCGACGCCTAACGAATGCTGTAGGATTTCAATTTGTCGCGGTGTCATGGAGCAATCCCCTCGTCCCAAGGTGCGCGCCGTCGATTCCGCCGTACTCCACTGCCCCAACCATAAGGCGGCATACCTTGAACATCCTCGCCATCAGCATAAGTTCTTCTGGCGTCCCGCTTCTCGATAGCCGCACAACCTCGCTTCGTCCCCACTCTGTAACCTGGTGCCAATTCATAACACAGCCCTCTTCCTGCACTCTTTGATGAGCGCGGCCTGCACGTCTCCGTCCGCGCTGAGATCGGGCTGGACGCTGATGTGCTTCAGCATCGCCGTGAAGTGCTGCGCTGGGCTGAAGTCGTCGCACTTGGTCAACTGGTACGCGGACTCGACTGCCTGGGTAACGTAAAGCTGTTGCTGGTCGGTCATGATTTTTCCTCCGGTGGCGGTAGCTTCTTCTGATTCGTTTCCTTCGCGGCCTCGCGCAGCATGTCGATCGCGCTGACGCCCTTGGGCCGCTTCGGTGCCTCCAGTTGCAAGCCAAGACCGGCGTCGGCGTACATCTGCGCGATGACCTCTTCGCAGGCGTAGCGATCCTCGCGGACTCCGTTCCACGGAAACCCGATGGCGGTCTCGCGTCTGGCGAACTCCATTGCGTCGAGTGCATCGAAGAATGCACCGTCATTCACCTTGGGCGGCATCGGCAACCTCCGTCTTCACTGTGGGCAGGACTGAGCCAGTGTCGAGCCAGCGGTTGAACGCCGAACTTGCGCACTTGTGTCCACAGTAATCGCGTCGCACTTCGTCGCCGTCGGGAGCCGTGATGAGATTAGCTTCCTCAAAAGTATAGAACGCGGGTCGCTCCGGCTGGCCAACCATCGATTTCCAATTGTTGACCTCGCGCTTTTCTGCGTCGCATTCGTCGCATTTGGTGACAGCATTTGTACTCATAGTCTATCCTTCCTTATGGTCAATACGCTCTGCTTCAAAGTTCTCTCCGACCCCGACCGCATATCTTCGCCTGCCTTGCGTTTCTTTCTGCGACTCCTGGCGGACCGCGACTTGACCAAGTACACCATCATCAGCACAGTGCAACTCGGAATTCTCTACGGGTTGTCGAGCGCGTCCCTTTGGAACTACATCACCGAACTCGTGCAGGGCGGCATCCTCGAAGAAGGCCCCACTGGTCGAATCCCGCAGACACGGCACAGAGTCCAGACGTACCGCATCAGGCCGGCCTACTTGTTGACGCCTGAGAATCTTGAGGAATACTTTCGGGAGACGCAGGAGCGGCAGGAACGGGAGACGATGGTGCCGGTGTAGCTTGCGTTCCGGCTTTCGCCTCATCGAGAGCGCGCCTTATAAATTCGTACACGGCTGGCGGCACGACGGGAATGGAGGCATAATCTTCCAACCTCGGACGCACCTCGTCGGCAATACCAGTGCGCTCGGCGATGCTCTTTACTGATTCGAGGTCTTGATTCCGGTCGATTCCGCCATAGGTCGGCCATGTCGTCAATGGGTGGTCTTCGTCGCCAACCCAAGCCGGTAATCCGAAGAGGGGATTGATGTCGTCGCTCATAGGTAGAGATCCTTTATGTCGCGTAACCAGTACAACTGTTTTACCGATGGGGGCCATGTAGCTTTTCGCTGGCTGCTAACAAAACTCTGTTCAACGTTCGTCATGCGATGTTCTACCTCAAGAAGTATTCCGACGATACGGTTGCGCTCCGCTGATCGCTCGTCGTCTGATAGTGTAGATTCGCTCAGGTCGTGGTAGCTCACAGCACACCAGCTTTCCTGAGCAATTCCTCAACGTCTTCACAGACGCCTTCGATGTCCATTGCCTGGGGCTGGCGTAGGGCTGCGAGAACCTTCCCGCGTAGCATCTCGGCCATCTCCGGCGCGGCTGTGATGAGTCGGGCGTTGGCAACAGTCTGAGACTTATTGCCCCCGCGTACTCTGTCCACAATCCAGCGCCAGGTGCCATCGAAAGCCTGCCCCTCGATAGCGAATCGTTCGTTATGGTCGCCGTATAGATCAATCCGCCACGGGCCTTTTGTGTACTCGCTCACACTGCCTCCTTCTCCGCGTTCAGACGCTTCCCTACCGCTCCCACTGCCCTCTTCGCGGCACCGAGCCTCGGACGTGCCCGCTTGCGCTCCTGAACGGCATCGTAGGCGATCTGGCAGTATTCACATAATCCCTCGAAGTCGCCGTCATCGACGTGAAGATTCCCATGGTCATCCTCAATACGCGGAAGCGCGAAATACTCCGACAGGCACGGCTGTTTTCTGTCATCTTGCGCATAAACTGAGGAATCAAAGTCTATATCCCGCTGGCAAACCTGCGCCTTGATGACTGCACTGATCCGCCGAATCTCAGCGGTGGCAAGGTGGTACTCGATGCAGACTTCTTCGGCGGTACGGCGTGAATGGGATTTATTGGCCATTTTCTCGCTCCATTTTCCCCAACAGATACGCTTCAATAACCGCATCATTGTGCCGCTGCGCGTCTACTATGTCCTTGGTACGCAACGCGAGATAAGGATCAAGCAATTCTAACTCCTCATCATTCAACACTCGCGATATTTCGTTGCTCATATCCATAGCCTCAGTTTACCTCCATGCTTGCAGAATGCAACAAAACTTTGGTAACGTCTTCGCTGGTTACTCCGTAATACGATGGACCGGACATTCGCACGGCACTCGCGGACTTCGCGGTACACAGCGAAACCCGCTGCACTCTTCAGGATGCCCACGGCGGCAAGCCGCACTCCACCTGCGCGTAACGTACTTGTGGACCGCATGGTCGATTACTCGGCTGGCCATGCCGGTGAGATGCTGCCCGAACTGACGCTCTGCGGCCTCGGCGCGGGCCTGATGGCGTAAACCATACTTCCCAGGCTCGAAGTAGCAGCGTGCGCCTGCGGCTACACCACAGCGCGGGCACGGGATACGCCGCCAGTTCTCGATATGAGCTTTCTTCGCCATAGTGCGTCAGACCTTCCGTGAATCGTCTAATCCTGAGAGCATTGAATTGCCGGCGGGTTCTCGATCCTCGTCCCCCTGCCGTGCTGGGGAGTCCGACGAATTGCAGGGTTCGGCGGCTCCCCCTCGATCATCTACAGTGCCAGTAGAGAAACAGTAGGGCTAGGACGAGCAAAATCGGCCCGGTCATCAAGTGCAGCACAATCTTGCGGTCGATTTTACGCACTGGGCAACGCTTCGACGGCAACGGGTTCCGGTACGTCCGAGGCGACAGGCTCCGGCACTTCCACGGCCTGCGGAACCAGGACGCGCCGCTTCATCTCGAATTTGCCGATGAGATAGGCTGAAATCTTGGTGACGGATTCGTGCTGGAGGTATTGGCTGGACGCCGAATAGATGCCGTCCAGCGCGTTGAGTTCCTCGATGATGCTGACCTCTTCCTCGGTCAACTGCTGGCCTTCGATCACTTTCCCTTTTTCGTCGATGATGAACATGGTGGTCCTTTCGTGGTTGATGGTGCTATCGGTTGACTAACGGATAATTGTGCAACCCTTTTTCGCTTTGATAACCAGTTTTGGATCGCAGCCCCTTGCGCCCACGTATTCGGCGGCGTCGGCCTTCAGCTCCGTCAGGGCAGTGCAGCCACTTGCGTCCACGGTCTTGGCGGCGTCGGCCTTCAGCTCCGTCAGGGCAGTGCAGCCCCTTGCGTCCACGTATTCGGCGGCGTCGGCCTTCAGCTCCGTCAGGGCAGTGCAGCCCC
>Ga0302201_10004302_pt1 | contig 10275 bp, 10 predicted proteins | sample II_Bog_N3_2_FD_194586 | JGI IMG/M metagenome (GOLD analysis project Ga0302201, IMG submission 194586) | Peat permafrost microbial communities from Stordalen Mire near Abisko, Sweden - II_Bog_N3_2 | ecosystem: Environmental > Terrestrial > Soil > Wetlands > Peat | place: Sweden: Abisko...
TTTTATGGAGCGGGAGACCGGGATCGAACCGGCGACATTCAGCTTGGGAAAATGACTGAAAATTGCAAACAAAGAACATAGCGAATTCCGGCACCTCTTTCAGGCGATTGAATTTACGGGAAATTCGCAGGTTTCAGAAACGCGGCTCTTAATGGAGTTCAATTGGTGTTCACTGGGACACTGGCAACACACACGACCTCCCTGCCGTTGGTGGCCCTCCATCAGTGACCCGGCAATTGGGCGCTCGTCCAGAATTCGTGCTTGCATCACGGAGCCAGATTCCCGGACCAACGGGCGTTTCAGGGGATTTATCCCGCCATTGCGACGCATCAGGCAGCCACCCGCAGGTTTCGATCGCATTTCTGCTGGTGCCCGATCGCTCGATGATTCATCAGTCCGATGAATCATCGACGTGGAGTGGCTTTCAGGGCATCTTGGATAGACTGAGGCCAAGAGATATATCCCGAAAAGCGGTTTAGCTCTAACATCAGCTTCTCGTGTCCGTCTTGGAGCGTCCGCAAGAACCATATATAAATTTCCTTGCCAGATTGTGTCAGAATCTTGCCCTCCTCCGGGTCATAAAAAACTCAGAAAGGGCAGGGTTGGTACCGGAGTTAAATAGGGCGAATAGGTGACCCGCGATTCCCATGATGAAGTGGAGATCGAACGCGAACAAACTAGGCCAAAAAGAGAAGTCCGTTCTTGGATACTTGCTTTGCATATACTTAACCGTGGCGGGAGAGAACGCGGTCTCAACCGCAAGGAAGGAGTTGAACTCCACCAAAAGCTCAAGTTCGATGAGAGCCCTACGTGCACTATCTTCATCGCCGAAAAAGTTGAGGATCGTGGCATCATGCGTGATTTTCGAGGTGCAAATATCTATCCTTCCAGCCCGATACTTCAACGCCTCCGGCTCTCCCCAAATAGCAAGCATGGGCCACATGATGATTGGGCAGTTTTTGGCTTGTCGATCCAAATCAACACCTGACGGGCGTACCTCTTTGGTTAAGAGCGGACGGAAGTACTCGAACCGTCGCCGCTTCACGATATAAGCTCCAAGAGCATAGATTGCAACGAGGCTCTCTAAAGCGACCGTTGTGTGGCTGAGATGATCTTCGATATCACGCGACCGCGAATTTCGAGGAGTAGCGTCTTTGAGTGCGTGAAGTTGATCTGACATGGAATATGTCTCCCGCAGGAGTTCAAGTCCTACATCAAGCAGTTCAATTGACCCCCGGTTCTTTACAATGCCGATGCAAAGGAGAATCAGCCTTTGCATGGCTGGATGAAACACACTATCTCTATAGATCCGGCAGTTGCGGCGAAACTCTTGGAGAAAATCAGGGCTTTCGATGAATAAACCCTCTCTATGGGCCTGGTGTTTATGCCACCCTTCGACGAGGTCATCGCGAAGGCGTTCAATCAATATAGACAACCGCCTAGCATCATTGTGAGCACATATCTCCTCAGTGACCAGCTTAAACTCTTCATCGGTCATGTGAGCGGGCAGCGCAAGTAAGCTGCCAGAAACCGCACGAAGGCGCTCTTGCGCAATTACCTGAGCGACGACATGGTCTGTTCGGGTCCTCGTCCGAGACTCTGCCTCACGCTCAACAGTTTCTTGATATATAGCATCCCAGTCTTCTGGCCGCGCCAGATGTTTCCCAGTGGAGGTTCCCTTCGTCCAAAGATCACCCTCCCTAAGTAGAGTTCGAGGCTTTTGCTCTGCAGGGTCATCAACCGTTATTCGCGCGAGAATCCGACGGGTAGGCTGCTTGCCGATGACGAACAAGACAAATGGGACATCCTCGGACGTCCTGAGACTGAATAATTCGAATCGGGGGACAGGTGCTAGAAATCTTTCGAGTTGTTGACGAATTTTTGCTTCATCGAAATCCTGTAGATTGGTTACCGGTACGAACTGGCGGGTCGATTCGTCCGCACCGATCACGAGAAACTTCTCAAAAGCGATTTCTGAGGTAGCGATAGATTGAAGATCCTTGACGAACTCGATGCGTTGCCGAAGGTTGGAGAGGTCGAGTGCACGCTTGAGTTCGAACTGCGGGTGCTCTCCAATCGTGCGGACCACACGCTCGGTCTCATCACAGTATCGTTTGGCGCGTTCGGCGAGGGATATTGTCGCTGTTTGCGTCATCTCGCTTTGGGTTTGGGTATCCGGATTACCGGCCACAGAACACCTCCGATCAAGGGTATCTCGCAGATTTCAAATAGCGGAAGATGAGGTTACTGCAAACATTTTAGCGCGGTAGCGGTCGCAATACCGGTGAGGTAAGTCATCAAGGGATTGTTGGGCCTCATTGCAGACTCGTCAAATCTCTCATCGAATCTACATTCGGTATCCATATGGCGCCCAGTGTTTAACGATCCAGGTAGCTCGCAGGGCAATGCACTTCTTCAGCCCGATATGAGCGAAATCCAGTGGGAAATGCTTGAAGGGAGTGCCGGAGTTGGTCCAGGATGAAAAACAGTCTTGGCGTCGTTAAGAAAAAGAGGTATATTTTTTCTTAACAGAGAAAAGAGGGCATCGCATGGAATTCATGCGGGATCAGATAGTTGCGCGGATTGAACGACTCGGCGAGGGAAAAGCCTTCTCGGCGAAGGACTTCCTCGACATTGCGAGCCGGACAACTATCGACGTGACGCTCGCGGAACTGGCGCACAAGGACACGATACGCCGCATCCGCCGAGGTCTGTACGACTTGCCGCGCGTTAATCCCGCCCTCGGTGGAACGCTCAGTCCTGACATCGACGAAGCGGCGCGCGCAATTGCGCGGCGGCAACGCTGGAAGATCGTGCCGGACGGAGCATGGGCGGCAAACCTACTGGGGCTTTCGACGCAGGTGCCGTCGAAAATCATCTACCTAACCGACGGACCGAACAATGAAGTACCCATTGGCCGACGCAGCATTGTGTTCAAACATGCTCGTCCAAAGACGCTCGCAGGGCTAGAGGGAAGGATAGCTCTCGTCGTCCAGGCGTTGCGTCATCTCGGCAAAGAAAACGTAGGGGCACGCGAGATGGACGTGTTGCGGGCGGCGCTCACGCCATCCGAGAGGAAGCAATTCGTCCGGGATGCCCGATTCGGCGTGGATTGGATTTATGAAGTTGCGAGCCGGATTGCAGTGGAGACCGCGTGAACAAAGTTGCATGAATGACGAAACGTGACCGCGCGGACTTGTTCGCCGAAACGGCGGAGAGACGGGACCTTTCTGAACCCTTCGTTGAATAAGACTTTTGGGCCTGCTGGACGCTGAAACAGCTTTTTGAGATTGCCTTCGGACCGTGATTTCCGGTTTCCAAACTAGACACAAGGTCCATACGAAATGAACCTCAGAGGTCAACGCGCTTGGACCGGCGAAACGAGGATTTCTATTGCATTTCACGCCGTGAAATGATTTATTACATTATATGGACAGAATTAAACCGCGCTGGTTTAGCAGTAATATCCAAGCCGCCTTGCGAGTCCTGCCCGTTACCGTCTTGACGGGCGCGCGGCAGACCGGAAAGACCACGCTGACTCGGGCGATAGAGCCAGCGCGGACCTACTTCACTCTCGACGACGTCGGAATTCTCGACCAAGCAGAGCGCAATCCCGATTCGCTGCTTTCGACCCGCCCAGTCATTCTCGATGAAGTCCAGCGAGCGCCGCAGATCCTGCTTGCCGTCAAGCGTGCTGTTGACACCGGCCGTCGCGCCGGAGATTTCCTCCTGACTGGCTCGGCCAATCTCCTGTTGATGAAGCAGGTGGCGGAGACGCTGGCTGGCCGCGCCATCTACCTCGATCTGCCGCCGTTTTGCCCAACCGAGTGGCAGGAGCGCAAGGGCGCGCTGTCGCCACTGGATCGTTTGTTCGCCGCGGATTTCGATTGGCGTGAATGGCCGGATGAACCGGGCGACTGGACGCGATGGCTCCTGCGGGGAGGCTTTCCGCCTGCACTTGAAATTGCTTCGGAAGCAGACCGCGGCCTGTGGTTTGCCGCCTATGTGCAGACCTATCTGGAGCGGGATTTGCGCCAGTTGAGCGCCATCTCCAGCCTGCCCGATTTTCAGCGCTTGATGATGTTGGCCGCACAACGGACCGGCAAGCTGCTCAACCAGGCTGACCTGGCGCGCGATGCGGCGCTCAGCCATCCGACCGCACACCGGTATTTGAACCTGCTTGAGACCGGATGCATGATCACGCGCCTCCGTCCTCTGGGGACCAATCCCACGGCGGCGCTGGTGAAAGCGCCGAAGTTGCTTTGGACAGATTGCGGGCTTGCTGCTTGGCTTGCCGGAATCAGATCGTCTGCCGACGTAGCGGCGAGAATGGACAGCGGATTCTGGTTGGAACAAACCCTTTTTCAGACACTCGAGACCTGGCGATCCCTCGATCCCCGTCAACGCAAACTGCATTTCTGGCGTAACCGTACAGGTCACGAAGTGGATTTCATCCTGGAAGAAGCCGGGAAGTATGTGGCGCTGGAGATCAAGTCGAGCAGTCAGGTAACGGCCAGCGACGCAACCGGCATTCGCGCCTTCCGAGAAGATTTGAAGCGCAAATCTTCTCTGGTCCGGGGAGTGGTGCTGCATAGCGGCAAAGCGCGTCCGCTTGAGGATGGCATTCTCGCGCTACCTTGGGGATGGATGGTGCCGACATCATAGAACTGAAGGTCACCGTCGATTCATGTGCGGGATTCAACTCCATCGGAGAGATCTTGCAAGCTGTATTCTGAGAGCAATAACGAAAAAGCATGGTAAGGACTCGTCACGCCTGGCTATCCTATTGTTTGATTGCGTTTATCGTTTTGTCAATCACGCGAGTAGTACTGCATAGCGGCGAAGCACGCCCGCGTGAAGCTGGCATTATTTTACTGTTCTGGGGATGGGCTCTCTAAGCGGTCGCTTCCCCCCCCCAAAAAATCGTATGCTTATCTGCCTGAACACCCGCTATCAGCGCAAGACTTGGACTCGAACGCCGCGCCATACACTCAGACTTCGGCTGGCGGGTTCTCAAGCCGCTGCTGCCTGCCATGAACAGATCATCATAGGCGCACTTCTAAAAACCTCCGCAACAAAAAACCTGCATTTGGTTCCGCATATGCATCCAATGAACGAAGCATCTTTACATGGAGCAGCGCATGAAGCAGGCAGGATTTTTTGATTTATCTCAACGCCAGGACAAGCTGTTGCAGACACGGGATTTTCTCGAACAAGTGAATCGTCTTGTGGCGTGGGAATCCTTTCGCCCGGTTCTTGAGTCCGCCATCGAGCGTAAAGACAGCGGCATGGGCGGGCGTCCCGCGTTCGATCTGGTGCTGATGTTCAAGATTCTCGTGCTGCAGGCCCTCTATAACCTTTCTGACGAGCAGACGGAATATCAGATTCTCGATCGTCTGAGCTTCATGCGTTTTCTCGGTTTTGAACTGCATGATACGGTTCCGGACGCGCGCACGATTTGGCAGTTCCGCGAGAAGCTGGCCGCGGCCAATGCGGTGGAAAAGCTCTTTGCTCAGTTCGACAGTATGCTCAATGCGGGCGGTTTCAAGGCCAGCGGCGGGCAGATCATCGACGCGACCTTCGTCGAAGTTCCGCGCCAGCGCAACAACCGCGACGATAACAAGACCATCAAAGACGGCGGAGTTCCCGAAGGCTGGAGCGCGAAGAAAAAGGCGCACAAGGACACGGATGCTCGCTGGACGAAGAAGAACGGCGTATCGTTTTTCGGCTACAAGAATCACGTCAATGCGGATCGCAAGCACAAGCTGATTCGCCAATACACGGTCACCGATGCGAGCGTTCACGACAGCCAGGAGATGGACAACATTCTGGATCCGGATAACGACAGCCGGGAAACGTGGGCAGACAGCGCGTACCGTTCCGACGCGCAGCAGGAGCGGCTGGAAGAGCACAACTACACTTCGCGCATTCACGAACGCGCTTATCGCAACAAGCCGCTGACGCCAGAACAGGAAGCTGCGAATATGGAGCGTTCGCGGGTGCGAGCGCGGATCGAGCACGTCTTCGGGCATATGACAACTGCGATGAATGGATGCTTTGTCCGCACGATAGGCACCGCCAGAGCGAGGACCAAGATAGGACTTGAGAATCTGGCCTATAACTTCTCACGCTACACATTCCTGATGCGCAACAACGAAAGGAGAACTGCCTCCGCCTGATGCCGGATAGATACCAGAAAGCATGAAATACAAACGGAAGAGATGGCCTGATCGATGAACAATCGACAGGTTTGCACCAAAAGTACTCCGCAGAAATACTGCAAGAAGTCTCTACGCTTTCAACTCAACGGAAATCGTGGTTTTTAGAAGTGCCCATAGGAATAATGGTCTGTTGCCCATCAAGTAAAATCACTGAACAAATCGCTAGGCTTGATGGCGAGTGCCTTCGCCAGCTTGACGATGTTCTCCAAGGCGACGTTCCGTTCGCCGCGCTCAACTCCGCCGACGTAGTTCCGATGCAGTCCGGCGCGCTCGGCCAGTTCCTCCTGGGAATAGCCCCGCTCGTCGCGGAGTTGCCGCAACCTAGAGCCAAATCGAGACTTAACGGAGTGTGGGGCCACATCTCCATGCTCGGAGGCTGACCACTATGCGTCTACACACGATGAGTGTGATAATGTCCTGTTGGAGTTGCCTTCGCAGGGCGGCTGTCGTGCGGCGCTCTACTGGAAGCGGCCAAAGATGACGGGAATTTCATCGAATCTGGTTTCGCATCGGGGTGGGTGGAATACGATTCAAAGGAGAGGAGGGAGATTTTGTGAACACAGATTTCATCGACTGTCCGGAAGTGGCAGGAAAGACAATTCAATTGCTCAGGATTCACCGGGACACCGGCGACGGTTCGAGCGTCCAGATTGAACTGACTGACGGAACCAGCTTCACCTGCTGCGTTACGGTCCGCCCAGCCGTGGAAGCGACCTTATATAAGGGTGGAGTGGGAGCCCCGGAAACCATCCGCGACTACAAACTCTAGGCAAATCCTCCCCCACAAAACCCGGTCGTTATTCCCAAATGGAATAACGGTCTCCCTGGAATTCATTGGACGCGGGCTCGGAACCGCTCTAACTTTGCGCTAATGCTGACGCCTGAGTCAGCGGAGGTGCAAAGTGAATCGATTCCGCCGTATCTTCCGACGCGACGCCAGTCGCAATCGGCTGCTCATTCCGTCCGCCAACCGGCTGCCGGGACAAACCCTCAAAAACACTCTCCACTCGGCCATCCGCGCGATGGCCCCCACCCTCATTGCGCTTTCGTTTGTCGGCGTGGCCCATGCCCAGGGAACGATGGACTTCTCTGGCGCGACCACGCTGATGACCACCTTCAAAACCTTCGCCATCTATGCGGGCGCAGTCATCTGCTTCGGTGGACTGATCTTCGCCGGAATTCGCATGATGAGTGGCAGGTTCCAGGACGCCATCCCCGGACTCTTTGGCGCGCTCTTCGGCGCTGGAGTTCTCGGCTGGGGTGCTGGCTGGATTGGCTCGCTCACCGGGCAGACGATGCAGTAGGAGGCGACCATGACCAAGCGAGGAGAGCCGTTACCGATCAATCAGGCGCTCAATAGGCCACGAGCCAAGCTTGGATTGGACCTCAGCGCATGGATGGCGATTGTCTTCGTCTGCGTAACGGTTTTCCTCGTTGGGTTCCGCATCGTGGCGCTGATCACTTTTCCGTCGCTCGCCCTCGGCGCGTGGCTTGTTGTCCGCAAACATCCGAAGATGTTCGAACTTTGGGGCTTGAGTCTGAGCCAGAGGTCCTACTATGACCCGCGTAAACACTGAGCAACAGAGATACACGCCGTGGTTCGCCAAGGCCGGAGCCGCGTGCAGCATCGTACCGATTGCACGCTTCGTCAATGACCGGATCTTCGCGTTGAAGGGCGGCGGCTATGGCTGCCTCTTTTCGCTCGCCGGTATCGACGAAGAAGGCGTGACCGATCAGGGGCTTGAAGCGCAGGTGCGCACGATTGAAGGCGCATTGCGAGGATTGCCGGAAGGGGCGTGCCTTTACCAATACACGCGCGTCATGTCGGGCTTCGATCTTCCGCGCAAAGCACAATACGGCAATCCGGTCACGCAAGTCTTCGTCGATGACCGATTGGCATTCCTTGAAAAATCCGCAGGCTTTCGCCGAACTGACCTGCATTGGTGCTTGACGCTTGAGCCGCCGAAAGCCGCGGCCTTCGCGCGCAAACCCAAGGGGCACGACACCGACACGACACGGATGCTCGCCGATCTTGAAAAGACAGCAACATTGCTCGAAGGCCATCTCAGCGGATCGTTGGGATTGCGGCTACTTGAAAAGAACGCCGTCTTCCAGTTTTTCAGTTATCTTTTCAATCTTGAAGAATGGGCGGCAGCCTACACATTGACCGCCGATGACGGCGTGGACCGCCAGATCGTGAACAGCCCGGTCTCTTGGCATAGCGACCATCTCACCATTGGCCGCCGGTACGTCCAGATGTTTTCTCTGAAGACGACACCGGAGGCATCGCAGCCCTGCCTATTCTCGGGACTCATGGCGCTCGATTGCGACAGCATCCTCTTGACGACCTGGCGGCCCAAATCGACCGCCGCAGCCAGAGGCGAGATCGACGCCCAAGAGAAGTTCATATCATTTTTCAAAGTCGGCGTACTGACGCGCGTGATGAGCGGGCGCGATACGGCGTCACTTGAAACCGGGGCCGGAGCGCGGGCGGCGAACACGCAGGTCGATGACCTGGGCGATGTCATCCGCTCGCTCGACAAAAAAGCGCAGGGCGCGTTCTCGCTTCGCTTCCTTGTGGCCGCGCGCAGCGTGGACGAGCTGCGCGGCATTGCCCCCGCCGTGCATCGCGTCTTCGTCGATGCGCGGGCGCAGGTGATGGAAGAGTCATTGGGAAACCTGTCGGCCTTCTACGCCATGTTTCCCGGAAACCACAAGTTCAATGTGTTTCCGATGTGGCTGGCAGAGGATCATCACGCCCGTTTGTCCTCGATCTTCGCGCCCAATATCGGTCATCCATATTCGGAAGACCTCGATAACGAATACCTAAACATCTTCGAGACGCGCACACGGACGCCGTTCTTTCAGGACGTGTATGTGGATGGCGTGCGCGTCATGCTGATTCTTGGCCCGACGGGAACTGGCAAAAGCGTTCATGGCAATCTGGCCATTGCCCACGAGCAAAAGTATGGCGGATTCACCTACATCTTCGACATCGGCGGCAGCTATGAGAGCGTCGTCGAGTTGTATGGAGGCCGCGTAGACCGCATCGGCAAAGATGGGCCGCGCGTGAACCCCTTTCGGCTGGAGCCGACCGAGAGCAACATCACCTTCCTTTATTCATTCGTAAAGCTCCTGCTGATGAACGGCGGCGCGGACTTGGAGCCGGAAGACGATGACGTGATCCACAAAGCCGTGCGCGATATGTATCTGCTTGACGTGGAGAACCGCCGGTTATCGAATCTTTTCCTGCCGAAGAAACTCGACCGGTATCTTTCGAAGTGGGTTGGCAAAGGTGTCTACGCCGCGATCTTCGATAACGTCGAAGACAGCCTCTCACTTTCGCGTCTGCAATGCTTTGACTTCCAGGGCGTCAACAATGAACAATACGCCGACCTGATCGAGCCGTTGATGGTGTGGCTGCTGCGCCGCATCAACGACGTGCTCTACAACCCTGCCAATCTTGGCGTTCCCAAGCACATCCTGATCGAAGAACTTTTCTCATCGATGAAGAACAGGCAGTTACTCGAAGGCGCGCTCGCTTCGATCAAGACCGTGCGCAAGAACCTGGGCGGCGTGACGATGATCGGCCAGTCGGCAGAAGACCTCGGCGCGAACGCCGACAGCATCGTGAACTCCTGCACGTCGTTTCTTTTCTTGAAAGACGCAACCTTCAACCGCAAGCGGTACGCGGAACTCTTCAAGATGATCGAGCAGCAACTCACATTGTTCGAGAGTTTGCAGGACCGCGAAGGTCTCTACATGCGCCGCGATGGATTGACCAAGGTCGTGAAGCTCAATCTCGACAACCGCAGCTACGCAGTCTTTTCGACTAAGCCGAAAGACCGTGTACGCCGGTCCAGGCTCATCGCCAAGTACGGACTCACGGAGGGAATCACACGATTCGCCCAGGGCGAGTCCGAATAACCCCAACACCACACCGCAGAAAGGACTCACACACTATGCGCCACACCATTTTTGTCTCTTTTTCCGTGTGCATGATGCTGGCCGCGAGCCAACTTCATGCCTTAACCGAAACACATCCTCTGCAACC
>Ga0302201_10004306_pt1 | contig 10271 bp, 7 predicted proteins | sample II_Bog_N3_2_FD_194586 | JGI IMG/M metagenome (GOLD analysis project Ga0302201, IMG submission 194586) | Peat permafrost microbial communities from Stordalen Mire near Abisko, Sweden - II_Bog_N3_2 | ecosystem: Environmental > Terrestrial > Soil > Wetlands > Peat | place: Sweden: Abisko, Stordalen...
CACCATGAGCCAGCTCAACCCCTACGATAAGTTTCTCGGCGGCCAGCCGCCCGAGGCCATCTTGCCCGCTACGCCGAAAGCCATTGCCACATATCTCGAGGTGATTGGCGCCGAGCGGGCCATCGTGCCGCCGGCTCTCGGCAAATGGACCGCCGCGGAAATCGTCAGCCATCTCGCCGATTGCGAAATCGTCTTCGCCTTCCGCCTGCGCCAGACGCTCGCTGAAGATAACCCCACGATTCAGCCCTTCGATCAGGACAAATGGGCGGTGCTGTATCCCGGCATTCCGGCTGCCCAGGCGCTTGACGCCTTCAGCGCCCTGCGCCATTGGAACCTGCGGCTGATTCAATCCGCGTTGCCCGCCGCCGCGGGCAGAACCATGACTCACCCCGAGCGCGGCGAAATGACCTTCCAGACCGTGGTCGAAACCATCGCCGGCCACGATCTGAACCACCTCGCGCAGTTGCGCCACATCGCCGAGCTGACCGCCTGATAGCCGATTCGCACAACGGCCTGTGGCGAAAGTCGAGAGATCAAGGCGAGGATTGCGGCGGTCCGCACTAGCTCCGCTAACTCCGCTAGCGCCGCTAACTCCGCTCGTCTTCTACCCCGCCGTCTTCTTCAGCAGCCAGGCCATGTTTTGCCCCAGCGTCTTCATGGTTTGGATGCCTTCTTCATCCTTCTCCACATCGCCAATCTCGCGGCCGATGCCAACGTTCCAATACGACGAGCCGGGCACGATCATTTCGCTGATCAGAAAAAAATGATTCAGCGTGTCGAACGCGTGCATGCCGCCCATGCGGCGCACTGCAACCACGGCAGCCCCCACCTTGTGCCGGAACATGCCGCCGTTGGCCTTCGACACCAGGCAGGCGCGGTCCATCAGCGCCTTCATCTCCGGCGAGACGTCTGCCACATAGGTCGGCGAACCCAGCAGAACGCCGTCCGCCTGCTCCATCTTCTCGATGTACGCGTTGCCCATATCGTTTTTCTGCGCGCAGCGACGGTCTTTTTTCTTCGAACATTCGCGGCACGCCAGGCATCCGTGAATCGTTGCCCCGCTCATTTCGATCAGTTCGGTCCCGATCCCTTCGTTCTCCAGTTCCTTCATCACGTAGCGCAGCAGAATCGCCGTATTTCCGCCCTTGCGTGCGCTGCCATTCAGCGCGACAACCTTCAATCCCTTTCCTACCATCTGTTCAGTCTTCCTTTCTTTCTGGAGTGATCTAAAAAATCCCGCGCCCTATCCTTGGCGCGCGCTTTGCGCCAACGGTGGGAATCTAGCTCCGCTAACCCCGCTAGCTCCGCCAGCTCCGCTGACCCGCTCGAACCCTCCATTGTCCTCCTGCTGCTCCAGCCTGTCTGTGTCGGAGAGACCTCCCGTAAGAAATTCAGAAATCCACGGGAACCTTTTAGGGTTTGGCGTGGCCAAAGTGAATAGCGCCTGCTTCCACGACCATGCCGAGGATTCTTCGTGCAAGAATCGCAGGCACTCCCGTTCCACGGTCGAGGGCTGCCGTCAAGGCTCTCGTCAGGAGAAGTTATGCGCCGACCCTTTCTTGCTCTTCTGCTTTTGGCTCTTCCACTCACCCTGCCTGCCCAAAACCCCAATGCTCCCGCCGCGAAATCCTCAGCCGCGCCGGCTGCGCCGTCTGCAATCGACCTGCCCGTCCGCAAGGTCGTGCTCTACAAAAACGGCGTGGGCTACTTCGAGCATGCCGGCGCGGTCAGCGGCAACCAGCGCGTAACGGTCGACTTCACCTCTGCGCAGTTGAACGATGTGCTGCAATCGCTCACCGCGCTCGACAGCAAAGGCGGAATGATTGGCGCCGTCGGCTATAACTCCACCATGCCCATCGCGCAGCAGTTGACGACGCTCGCGCTCGGCCTCAAGGATTATCCCGCGACGCTCGAGGTCTACCACGCCATCCGCGGGCAGCGCGTCGAAGTGACCGGCGCGGGCGCTCCACTTACGGGCCGTCTCGTCAACGTCGAATTTCGCAAGGAAACCGACAAGAACGGCGCTACCTCGGAGGATCACTACTTCCTCATCGTCGCCACCGATACGGGCGCCTTGCGCACCGCGGAAATCACCGACGCCGTCTCCGTGCGCATGATCGATCCCTCGCTGCAAAAGCAGTTCGCGTCCTATCTTGAAATCGTCGCCTCCGCGCAGGACCAGCAGTTGCGCCATTTAACGCTTGAAGACCGCGGCCAGGGCGAGCGCCAGTTACAGGTGAGTTACATCAGCGAAGTCCCGGTGTGGAAGTCCACTTATCGCATCGTCTTCCCGCGCGACCCCAACGGCAACGCCACCGTGCAGGGATGGGCAGTGGTCGATAACACCGTGGGTGTGGACTGGAACAATGTGCAGTTGTCGCTCGTGGCCGGCGCACCGCAAAGCTTCATCCAGCCGCTCTCGCAGCCGCTCTACACGCAGCGCCCGACGATTCCCATTGCGACAGCAGCACAGAATGCGCCCATCACGCATGAGGCGGCGGAGTACGACAAACTGCAAATGGCAGGGTCGCTCAACATAGTGCCACGCGCATCGCAATCCGTTACGGTCAACGCGGCTCCGCGGCCCAGTTTTGGCGTAGCCGGCATGGAAGGCATGGGCGGCAGCAGCAACGGCGTCATGGGCAGCATGTTCGGGAACGGCGCCAACATCGCGGGCCCCGCTTCTGGCTCGAACTATGGCGGCGGCGTCTACCGCGCGTCCGATGTTATGCAGGCAGGCGACGTCTCCACGAATGCCTTCGACGACTTCTTCGAATACGCGCTCACGCAGCCGGTCACGATCCACAAGAACGAGTCAGCCATGGTTCCCATCCTCCAGCAGGAGCTGCCCACAACCCACATCACCGTATGGAGCGACACCCATCCCACACCTCTGCGCGCCATCTGGCTGGAAAACACATCCAAGCTCACGCTCGATTCCGGCAGCTTTTCCATATTCGAGAGCGGCGAATTCGCCGGCGAGGGCCTGCTCGATCCCATCCACCCCGGAGAAAAGCGTCTCCTCTCCTACGCCGTCGATCAGGCGGTGAAGGTGCGCCGCGGCGACTTTTCGCAGACCCGCACGCTACATCGCGTGGCCGTGCACGAGGGCGTGCTGGTGGAGACGACAAGCTCCGTCACGGATACCATCTATACCGTAACCAATGCCGGCGATGAAACCCGGGCGGTCATGGTGGAGCATAGGCGCCAGCCGCGCGCCGAGCTCGTTCCCAGCGAATACCCAACCGATGCCGAGAAGCCGGTCGAGACCACAGCTACCGCGTATCGTTTTCGCATGGCTGTTGAGCCGCACAAGTCGGTCGATCTCCATGTGAAGGAGCACGCCGACATTGATGAGAGAGTGCAGATTGGGACGCAGTTTGGCAACGGGCAGTATCTGATCACGATCGGCAATTACTCCCCGGAACTCGCAGAGAAGTTGAAGCCAGCCGTCGATGCCCAGACGGCGCTCTCCGATCTGAATAGCAAAATCGACGAGATCACGGAAAAGCAAAAGACCCTTGCCGACGACGAGAACCGCTATCGCGAGAATCTGAAGGCGCTGAAAGACTCGACCACAGCCAAGCGTTTTGTGGATGAACTGAACCAGGCCGAGGACGCGATCGAGGCGGCGCGCAAAGAGCAGACCGATCTCGAAAAACAGCGCGACCAGGCCCAGGCGCATCTCGACATCGTCATCGCCAAGCTCTCTTTCGACACCGATCTGGATGTCGTGCTCTCAAAGACGCCGTAAACAGCGGGATGTAGCGCCGGTCTCCAGACTGCCTGTAGCGCGGGCGTCCTCGCCCGCGCTCTAACTACTATTCACTAGCCACTAACCACTGTCCGTCGGACCCTACGCTAGCGCCACTTTCAAAGTGATGCCGATGTCGGAGAGTTTCTGCGCTGGCATCTGCACCTTCAAAGCGTCATCGTCCTGCTTCCAATCGAGCGCGCCATTGTGCCCGAGCAGTTCCACTTTCAGGATCTTGCCTGGCTGCTGCGGGCTCTTCAGTCCCAGCGCCTCAACCACGGCTTCCTTTGCCGGCCAGCCCTGCACAAAGGCGTATAGCGTGCTGCCTTTCGCGGTGAAGCGCACATCGTTGGCCGTCAGATCGCTCTGCTTGTCTTCGTTGAAGTTTCCACCAGCGATCTTGACCTTGGTGGAAGGCCCTTCGCCGTAAATCTTCCAGGGGCGCGTCGCATAAATGCCTTCGCTGTTGACCTGCATCCACGCGGTGATGCCTTCCAGCACCTCCATCTCTTCGAAGTCCAGCTCACCGGAGTTGGGCAGTGGAAAATTCAGCAGCAGATTTCCGTTCTTGCTCACGATATCGGTAAGCAGATCGATGACCTTCTTCGGTGTCTTGTATTTCACGCCGCGCTTGTAGTGCCAGCCGCCGATGCAGGTGTCAGTCTGCCACGGATTCTCCGAGATCAGGTCAGACACGCCGCGTTCGTGATCGAGCACGCACGTCCCAACGGCGCAATCCGATGCCAGCTTGCTTGTGTAAATTGCCTCCGTCGCCCCGCCGTGCAGTTGCGCGCTGACGTTGTAGAGATGCGCAACCATCTTCAGGCCGTATTCCTCGAAGGGAAGGTGGCCGTCGGTGTAGAGCAGGTCCGGGTGATATTTATCGATCAGATCGGTCATGCGGTCGAGATAGTGCTTGCGCCAGGAGTCGGGAATACCGTCGTCATCCCACTTGAAGTTGTCGATGAACGGCACGCATCCGGCATCGTGATAAAGGTCGGCGTACTGCGGATCGACGCCGTCGTAAGAGACGCCGGCCAGCGGTCCGGTCTTGTCGGCGCTGTGGCTCACGGAAAACCACTTATAACTGATCCATAAGTGCTCGCTAACTCCAAACCTGAGTCCGTATTTCTGCGCCGCCTTTTGCCACATGCCAACAACATCTTTTTTCGGCCCCATGTTTACGGCGTTCCAGCGCGTGTACTTCGAATTCCAAAGATCGAAATTATCGTGGTGGACGCCCATCGAGAAGAAGTATTTCGCGCCCGCCTTCTTGTAGAGACTCATCAGGTGGTCCGGGTCCCACTTCGCGGCCTTCCAGTCGTTCACCAGGTCCTTGTAACCCACTTTGGACGGATGGCCGTAAGTTTCGCAGTGGTAGAGGTATTGCGGCGAGTCCTGGATGTACATGTTGCGGGCGTACCAGTCGCCGTCTTCGATAGCCGACTGCGGTCCCCAGTGCGACCAGATGCCGAACTTCGCGTCTCGGAACCAGTTCGGAACCTGGTATGCCTCCAGCGACTCCCTGGTTCCAACGAAGCTATTGGCCTGGGCCTTCACATACTTTGAAAGAGCTAGGGCGGAGCACGTGCTGCCCACGGTTTTAAGCAAGTCACGGCGGTTCATCTTGATCACGGAGTTTTCCTTTCGTGTGGCGGCCCGTGCATGCGGCATCACCGTTCGTGCGCGGGAGTATGGCTCGACTTACTTTGCGCCGGCGGCAGCCATCGCCTTGCGCATGCGGTCTTCCGCATCGCCGGGCCAATAGGCGCAGCCGAGCTCGAAGAAGACTGTGGTGTAGGGAATCGTCAGGTCCGTCTTGACGATGAGCACGCGAAAAACCTGCGAGACCTGGTCGAGTTTGGCGATAATCTGCTCGTGCAGCATGGGTATCTTGTTCGCTCCCGCCAAAAGCTCGTCGAGCTGTTTGCGGTAGCGCGCCACGCCCGGCGCATCGGCTTCGCTCACATGCTCGAGTTCCTTGTCGATATAGACATTGGCGCGCACGTGACGGCTGGCGTTGATTACGTCGAGCACCTTCCGCGTTACTTCGATCTGCCCAGAGCCGGAGACGATGGTCTCAATGCCGGGTTTCGATTGCGCGGGATACGCGGAATCCGCTACCACGATCCAGTTGCGGTGCCCGTAGAGCGGCAGCAGGGTGTGCAGTTCTCGTTCCCAATCGGGTCTTGTCAGTCTGGGCGCATCGGCCATGCTTTCCTCGTTTCGTGTGTGGGCGTGGACGCCCATACGACAGCCGGTCAGGAGACCGGCGCTACTTTTTCAGTTCCTCATCCGCGCACACGGCCACTTTGCCGCATTTGCCTGAAGCCATCAATGCATACGCATCGCCGGCGCGGTCTAGTGCGAACCGGTGCGTGATAATGTCGGCCGGATGCAGGTTCCAGCGTACCAGCCGCTCCACCAGTTCTTCCATCAGCCACGTCGACGTCACCCACGAACCGTACAAGGTTTTCTGGTCGTGAATCATGTCGGGCGAGGGATTGAATTCGACGCGTCCGCCCTCGCCAAGAAAAACAATCTTGCCCCACTTGCGCGTGGCGCGAATCGCCGTGGCGCGCGCGGCATCGTTCGCTGAGCAATCGATGGCGCGCTCCACGCCCATGCCCGCGGTCAGCCGTTTCACATCAGCCACGTTGTCCGGGCCCGACGGCAGAACCTCGTCGCACAGGCCGAGATCCATCGCGATCTTCATCCGCTCCGGCACCACGTCAATGCCGATGATCTTTTCCGCGCCCAGCTTGCGGCACAGCGCTCCCGTGGCCAAACCCACAGGTCCCAGACCCGTAATCAGCACCGCATGATTGCCGTTGATCCCGATTTTCTCCAGGCCCTCGTACACGGTGCCGAATCCGCAAGCCACCTGCGCGCCATCGGCGAAGGAAAGCTCATCGGGCAGCGCGATCAAATCCTTCTCCTCGGCGATCATGTATTCGGCCATGCCGCCGTCGCGTTGCCAGCCGTAGGCGCGGCGATACTTTTCGCTGGTGCAGCTGATCATGTAGCCGCGACGGCAGTCGTTGCACACGCCGCATCCGGAGATGTGATAGACAATGACGCGATCGCCCATTTTGAAGCGGCGACAGCCCTCGCCCACGGTCACAATCTGGCCGCATGGCTCGTGCCCGGCGATCACGCCCTGGTAGCCCTCGGGGCCCTTGCCAAGGTGCTCGTGATAAATGCAGCGAATGTCGGACCCGCAGATGGTCGACGCTTTCACGCGCAATAAAACTTCCCCATGACCCGGCGTGGGCACGGGCACTGTGCGCATCTCCACGGTAGAGTTGCCCGGCAAAAACGCAGCAGTCATCGTTCCTTGTGTCATTTCGTTCTCCAGCGTTTCACTCCGTAATCTCCCCGCTCACATCCCATAAATCCTCCCAGGTCTGGCCGTCCTTCCACAGGAACACCTGGCCTTTGATCAAGCGGCATTTGCGGTCGATTGTGGCGATGACTTGCATCTCTTCGCCGGTCAGCGGGTCGCCTATTGCCGCGGCCGCAAGATTTTCGCGATAGTGATGCACCGAGAAGGGAATCGGCGTTTGCCCGCGCTGCACCGCCCACTTGATGCACACCGCCGCGGGATGAGTTCCGTGCCGGCGCGCGATCTCCAAAATCACGCGATCTTCGGTCGGCGCGGTGTCCTCCGGCGTGCGGTCGCGCTCCGGCCTTCCCGGCGAACCGATGGGACAGTACCCGACGGGCTCAATGCCGTTTTCCACGACAAATTTGAACAGTTCCGGCTGCTGGAAGTGCGGATGCAACTCCATCTCATTCACCGCCGGCTTGATGCGCGCGTCGCGCAACAACAATTTCAACTTCGGAATCGTCATGTTCGACGTACCGATGTGTCGCACCAAGCCCATCCGCACCAGATCTTCCATCTTGCGCCACGTCTTCATGTAGTTCTCGTGGATGTAGGGCCGGGCGTCGGGCGAGCGCGAGCTCACATCGCATCCCGCCGGATGGAAGTTGGGGAACGGCCAGTGCACCAGGTAGAGATCCAAATAGTCGAGGCGCAGATCGGCGAGCGATTTGCGGCAGGAGGCAATCACATCGTCTTCGCCATGCTTGTCATTCCACAGCTTCGAGGTGATCCAGAGTTCCTCGCGCTTGATTCCGCCGCGCAGAATTCTCTCGAATGCCGCGCCGATCTGCGCCTCGTTGCCGTACACCGACGCGCAATCAAAATGCCGGTAGCCGACCGCCGCCGCACCCTCGACAGCCGTGGCAATCTCACTGGCGGAGACGTGGTCTGACCCGAACGTGCCCAGCCCAATCGCTGGCATCTTAGCGCCTGTTGAGAGCGTGCGTTGCGGAATCGCCACCGGATCGATGGCAGCGGGTGAGGGTGCGGCCGGGGCTGGATGTACCATGCCTGATTTACCTTACGCGAACAAGAGTTAACGATAACTTTATGGAGCATACCTTTTCCCATAACCGGTGTCAACTTCGATCTTCCAAATCTCCAGGAAAAGGGGCTCGATGGTCTCTGCTGCCACTTTTCGCCCGAGCCGAGATTTCCGTTTCATCGGCGATTGCCGTGGCGCAAAACCGCCTCCGCAAACGATAATCACAGCCATTCTAGTAAACTGACGAATGAGCACAGCCAGCAATCCAGCGCTCCGCCTCGGCGCCCAGAGTGTCGAGTGGCGCCCCACGGTCAACCCGTGGATGGTGGCGCTCAGCGTCATGCTGTCCACCTTCATGGTGGTGCTCGATTCTTCCATCGCCAACGTCGCCCTGCCGCACATCGCCGGCAGCCTGTCCGCATCCACCGACGAATCCACCTGGGTGCTGACCAGCTACCTGGTCTCGAACGCCATCATGCTGCCCGCCTCAAGCTGGATCGCGCGGCGCATCGGCCGCAAGCGCCTGCTGATGCTCTCCATCCTGGCCTTCACCGGCGCATCGATGCTCTGCGGCATGGCGCTCAATATGCCCATGCTCATCGTGGCGCGGATCCTGCAAGGCGCGGGCGGCGGCGGCATGCAGCCCCTGGCGCAATCCATCATGCTTGAAAGCTTTCCGCCGGAAAAACACGGCAAGGCCATGGCTGCGTACGGTGTGGGCATCGTGGTCGCGCCGGTCATCGGTCCCACGCTGGGCGGGTGGATCACCGACAGTTATTCCTGGCGCTGGATCTTCTACATCAATCTTCCCGTCGGCCTGCTGGCGCTGTTCATGGCCAATCTCTACATCGAGGACCCGCCCTATCTCCGCCATGTGCGCCGCGTGGCCATCGATGCCATCGGCTTCGGGCTCATGGCCCTCTGGCTGGGCTCGTTACAACTGGCGCTCGACAAAGGCCAGGAAGCGGATTGGTTTGAAGCCACCTGGATTCGCTGGGTCACCGCGCTTTCCGTGGCGGCGTTCCTCGGTTTCATCGCCCGCGAACTGCTATGCCGCGACCCCATTGTGCAGTTGCACGCTCTCCTCGATCGCAACTTCCGCACGGGAACGCTCATCACTGGGCTCTTCGGCGTCCTGCTCTACGGAGTTACGGCATTTCTGCCGCTGTTTTTGCAAACTGTTCTGGGTTACTCGGCCTTGGACAGCGGCCTCGCGGTAAGCCCGCGCGGACTGGGCGCCATGGCGGCGATGGCGGTTGTGGGTGTGCTCATGAACCGCATCGACAGCCGCGCTCTGCTGGCTACGGGATTGGTGATTTTCGCTGTCTCCACGCTCGTCTTGAGTCACATCAACCTGGGCATCTCGATGGGCGCCGTGGCGTGGCCGAATTTTTGGAACGGCTTTGGAGGCGGTTTTGTTTTTGTACCGCTCACCACGCTCGCCATGAGCCGCCTGCGCAAGCAGGAGATGGGCAACGCCGCCGGCATCTACAACCTGGTGCGCAACATCGGCGGCAGCATCGGCATCGCCGCCCTCACCGCCAACCAGGTGCGCGGCGCGCAAATTCACCAGAGCTACATGGGCGCCACCCTGACGGCGAACAATCCGGTGGCTGCGAACGCCATTCAAGGGCTCGCAGCCCGGTTCCAGGCCGGAGGCGCGAATGCGGTTCTAGCGCATCAAGAAGCGATGGGCGCGGTGTACGGCAGATTGCAACAGCAAGCCGCGGTCCTGGCCTACGCAGACAACTTCCGCCTGCTCGGCTATCTCGCGTTGGGGTGCATTCCTCTGCTGTTCATGATGTCGCGCCCGCGCGATGCGGCGCAGCGTAGCCACGAAGTCGCAGGGGAGTAGCGGGCGACTCTAACTCACGCCTCGGCCCGCACCAGCAGGCAAGTGATATTGTCGTGCCCACCGGAATTGTTGGCCGCCTCGACCAGCCGCGTACACAATTCCTGCAGCGGAAGATCGAGCTTCAGGATCCATTCGATGGTGGGGTCGGCGAGTTCGCGCGTGAGGCCGTCGGAACACAGCATAAAAAGGTCGCCAGGCTCGTTTTCGAGCTCAAAGATGTCGGGAGTGATCGAGCTTTGCGTGCCCAGGGCGCGCGTAATCACGTTCTTGAAGGGCGAGCGCAGCGCTT
>Ga0302201_10004307_pt1 | contig 10271 bp, 7 predicted proteins | sample II_Bog_N3_2_FD_194586 | JGI IMG/M metagenome (GOLD analysis project Ga0302201, IMG submission 194586) | Peat permafrost microbial communities from Stordalen Mire near Abisko, Sweden - II_Bog_N3_2 | ecosystem: Environmental > Terrestrial > Soil > Wetlands > Peat | place: Sweden: Abisko, Stordalen...
CCGATCCGTCGATTGCAGCAGCGCCGCCACCTTTTTTCCTGCGCCGTTGAAAGAAGGCAGCGCCATCCTTGCGCCAGGCCTCCCGTGTCGTTTCCAGTTTCGCTTCAAGGATGCCTTGGCGAAGGATACCGGCGAGCACTTCGAGATCGAGCGCATCGGCACCCGTCGCGACAACCAGTTCGCCTAGCTGTTCGACCCGTTTTGCCTTGAGAGCGCGAGCCTTGTCGCTCAGCGCCTTCAGCTCGCTGTCATAGTCGCGTGGTTTTCGCATCGCCTTCGCCCTTCCGCGTATCGGTCAGCACCACACTAGCGCTCTCAATAGCAGCGGTAAAATCGGATCATCGTAAAACCCGCACAGTCAGTCACGAGGAGCGAAGCGGATTGTGAGTGCGCGCTTATACGTCGTTGCCGACGTGCGCTCAGAAGTGCAATAAGCAGGGCGTCATGGCGATCTACCACTTCTCCGCCAAGGTTGTGAGCCGCGCGAACGGATCGAGCGCCGTCGCGAGCGCCGCCTATCGTTCCGCGTCGGAGCTGCACGACGAGCGGCTCGGGCGCGACCACGATTTCAGCAACAAGGCGGGCGTCATCCACTCCGAGGTGATGTTGCCGGAGGGCGTGCCGGAGCGTTTGAACGACCGCTCGACCTTGTGGAACGAGGTGGAGGCTGGCGAGAAACGCAAGGACGCTCAGCTTGCCCGCGAAGTGGAGTTCTCGATTCCGCGCGAGATGACCGAGAAGCAGGGCGTCGCGCTCGCACAGGATTTCGTGAAGCAGCAGTTTGTCGATCGCGGGATGGTCGCGGACCTCAATGTGCATTGGGACAAGGCGAAGGATGGCAGTCCCAAGCCGCATGCGCATGTCATGCTGGCGATGCGCGACGTGGGGCCGGAAGGGTTCGGGAAGAAGAACCGCGACTGGAACTCGACCGGGCTGTTGAAGGATTGGCGGGAGGCATGGTCGTGCCACGTCAACGAGCGTATGGCCGAGCTTGGGCTTGAGGGGCGCATCGACCATCGCAGCTATGAGGCGCAGGGGATCGAGTTGGAGCCGCAGCACAAGATCGGCCCGGCCGCATCACGTCGTCCGGAGCAGGGGCTTGAGGCGGAACGGATCGAGGATCACACGCGCATCGCCCGCGAGAACGGCGAGAAGATCATCGCCAATCCAAATGTCGCGTTGGACGCCATCACGCGGCAGCAGGCGACGTTCACCACCCGCGACCTTGCCGTGTTCGCGTTCCGGCACAGCGACGGCAAGGAACAGTTCGACCAGGTGATCGGCGCGGTGCGCGCATCGCCCGAGCTGGTCGCGTTGGGGAAGGACGGCCGCGACCAGGAGCGGTTCACGTCGCGCGACATGATCGCGGTGGAGGCCCGGCTTGAGCGCGCGGGCGACGAGCTGGCGGGCCGGGGCGAGCATGGTGTCGCTGATCGGCATCGGGACGCGGCGATCGGAGCGGCCGAGGGTCGTGGCCTTGTTCTGTCGGGCGAGCAGCGCGACGCCTTTGACCATGTAACCGGCAATGCGGGGCTGGCGTCCGTCGTCGGCTACGCCGGTTCGGGCAAGTCGGCGATGTTGGGCGTCGCACGCGAGGCTTGGGAGGGGCAGGGCTACACGGTGCGCGGCGCAGCCTTGTCGGGCATCGCGGCCGAGAATCTTGAGGGCGGGTCCGGCATCCAGAGCCGCACCATCGCCAGCCTTGAACACGCATGGGGGCAGGGCCGCGAGCAGCTTTCCCCGCGCGACGTGCTGGTCGTGGACGAGGCAGGCATGATTGGCTCGCGTCAGATGGAGCGAGTGCTGTCCCAGGCACGCGACGCCGGGGCCAAGGTCGTCATGGTCGGCGACCCAGAGCAGTTGCAGGCGATCGAGGCGGGCGCGGCGTTCCGCGGCGTCACCAAGCGCCACGGCGCGGCCGAGATCACCGAGATACGCCGGCAGCGCGAGGACTGGCAGCGCGACGCCACCCGCGCGCTGGCGACCGGACGCACCGGCGAGGCGATCCATGCCTATGACGGCAAGGGCATGGTCCACGCGGCCGACACCCGCGAGCAGGCGCGGGGCGAGCTGGTGGACGGTTGGGATCGTGCGCGCCAGGCCGAGCCGGGGAAGAGCCGCATCATCCTTACCCACACCAATGCCGAGGTGCAGAGCCTCAATGGCGAGGCGCGCGACCGGTTGCGGGCATCCGGCGACCTTGGCGACGACGTGACGGTGAAGGCCGAGCGCGGCGAGCGTCAGTTCGCGACCGGCGACCGCGTCATGTTCCTTCGCAACGAACGTGGGATGGGGGTCAAGAACGGCACGCTTGCCACGATCGAGCGGGTATCGCCCGAGGGCATGGGGGTGCGCCTCGATGACGGGCGGGGCGTCGCGTTCGACACCAAGGATTACGCCCATGTCGATCATGGCTATGCGGCGACGTTCCACAAATCGCAGGGCGTGACGGTCGATCGCGCCCATGTCCTCGCCACCCCCGGCATGGACCGCCACAGCGCCTATGTCGGCATGTCGCGGCACCGCGACGAAGTGCAGCTTCATTATGGGCGTGACGACTTTACCGACCAGCGCCAGCTTGTCCGCGCCCTGTCGCGTGACCGGGGCAAGGACATGGCGGGCGACTATGCGCGGCCGGAACAGGACCAGGCTCGCGCGTTCGCCGATCGGCGCGAGATCCGGTTCCCGGAACTCGCGCGACAAGTGGCGGAGAAGGTCCGCGACAAGGCGCGGGGCATGTTCGCCGGGTTCCGGCCGAAGCCGGCGACCGAGAAGGCGACGTCGCCCGAGCGCGGCGCGGCCGATCGGCCGCTGGCGCCCTCGCAGGCCCGCGCGATCGAACGCTATGGCCGCGCCGCTGCCGATATGGAGCGGATGCGGGCGAAGGGATTGCCGGTTCTGGCGCACCAGGAACAGGCTCTGGCAAAGGCCGGCGACGCGCTTGATCGCACCCGGCCCCATGCCGCGCGCGACCTTGCCCGCGCGATCGAGCGTGACCGCCGGCTCGCGTACGACGCGGCCGAGGGGAACACAGGCGGGGCGGCGAAGGCGATGGAGACGGAGCGCCAGGTCCGCATCGACCCGGAGAAACGCGCGGGCCGGTTCGTGGAGCAATGGCAGGGTATGAAGGAAGCGCAGGCCAACATGGAGCGTGCCGGCGACCGTGCGGGCGCGGAGAAGCTGGGCAAGCGCATGGAGGGCATCGCGGCCGGTTTGCACCGCGACCCGCAGCTCGAATCCGTGTTGGGGCGTCGTGCGCCCGAGCTGGCGCTGAACATGGATCGCGAGCGGTCGATCGGTGATGCGTTGGCGACGTCGCTTGATCGCGGGCGCGACCGGGACCGGGGTATGAGCCGGTAAGTTCGTGCTTTCGGGTACGACAAGGGAGGCAGGATGACGGACGAGGATCACGAACCGGATGCCGCAGCGGAGGCCTTCGAGGGCGTGCGCGGCGAGCTGGCACGCCAGTCGGACGAGATCGCGTTGCTGCGTCGCGCGATCGAAGGGATCGCCGCAGCGCGTGACGATCGACCCGAGCTGCCTGATTACAGCGAGACGCTGGGCCAGCTTACGAAGCTGGCGAACGCCACCTACCAGCGCACCGAAATCCTGCGAAAAGCGGCCGAGGAAGAAACGGTCGCCCGCCAGGTCGTCGCCCGGGTAGCCGGTGCCGTCGCCGAGGACCGGCAGGCGGTGAAGACTGCGGCCGGCGAGCTGCGCGATGCGACGCGCACCTTACAGGGTGTCACCGTGTCAGCGCGGCGTGGCGACCAGCAGAATCGTTGGCTGGTTTGGACGACTATCGGCGGGATCGTCGTCGGCATGATTTTGTGGGCGGTGTTCGCCGGCATCGTCGCGCGCGCTGTGCCGACAGGGTGGCAATGGCCGGAGAAGATGGCGGCACGCACGCTCGACTTGCCGATGTGGGAAGGTGGGCAGCGTATGATGCGGACCGCAGCGCCCGATGCTTTCGCGAACATCGCTGCGGGTGATCGGATCGTTATCGCCAACCGCAAGACGATCGAGGGGTGCAGCAAGGCAGCAGCCCGAACCCAGGAGGCGGTGCGATGCACGATCAGCATCGGCCAAGAGAACTGATCATTGTGTAAAGCAGATTGCGTTTCGTTGGCTGTTGCGAAAATGCAACTTATGAAGTTTCTTTGCCGAGGGTGTAAATTTCTCGGCCGCTGAAATGAATATAGTACTTTTGGGGAGGCTTAATGCCAGTTTTTGCACGCTCGTTCGCTATGGATACCCTCGCCAAGTGGGATGCCGATAAGTCCGATAACGCGGTTCGCCTGCTATTTGATCGGTGGGCGCTGCCGGGAAAGAAGGCGACGAGCGAAGCGCCATTGAGGCTGGGATTGCGTGACGGCTACGTCAATTTTTATGTCAAAGGACAATCGGTAGCGAAGCTTTCCTGCGGCCGGGATGGTCCGAAGCTTTCGGTACATAATGCCTATGTCGCCGGCCAGGCGCGAGGGAGCGAGCGTGACGGCGCATTGCAGAGCTACGAGGACTACAACGCCCAGGCACTTGCGGATCCTGCTACGGCTGCTCTCGTCGCGGGCTGGATCGAAACGGCCGTGACCTACGCTTCGGCTGAAAAGCGCTTCGTGGACGATCTTGTCGCAGCTAACCCTGGCATCATTGATCTAGAAATGGGCCTTCCCGCGAGCGACTTGCCGGGCAGTGAGCGGGTCGCACCCCGCATGGACCTAGTGATTGTTCAGGTCGGTGATGACGCTTCTCCCACCATCGCTTTTTGGGAAGCCAAGTGCGCGAATAATGGCGAGCTGCGCGCGAGTGAGGATAATGCGCCCAAGGTTTTAGGCCAAGTCGATAGGTACGTCCGCTGGATGTCGGAAAACGGTCGAGTCGCGCAAGTGCAAGAGGCATACCGAAATACGGCCGCGACGCTGATCGAGTTTTACCATTTGTTTCGTGGGCAGGAAGGCGACGTTCTGGAATGCGTCCAGCTTTGGAAGGCGCTGGCGGCGGCCGAGGCACCGGCGATAATCGTGCAGCCCGGCATAGTCATCGGTAACTATTGGCCGGAAGGATCGACAGAGGGCATAGCGAGCGGCCGGATGGCGCAATCGGCCGCTAGCTTCGCAAGGAACAAGCACCGCGAGAAGATTGAGCGACATGGAATCCATGTTCACGAGGTTGGACCCGATCATAAGGGGGCGGCCCTACCCCCTCTCTCGACCGGCCCGGTGCTGGCTTGACGCTCACCGTCACCGTTCATCGCGGGACGCAGGCGATCGGCGGCTCGTGCATCGAAATTGCGGATTCGGATGGCGAGCGGCTGATCCTTGATGCCGGTCGGCCGCTAGACGCGCCGCGTGAGGCGATCGGTCTCCTTCCAGCAACCTTGGACCTTAGCCGTCCGGCAACGGTCTTGTTCAGTCACTCCCATATGGATCACTGGGGCCTGATCGACGAACTGCCGGCCGATTGGCCAATTTGGGCAGGCGAGAAGGCGGCGGAACTGATGCGGCTGTCAGCCGAGCTGTTTGGCGGCGGCATCACCCGGCCGATCGAGACGTGGAACAGCCGCTCCAAGACCTTTGCGATCGGCAGCTTCACCGTCACGCCCTACCTGACCGATCATTCGGCACCCGACGCCTATATGTTGCTGATCGAGGCAGCGGGGCGGCGCATCCTCTATAGTGGCGACTTCCGCGCACATGGGCGCAAGGCGCGATTGGTGGAGGCAATGATCGCGTCGCCGCCAAAGCAGGTGGACGTGCTGTTGATGGAAGGGACCAACCTTGGCACCGACAAGCCCGTCATCAGCGAAACAGAGCTTGAAGATGCCTTTGTCGAGCTAGCGCGCGAAACGCCTCGCCATGTGTTCGTGCAATGGTCGGCGCAGAACATCGACAGGACGGTGACCCTGTTCCGAGCTGCAAAGCGCACGGGCCGCAAGCTAGTAGTCGATCTCTACGGAGCCGATGTTCTTCGGCGGATAGCGGATGGAACGCGCCTGCCCGTTCCCGGCGCGGATTTTCCAGAATTGAAGGTGGTCATCACCCCTGGGGGTAAGCGCCTCTATGCTCGGCAGGGGCGCGAAGCGTTCGTGACGGAGATAGCAACAAGTCCATTCGCCACGTCACGGTCGCGCCTGATCGAGGATCGGGCGATTATCATGCTCAGGGACTCGATGGTGCGCGACTTCGATCGTGCCGGCTTGGGCTTCACTCCGGACGATGCCTATGCCTTCTCCAATTGGAGCGGCTACCTTGATCCTGCGGACACAAACTCAGGGTGGGCACAAGCGCAAGCGGCCGGTGCCAAGACCATAAAGCTGCATACGTCGGGCCATGCCAGCCCGGCAGACCTCGCCCGCTTTGCCGCGGCAATAGCGCCCAAGGCGCTGGTGCCGGTTCATGGGATATCTTGGGACACGCCGGCAATTCCGCTGCCGCCAGTTCGCAGATTATCGGATGGCGAGGTTTGGGCGTTGCCATGAAGCAGCGCCAGTGATGGAGTCGGTGGGTATCTTCTGGCTGGTTGATGGAGTGCTTGTCGCCGCAGGGTGTGCGGTCGAGAATGCAGCTCCGTATGGCGATTGCCTCACCTACGATGGTGGCCACGCCGAGCATTGGGACCGCTGGCAAGAAGCGGGGGGCCGTTGGCTCGCGCAGCATAGGCTTCCGATCAGCATCTTGACGAGCGAGTATGACGAGCACCCGCGCGGCCGGATCGTGAAAGAGGCGGATGGTTTCGTGCTTTATGCGGATCAGCGGCTCCAAAACCCCACTCGTATTGCGGAGATTTGCGAGCGATTTGGCCTTGAGAAATCGACCACCTCAATACGCAGTGATGCCCACTATCGGCGTGGCCCGGCCTCTATGTAGCAGGTCAAAACCGGTCGGTTTTGACACCGCCACCCTGCCCCAGCTTTTCCAAGGGTTTGCAGGTGTCAGAATCCCGTGCCAGAACGCGCGTATGGAAATCGGCTATGCCCGCGTGTCGCGCGGCGACTCTCAAGACCTCGACCCGCAGCTCCGCGCGCTGACCGACGCGGGGTGCGCGATGATCTATCAGGAGGAAGCATCGGGCGGCCAAGCTGACCGTTCCGAGCTGGCGCGCGCGATCAGCGCGTTAAAGCCCGGCGACGTGCTGACCGTGTGGAAGCTCGACCGGCTATCGCGCTCGCTTCGCGATCTACTGTTCACCCTTGAGGCGATCACCGCAGCGGGCGCGGGGTTCCGATCGGTGACGGAGGCGATCGACACCACCACCGCCCCCGGCCGGTTGATGACGCAGATGCTAGGCGCGTTCGCCGAGTTCGAGCGCGCGATGATTCGCGAGCGGACCATGAACGGGCTTGCCCACGCGCGTAAGTCGGGGCGGCACCTTGGACGACGACCGAGCCTTACCGGCCCCCAACGCGCCGAGATCATTTCCAAGGCGGAGTCCGGTCAAGGCTCCCCTGCCCAGCTCGCCAACCTGTTCCGCGTGTCGCGATCGACCGTGCAGCGCGTATTGCGCGATCACCGCAACCAATTGGCCGCGGCATGAGCCTTGCCCCGGCGCTTCCACTTCGCAGGCCTGCAGACCTAGAGCAGCAACGCTACGAACTGGCGCGCGCGCGCCAGCTCGCGCGGGCATGGGCGGAAACGCTACCCGAGCCGAGACGGCGCGACATGGCGGCGCTGTTCACCCGCGCGGCGATTGACACCTACCGGCTGCAGGCCCGGCCTCACGCCAGGCTCAGCCCGCCGTTCGCCCAGCCCTACGGCCAGCTCGATACCGCAGTCGCCGAGCTGGCGCAGGTGGTCGGGCGCGAGGCCGCGCCGCTCCCGATCGGCGAGGCCGTCTATTTCCTGACCGGACTTTACACGACGTTGCTCGCGACGCGGGAGCGCGGCGCATTGGGGGCGTTCTACACCCCACCCGCGCTCGCCACGCGGTTGCTCGACATGGCCGAGGAGCAGGGCATCGACTGGACCAAGGCGCGCGTGCTCGACCCGGCCAGTGGCGGGGGTGCGTTCCTGCTACCCGCAGCCGAGCGGATGATCGCTGCGCTTCCTGCGGCCGATCCCGCGTTCGTGCTTCGGCAGATCGGCACGCGGCTGCAGGGGTTGGAGCTGGACCCCTATGCGGCCGGTTTTGGGCAGAACGCGATCGAGCTATTGCTGGCGGACGTGACCACGGCTGCAGGCCGCGCCGCGCCGATCGTGGTGCGGGTCGCCGACACCCTTGAGGAGCCGCCCACCGCCCGCTTCGACCTCGTAATCGGCAACCCACCTTATGGGCGCGTGACCCTCACCCCCGATCAGCGCCAGCGCTTCGCCCGCGGGCTTTACGGCCATGCCAACCTCTACGGGGTGTTCACCGACATAGCCGTGCGCTGGACCAAGAAGGGGGGCACTATCGCCTATCTGACTCCAACCAGCTTCCTTTCAGGCCATTACTATTCCGCGCTTCGCGAGCTGATCGCCAAGGAAGCGCCCCCGGCCGCGATCGACTTCGTTCATGCCCGCCGCGGCGTGTTCGAGGACGTACTGCAGGAGACATTGCTTGCCGCCTATCGGCGCGGCTCGAAGCCCGGCCGTGTCCAGGTCCACTATGTGCAGGTCGCGAGCGAGCGCGAAGCGCGCGTCATCCGCAACGGCACCATCGGCCTCCCCTCCCCGGCGTCGCAGCCGTGGCTTGCCCCGCGCGAGCCGCGCCATAGCGGCTTGATTGCCGCGGCCGAGACGATGCCGGCGCGGCTTGCCGATTGGGGTTACAGCGTATCGACCGGCCCCTTGGTATGGAATCGGTTCAAAGGGCAGATGCGCGACCGCCCGGCGCGCGGCGCTCACCCGCTGATATGGGCGGAGGCAGTCACAGCAGATGGTCGGTTCGTGTTCCGGGCCGAGAAGCGCAACCACGCCCCATATTTCAAAATGGAGCGCGGTGATGCTTGGCTGTTGGTGGAGGAGGCTTGCGTTCTCGTTCAGCGCACGACCGCCAAGGAACAGGCGCGCCGGTTGATCGCGGCCGAGTTGCCGGCCGATTTCATCGCCCAGCATGGCGGCGTGGTGGTGGAGAATCATTTGAACATGGTCCGGCCGACTGCACGCCCGGCCGTGTCGCCGGCGACGGTCGCAGCCGTGTTGAACAGCCAGGTTGCCGACCAGTTATTCCGGTGCATCAACGGCAGTGTCGCCGTGTCGGCGTTCGAGATGGAGGCGCTTCCCCTGCCCTCTCCCGCCGCTATGCGGGGTGTCGAGGCGTTGGTAAGCGACGGTGCCTCCAGCGCCGCGATCGAGGATGAGCTAGCGCGGCTCTACGGGCAGGCCGCAGCATGATAGATGACGCGCTGCTGACGCGCGAGCAGGTGCGCGAGCGCCTGCTGCAGGTTTTCCCGCAAGGCGCGGCTTTTCGAGCCAATGTCACCAACCCGGTCGCTGCCAGCACCGTCTTTACCGCGCTCTATATTGACGCGATCGAGGGTTCGGACGAGTGGCTTGGCCCCAAGCATGTTTATCGCATGACCGAGGAGCAGGCGGCGCAGACGGACGGAGTATCGCGCGCCGCCTATGTTGCCACCATTCGCAACCCGAAGGGCGTTGTTCCCGGGGCGCGCTGGTACGCCGACAACACGCGAGAGGGCATCCGCGACGACACCTTGCGGGAGGGGTTAGTCGCGATCGGTGCCGTGATCGAGCGAGCCGGTGTGCCGACCACGTCGAGCAAGCCCCGCTACGCACTGACTGCCGATTTCGCCGATCTCTTCAACCCAGCGCTTGAGGGCGAGGGGCTGGCGCAGGCCATCGCGGCTTGGCAGGCGCAGGCTCTGAATGCAGGCGCGCTTGCACGGCTGGCGATCGTGCGTCGCGGTGCGGGCCGCGTCAGCGCCGACCAGGTGCTTGTTACCTTCCCCAATGGCGAGACGCGCCGGATGAAGCCGGGGCCGAGTTCTGAAATCACCAAGGCCGTGGTGGAGGTGTTTGCGCCGACCTTCCTAACCGACCCGGCAGTGGTGTTTTTGAGCGAGAGCGGGAACAAGGTGGTCGCTCGCGATGACGAGCTGGCGCGGTCGATCGGACTCACCATCCAGGCCGACAAGAACCTTCCCGATACGATCTTGGTCGATCTAGGTCCGGCCCACCCGCTGTTGGTGTTCGTGGAGGTCGTCGCAACGGACGGGCCAGTAAGCCAGCGCCGCAAAGAGGCGCTGGAGGTTCTGGTCGCCGCGACCGGCTTTCCAGCCGAGCATGTCGCGTTCGTGACTGCCTTTCTCGACCGCAGCGCCGGGCCGTTCAAGA
>Ga0302201_10004308_pt1 | contig 10270 bp, 8 predicted proteins | sample II_Bog_N3_2_FD_194586 | JGI IMG/M metagenome (GOLD analysis project Ga0302201, IMG submission 194586) | Peat permafrost microbial communities from Stordalen Mire near Abisko, Sweden - II_Bog_N3_2 | ecosystem: Environmental > Terrestrial > Soil > Wetlands > Peat | place: Sweden: Abisko, Stordalen...
AACTTAAACCTGATCTCTTGCGAGCCGGACTATGGCGGCGAAAGCAAGAGGGCAAACTTGTGAAACCCGGCCCGGACCGAAGAGCGGTCAAAGACCGTCAGTTTACGAACCGGCGCATGCGGACATTCATCGCCACGCCCAGCGCAAGGAACGTAAACAACACCGAAGATCCGCCGTAACTCATTAACGGTAAAGGAATTCCGGTGACCGGCATAAAGCCAATGACCATGCCCACGTTGACCGCGATCTGAAAGGTCAACACAGCCACTATCCCCATGATAATCAGGGAGCCGGGCAGGTCCGCGGCGGTTTGAGCGTTTTGAATCAAACGCATCAATATGAGGAAGTATAGCAGGAGCACCAAAAGCGCGCCGACGAAGCCGTGCTCCTCACTGAAAGCGGCGAAGATGAAGTCGGCGTGGGGGATGGGGAGAAAGTCGCCCTGGGTCTGGGTACCTTTTTCGGCGCCTTTGCCCCAGACGCCGCCGGAGCCGACGGCGATTTTGGACTGGAGGAGCTGGTAGCCGGTGCCGCGGGGATCGTTGTCAGGGTTGATGAAGCTGGTGAGGCGGGCTTTCTGGTAGGGCTTGAGCAGCTTGCCGCTGGACCAGACGCCGGCCACGAGAGCCAGGCCGCAGGTGGAAAGGATCAGCGCCTGGCGGAGGTTGACGCCACCCAGAAACAGGCCGGCGATCAGAATGGGCGTGTAGGTGAGCGAAGTGCCCAGGTCGGGCTGCTTGAGAACCAGCAGCAGGGGAATGCCGACCAGGGCGAAGGCTTTGAAGATGTCTTTCCAGGTGAGGGAGCGTCCGCCGAGGTTGGCGAAGTAGCGGGCGACGGCGATGATGAGCACCAGCTTGACCCATTCGGAGGGCTGGAAGTGCATGGGGCCGACCCTGATCCAGCGTCGGGCTCCGAGGACCTTCTGGCCGATGGCGAGCACGGCGAGGAGCGCTAAAAGGCATACGCCGTAGGCCCAGGGCACGAAATCGATCAGCTTGTGGTAATCGATTTTGGCGAAGAGGAACATGGCGACCAGGCCGCCGGAGATCCAGAGCATCTGCTTGGTGTGGAAGCCGGAGTACTTGGTGTGGAGGGTGGCGGAGTAGATTTCGAAGACGGAGACGGTGCAGAGGAGCAGCACCATGGCGAGGAGCGTCCAGTCGAAGTCGCGAAAGCTGAGGATCCGCCTCATCAGGGGTGTTCTTCCTTGAAGCGGAGGGGTGAGGAAAAGAGCCTGGAGGTCCAGGGCAGGTGTCCGCTGGCCAGCGCCCTGGTTCCGACGGATGGGGCCGGTGCAGGCGTGGGCTGAATGTCGAAGTGGCCGGTGTGGAGGACGAAATCGGAGGCCAGGGGGCCAGCGGAGTTGCGCTGCTTTGCGCCGGGGCGGGGCTCGGACCAGACAGCTCCCATTTCAACCGGTTTGGGCGCGCCGGCCTGGTCTCGATTGGCCGGGTTAAGGACGTTGTGGTCCTGGGTACGCTTCTTGTTCACGTAGGCGATGGCGATTTTCTGGGCGATCATGGCCGAACCGGAACCCCAGTCGCCGTGTTCCTGAAGAACAACGATGGCGATCTCGGGATTGCGGCGTGGGATCATGCCGTAGAACCAGGCGTTGGGGGTTTTTGCGCCGCCCTTGGTGTGGGTGTCACCACCGCCGACCACCTGGGCGGTTCCGGTTTTGCCGGCGAAGTCCACGCCGTCGAGATGTGCGGCTTCCGCAGTGTGATAGAGACCGGGCGTAGTGGCGGCGGCCATTCCATCGGTAATGGTCATCCAGGTATCGGGGTTGAGCGGAACGGTCTTGTCGCCGGAGCCGGGGAAGCTGTCGAGGATGGCCTGGCGCATGTTTTCAGGAATCTGATCGGCGTCGAGCAGGTGGGGGCGGACGAAGTGGCCGTCCGATGCGATGCCGGCCAATGCGCGTAACAGTTGGATGGGCGTGACCTGGGTTTCACCCTGACCGATACCGACGGAGATGGTGTTGCCGGGGTAATAGCGCTGGTGATAGTTCTTCATCTCCCATTTGGTGGAGGGCATGATGCCGACCATCTCATTGGGCAGATCGACGCCGGTTTTTTGTGACAAGCCGAATTCGGTGGCGTATTTGGCGATGGTGTCGATGCCCAGCTTCTGTGCGAGGGTGTAGAAGAAGGTGTCGCAGGACATGGGGATGGCTTCGTGGATGTCGAGCAGGCCATGGTGGTGATCGCACTTGAAGAAGCGGCCGTAGAAGTCGGCGCCGCCGGAGCACATGACGTGCATGTTCTGGGCCACGCCTTCCTCAAGGCCGGCCGCTGACATGATGATCTTGAAGGTCGATCCGGGCGCGAGCTGATCCTGGATGGCCTTGTTCATCAACGGATGGTTGGGGTTGGTAACGAGGGCATTCCAGTCAGTGCGATTGATGCGGACGGCGAATGCGTTTGGATCGTAGTTGGGGTGAGAGACGAGGGCGAGGATCTCGCCGTTGCGGGGGTCCATGACGACGACGGCGCCGTTGGCGTCGCCCAGAGCCAGCTCGGCGGCGCGCTGGATGTCGAGGTCGATGGTGAGCTTGAGGTCCTGGCCGGGGATGGCGTGCTGGGTGCGGAAATAGCTGATCTCGCGACCGTGGCTGTCCACAATTACATCCCGAGACCCGTCCTGGCCGCGGAGTAGCGCGTCGTAGGTCTCTTCGACGCCGGCCTTGCCGACCACGTCGCCGGGCTCGTAATAGGCAAAGCGCGGGTTGTTCAGGTCTTCTTCACTGACTTCGCCGACATAGCCGATGAGGTGGGCGGCGAAGCCGTCGCGGGGATAGAGGCGGCGCTCTTCGTCGATGGTTTCGAGCTCGGGGAGTTCATTCAGGTGGGCCTCAATGAAGGCCTGCTCGTCGGCGGTGATGTCCTGCTTGATGGGGATGGGCTGGTAGCCGGGCGAGGCGCGATAGCGGCGCAGGGTGGCGCGGAGCTGGTCGAGATCGAGGTCGAGACCCCTGGCGATGAGGGGCAGGTCGGCGTCGACGTTGCGGCCCATCTCGCGGACCAGGAAGCAGGAGACGGAGGGGTAGTTGTCGACGATGAGGCGGTTTTCGCGGTCGAAGATTTTGCCGCGGGGCGCCATGACGGGAACTTTGCGGACGCGATTTTGTTCGGCGAGGAGGCGGAAGTTGTCCGCGCCGAGCACCTGGAGACGCCACAGGCCGGCGATCAGCGCCAGCATCATGATCAGGATGCCGTACTGCACCACCGCCAGCTTGAGGGCGGAAAGCTTTTCGTCGCGGTTTGTTCTGCCTTCGTACATCGTGTCAGATACCTGGATGAAGGTTCCCGGGTTGGTGTCGAGCGAGATCGATTCGCCGGGACATGCATTTTCACATGGGGAAAAGTCCTATTTCGATTGTAAGGCGAATGATGGACGGGTGAAGCTGTGGCCAAAAAGAAACAGACGGGAAGGTCCGATGGCCGATGGGTTGCTTTTGTGGTCTCCCACCCATCGACCACCACCCCAGCGGCTAAGACCTGTCCCCTCACCCCAGAGGGCAAAGGCCGCCCTCTGGGGACCCCGTGTCGCCGTGCCCAGAGGGCGCCCACCCGGGACGCTCGATGGATGGGGCACACGGAGTTTCATTCCTCCTGAGCAGGCGATAAGCGATTTCTACTCTCTGATTTGGAGACGGTCGAGGAAGGGAAAGACGACCATGGCGATGAGGGAGTTGTCGACGGCTTTGATGATTTCGACGATCCAGCTCCATTTGAGGTTGAGGCCCAGCAGCATGCGGTAGACGAAGACGTAGATGGCGCTGGAGAGCAGGGAGAGCAGAAAGTTGAGAGCGAGGCGGATGGTGTGGTTTTCAACGTCGATGCGGATGCCGACCGAGGCTGCCAGGAAGCCGACGATGGTCTTGGCGATGCCGTTGATGCCGATGGCGTGCTGGGTGAGTGCATCTTCAAAGAGGCCCATGGCTGCACCCATCAGGGTTCCCTGGATGGGGCTGCGACGGCCCAGCGCGAAGTAGACGGTGACCACCAGCGGCAGGTCGAACCATGCATAGCCACGAAGCGCGCGCGGAAGCCAGGCCTGCAACACCAGCGCCGCGAGCGGCACGAGGGCGTAGACCAGCACCGGATAACGGCGAATCTCCATGTTGCGGCGGGGATTTCCGCCCATCGTTGGCATGGCTATGGATTCCTCTGCGGGTGGGTCGGCGTCCGGGGTGCGGTTTTCTGGGCTGGCTTTTTGGGGGCTTCGGAGGTCGGTTTATCGGGCGCAGACTGGTCTTGATCAGGTTTATCCGTAGGCGGCTGCGGCGCGATTCCGGGGGAGAAGCGGTCAGGATGCACGGCGGGCAGCAGTTTGGGCGCGGGGGGAGTGACCGGGGTTGGCTGCGGCTGGCCGGGCTGGGCCGGCACGGGCGCCGGGGCGTTTGGGTCGGTGAGGCCCGGCAACCGTTCGGCCATGATCTCCGATGCTTTTTTCTTCTCAAGAATGGCGGCTGCCTCGGACCCCTTGAGAGCCTCGCTGGTGGCCAAGTCCTGCTGCTGCTGCGGGGAGAATCGCGCGTCGGTCGAAGTGATTACGAGCACCTCGTCGAGACGGTCAAGATGGGCGGCCGGCTTAACGATTACGTCGATGAAGGCGTCGCGATCGGGATCGCGCACCACCTTTTCAACGACACCGACGGGGAGACCGCGGGGAAAGATCATGTCGCCGCCGGCGGTAAGCACGACTTCACCGGGCTGGATGCGCTGGTCGGCGAGGATGCCGACAATCTGCGGCTGGCCGATGGCGTTGCCTCGCAGGGTGCCGCGAATGCGCGTGGTTGCCAGGATGACGCCGGCACCGCTGGTCTGGTCGTTGATCTCAAGCACCTGCGCGGAGTGGGGAAAGACTTCGCGGACTTTGCCCACGATGCCGTCGGGCGTGATGACCGCCATGTCGCGTTCCAGCTTGTAGTCGGCGCCTTTGTCAATGTAGAAGAGCCGCGACTGATCGCTGCCGCTGGATCCGATGGCCTGCGCGGCTACGGTCTGGTAGATGTACTTCTGCTGGAAGCCGACGAGGGCCTGGAGGCGCTGGCCCTGCTTGGCGTCTTCAAGCAGGGCGGCCTGCTCAAGGCGCAGGCGGTCGATGGTCTTTTGCAGATCCTGGTTTTGTTGCTCGGTGTGGCGGAGGTCGATGTAGTTTTGCCAGAGCCAGACCGTGCCGAGGCGGGACGAATGAAAGAGCCGCTCGGGAGGCGAGACCGCATCGTTGGCCCACATGCGGATGAGACGCACGCCGGGGCCGTCCTGGGGATCGAGGGTGTTGCGGCCGGAATCGGTGTGGCGCACCTGGACGGCCAGACCCACGATCTGCGCCAGGAGAATGGCCAGCAGGACCAGAAGATTCCGATAGCGGATGAAGAAGGATTCCATGGGTTTGAAAAACAGGGACTGAGGGAATAGGGACTAAGGGACTAAGGACTCGTGCGCTGCCGAAGTTAGGAGTTTGAACTGCTTAACCGGTTGCATGGAATTGCCCGCCATCTGCGATCCGCGGCTTGTTTGTCTCTGGTCCCTCAGTCCCTAGTCTCTTAGTCCCTGTTTTTATCAGTCGATCTTGATTTTGCGCAGCAGGCGGAAGTCGGAGAGCATTTTGCCGGTGCCGAGGACGACAGAGGCGAGCGGATCGTCGGCGACCGAGACGGGTAGTCCGGTCTCTTCGCGGATGCGCTTGTCGAGATTCTTGATGAGCGCGCCTCCGCCGGTGAGCACGATGCCGCGATCGCTGATGTCCGCCGATAGTTCCGGCGGGGTGCGTTCGAGGGCGACCCGGATGGCGTTCATGATGACGGCGATGCACTCGCCAAGGGCTTCGCGGACTTCGCTGTCGTCGATGGTGATGGTCTTGGGCACGCCCTCGATGAGGTTGCGGCCCTTGATCTCCATGGTCAGTGGCTTTTCAAGCGGGTATGCGGAGCCGATTTCGATTTTGATGGCTTCGGCGGTGCGTTCACCGATGAGCAGGTTGTACTTGCGCTTGAGGTAGTTGGTAATGGCCTCGTCCATCTGGTTGCCGGCCATGCGGACGGAACGGGAGTAGACGATGCCGGAGAGGGAGATGACGGCGATGTCGGTGGTGCCGCCGCCGATGTCGACGACCATGTTGCCGCAGGGGTCGGTGATGGGCAGGCCGGCGCCGATGGCGGCTACCATGGCCTGTTCAACGAGATAGACCTCGCTGGCCTTGGCGCGATAGGCGGAGTCTTCGACAGCGCGCTTTTCGACCTGGGTAATCTCAGAGGGCACGCCGATGACGATGCGCGGATGGACAAGCATCTTGCGGTTATGGGCCTTCTGGATGAAGTAGTTGAGCATTTTTTCGGTGACTTTGAAGTCGGCGATGACGCCGTCCTTCATGGGCTTGATGGCCACGATGTTGCCGGGGGTGCGGCCGAGCATCTCTTTGGCCTCTTTACCCACGGCTTCCACTTCACCGGTGTTCTTGTTGATGGCCACAATGGAGGGCTCGTTGACAACGATACCCTTGCCGGCCGCAAAGACCAGGGTATTGGCGGTGCCGAGATCGATGGCCAGGTCGCTGGAAAACATGCTGAAGAGCGAGCGCAGGCCGTGCGAGCGCGAGGAGCGCGAAGGGTAGCCGTTCAATGACATTGGGAAACTGGTATTACCTCAAGGCTTATTGTACGGCCATTGGGCGGTGGCCGTATCGGAAGCCCGCAAAGGGCGGGCAAACACAGCGTTTATGCGGTAAACTCAAGTGTCTTCCGGTCAGGGCAATCGCCGATGACGGCCCCCCGATCCCTGACTCCATATCCCTGTTCTTCGAGGTTTCCCATGAGTTACCAGGTCTTTAACAATCTGATTGGCGGCGAATGGCTGCCGGCCCAGAGCGGCAAGACGTTTTTCAACCTGAACCCGGCCGATCGCGCGGACGTGGTGGGCTCGTTTCCCGCATCGAGCGCGGAGGATGTGGATCTGGCCGTGGCCGCCGCGAAAAAAGCATTTGAGACATGGCGGCTGGTTCCCGCGCCCAAGCGGGCTGAGATTCTGCAACGCGCCGGTTATTTGCTGTCGGTTCGCAAAGAGCAGTATGCCCGCGAGATGACTCGCGAGATGGGGAAGGTGCTGGCGGAGACGCGGGGGGATGTGCAGGAGGCGATTGACGAAGCTTTTTATGTTGCCGGCGAGGGACGCCGCTTGTTTGGGCAGACCACCCCGAGCGAGTTGCAAAACAAGTTTGCCATGAGCGTGCGCATGCCGCTGGGGGTGGTGGGGCTGATTGCGCCGTGGAATTTTCCGATGGCGATTCCATCGTGGAAGCTGCTTCCGGCGCTGGTTTCAGGCAACACCTGCGTGATCAAGCCGGCGGAAGATACTCCGCTGTCGACGTATAACCTGGTGCAAACACTGATGGATGCTGGATTGCCTCCGGGAGTGGTGAACATTGTTTGCGGGTATGGGCCGGAAGCCGGGGCTCCGCTGGTGGAGCACGCTGACGTGCGGGCCATCAGCTTTACCGGATCAAGCGAGGTGGGGTCGCTGGTGGCGCAACGGGCGGCGGCCACGTTCAAGCCGGTATCACTCGAGATGGGCGGGAAAAACGCGCAGATTGTGCTGGATGACGCGAATTTGGAGCTGGCGCTGGAAGGCGCTTTGTGGGGCGGATTCGGGACGACGGGCCAGCGTTGCACGGCGACCAGCCGGATCCTGCTGCAGAAGGGAATTGCTGCGAAATTTACCGCCGAGTTTGTGGCTCGGGCGCAGAAGCTCACCGTCGGCAACGGGCTCGATGAAGGCGTAGAGGTTGGTCCGCAGGTGAACAAGAGCCAGATTGAGACTTCAACGCAGTATGTCGAAATTGCTTTGGCGGAGGGCGCTAAGCTGCTGACCGGCGGCCACGCTTTGACCGAGGGGATTTATGCCGGGGGTACATTCTTCGCGCCGACCATCTTCGGCGGAGTGACGCCCACGATGCGCATTGCGCGTGAAGAGGTCTTTGGGCCGGTGGTGAGCCTGATCGAGTTCGACACGTTTGAAGAAGCGATCGAGATCGCCAACTCGATCGACTACGGATTGTCGACTTCGATCTACACCAGGGACGTGAATCGGGCGTTTACGGCGATTCGCGACCTGGAGGCGGGGATCACGTATATCAATGCACCGACGATTGGGGCGGAGGTGCATTTGCCGTTTGGCGGCGTGAAGCAAACGGGGAACGGGCACCGCGAAGGCAATGGCGCGATTGATTTTTATACGACCTGGAAGTCGGTGTATATCGATTACTCGGACAAGCTGCAGAGGGCGCAGATCGATAATGCGGAGTGAGACACTCAGCTTCCCCGTTTCGCGCTACAATCATTCCATGCCGCACACCTTCGAGGAAATTCGACAAATCGCCCATGAATTGCCGGAGGATCAGCGTATTCTGCTTGCGGCCTCGCTCTGGGAGAGTGTTGAGATTGATGGGACCGATGTGTCCGAGGCCGAAGTCGATGCTTCATGGGACGCGGAGATCGAACGCAGGGTGGCTGAAATCAAGGCTGGGACCGCCATTACCTATTCCCTGCAAGAGGTCGAAGCGGATTTGCGGGCCATCGTAGGTTCTTGAAGGCTCTTCGGTTTCACGAAGGCGCCCGGGTGGAGGCTAGACAGGCAGCTGATTGGTATTCTGAGCGCAGCCTGGATGTGGCGCGAAGGTTCAGGGATGAACTGCTGGCCGGCTTCTCCAACGCGTCTGCTTCTCCGCTTCGATTTCCTGCCTATCTCCATGGGACACGCAGAGTCCTACTCAAGAAATTTCCCTATTTCATTGTCTTCTTCGACTGGCAGAACGAGACTTTTATTGCTGCTGTTGCGCATGCGAAGCGTCGATCCGGCTATTGGCGCGACCGGATCTGAGTCGGTGAGAATGCCAGCGCTGCGAGCTACTTCCTCAACCTTGTGTGCTGGACGCCGGCGCCGGCGCTGGTGAGGGTGCAGGCGCCAAACTGGTCGCAGCGGTAATGGATCGGGAGGGGGAAGTCGCGGCCTTTGAGGGAAGCGGCTTCAGTGCCGGTGCGGTCGATGGTAAACGTCTTGCCTCCCCTGGTTGCAATGATCCCGGAGGAGGCGTCATAGTCGACGATCGCATCCTCTCCTTCGATGAAAAACCTGGAGGGATTTGCTACGGCTCGTGCTGTCGCCCGCTTGCGTGGTGAGCCGGATGCGGCGTTGACCTGTTTCTCTTCCAGGTGATCCAACAATGCATTCTGTTCGGCGACGGAGGGGAAGTCGGGAGAAAAACTCCAGGCAACCGCATTCTCATAGGCGCTGGCTGAGCATGGCAGATCGCCTTGAGCGGTGATCGAGGCGACCTGACCATCCGGTCCGAGCTGATTCGCGAAGACGTCCTTGCCTTGTTCCCGCACACCTTCTTCAGCGTCGGCGAGGGTAGCTTCGCTGCTGCGCGTCTGCGGGTCGGTTGCCGCAGTATTCGCTTTTGCCTGGTCCTGCTGTGGATCGGCATTCCGGGAATCGTATTTGATGAGGATGTTTTTGGAGCACGAGACAAAACCCTGCGCATCTGTCAACTGGATGCCGATGGAAAGAGGGCGCGGCGAAGATTCAACCGCGGCAGAAAACCCCGCAAGCTGCTCCGAAATGCCGGGTTCGAACGTCAGGCGATATTGCAGCTTCTTATCCCATTTGGTGAACAGGCGGCCCTTCAATCCGACCGCGGTGGAAGTGACCGATCCTAAATCATACGGCCCGGTTGGGTTGCTCATGTGCCAGGAAACTGCCGCCACGACAATTCCGAACAAGATGCCGAGTCCCACGCCTATGGTGGCGTAAAAGTTTGTTTGAACAGACAGGAACTTCTGAATGCGCGGCAACCACTCCTCGACGAGAGATGGCGGTGGCTCTTCGGGCGCTTGCTCGCCGGGATGGGAATCCGCGCCGTAGGAATGATTTGCGCCGCCGCCGGTGACTGGTTCGGTGGGATTTTGAGGTTCCGGCTCGGGTACCGGCTCGGGTTCGGGCTCCGGAAATGCGAATTCAGACTGATCCTCGTGCGAGATCTTGCTGTGCCATTCTTCTTCCGGTTCTTCCTGCGGTTCCCAATCCCACATTTTTGACGCGTCCTGTCCCGGCCTCTAAGTCTCAAATTCTGGTGCGCGGCTCCATTAGATCACTCGCATGCCAGCTATACAACAATAGCCGTCAACTCCGCCAGAGGGTAGTGAATCGATTTGTCTGCCGGGAAAATCTCTTGCACCCGGAGGGACGCGAACAGCGAACACAAC
>Ga0302201_10004315_pt1 | contig 10265 bp, 9 predicted proteins | sample II_Bog_N3_2_FD_194586 | JGI IMG/M metagenome (GOLD analysis project Ga0302201, IMG submission 194586) | Peat permafrost microbial communities from Stordalen Mire near Abisko, Sweden - II_Bog_N3_2 | ecosystem: Environmental > Terrestrial > Soil > Wetlands > Peat | place: Sweden: Abisko, Stordalen...
AGACTCCCCGCAGTGAGCAGTTCGATAGCTGGCTGCTATGGAGTTCTTTTTTACCCATCCCCTTAGCGGATTATCCGCAAAGGCTGCCCGCCGCTTCATGGGCATGCTCAGGATTGCCAAGAAGTATGCCTCTGCGGCTTGCGCAGCCTGGGATCAAAGACCGGCGGCAGGGTGGAGGACAAATGACAAGTGCAACAGCGATAGGGATGCCGGGCAAAGAACGCCCGGCGGAGTCGCGACTCGTGATCCAGGGGCCTCGCGCGACGAACCCTCACCAAAAGGATCTCGGCAGAAACACGATATGCTACGCCCGCCAACCCATCCGGCAAACCGAAGAGGGTCTCGCGTCACCGATTCCTTCGGAGTTAGTCCCCTGTCATCGGCCCTGGATCATTTCGCAAGATGCGACCGCGGCAGAGCGACCACTACCATTGCGGACAACGAGACCCGTTGAGAATCAGGCGCCACAGCCGACTCTTAGAGATGGTTGCAATTGCACTCTGAGAAAAGGGTAAAACAATCCCATCTCAGGCCGATTCAAAGTAGCCGGTTTTGACGGGCTAACAGACAACCGGAGGATACCAGTGTGGAGGAAGGATAATAGCGAAACATCGTTGTCCATATTTGTTCCCTTCGGCTTCAGGGCTTGCGGATTTCGTATGTGTATATCTCCTCGGAATGAATCCCGCGGTGCAGAATCACGGAATCATCGGGCGCCAGAGAGAATTGGAGATCGTCGACCTCAGCCAAATCAAGTTTGTCTTGGGCGTGAATATCAAGCGCGGTCTCGCGCTGTCCAGTGGATATTGGGATTCGAACGACTCCAGCGCCGGTGCCATGCACTGCGGCATAAATGCACTTTGAATCTCTCGACCAGTTGAGATCCGCCCCATCGATTCCTTCGGCCTGTTCTCGCCACCTGGAAGTTTTGACATCGAATAGCATCAACTTGTGCTGCTCAAGGTGAAGAGCCGCTATGAACCGCCCATCCGGCGACCAGCGAGCAGTGACTAACCCATCCGAGTCGGGAAGCGTTTGGACTTTGCCTGTTGCCAGATCAATGCGGCGAATGGCACAAGAGTTTGTGGGTTCGCATCTGACGTTGCCGTAGACAAGAAAGCGTCCATCCGGCGACCAGGTTGGCGCACCTTGGCTGTCGTTGCCTTCGGACGCTTCGCGCGTTGATCCATCGGAAAGCCGCAGGACGTAGATGCGCCATGGACGATTCACGCTTTGAGCGGTGTAGGCGATGCGACTTCCGTCAGGCGACCAATGCGGTAGTTCCACACACAGAAAACTGGATGTCAGTTGCCGGGCGGAACTTCCGTCGGCCTTGCTAACCCATAGATTCCTGTCCGCATCCGATGCGTATGCGACCCACTTACCATCGCGAGAATAGTCCAGAAACTTGCCGGACACGCCGGGAAGAATTCCGCGGAAGCTTCGTGCTTGGGCATTGAAGCTGATAAAGGTGAATCTGGTCCTGGGCTCGCTCAACGCCAGCAGCCGAGAGAAATCAGAAGAGGTAGCGACTGCCTGTAGTCCTCCCGAAAGTGAACCGATGGGAACCGCTTGAAATGCCGGTTCCCACCGCGATCTTCCAAACCTTAAGAGCCAGACGGGTACATTTTCCGCTGCGGCAGTCAGTTCCGCGGGAGCGTGGCTGCCCCACCCAACCAACCCCGCCGGGTTGAGAACAGCATTCGTGTTCAGAGGTGGCGGCAAGGGGTCCAGTGTGATGGCTTTCATCTCCGCGCCGGACGCCCATCCCCATTTTGTTGTATTGCCGGTAGAGATATCCTCAAGAAAGAACCTTAGCCGCGTGCCATCTTCTGACCAGCTCAGACCATATGGAAACTCGGTGAATGAGGCGATCTGGCGGGGAACAGTTCCATCCTCCGGGGCAAGAAAGATTCCGTTCCCTGATGCGTAGGCGACGGTCTTGTTGTCTGGAGCCCAGACCCCCGCATGGGCTCTAATATTCAGCAACCGACGCGGCTGTTCGCTATCCAAAGGCACAATCCAAAGACTGCATTCCCTTTCCACCCCAACCGATGTCATCACCAGCAGCTTTTGGCCGTCGGGAGAGATACTCGCGGGCAGAACGTTTTCCGTAGGGCTCCACAAAACGCGGACCGGACCCCCGCCAACGGGAATCGACGCCAGCGCAAAGTGGCCATTCTGCTCCTGTCCGAAGTAAATGTTCCTGCCATCCGTCAGCAGGCCGTCTTTCTCCAGGCCATTTGCCGTGAGTTGCTCTCCGTTGGCGAGTTGTAGGGCGCGCCCCGGCAAGAAGGACTCAATGACGCCGTGGGCTGCCACCATCACCAGGAGTGCGGCAACGAAGCCCACAGCTGAATAGATCGCCCTTTTCCAATGCGGAACTTTCCCCGCCAGGCTCTTGCCCGGCACAGCGATTGGTGAGGGTGAAGGCCCGAGTTCCTGAGCTTCCAGCATTTCCGGAAGCTGATTCGTCGCACGTCCGTTGGAGGCTGGCAGCGCGACAACGGCCACCTTGTCGGACCCCGCCAGCCAGTTGTCCAGTTCCCGGCGATAAGCGAACACGCCATGCCGCTGGCCGCCTGGAATCCGGTGTACGGGGAGTCCTTTTTCCTTTTCCCATCGGATAACGGTGCTGACATCGCGGCCGAGATAGGCGGAGATATCTTTCCACGAATCGATTCTTTCGCTATCCAATGCGACCATGGCATTCTTCTCGTCTTGCGTGTACCCAGCAATTATCGGGAGTTTTCAGCAGGCATGGTTCTCACAAACACCTGGTAATACCAACTAATGCCAACTGATGCTTGTTGAGAATCCTAGCTCTTTCGAGTCCACTGGGCAAGCAGAGGTTGCGCGTGGAAGTGTGCGCCGAAAATTGCGGACTTCAGAGTTCATGAACCGTTCAAATGCAGAGATTTCTCGAGGCAATGCAATGAAACAGTTACCAGGTTGGGGCACGACCGCCTTGCTGGCCGGTCTGGCTGTGGGAGCCTGCGGACAGAATGGCGATCCCGCGGCGATCCAGCAGAAGCTCAATGCGCAGTTCCAAATCACAACTGTCACTGCCGACCGCTCCGAAATTGTTACCGCCGGCTCGGTCGTGGTTCTGCACAAGGACGGAATGATGATGTACGGGATTACATCGCCTTTGGCGCCGTCTAACTCTTTCAAAAATGGAAAGATTGGGCAAGGCTGGGGAGGTTTCGGCAAGGATATGGCGATCAGCTTGCTAACTCCAGGGGGTGGGACCGCTGCCAGTTACCCGCAACGCAAGGCAGTGGCTGAAGAGAAGTATTGGATCACCGGAGTTCAGGTTCAGAAGGACGGAATTCTGGTGCAGCTCTATAGCGATCCTTTTGACGACGTGCGCTACTACGGAAATCTCAAGATAGTGTTCCCGAACAAAAAGGCAATTCCTGCCATGGACGCGGCACTACAAGAGGTCGCCGAGGTCCTGACGGTCGCACCGGTGGAGAACCCGGCAGCCCAGGCAACTCCAAATCAGGCAGTGCCCGCTCCGGTTGCCGATGCGTCCGCACCTCCGGTTCCTGCTGTGCCAAGGTATCAGGAAATCGCTCCGCCGCCACCGCCGCCTGCGCCGGCACCAACGGTCTCGGTTGGCGAGCCCAAGGCCAGGGTAGCCGCCGATCTGGGCGAACCGCAACGCAAGGCGGTTGTTGGGACCCGGGAGATCTTCTACTACTCCGACCCCAAAATGAAGGTCACTTTTATCGGTGGAAGGGTTAGCAACGTGGAGTAATCATCTGCGAATCAAGGCCGGAAGTGCGGCACAGACCATTCAGGAAGGGAATTCTCAATGACCGGACTCGTTATGTACCGAGTTGCCAAAGACGTTGCGGCAGTACTTCTCTTTGTAGGGCTAGTGGGAACAGGCGCGCTGGCAAGGGCAGACAACAAGAAGACGACGAGCCCGCCGCCCAAGCCCGCGCCTGCGGCCAGACCTGCTCCGGCGGCACGGCCTGCGCAGCCAACCAAGCCGGGCGATGCTCAGGGTGCGGCTCAGCCGCGGGGCGCCGGCAGCGGGCCAACTATCAACAATCCCAAAGGCGTCAGGCCGACTGTCGTCGTTCCGCCGTCGGCGGTCAGGCCTCCGGTTCGCTCTGGAGTAATGCCAGTTGCCAGGGGGAATGTTCCTCACGTCGCAAGCAACGGCGTCAATTACCAAACTCGTCCAGGCGGTCGAGTGAGCGACCTGCATGACCCGAAATCGGGCTTGAGTGTTCACCATGGGCTGAACGGCGGACATACGGTGATGGTCGAGCGGCCGAACCACGAGCGGGTTCTCTATCAACGCGGACGACCCGGATACGTGCAGCACGCATATAGCTACCGCGGCCACGACTTTGGCCGCCGCACCTACTTCTATCACGGTCACATGTACAGCCGAAGCTATTATGGGTATCCCTATCGCGGCATGTACATGAATGTCTATGCCCCTGGAGTCTACTACTCGCCCGGATTCTATGGATGGGCCTACAACCCGTGGGGTCCTCCGATCACATTTGGATGGGGATTTGCAGGCAGTCCGTGGTACGGGTACTACGGGGCCTACTTCACCCCTTCCCCTTTCTATCCATCTGCCTCGGCCTGGCTGGCGGACTACATGATTTCGGCGGATTTGCAGCAGGCCTATGCGGCCCACGCTGAGGCTGGAGAGGCCGACGGGGGTGGGGCTCCGGGCGATTCCGCGGCACTGACGCCGGACGTCAAGCAACAGATTGCCGATGAGGTGCGTGGGCAGTTGGCTCTGGAGAACCAGGAAGCCACCCAGAACGCGCAGAATCAGGACTCCAACCCCGGTTCGAGCAGCATCGATCGCGACCTTGACGATGCCGCGCACGGCAAGCAGCATGTATTCGTCGTGGGCGCAGCGCTGGATGTGGTGGATGCCAACCAGGCGGAGTGCAGTTTGAGCGACGGCGATGTCCTGTCGTTGCAGGCAGCGCCCTCAGCCGATGCCAAAGCGGCTGATCTTGTAGTGTTGGCCAGCAAGGGCGGTCAGGAATGCCAGAAGGCCGCCACCGTGTCCGTGGCCCTGGACGATCTGCAGGAGATGCAGAACCACATGCGCGAGACCATCGACCAAGGGCTTCAGGATTTGCAGGCCAAGCAGGGAAAGGGAGGGTTGCCGGCTGCGCCGAGTACCGTTCCACTTCAGACTGCGCCTGCCCAATATGAGGCCATCGCACCGCCCCCGGATCCCAATGCTGCTACCGAGATTCAGCAGCAGGCGCAGCAGGGAGACCAGGCGGAACAGGCGGCAACTGCGCAGACAGGACCGAGCGGCGCCCAGTAACCGAAACACATCGTCAACTCACGAGAGATGCTTGATCCGAAGCCTGAGAACGGGCCTCGGATGAAAGGAGTGGTTCGTTCATGGGAAATCGCAAATCGATCGCATCGGTTCTACTTTTTGTCGGCAGCCTACTCTGCTTCTTCCTTCCATTCGTCACTGTCTCGTGCGGGGGGGAAAAGATATTCACGCTGAGTGGGCAGCAAATGGCGACCGGCACCACGATTGAACAGCCGCAGCCATTCGGGCCGGCGAAGGAGCAGAAGATTGACGCCGATCCATTTGCCGCAATCGCGGCGCTCTGTGCGATTGTGGGGGTGATCCTCAGCCTTGCCGGTACAAGGCTGGCCGCTGGCGCGGCAGTAACCGGAGTGGCGGGTGCTGCTTCGCTGGGCGTCATGGCATCGCGGATGAGCGGCCAGATTCACAAAGCTACCCAAGGCATGGGCACCGCGAACGAGGAAATCGGCTTCACTATGACCGTATGTTTGCTGATCGCGGCCTCAGCTTGGAATGTGTATCTGCTCATTCAGAATAGGAAAACTGAACATCTGCCGGTTACCGCCGTGGACCAGCCGCTGAGCAATGCGCAGGTCCGCGGCGATCCGCTGAAATCGCCCCCGGCTCCCGCGGCGATGCGATGCAGAAACTGCGGCCGGCATCTTGAGAACGGGCCGACCTTCTGCGAAGAGTGCGGAGCTAAGATCGGTTGAAAGTCAACGAAAGACACCGGAACGCGAGAAAAACATGAGTCTTGTGAAGAATGCATATGTGGTCAAAGCCTGGTCGGCCGCCAACAGAACCGATCCAAATGGCAACTTCGTCAACATCGAGGGCCGGGCCGGCGGACTGGTCTCGTGGCTTTTAAACTTGCTGGGAATCAGTCCAACCGCTTGGCTGAAGGTGCGCGGCGACAGGATCATCTTCCACGAAGCGTCGCTGGAAGGAACCTCCAGCTTTGTAACCCCGATGGAGAACATCTGCTCCATGTTTTACGGCTACAAACGGCCGTTGAATGAAGCCGTCCTGCTCGGGGTTGTGCTGGGAGTCGCGACCTTTTTCCTGCTTGGAATTCCCGGTATCCTGATTGCCCTGCTCTATTACTTTCTCAACAAAAGGCTCACCATCGGCTTCACTGATTTGGGCGGCCGGGTAAGCCAGATGGCCTTCAAGCGCTCAATTATCGAAGGCAAGGTGATCGATGAGAACGCTGCCGCTGCCGTTTGCGAAATCCTGCAGGGCCTCGTGGATGCCAGGCGTGAAGCAGCTTTGAACATGAATGGTGCGCGCCGGGCCGAGCCCGCTGCGGTCGAGCCTGATCGACCGATATCCATGTCTCAGGCATTGATTTCCTCCGCGGCTCAACTCCATTGCAAGAGCTGCAATCATCCCCTCGAAGCAGGAGCGACATTCTGCGATGAGTGCGGCACGAAGGTGGATTGATATGGCAAGCAGGGTATGCACCAGTTGCGGGAAAGAAGTTGCAGAAGGGAAACGGTTCTGTGGAGGTTGCGGTCAGCCAATGGAAACGCCAGACTTGACCGCGCCAGCTCAGGTAACGCCCTTCTGCCGGTATTGCGCAGCCACGCTCACCGCGGGCAAGCGCTTCTGCCGACAGTGCGGTAAACCCGTGACTGAAGCTGAACCGGTGGTTGAGCGCCCTCAAACGCAGGCGCAGGCGACATTCGAAACCCGTGCCTCCGTCTGCTCTCTATGTGGAGCTTCGATGATCCCCGGCAAGCGCTTCTGCCGCCAGTGCGGGAATGCTGTCGATGCTCCAACCGGTCCTGCCTCCGTGGTCGCCTCTTCCTCTACAAACAACGATGCACCAACTCCGGGAGGCTCTTCTTTCCCCACCCCGGAAACTGAGGCTCAACCCGCTGCTCCACCGTCGGTTGCGGCCACGGAGGCTCCCGAACTCGGAGTAGACATGCCTGAGCCTCCAGCCCCCTCGCCAGTTCCATCAGGCGAGGAGGAGTCGCCGATTCCGTTGGCATCCTCCTGGGAGCCGGTCGAGGAGCAGCCGCTGCTGCCTCCTTCGGCCAGCCCTGTGTCTCCTCCGACTCATCAAGCCCCCACAGTGCAACTATCCGGGAAGCGAATCGTTGGCATCTCAATCGGCGTCGCCGCATGCCTGTTGTTAATAGCCGGTGGCTACTGGACATGGCGCATGCATGCGCATCCATCCGCTTCGCTCGCAATCCCAATGCAGTCCGCGGCGGGCCCGCCGGTGCCGATAGCGAAACCTCAAAACGCGGAGCCCGTGACGGCCGTTGCGCCTCAGTCTGGCGCCACACCGTCGTCAGGCAACCCTGAGCCATCTGCCTTGAGCGCGCAGCAGGTTAACTCCAATGCTCAACCAGTCATTCACTCCCAACAGCCTTCGGCGCCTGAGCCAAAGACCTCCAGGCGGCAACAACAGAGTGCAACCCAACAAGCGGCAAGCGAATTGCCTCAAGCTCCTCTTTCCCCGCCGATCGCGGTTGTTCAGGCAGTCCAGAATTCAGGCATGTTCCACTACCAGGGACCGCCAGTTCCCTATAACGGCCAGGTCGTCTTTAACGGCCTTCCTGCATCACACCTCAAATTCAAGTTTGACACCAGCGCGTGGCTGCTGACTATTAAGCGAAACCCCAATGGCACACAGAAGGTGACACTGACTTCGCAAAAGCAGGCATTGCAGACGAATTGCAACTTGGGCTGGGAGATTGTTGAGTAGCCTGGGGTGAGCAATCGCCCCACGCAACGCCCCGGCAGCGGCTGCGAGCGTTTGCGGCCCAACATGTTGAAAGGGCTTGCTGTTCGCTTCAGAGGGAGCGCGCCAGAAACCTGGATTGGCTGCGAGTCCTGAGCCGTGAAACCCGAGCAAGACCCGGCTGGAAGGCCAACCGGAAGGTCAACCCGAAGCAGGTTTCGTGCTCTATATTCTTCAACAATTTACGAGCAGCCTACAGACTCCTGTAAGTCCTTTAAGTCATTGAAAGCATTGAATATTCCTACTTTGACACGGAAGAGGTCGCGGGGTCGAGACCAGTCGTGTCTACCATATTTATCACTTACTTGACGGGCCTCCTCAAATACTGTGCAAAACCTCCCAAACGAGCTATCGCGCGAGCGAAGACATATATTCCGGCAAGTGTCCCGCTGCTAAAGCTGACCGGCCGATCTGATTTCTTCAGGAGCGTCATAGAACGCGAACGGGTTAAGAAACTGGCGGCCGTATAGGAGCGCGCGGTCTGCTTTTGACAATTTCGCCTCATCGCAGATCGCATCCCAGTGAGCTCGTCTGGTATTCACCTGCTGCAAAATGATGGCGCGGGCGTCCGAATAGAAGAGTTTGAGTTGCGGGGATGATTGCAGACATAACGCCAGTTGACTGCGGTTGTTATCGCCTTCGATCAACATGCCCTGTCCGGCCCCGTTGAAGCACAACAGCACGGTTGAACTCGTCGACCGGTCGGAGCGGGAGGGCCTTCTGACTCGTGCGGCAGATCCAGATGACAAGCGGCGCGCGATCCTGAAAGTCACGCAGAAGGGCAATCAGATTTTGGGCCGTTTGTCGGGGGATCATGCGCGGGAACTGAATGAACTGGCGCCACGGCTGCTTCAGGCTTTGGAGGCAATCCGCATGCATGAGCGGATTGCCGCAAGCGTGGAGGCTCGATGAAATCTCGGCCTTCGGCCTTACGCGACTTTACAGTGGATCGGCGAGTGTGGCAGTTGACTGGTGTGGCGCTGGTGATTGGCGCTGGTGCTGCCGGCTTGGCGGTCCTTTTGTTGCGCGCTATCGCTCTCGCAACCAATGCTTTCTACTACCATCGACTGAGCATTGCGATAGTCGGGCCGGCAGGGTCTCCCCTTTCGCCATGGATCATGCCGGTGATTCCCGTGGTAGGTGGGCTCCTGGTTGGGCTCATGGCGCACTACGGATCGGACAAGATTCGCGGGCACGGCATTCCGGAAGCGATTGAGGCAATCCTGTTGCGAGGAGCGCGCGTAGACCCAAAAGTGGCGTTGCTCAAGCCCATCTCCGCGGCGATCGCGATCGGATCAGGAGGACCTTTCGGTGCCGAGGGACCAATCATCATGACCGGCGGAGCCTTCGGTTCGCTCGTAGCGCAGTGGCTCAATCTGACCGATGCCGAGCGGACGACACTCCTGGTAGCGGGCTCGGCTGCCGGGATGTCAGCAACCTTCGCAGCTCCCCTTGCGGCGATCCTGTTGGCGGTCGAGCTACTTCTCTTCGAGTGGCGACCGCGCTCTCTCGTCCCCGTCGCTATGGCGAGTTTGATTGCCGGAGCGCTACGGATCGTTTGGCTCGGGGCTGGACCGATCTTCCCGGTCGAGTTGCACTCCCCCACCCCCATGGGACAGACACTTTTGATAGCAGGCCCCTTGGGGATTCTGGTTGGCTTTGCATCGGCTGGGCTGAGCCGGCTGATGTATGGATTCGAAGACGCCTTTGAGCACATTTGCGGTCGCTTACACGTGCACTGGATGTGGTGGCCCGCGATCGGCGGCATCGGCATCGGACTGGGCGGGTTCTTCTTCCCTCGTGGCCTCGGCGTCGGTTACGACAACATCGCGGAACTTCTCCGCGGAAATGCTCCGATTGGATTACTGGTCGGCATATTGCTGGCAAAGTCGCTGATGTGGGCATTCTCGCTCAGCTCGGGAACTTCCGGTGGCGTCCTGGCACCCCTGTTGATGATTGGCGCAGCTTTGGGCGAATCTGTCGCTAGGCTGGCACATCTGCCTGTCGAGACACAAGCGTTGTGGGCTTTGATGGGGATGGGCGCGATGCTCTCAGGCGCGCTGGGTGTACCGCTGACCGCAATACTCTTCGCCCTCGAACTGACCCACGCTCTGCCGGCCCTCTTGCCGCTCGCCCTTGCCTGCATCGCATCGTATCTTGTGACCTCGCTGGTGATGCCGCGATCGATTCTGA
>Ga0302201_10004316_pt1 | contig 10262 bp, 9 predicted proteins | sample II_Bog_N3_2_FD_194586 | JGI IMG/M metagenome (GOLD analysis project Ga0302201, IMG submission 194586) | Peat permafrost microbial communities from Stordalen Mire near Abisko, Sweden - II_Bog_N3_2 | ecosystem: Environmental > Terrestrial > Soil > Wetlands > Peat | place: Sweden: Abisko, Stordalen...
GTCGTAGAACTCGTCGTAACTGACTACGTCCGTGAACGCCGCGGCGGCGGGGTGGCGGCGGGTGCGCAGCCGCACGACCGGGGACTCGTTGAGCAGTGCCAGCGCACGAACGGTGAGGTGTGCTGACGTACCCGGGCCGAGACCGACGACCCGGACGACTGGCCTCACTTAGCGCTGGCGGCGCTGGGTGTCAACTGCTTCGCCCCGAGGACGTTGGTCGCGGCGAGGGCGGCGGGCGCGATGACCTCGAAGCCCGCCGTACTCAAGCCCCACTGACCAAAGGTCGGGTCGACGTGAACGGCGGCCCGGTAGAGAATTCCGTTCTTGACGTTGCTGGCGGTATCGGCGTTCAGGGTGCGCAGGTCGTTCAACACCGCGGTCTCGGCGTCGGCCAGTGGCGTCACGGTGCGCTTGGTGACCGCGACGTAGAGGGCGTACTCGGCACTGTTGTACTCGATAAGTTGTGGCGTCGCGGGAAAGGTGTCGATCGCGGTCGTGCCCACGTCGCTGCGTATCCCGGCGTAGGAACTGCTCGTCGGCGCGTAACACCCGTACGCGCCGCCCGTCTTGGCGGAGGGGTCCTTCGAGAAGTTTTGGGCCAACTGCGTGACGCTCAACCCGGCGGCTTGTCCTTTAGCGAAGGCCGCGACGTCACTCGGGAGCACGAGGGCGATCGAGACGCACAGTGTGTCGTAGGACGAGGTGTGCTCGGCGTAGTAGGACTTGATTGACGCGGCCGTGAGCGGAATCGCCGTCTTGACTTTCGCGACGAGGTGCAGGGACGTGGCCTGGTCCTCAATTTCGGTGGCGCGCATCTCGGCGGGCATCTCCGCGAGCGCCTCCTTTGACGTGCCCGTGCACTTCGCCGAACGCTCGGCGACGGCTTCGGTGAGCTCGCTCTCGAGGGAGACCTTGGCCGCGGCGAGTTGGGCGGCGGTGGGCACGAACTTCATCGTGGTCGTGACGTACTGGTTGATCGCCAGACCCTCGACGCGCAGGTTGGACCAGGTGGCGGCCCCTTCGGCCGCGATCGAGTCGTTCCCCACGCCCGCGGCGTAACTCGTCGGATCGAGGGCGTTGAGGTAACACGACAGTGTCGGGTGCGACTCAATCGCGCTCAACTCCGCACGGAAGGTCTCCGCGCTGACGTTTTGGTGATTGACACTCAGCCCCGAGGAGAGGCCGCTGACGCCGTAAATGGTGGCACCGACGAGGGCCACAACGAACAAGACGACGAGGCGGCGCACGTGACTATGTTACCGATTCAACCGTTGGCGCTCATCGTGGGTGCGTAGAGCTCTTCGAGCAGGGAGAGGATCGCCGCGGACGTCGCGGCGTTCGGGGCGAGTTCGAGTCGCAGTTCCTTCGTCGTCTCGTTGTACGCGCTGGAGCCGTGGGTGCGGCGCGCGCGAAGCTGCTGACTCAACGTCAGACTCAGCGGTCCCATCTTTAAGACGGGCTTCGATCGCACGCCCACGCGCGCCGGTAGCACCGCGACCGACGTCACCGCCAAGCGCAAACACGCGAGTCGCAACCGCGCCAACTCGAGGAGACCTTGCGTGGCGGCGGGCAGGGCACCGTAGCGATCGATCCACTCGCTGGCGAGGTCGTCGAGTTCGACCTCGCTGGTGACACTGGCGAGACGACGGTAGGCCTCCAGGCGGGCGTCGTCGGCTTCGACGTACTCCTTGGGCAGGTGCGCCTCGCCGGGTACGTCGAGATTGATGGGTACCACGTCGGGCAGTCGAAGTCCCTTGGCGTCGGCGACCGCCTCGGCGACGAGTTGGACGTAGAGGTCGTACCCGACGGCCGCCACGGGCCCGGACTGGTCGTGACCGAGAAGATTGCCCGCGCCTCGAATCTCTAGGTCGCGCATGGCGATCTTGAAGCCACTACCGAGCGCGGTGTTGTCACCGATCGTGCGCAGGCGTTCGTAGGCGGTCTCAGAGAGTACCTGGTCGGCGGGGTGAAAGAGGTACGCGTAGGCCCGCTGACCGCTGCGGCCCACTCGCCCGCGTAACTGGTGGAGTTGGCCGAGGCCCAGACGTTCCGCGCGGTCCACGATCAGGGTGTTGACCGAGGGAAGGTCGATACCCGACTCGACGATGGTCGTACACACCAACACGTCAAAGCGGCGCTCCCAGAAGTCGACCATCACTCGTTCCAACGTGCCCTCGTCCATCTGGCCGTGGGCAACGGCGATGCGCGCGTCGGGCACGAGCTGGCCGAGTCGGCGCGCGACCTGGTCGATGTCCGAGACGCGGTTGTGGACGAAGAAGACCTGACCCTCACGCAGCAACTCGCGGCGAATCGCCTCGACGACGGCCGGTTCGTTGTACTCGCCGACGTGAGTGAGAATCGGGCGGCGGTCGGCCGGAGGCGTCGTGATCATCGAGAGGTCGCGGATGCCGGTGAAGGCCATCTCGAGCGTGCGAGGGATCGGACTGGCGCTCAGTGTCAACACGTCGACCCCGACCGAGCGGGACTTGATCGCCTCTTTGTGGGTGACGCCGAAGCGCTGCTCCTCGTCGACGACGAGGAGACCGAGCTTCTTGAACGCCACGTTCTCCGAGAGCAACCGGTGCGTACCGATCACGACGTCGATGGTGCCCTCGCGCAGGCCGAGCAGCGTCGCGCGGGTCTCGGTCTCATCGACGAAGCGACTCAGCAACGCCACCTTGACCGGGAAGCCCGCGAATCGCTCGCTGAAGGTGGCGAAGTGCTGACTCGCGAGCAGCGTCGTCGGGACGAGGATCGCGGCCTGGGTGTTGTCCTGGACGGCCTTGAAGACCGCGCGCAGGGCGACTTCGGTCTTGCCGAATCCGACGTCCGCGCAGATGAGGCGGTCCATCGGTCGGGGCTGTTCCATGTCGGCCTTGACGTCAAGGATCGCCTGGGCCTGATCGGCCGTCAGGGTGAAGGGGAAGAGCTCTTCCATCTCGTGTTGCCACGCGGTGTCGGGCGAGAAGGCCCGGCCCTCGGCCACGCTACGCAACCGGTAGAGGTCGACGAGCTCTTGGGCGACGAGGAACGCCGCCGCTCTCGCCTTGGCCCGGGTCTTTTGCCACTCCGCCCCGCCCATACGCGAGAGCGCCGGTCCGTCGCCGCCGGTGTAGGGGGTCAGCGCGTCGATCTGCTCGGTCGGCCAGTAACTGCGGCCGTCTTTGAACTCGAGGATGAGATAGTCGCGCGTGACGCCGTTGATCGCGCGCGTCGTGGTGCCCGAGAACCTCGCGACGCCGTGCTGGCGGTGCACGACGTAGCTCCCCACGCTCAGGTCGTCGAAGAACCCGTCGACGGTGCGACTCCTGGCGCGCGCGACGCGGCGTTGGCTGCGTCGACCCGTCAAGTCGCTCTCGCTCCAGACAACGACCTCCGGGTCATCGAGCGCAAAGCCCGACGGCAACGCGCTCTCGAGCACCGTGATACGCGAGTCGAGGGCGCGCTGGGGATCGGTGGTGACCTCGAGACCCTCACCGCGTAGTTGCTCGGCCATGCGACCAATGGCGGCCTCGCTGGAGGTCAGGACCACCCCTCGCCGTCGCGGCGACCAACTGCGCACGTGCGCCGCGATCCGCGCGGCGTCGCCCTGCACCGGTGGGGGCGAGGTGAGCTGACCGGTCGCCCCGAGGGCGCTCGCGGTACCTTCGAGTGCGACGTCGACGCGATCAGCGAGCACCTCGTCGTAACCGACGTGCAGCAACGGCACATCGGTCGTCGCCTGCCACGTCGCCGCGACGACGTCGGTGAGTTCGCGCTCCTCCTCTAAGAGTTCGGTCAACCTCGCACGAACGCGGTCGGGCTCGACGACCAGCACACGAGCGCCCGCGACCTCGTCGAGCAAGGTGCGCGGTTCCTCGACGAAGAGGCCCATCCACCCCTCCATGCCGTCGAAGAGTTGGCCGGTGGCCAGACGCTCGAAGGTGGAAGACGCCCAGGGGTAGCGGCGCGCGAGTTCATCAGCGCGCTGGCGCGTTCCTTCGCTCGGCAGCCACTCGCGCGCCGACGCCACGAGGGCGACCTCTAGGTCGCCGGTCGAACGCTGGGTGGCGATATCGATACTGGTGAGGCGCTCCACCTCGTCACCGAAGAAGTCGAGGCGGATGGGCTCGTCGTTCTGCGCGGGCCACACGTCGACGATCCCGCCGCGCACCGCGAGCTCGGCGCGGTGCTCGACCGCGTGCTCGCGGCGGTAACCGAGCGCGACGAGACCAGCGACGAAGTCGTCGCGACCGAGTTCGACGCCTCGCCGCACCACGAAGGGCGCCTGCACACCTTCGGGTGAGAGCACCTGTGCGAGCGAGCGCGCCGACGCCACGATGACCCGCGGCGCGGTGCCTTCACGAATCTGCCAGCGAAGGACGGTGCGTAACGCCATCACCTGGGCGTCGGGACTGACCCGCTCCAGCGGATGAGTGTCCCAGCCCGGCCAGAGGGCGACGGCGTCGTCACCGAGCCAGGCCCGTAGCGCGTCAGTGACGTGTTCGGCGTCGCTCGAGGTTGCCGTCACCGCCACCGTCAAGGGGGTCTCGATCGCCAAGGACGCAATAGCGAGGGGCGTCGCGTATCCAGAGGGCACGAAGGAGCCCGCGTGCAACGCGGCGCGCATCGTCGGCGCGACGACCTCGAGGACGCGGCGCAGACCGCCCGGAGCGCTCACGAGGCGTTGACGCGTCGCTGGGCCTCGTCGAAGTCGTACTCGAGCAGGGTCTCAATCGCGTCGGCCGCTCGAGCGACGTCGGCGGTGATCGCCTCGCGCTGTGCGCCCGTCGGTCGTCGCAGCACGTAGTCCGCGCCTTGTTCCTTCGAGCGAGGTTTACCGATGCCGATGCGCAACCGTGCGAAGTCTTGGGTCCCGAGCGTCTGGGCGATCGAGCGCAGACCGTTGTGACCCGCGAGACCACCGGCGAAACGTAGTTGCAGCCGTCCGGGCTCTAAGTCGAGTTCGTCGTGCACGACGAGGAGGTTGGCGAGGTCGTCAATGGAGGTGCGACGGAGCAGTGGCGGCAACGCGGAGCCCGACTCGTTCATGAACGTGGTGGGCACCGCGAAGGTGAAGGGACCTCGCGGGGTCGCGAGCGTGACGCTCATCGCTCGTTGTCGACGCTCCTGTGTGAAGCGTCCGCCGCGGCGCTCGACGACTAGGCGAACGGCGTCCCCGCCGACGTTGTGCCGCGACCCCTCGTATTCCGTTCCGGGATTGGCGAGGCCCACGATGAGCATCGCGCTCGGTTGTCCTCGACGATCGTGCTCGCGAGTGCGCCGAAGCGCCACGACCTACTCCGCGGGTGCGTCAGTGGCCGCGACGGGCTTCGCAGCGCGTCCGGCGTGAGTGGCGACCACCGAGACGGTCGGGTCACCCGCGGCCTCGACGCCCTTGGGCAGTTTGAGGTCGCTCACGCGAATCGCGGAACCCACGACGAGCTCGGAGATGTCGACTTCGATGAAGTTGGGGATCAGACTCGGTCGGCTGCGCACTTCGATGCTGAACATCTGCTGGTCCACTTCCCAGTCGGCGTGACGCACTTCAACCGCGTCACCGATGAGGTGCAAGGGCACCTCGGCCACGACGGGCTGGTCGGGGTCGACGACTTGGAAGTCGATGTGCGAGACCGTTCCTCGCACCGGGTGGCGCTGGAGCTCGCGCGCCAACACCGTGTAGGTGGTGCCGTCGGCGTCGAGGGTGATGAGTGAGTTGAGGCCCTGGTCGCCCGAGACGGCGGTGCGAAAGTCCTTGGCGTTGACCGCGACGGGTATGGGGACCACGCCCTCGCCGTAGATGACGCCGGGAATGGATCCCGCGTGACGGAGTCGTCGCGAGTTCGCCGAGCCCTGGGCGCGACTGGTGTCGGCGTGCAGCGTAACTGATGGCATAGGAACTCCTCTGAGAAATGAACGGGCGGCCCGGGGGCCACGCACAGGAGTTCTAGTCTACCTGGTCACTCGGAGCGGTCACAACACGACCCGCGACCACTCGAGGTCGGCCACGCTGCCGACCTCGCCACAGAACTGTCGTTAGACGAGTTGCGCGTCAACCTCAAGGAGGTTCGCGGACCAGTCGTCGACGTCGTTCAGCCCGTAGGGCGTGGACCAGACCAGGTCGTCGTCAAGGTTGACGTCGCTCGCGGCGACCACTTCGGGGGTACCGGTTTGGTACCCGTTGGCGATCTGCCACTCTTCGTGGTGCGAAATGGCCCAGATCAGGGGGACGACGGCCACAGCGACGGCGAGCACGATGAGGTCGTACGAGCCGTCTTGGACCTTTTGCAACGCCACCCGCCCCGCGTTGGCCTCGTCGACGTCGAATCCCTCGTACCGCAGGACGGTCGCCACGGAGTCGACGATGGACGGCTCGTCGTCGACGACCAGAATTCGCGCGCGGGCGCTCGGTTGGTCAGACACGGTGCCCTCCCTCGGCCTCTACGAGACTCCATTGTTGCGGTGAATCGCGCACCCTCGCTGAGCGTGCGCTGAACCCACGCTGAGAAACCGTCGCTGCGCGCCGTCGCGCAACTCAAATCGGGAGTGTGCTAGGTCGGGCTCGTCAGGAGCGAACGGCGGGCGCTGTAGTCCTCTGGATCGATGTCCCCGCGCGCGAGTCGTTCATTGAGAATTCGCAGCGCGTCGCTGGAGCCGTGGACGTTCCTCCCACTCTCTCGTTCGCGTCGTCGCGCCAGCATCAAGACCACGAGCACCACGAGGGCGACCAGAACGAGCAGCACGAAGAACCCAAAGGGTCCAGAGCCACCGCCCCCGGGGCCAAAACCAACTCGGCCATGCATGGGTCCTCCAAAGGGAGCGGACGGTGGATATGGACTAAAGCGCATTTCGGTTCCTCTTCGCTATCACCACAGTTCTAGGTCAGGAGCCGGGGTGCTGCAAGTACGGGGGCGCCGATTGCGCCGATGACGAGACGAGGACCGGAAACCGCGCCCCTAGAGGAGGTTCTCGCCGCCGAAGATGTCCGACACCGAGGTGTCGTCAAAGATGGCCGCGATGGCGTTGGCGAGGATTGGCGCGATGGAGAGTACTTCGAGTTTCTCAAAGCGCTTCTCGGGTCCGAGCGGCAGGGTGTCGGTGACGATGACCCGACTGATGGGGGCGTTGAAGAGACGGTCGACGGCGGGCGGTGAGAAGACGGCGTGGGTAGCCATTACCCAGATGTCGTTCGCACCGTGGGCCTTTAAGAGGTCACAGCCCGCGACGATGGTACCCGCGGTGTCGATCATGTCGTCAATCAAGACACAGTGTCGACCGTCGACGTCACCAACGATGTGGCGAGCCTCGGCGACATTCGCCACGCCCCGAGGGCGAGTTTTGTGCACGAGCGCGAGGTCGCAACCCAAATGTTGCGCGTAGCGCTCGGCAACCTTGACGCGACCGGCGTCGGGTGCGACGACCACGAGTTCGTGCGGGTTGGCGTTCGCTTTGAGATAGTCCTCGAGTACCGGTGCCGCCACGAGGTGGTCGACCGGCACGTCGAAGAATCCTTGGATCTGGCCGGAGTGGAAGTCCACCGAGAGGACCCGCGTGGCGCCCGCCACCTGGAGCATGTCGGCCAACAGTTTGGCCGTGATGGGCTCGCGGCCCGCAGTCTTTCGGTCCTGGCGGGCGTACCCGTAGTTGGGAATGACCGCCGTGATGCTCTTCGCCGACGCGCGCTTGGCGGCGTCGATCATGATGAGTTGTTCCATGACCGCGTCGTTCACTGGTGAACCGTGGGTCTGCATGATAAAAACGTGCGCCCCGCGAATGGATTCGTCGATGCGACAGTGAATCTCACCGTCAGCGAATTCGCGAAGATTCGCCTCCGTGAGCTCCACTCCAAGCTTGTCCGCGACGTCCGCGGCGAGCGCGGGGTGGCAGCGACCCGTGACGATAACCATGCGGCGCTTGGCGAGGGACTCCACGGCGCCAGCGTATCCGCGAACCGAGTGTCAGCGAAATCGCGGTGACGAAGGTGTGACGACTTCACCGGGCGCCACGTCGGCACCCGGGGCGAGCACGACGAAGGAACCGACGCGCGCGTCGGCCCCGATGCGAACCTTCGTGGCCTCGACGGCACCGACCACCGCGTCCTCGCCCACCTCGACGTCGCGCAACATCGCGTTGGGTCCGATCTCGGCGCCCCGAGCGATGACGCAGCGTCCGCGTAACACCGTGCCCGGCAGGAGCGAGACCTCGGCGGCGAGTTCGACGTCGGCGTCGACGTAGGTGTTCTCAGGACTCCACATCGTGACGCCCCTGGTCAGCCACTGGTCGTTGATGCGTTGGCGCATGACGGCCTCGGCGCGAGCGAGCTGACGACGGTCGTTGATGTTCGAGCCCTCGGTCGCGTCCTCGAGCATCACCGAGGTGGTGACGTGACCGAGGTCGTGGAGTACCGAAACCAGGTCGGGCAGGTAGTACTCCTCTTGGGCGTTATGGCGGTCGAGATGACGCAGCGCCGGGCCGAGCAGACTTTGACGCACCACCATCGCTGACGTGTTCACCTCGGTGATGCGTCGCTCGTCGCTCGTGGCGTCGCTCTCTTCGACGACCCGCTGGAGGCTGCCGTCCTTGGCGTGGATCATGCGCCCGTAGCCGGTCGGATCCTCGAACCTCGCGCCGAGCATCGTCAAGGCGGCGTGTCGTTCGCGGTGCGCCGCCAAGAGTTGCTCGACCGAGGAGCGACGCAGCAGCGGCGCGTCACCGGGCAGGATCAGCACGTCGCCGTCAAGGTCACCGAAGGCGTCGTCGAGAGAGGACAGCGCCACCCCGACGGCGTGACCCGTACCGAGCTGCTCGCGCTGTTCGACGAAGGTGAGACGTGCGTTGGGCGCTCGACGCTCGCTGATCTCCTTTTCAACCCAGGTCGCCTCGCGTCCGACCACGACGACCGTCGCGCGCACGTCCTCTTGCTGGGCGGCGTCGAGGACGTAGAGGACCATCGCGCGACCGCAGAGGTGGTGCAGTGGTTTTGGACGCGCGGAGCGCATCCGGGTCCCCTCGCCGGCGGCGAGTACCACGACACACGTTGCACGCTTCACCCATCCATCTCTAGCAGGACTCCCCTACGATTCATGACGTGGCCCGCGAAACCTACGACGAATTTTCGCTCTTCGACGAGAATCGGCGCGAATGGGGACTCTCGGTCCCTATTCCTCCGGTGCAGCGATTCTTCGTCGCTGTCGATGGTCTGCGCCAGATCAGTGGTCTGCGCTGGGGCGAGGATGAACCAGAACTCGTGTTGATCCACGGGGGCGCCCAGAACGCCCACACCTGGGACACCGTGGCCCTGGCGCTCGAGCGTCCGCTCCTCGCCCTCGACTTACCGGGTCACGGACACTCCGATGGTTCGCCGTACTCGGGGTCCGCGGCCGCCAGTCACGCGACGGACGTTGCCGTTGCCCTCGATGAGCTCATCGTGCCACCACGGCCGCTGGTGGGCATGTCCCTCGGCGGGATGACGTCCATCATCGTCGCCGCAGAGCGACCCGACCTCGTGTCGCGACTGGTGTTGATCGACATCACCCCCGGTGTCAACGCGGACAAGGCGCGCCACATCACCGACTTCGTCAACGGCCCGAAGACCTTTGACGACTTCGACGATCTGCTCGCACGCACCATCGAACACAATCCCACCCGTTCGGTCTCCTCGCTCCGACGCGGCATCTTGCACAACGCCGTCCAACTCCCCGACGGCACGTGGGTGTGGCGCCACCAGCAACACGTCACCGCCGATCGACCGGCGCCCGAGTTAGGCAATCTGTGGGAGCAGCTCGGATCGCTCACCATGCCCGTCACGTTGGTGCGAGGAATGGCGACGGGTTCTGTCGTCGACGACGCGGACGAGGCGGAGTTACTGCGACGCCTCCCCGAGGCGCAGGTCGTGCGCGTCGACGGTGCCGGCCATTCGGTGCAGGGCGACCAACCCGTGGTGCTCGCCGACATCCTCGAACGCGTGTGCTTCTAGGAACGACGCGGAGGAGCGCGATGGGAACATCAAAGACGACCGAGGACGAACGCGAGGAGTTCCTCGCCACGCCACGCGTAGGGATCATTTCGATCAATCGACTCGATGGGAAGGCGCCGCTGGCGACGCCCGTTTGGTACAACTACGTACCCGGCGGCGACGTCACGGTGCTCACGGAGCCCTCGTCGCTGAAGTGCCGCCTGATACTCGCGAGCGGCGGCTTCACGCTCACCGTTCAGAACGATCGCTATCCCTACGGCTACGTCAGCGTCTCGGTCGACGCGACCATCGACACCTCGCCGCGTCC
>Ga0302201_10004318_pt1 | contig 10261 bp, 5 predicted proteins | sample II_Bog_N3_2_FD_194586 | JGI IMG/M metagenome (GOLD analysis project Ga0302201, IMG submission 194586) | Peat permafrost microbial communities from Stordalen Mire near Abisko, Sweden - II_Bog_N3_2 | ecosystem: Environmental > Terrestrial > Soil > Wetlands > Peat | place: Sweden: Abisko, Stordalen...
AACTCTGTTCTCTGGCTCATTAGGTCTCGGTGTTGCCACGGCATAGTCTCTTACCCTGCCAGTAAGAACCCCAAGGTGTTACCTATCTCCTGAACCTATTGTGTTACCTATGTCTTGAACCTGTACCGAAAGCTGAAAGCTGAAATAAGTGAGAAACAACTGCACTCACTCTCATAATCTGCCTTCTGCCTTACTCAGCTTTCATCCTTCAGTTTTCAGGTTTTTCGGCACCCCCCTCTTCAGCCTCCATCTTTCTCACCCATTGTCAGAGTGGGATTAGTGTGTATTATTGACTGGTGTTTACCCCCACGAACGCAGCCGCACTCGATGGCCCCCTTCACCCTCTTCAGGGAAGGGGCTCTCAGGCATTTTCCCTGATTGAGCTGCTGGTCGTTGTCGGGCTAATGGCGTTGCTCATGAGTCTGGCGATGCCTGCCTTCAGTTCGATGCAGGGTGCGGGATACCTCACGAAGGCTGCTTCCGACATCCAGGGAGTCATGGAGCAGGCCCGGAGTTATGCCATGGCCAACAACACCTATGTCTATGTCGGCATCGAGGAAGTGGATGGCCTGAATCCAACGGCTGCCCCCGGAATAGGCCGGGTCGCGATCGCCGTGGTGGCCTCCAAAGACGGGACGCGCCCTTATCCGCAGAATCCAAATACTCCCGGGGCGCTCAATATCACGAACATCTTCCCCCTCGGCAAGGCCCTCTATTTTGATAACCTGCATCTGACCAATACAAATGCATTGAGTACCGTGGGCAACATGGCTCGTCCGCCCGCTGAGGTGGATCTTGGCACCAACATTAGCGCGACAACCTTTCCAATACCCATTACCGGTACGCCAAGATATAGTTTTACCAATGTCGTTGAATTCGACCCTCAGGGGACGCCCCGCTCTCAGTATCAGACAAATACAACCTTTGATCCCTCGATCCAAAACTACCTCGAGATCCCCTTGGTGCCGGCCCATGGGAACGTGGCCATGACAAATCTTGCCAATCAGGCGGCCGTCCAGATCGATGGTGTCACGGGAGCAGCCCGCACGTACCGCCCATGAAATCTCTCAGGAAAGCCCAATTTAGACACGCTCCTTCCGTCATCCGGCGGTTTGAACTTTCAGGTTTGAACTCGGGCGTGCCCACGCCGCTCGCCCCTGGGGGGGCTGCTTCGCAATACGAGGCACGGGGCAGTGCCCGGATAGCCCGTGCGAAGCACTGCCCGCAAGGGGGCCACTCGTGGGAACGAGGGCAGCAATCCAACCATGCTTTGACTCGCTCGCTCCCGCTCGGCTCACCCTCTTCGGGCTGTGCTCCTGCACAGTCTATCCAAGCCGTTCCCACGGCTCTGTATTGCCGCACCGTCTCCCGACGGCCTCGCCTTTCAGGCTGCTTGGCCGCTCTCGCTCCCGCGAGTAGCGCCTTTCAGGCTTCCTTCGGAAGGCTATCCGGAGCGTTCCCACGCTCCGGTATTGCAGGCGACAACGCAGCTCCCGCTGCTCGTTGTTCGCCAGTCGCTGGTTTTTCCCTGGTCGAGGTTGTGATTGCCATCGGCATCGCCGCTTTTTGCCTGGTCACCATGCTCGGGCTGATACCCTCTGGGATGAAGGCTGTCAATGCCACCACGGAGCAGACGGCGGCAACAGCCATCATCAGCGAGGTGATGACGGATCTGCGGGATACCCCCCTTGGAAGCAACACCTCGCCCATTTTGGCAATCCAGCTTCCCACCAATGGGAGCACCAATGCCACCAATGGGAGCACCAATGCCACCAATTTCTATGTGAACGAATCCTGCACCCTCTATCCCACCAATACCAGTTTGGATGCCAGATACGGGGTCACGCTTTCCCTCAGTAATTCCAGCGTGTTTATTACGACGGCCAGGGTCCAGGTCTGGTGGCCTTCCGTCGCGGCTCCCTCCAATGCCGTTGGATCCGTCGAGGCGATCAGCGCCATCATGCGGCAATAAACTATCAGTGTTTCCCTCATGAAAGCCGATACCCTTTTTCTCCAGAAGCGCCGCAACCGAACGGAAGCATTCACCTTGGTGGAGGTGTTGGTCGCCTGCGCCGTGCTGGTACTGCTGGTAGTCATGGTGGCGGAGATGGTGGGGAGCGCGACCAACGTGACCTCGGCCAGTAAAAAACGCCTCGATGCCGATGATGAGGCGCGCCTCGTCTTTGACAGGATGGATGCTGATATCGCCCTCATGCTCAAGCGCCCGGACGTCAGCCCCCTTTTTCTTGCCAATGCAAATAGCAACAATGATCCTAATGATCCCAATGATGCCTTTTACTTTTACAGTCAGGCCCCGGCTTCCTCGACAAATACCACGGTAAACAACAGCCAGATCGCCCTGATCGGCTATCGGATTGTCTCCACGAACCAGAATGCCCAGAGCAACGGGCTCCAGCGGTTGGGGATCGAGGAGTCATGGGACGCTCTCAGTTTCATCACCAATGTCTCCACCAATGTGGTGGACGATACAAATTACCACCTCATCGCCCCCTCGGTCTTCAGGATGGAGTTTGCCCTGCTCATGAAGCCCGGCAGCACCAATAACAGCCTCAGCAATAACCCCGGATTATTGGGGCCAGTTCCTACAAATATCGCCTCCATGAATGGAACCAATGTCTTCTTCCAGACCAACAACGTGGGACAGTCCCTCAAGGATGTGGCGGGCATCGTGGTAGCGCTGGCCATCCTCGACCCCACCAGCCAGAAAATCATCGGCACCAATGCCCTCACCACTTTGGCAACCAATATGGAGGATGCGAATACAACAAACTACCAGTTCGCCAACCAAATATACAGCGGAACAGCTAGTAATGGGATTCCGGTCGATTCCTGGAAAACAAATGCGTTGAACTATTCCGGGACGGGGCTCTCTGCTATTCCACCAGGCGCGCGCTCCGAAATACGCATCTACCAGCGATACTTTCCGATCAACTAAATCAGCGTTTCCTTTATGAATTACCACCCTTCGGATCCTACACCAGCCCCGTCTCGCCGGACAGGCAGACCCTTTGTTCCCCTTCACTCCTCGGAGCGGGGGGCCGCCTTGATCATTGTCCTGGCCTTTGTCGTCATGCTGCTGGTTCTGCTGCTGGCCTTTTTTTCCAAGAGCACCCAGCAGCAGCAGATCTCCAAATCGAGTTCCACGATTGATCTGACCGACATCTTTGCCCAGGGGGCCGTCTCCACGATCATCGCGAATTTGAAACAGGAGATCGTGGACGGATCGATGGCTACGAATATCACCACCACCAACACCACCAATGGCGTGGTCACCAACACGGTTTACTACCCGACCACCAATACCAACGGAGTTGCGATGAACATGGCCCCCCAGTTGATGGGATGCGCCACGACCACCATCACCAGCAACAACCCGGCGGGCCAGCTTCCGAATCTGGTCAAGATCAGTACGAACAACGTGCCATTTTACACGCTCACCAACAGTCAGGGAAGCATAGTCTACGGGACGAATATCGCCACCACCAACTCCACGACGAATGCCTCCTTCAACGGCCGCTCCATCTCTGCGGCCCGCTGGAACGAGTCGCTCCTGCTTCCATTGCTGGACCCCACTGACACCAATACCTACACTCCCGTTGCCAGCTTTGTTCCGCCGAGCTGGATTCTGGTGGCCCGCAATGGAAACAACCCCACCACCTGGAGTTCGGCTGCAGGCACGGACATGCGGTGGAACACCACGAACCCCACCACGGTCATCGGTCGCTATGCCTACGCGATCTACAACGAGGGGGGACTGCTCGACGCCAATGTTGCCGGATTCCCTCCCGTCCTGACGAATCCATCTCTTCCTGCTAGTGTCGGAACCAACCTCTATCCCGCTTACAAAGAGGGATCCTACTTCGCCGATCTGACCCAGATCGGGATGACGACCGCCCAGATCACCGCGCTCGTGGGCTGGAGAAATTACGCCTCTTTCGGCCTTACCAATACCTTCTTCCCCAACTATACAATCCTTCCCGCCAATGGATCCAACTACGCCGTCGCCGTTCTGGGCAATACAAATGGCTTCCTGCAAGTGGCCACCAATACCGTCCCCTCGGGATCCCAGACGCTCACCGACCGGCAGTTCACCAGTCGGCAGCAGTTGATCACCTTCCTCATCAATGCTGATACAAACGGTGTCTCGAATGCACTCTCTGCCCTCCAGTCGCTTGGTACCTTCAGCCGGAGTCTGGAGCAACCAAGCTACCAACCTGCAGCGAACCCCGCGAACCACAGGCCCATCGTTTATAGTACTTTGGCGTCTAACGCAGCTGCGACTAGCGATTTTGCGGCGCAAGGTGGCAACAATGCCGCCTATCTTGATGATCAGATTAATCCCAGCTTTCTCACCATCCGCGTCACCAACTCCTTCACTCGGACCAACGTTTTCACGGGCTCGAACACCATCGCTGCTGTGGTCGGGGAGCCATTGGTCAAACAGCGCTTTGCGCTCAACCGCCTCGCCTGGATCACCTATAAGGGGCCCAGTGCCAAACTGTTCACTGGTGGGACCAATACCACTGACCCCGTGATGCTCTACTACATAAGTAACGGAATCTCGGTTTCCCTCCTGACCAATGGGACCGCTGCCAATATCGCGACCTACTTCGGTCTGACTTGGAGCAACAACCCAACGAGCGCTACGGGTGGAGCCTGGTACTACAATGTCCACAACGGAACCACTAATCTCGGCCAAGGATCCATCAACAGACTTACCGCGGTGGCGGCTCTTCCGCCCAATTCTGCGCGGGAGCCGGATTTCTTCGAGTTGCTCAAAGCCACGCAAGTTGTCGGCTCCATTGCCAAGGGTTCCATTGCTGGCGCGACAGCTGCCGGGGGAGGTGCAGGCGCGGGCTACGTCCCGCTAAACTGGCAGTACAAGCTCGACACCTCCGTGGACTACGCCGTCATCCAGTTGGGGGCCAACATCATCGACCAGTTTGATCCCGACTCCTTCCCCACCAGGATCAGATTTGATGATGGGAGCGGGGCGACCAATGCTGTCGGGGCACATGCACCTTACCTGAGGGAATTTCGCGGGGTTGAGGATCTTCCGTACCTCTACCGTATCCATTGCGGCAATTTGATCGGGAGGGATTCCACTCCGAGCTACGACGGCACCAATAATACCACCACTCCACCCGAGGTCGCCAGCTTAGAGAATACATTTGTCCACTCAAGCACCGTGACTGCAGGCGGTACCTTCGGGAATGTCTACTACGCAGGCTCCCTCAGGGATCCCGGAGTCGGGCTATTGCTGGCGCTCCCAGATGTGTGGAATCCCCATAGTCCCTCAATCCCCAGAATTTCCCCCAACTCCACCCTGCCGACACAGCCGGCACTGCTTCGGGTGACGGCGGCGAGCCTGGCGCCTGACGACATTCTCAATAGCACCACCAACTCACAGGGGGCCATCAGTGTTGGCGGTTGGGCCTATGATTCCGGTGGATTAGGAATGGGATTTTACCCCTCAAACCTCCAACCAACGACCCTGACGGATGTGAGTGTCAAGACAGGCTTCACTAGTTACAGCTTTGCAGCGCTCACCACCACGGTTAATCCACCCGGGCCTAACTTCCAGGGGGGGTATGCGCCGCACAACAAGGTCATCACGACGAACACCAGTTATGTGCAGTTCACGTATGGGACCAATTTGTACCGGGAGCCAACGCTGCTGGCCGAGTATAATAAACCAGTAGCAGGAACTGCCATGTACTCCGGCACCCCCGGCTTCAGCCTTGGGGAACCCGATCTCACCAGTTTGACCACCGGTCTGAATAATGTCGGAGGTACAAAAATTCTATCCCCCAATGGATACCTTTTAGGTGGATCCCAATCCCTCGGGGGTGGGAAAAATTCACTCAACAAACCAGGCGGAGATTCTGGACAGTATGTCGGCATCTTTATCGGAACCTACCCGCTTCGGTGGGTGGGGCCTAGGTCAACTGGCATGCCAAGCACGGGCAACCCCGGTACGGTAACCGGTCAGGTCTACACCGCTTTTCTGACGAACTTGACCAATACAGGAGTTGTTCCCTCGCCGGCACTGACCTACCTCCTTCAGTATCAGGATCCAAATAATAAAAATAACTGGATCACCTACGACGAGAAATATGGGGATATCACTGCAAACGTTTGGGACCAGCCCGTAGGTTTGATTCAGATACCCACCGTCCCAGGATCCCTCACCTATGTGGACCCGCGCACCAGTCGTTTTGGTGCACCGGAGGAGGGGGGAGGTGGTCTCTATTCCGTGGCGGGGTCGATGCCGGTCATTAGCGCTGCTTGGCTTGATCCCGCTAACAATGTCATCTGGAGCGATCGGCCCGATTACTTTAACGGAACGGCTTACAATTTCCGTAACGGTAGTGCTTCTAATAGCAGTGGCGTCGGTGGCGGTGGATGGTCTCTTTATGCCGCGCCGGGATGGCATCTTACCGGGCTAGGAAGCGGCATGTTCTATGCAACCGGCCCACTGTCACAAAACAATCCCTACTTTCCAAACAGCGGAACCTACTTTACCAACGTGAGCTCTAGCACACCTTCGATTGTGAGGCAGGATCCTGTTTTCTATGGCGATCCCGATGGTGTCGTTCGCAGAGCCATGGGTGGCTATTTCACGAACACGGCTGGTGTCGGTGGCTCCGCCCCTTCCCTGGGGCTCCCAATGGCCGTCGCCAACTCCATCAGTGGAGGTGCGGCGACACCGTTGCCTCAGGCTGCAAGTCGCCCTGTCATGCTGAACCGTCCCTTCCGTTCGGTTGCGGAGTTGGGTTATGTCTTTTCCGGTCGGCCTTGGAGGAACATCGACTTCTTTACTCCTGAGAGTGGTGAGTCTCCATTCCTGGATGTTTTCTGCATCAATCCCCCCGTTACCGCGACGGGCCTGAGCGCGGGCAAGGTGAATCTCAACACCCGCCAGACCAATGTCCTGGCGGCACTCATCTCGGGTGGCTATCGCGATGAGACGAATCCCGTCAATGCGAATTCCTCGTTCAGTTCCACGATTAACTCCAACGATGCGACCAGTATGGCCGCGCAGATCATCGCCTACACGGCGACGAACCCGCTGGGCAACATGGCAGATCTCGTGGGGCGCTGGAAGGGCACCAATCAAATTACCAATACCAGCACCGTGCAATTCAACACCCCTCTGTACACCACACCCTCCGTAGTCGGCAGCGTGCTCTTCCCTTACGTGGACGGGAGCAGCTCCTATGTCGGGCTCAGTACGTTGTTCACCAACACTAGCAACTTCACCAACAGCCAGATCCAGCGCTTTCGTGAGGCCCCGATCCGGGCGCTCAGTGCGGCGGGACAGACACGCGTCTGGAACCTCCTGATCGATGTCGTGGCCCAGACGGGAAAATATCCTCCATCGGCAACCGGGGCGGATAACTTTACGGTCGATGGGGAGACCCGCTACTGGGTGCATCTCGCCATCGACCGACTGACCGGACAAGTCCTCGATGAGCAGATCGAAGAAGTGAAAGAATAAAAAGAAAACCCATGAACATGACCAGATCCCACTCTTCCCAAAAAGTACTCCTTGCTTGTGCCTTGGCCCTCGCCATGGCCGTGGCGGGTGCCGGACTCTCCGCCCAGCAAGCTGCCCCCCAGAAAACACCAACCCTGAAACCCCTCCCGCGAGGACCGATTCCTGCGCCGGCTCCCGACCATTCCCAGTGGCTGATTACCTTTAAGAATACGGCGCCATCCCTCTTTCAGGAGAAACCAACAGAGTCGGTGGCAACGCCCGAGCCTGTCGAAGGGGGTTCCAATGCGACAGCGGCTACAGCAAACTTCGACTGGCAGAGGCTCGTCACTAAAACTGGAGCGATCATCCATGAGCAGGAGGTTGGAGCTACATCGGAGGATCGGTGGTATCTTCCCACCATGACCATCACTGTTCCGACCGCTGCTGCGCCGCAGGTCTCCATGTCGGTACGTGGCAGCGGAGCACAGATTGATTTTCCGGATTTCAGCTGGCTTACTCGCAAAGACTATACTGCCGATATGACCATCCTCGGTAGGGACTGTTTCATCTTCCGTGGAAACATGAACCAGCATGAGGGTCCCGGTGTTCCCGTCACTGCCGCAATCGACGAAAAGACATGTCTCCCGGTCGCGCTGGAATATGACGGGCATGTCGTGACCTACGAGTTCCGTCCTCCTCCCTCCGGCCAACTGACACTCCCTCCGGCCTTGCAGAAACTCACGAACTCATTGCAAGGGGCCATCGAGAGGGCCAGCGCAATGCCCGCGCGCCCTTAGAGCGGTTTGAGTAGGCGTGAAGCTGGTTGATTTTTACCACAAAGGACCGGCAAAGGAAGAAGCCAAGCCCGGCTGAGGAGATAAATGCAGGAAGGTTTAGGGAAACCTGAAGGCCGAAGGTCGGGGGACTCGGAAGAGGCTGAGACAAAGCTGAGTAAGGAAGAAGTCAGATGATGAAAAATGATCGTGTTGGCGTTCTCACTTCTTCAGCTTTCAGCCTTCAAGTTTCAGCCTTCTCTTTTTCTACTCTTGGCTCCCCCTTGGATGGTCCTCTGTGGTGAAACTTCTGACTTCTCCCCGCTCCCTGACACCCGCTCCGATATTTTGTTCAAATTTTGTTGCATCGCGGTGTTGGAGGTATAGCCTGACACAGCAGCAACTATCCCCCATAGTGACTACCCCCATCACATTTTTGCTTTCTTGGCTCCCGATTGAGCCTGTGTCTATGCCGCTTGGCAGCCAGACTCGCTCCCTTTTTGAGTCTGTAAGACATGCCGTTTTTTCCTCTCGGTGCCAAGGGTGCTGCGAGATCTACGCCTTCGATTCTTCCCGTTTCGTGAGTTGCGCCTTCGAATAATTTCCCCCCTCCCTCCCACTTTCCCCCCAAGTTCCCCCAATCGCCGCGATCAATCCCCCTCAGCCAGCCCAACAAGATGCACACCATGACAAGCAAAACCGCTCTCACGCACTCCGGCGATTCACGCCCCGCGCGTTTCACCACATCCCTGTTCGCCAAATACCTCTTGGCTTTAAGCTGCCTGCTCGGTGCGATGATGGCAGGGACGGCTTCTGCCCAGATTAACAACGTCTGGTCCGGGGATCCCGGGACGAACAATTTGAATGACGCGAATGCATGGGGTGGCCTGCTTCCTATTTCCGGCAATTCGACCTGGGAGTTTACGTCGGCCAATGCAGGGTCTGGCAATTCCCTGTCAAACGATTTCACGGCCGGTTTCAATGTCAGTGGGATCACCTACGATTCGGGTTCGCTGGCTTATACCATTGCGGGTAATGCGCTCCAGTTGAGCGGCGGTATCACCAACAACTCGACTGCGGTGGAGACGGTTAATACTGCTCTGGCGCTTCAGGCGAATGAGACAATCACCAATAGCACGACCGGTACGATTACCCTGGGAGGTGTCATCTCCGGAGCAGGTTATGGACTGACGATCGGTAGCGGCACTGTCAATCTTTACGTGACCACTAATACCTACAGCGGGGGGACGACGATCACGGGTGGCGCGGTGGTGACTGCTACGCATTTTACTAATAATGTTGTAGCTCAGTTTGGCCCCGGTGCAATTACTCTGAACGGTGGGACGATCATCACCGGGAACGGGGCCAATAACCTCGGGGTAACCAATAGCATCTACGTATCGCCAGGAACTGCTAACTTCATCTTCTCGGCTTCTACCGGCTACGGAAATCCGTTAACAGGCTCTGCAACTCTAACAGGCTCGGGAACATTAACGATAGGCGATAGTGCTGCTAGTGGCAACATAGGAGGGTATGATGCGGCAGGGACGAACTTTACGGGAACGTTGATTCTGGGCGGTCCTGGCACTTCTGCTGGTTCGCTTGCCGCTGTGGGAACCACTGGTATTAACATTCCGAGCGGAACGCTGAACATCGCATCGGGGGGGACTGCATTTCAGACATATAATAATAGTGCTAATTTAATTGCCGGAGCGCTCACCGGATCGGGCAACGTAACAGCGACAGCGAGCCATCTTTCTACGGCTTTATGGACGGTTGGAGGTGCCAATCTCAATACGACCTACAGCGGTAATATGGCTGCGGGCACGATTGCCACTTCATTTACGAAGGTGGGAACCGGCACCCAAACAATGTCCGGGGCGAATCTCTGGACAGTGGCTGCGAACATCAATGGTGGCGCGATCGCCTTTACAGGTACGACCGGTCTCGGGACCGGCAACACGGTCACGATTAACAGTAATGCTGT
>Ga0302201_10004324_pt1 | contig 10254 bp, 12 predicted proteins | sample II_Bog_N3_2_FD_194586 | JGI IMG/M metagenome (GOLD analysis project Ga0302201, IMG submission 194586) | Peat permafrost microbial communities from Stordalen Mire near Abisko, Sweden - II_Bog_N3_2 | ecosystem: Environmental > Terrestrial > Soil > Wetlands > Peat | place: Sweden: Abisko...
ATGAATCAGTCCATCACTACGGCCTGATTGGATTAATGAACTTCACGCCTGCAAAGTGCTTTTCGTTGTCAGTCACAAGGATGCAGTTGTTGGCTTCGGCGATGGCGGCGAGGATCATGTCCAGCCCGCTGCGCGGACGGCCGACGCTCGAGCCTTCGGCCATCAGTCGCCCCCAGACCAGCGCAGCTTTCTCGTCAAACGGGAGAATCCGCCCGGCGAATGCCAATTGCGGACCAGTGGCGCCGAAAAACCAATGCTCCAGTTCCGCGCGTTTTTTGCCCGCAGGTTTCTCCCGCACGCCACGCCAAATCTCGGCCACGGTCATCGATGAAATATAGAGATCTTCTTCTTCCTGCTCGGCCAGCCAGGCAAGCAGCGACGAGGACGGCAAGGGTTTGGTCGGATTACTGAGGATATTTGTGTCGAGCAGGTGTCGGCTCACAGATCGATCTTTCGTCCTGTTTCAAACGGGCGCGTAAGGTTCAGTTCAGCGAGCGGCCAACTGCGTAGGATCTCCAGGAGGCCACCCTTAGTGCTGGCCTTCACTGAGATGGTTTGAAGCATTGAGGCACGCATCTTCTCGGCCTCCGGAGTGCTTTCCGCCAGTTTGCGGGCCACCTCACGGATCAGCTCACGGTCCTTCTTCAGGCCCACAACCTCAAACCTCGCCATGCCCCGCTTGCTCAGGCGCTTGCGGTAATTCTCTATCGCCCGTGTTTGTGCCGCGCTTCCCATCACCATCCACCTCTATCCGGTAATATATCCGGGTATAAGCGGAAATGCAAGCTTGCTCAGCTCAGGAACCACTCCCACTGCGCCTCGGTGAGCGGGACAACGGAGAGCCGGCCGATTTTGATGAGCGGGGAATCCGCGAAGAGCTTTTGAGTCTTGATGGTGTCGAGGCTTTTTGGCGTTTTTAGCCGCTTGCCCACCTTCACGCGCACAATTGGTACCTTGGGATCAGTCGCATCGACGCGGGTGACTGTGCCTGTGCCGACGGCAGTCCGCTCGTCGCCGGTGTGGTAGAAAATCCACTTGGTTCCGGCCTTCATTCCACGCAGGTGCATGACGGCTGTGGGGTTGGTAACGCCGTCCCACACGGTTTCTTTGTCGCGCAGAAAGTCGTCGAAGCTGTAGACGGTCGGCTCGGTCTTGAAGAGGAAGTAGGCCATACAGTTGTCAGTGATCAGTGGTCAGTTAATTCCAGGAACCGCCCACGCACGATCTCGCAAGCAGGATACACCGGCGGGTGACATGTCCGTCTATCCGCCAAACCCCGCCCTCTGGCCCCGATTTTTTTGGATGCCGGGCCACTCCGTTCCGTGCTAGGCTTTTCGCATATGGAGCAGCGGGCGCCCAAGATATTAATCGAGCAGGGCCGCAAGGCGCGACAGGAGCGTCGCCTCGAGGACGCACGCAGCCTGTTTAAAGAAGCGCTGAAAGAGTGCTGCAGCGACGATGACCCGCGGTTGGAGGCTGAACTGCACTCGGAGCTGGCATACGTGGAGCGCGCCCTGCACGATGAGCAATCTGCGGAGGCGGATTATCGCCAGGCGGCCGAGATGTTCCGGACCCTCCGCGACCCGTATCGGACAGCTCATAATATGCGGCATCTGGCCGACGTCCTGCGCGAGACGGGCAGGTCGCTCGAGGCTGCTCCGTTTTATTCCGAGTCGATTGAGTTCTACAGAAAAAGCGGAGAGTATCCACTTCAGCTTGCCAATGCCCTCCGCGGCCTGGCGCTGATGCAAGGCGATTTGAAAGATTTCTCTGGCTCGCTTCAATCCTGGGCAGAGGCCAAGGCGCTTTACCAGATGACTTGCGTGGATGCCGGAGTAGCCGAGAGCCGCAAGCGCATTGACGACCTGATGGCGAATCGTTAAACCGGCTAACCCCGCTAGCCCCGCTAACTCCGCTTTCGCTCCATTTACAATCAGTAACATATGATCCGCTTTTCAAGCGCCGGTGAATCCCATGGCGAGGCACTGATTGCCCTGATCTCAGGGCTGCCCGCGGGAGTGCCCATTGACCTGGAATTTGTGAACCGCGAACTGTGGCGGCGGCAGCAGGGCTACGGGCGCGGTGGGCGCATGAAGATCGAGACCGACAAGGCGCATATTCTTTCGGGCGTGCGTCACGGAAAGACGATCGGATCGCCAATCGCAATCGAAATCGTAAACCGCGACTGGAAAAACTGGGAAGAGAAACTACCGGTTGAGGCGGGCGATCTAGCCAAGCACCAGGCCGTTGCTTCGCCGCGACCTGGCCATGCCGACCTGGCAGGCGCGCTCAAATATAACTTCCCCGATGCGCGCTATGTGCTTGAACGGGCCTCGGCCCGCGAGACCACATCGCGCGTGGCTGCCGGCGCAATGGCCAAGCTGATGCTGCGCACGCTGGGCATCGAAGTGCAGAGCCACGTGATCCGCGTCGGCCGGGTGGAGTTGGAGCGCCCCGCGGAGTGGGATGAGATTGCCGCATTGGCCGCAAAAGACGAGGTCGTGCTGGCGTGTGTTGATGCCGGCACCGAAGCTCGGATGAAAGAAGAAGTGGAAGAGGCTGCGCGCACCGGCGACACTGTGAACGGTGTGTTTGAAGTAGTTGCGCACAACGTGCCCGCGGGCCTGGGAACCTATGCCAACTGGGATGAACGGCTGGACGGGCTGCTGGCATGGTCGGTGATGAGCCTGCAGGCGGTGAAGGCGGTCGAGATCGGGCGCGGAGTAGTTGCGGCCGAATCGTTTGGCTCCAAGGTGCACGACCCGATTCACTACGATGCCGAGGATCATGGAAGGCCTACGCGGTTTACCCGCCCCCACAACAACGCCGGCGGAATTGAGGGCGGAGTTTCAAACGGCGAAGACGTTGTGGTGCGCGGCTATCTCAAGCCGATTTCGACGCTCCGAAAACCGCTTGAGTCGGTCAGATTTGACACGCGCGAGGCTACCAGCGCAAGTTATGAACGCAGCGATATTTGCGTGGTTCCGGCAGGAGGCGTGGCGGCCGAGGCCATGGTGGCCATTACGCTCGCCGGAGTGGCCGCGCAAAAATTTGGCGGCGATTCGGTGCTTGAAATGAAACGCAACTTCGACCAGTACATCGAACAGATCAGGAGATTCTAGTAAGTCACGAGATACGGTTGCGCAAATGGGTTTGCATCAAATGGCTTTGTATCAGGGCATGACTTTAGTCGTGCTAAACACCGACCAATAGACTCGCGGGCTTTAGCCCCTGAGGGATTGTTTCCGGCTGAATCAAGGGAATTCATACAGCCAGTTCCAGAGCCGGCAAGTCAGCAAGCCGGCCGAAGACCATAACGAGAGTTCAACGATGATTTTGAAAATTGTAAAATATCCCGAGCCTGTGCTTTCCCAGCCCGGCGAACCTGTAAATGAATTCAACGACGAACTGCGCAAGCTGGCCGCCGACATGTTCGAAACCATGTACAAGGCCCAGGGCATCGGGCTGGCAGCGCCACAGGTGGGCGTGTCGAAGCGAGTGACGGTGATTGACCTCAGCATGGGCAAGGAACCGAAAGACAAGCTGGTGCTGGTGAATCCCGAGATTATTGTGAGCGAGGGCAAACAGTACCAGGAAGAAGGCTGCCTCAGCTTTCCTGAAATTCGCGAGAAGGTGCAGCGCGCCGCCAAGGTGCGCATTCGCGCGCAGGACGAGAACGGAAAGTGGTTTGAGATGGACGGCGAAGAGCTGTTGTCGCGCGCCTTTCAACACGAGATCGACCATCTCGACGGCGTTCTGTTCCTCTTCAGGATGAGCCCGTTGAAGCGCAACCTGAACCTGCGCAAAATTCGCAAAATGCAGGCAGACGGCTCGTGGTAAACACACAATGAAGGTCGCGCCGATATTGAAACTGGTATTCTGCGGGACTCCGCAGTTTGCGGTGCCCACGCTTGAGGCGCTGATCGCAGCCGGTCACCACGTGGAACTTGTGGTGTCACAGCCCGACCGGCCTGTAGGCCGCGCGGCAGAGATTCATCCCACGCCGGTAAAGCAGGCGGCCATGGCCGCGGGCATTCCCGTAACGCAGCCTGAAAAAATCAAATCGAATACGGAATTCCGCGCGCAGTTTGAAGCGATTGCGCCGGATGCGATCGTAGTGGTCGCGTACGGGCGCATCATTCCGCCGTGGTTGCTTGCATTGCCGCGGCTTGGATGCATCAATCTGCATGGATCGTTGCTGCCGAAATATCGTGGCGCGGCGCCGATTCAATGGTCTGTCGCAAACGGCGATGCGTTCACCGGCAATACCACCATGCTGCTTGAAGAGGGACTCGATACCGGGCCGATTCTAATGCAGCAAACGCACGAGATCGGACCGGATGCAACTTCGGTGGAGCTTTTTGAAACGCTGGCGCATGCCGGCGCGCCGCTGGTAGTTGAAACGCTCGCCGGACTTGCAGCGGGAACGATTACACCGCGCCCGCAGAATCACGAGTTCGCAACATTTGCTCCGCTGCTCGACCGCGAAGATGGCCGCATGGATTTTGGCCGGCGCGCTGCACATGAGCTTTATAACCGATGGCGTGGCTTTCAGCCGTGGCCCGGCGCCTTTACTTCTCTCAATGGCAAAAAGCTGATTGTGCATCGCATGGCGTTGGCGCTTGAAGCGCCGAACGGCGCAGCAGGTTTTGAGCCGGGAGCGATTCACATTGATCACGAACGGTTGTTCGCCGCATGTGCTGACGACACCTGGCTCGAGTTCATTGAAGTGCAGCTCGAGGGCAAGAAACGCATGGCAGCGGCAGAGTTTTTGCGCGGCAACCCGCTGGCCGCGGCAGCGAGGTTAGGTTAGCCGTGGCTCTAGTCACCCCAGCGCGCGAGGCAGCATTCAAAATTCTCATGGCAGTGGAGCGTGGCAATGTCCACGCGGATGATTTTCTGCGCGGGCGCGCGGTAAACGCACTCGCACAGACCGACCGCAACCTGGCCACGACACTGGTGCTGGGCGTACTGCGCTGGCAGCTGCTACTCGACCAGCAAATCAAGAAACTCCTAAGCAAGCCGGGCGCCAAGCTCGACGCAGAAGTTCTCATATCGCTACGCATGGGCGCATTTCAGCTTTTGTATCTCGATCGCATTCCTGCGCATGCGGCCGTCGGCGAGAGTGTTGAGCTGGCCAAGCAGGCGGGTCACAGTTTTGCAGCGAATATGGTGAACGCTGTGCTTCGCAAGCTGGAGCCAAAGAGCGGTGGGTATGTATTCACCGATGCCGATTGCGAGGCAGCGCATCCGGCGTGGCTGGTGGAGCGCTGGCAGCGCGCTTATGGGGAAAATGCGACGCGGACCATCTGCCGCCATGGGCAGCGGCAGCCTGAGCTTGCAGTGCGGCTAGCCGATGCGAATGCCGAGCGCGAATTGAGTAGCGCGGGCATCGGGCTTGCGCCGGGGCGATTGCTCGCTGGCGCGCGAACGCTCACTTCAGGTGACGTGGCCGCTACCGAATCATTCCACAACGGACGCGCTCGAATCCAGGATGAGGGCTCGCAGTTGATTGCAGAGATTGCGGCTTCCACTGGTCGCGTCCAAAAAATAGAAAGCATCATCGATGCCTGTGCGGCGCCGGGCGGGAAGACCATGATCCTGGCGGAGCGCAATCCTGAAGCGCGTATTGTTGCGTGCGAGTCTAGCCAGCAGCGGTTAGCCGCGCTAAGAGAGCGGGTTGCTGGGTTCGGCGATCGCATTGAGTGCACATTGGCCGATGCGGCGGCACTCAACGAAACCGCAAAATACGATCTGGCGCTGGTTGATGTGCCTTGCAGCGGAACAGGGACACTCGGGCGCAATCCTGAGATTCGCCATCGTTTGAGAATTGAAGATCTGCCGGGCCACGCCGATCGGCAGAAGGCGATTGTGCGGGCTGTTGTGACGGCCGTTCGACCCGGCGGGCGGGTCGTCTACTCCACGTGCTCGCTGGAACCGGAAGAGAATGAGCAAGTGATTGATGGCGTTCTCTCAGAGATTAGCGAACTTCGGCGAATCCCACTCGACGGCCGCATCAATGCATTGCGGGATGCGGGGATTGTGAACGGGGAAGGCGCGGAGCGGCTGCCGGGGTGCGTTACCGCCGAAGGCGCGCTACGGCTGATTCCAGGCGCGCTTGGCACGGATGGGTTCTTTGTCGTTATGCTCGAAAAAGCAAATTAAGGCGAGGAACTGATCGACTGGCGGCACGCGTCCATTGCTATTCGGGGCCGAGCTTCAGTGACTCGTAATCACGGCCAAGCATGGCACAAAGCGCTTCGACCACAAGCTCATGATCTTCGCGCTGAGTAAGGCCGGTGACCGTGACCGCGCCGATGATTCCGGCATTTTCAACACTGAGCGGGAATGATCCGCCGTGCGCGGCGTAGTCCGAAACTGGCAGGCCGTAGCGCTCGAGCAGCGTGGTGTTTTTGAGGGCGAGTGCCAAGCCAAATCCATACGAACTGCGGTGGAAGCGCGCAACGACGTTGGTCTTCTTGCGAACCCACTCGGGACTGTCGGGTGTTGTTCCATCGAAAGCAAAATAAAAGAGCGGCTGTCCGAATCGGCGCACGTCAACCGCGATGGTGTGGCCGCGTTCTTCGCTCATGGTTTTAATACGCGTACCCAGATTCCAGGCAACGCGGGAATCGAGCCGCGGCAAGTGCAATTCACGTTCCTGCAGCAGAATGCGTTCAACGTCTTCATGCACAGCCATGCGTCCAAATCCCTCTTACTTCGCCGTTTCTAGTCCCTGGTCCCTGTCCCTGCCGTTTTCACTTCGCCACGGTGAGCGTGACGGTCGTGTCCTGGTCAACACGCGAGCCTGCGGCAGGCGACTGCGCAATCACCGATCCCGGAAGCACCGGAACGCTGGGCGGCGCGGTTCCACTGCCGACATCAGGTACGTTCACATCTACAAACTTGAAGGGTGCGGTTTTAATTCCAGCCTGTGTCAGGTTGGCCTGTGCGCCGATGGCGCGCCATCCTGTCATGTCGGGCATTACATAGCCGTCAGGCGTATCGGCGCCGGGCGCGGCCACCAGCAGGTTCACAGTTGGCTGAGCAATATCTTGCGCATGAGCGGGAGGGTCCTGCGCAATCACCGCCCCTTCTGAGGCACCCGCGAAAGGCAGCCGGGCCGTTGCGCCCAATTCAAGGCCCGCGCGGCGCAACTCGAGATCGGCCAAGCGCTCAGCCGAGCCCACGGCGTCGGGCACGTCGACTTTCTGCGGCCCCAGGCTCTCTGCCACGCGCACGTTCCACTCGCGGCGCACCACCGTGCCCGCGTCGGGCGACTGGGTGAGGATGTGGCCGGCGGCGACGTCAGAGGAGTAATAGCGATTGTCTACGTCCAGATTGAGGCCCATGCCCGATGTCTCACTGCGCGCGTCGGTCACCGTCATCCCTTTGAGCGCGGGAACGTCAACCTCAGCGCCGTGAATGGCGAAGTGCATGGTGATGATGGCAGCCACGAGCGCCACAAACACAAGCAGCATCAGCAGTGAGCCGACCTGGAAGAAGTTCTTGATGGATTGGCTGGTCATGATTGGCGCAACCGTGTACGTCAGGTTGCCTTACCTCGTATTATCCGTCAGCGGCTCGGGGTGGATGGTAACCCGGTACACTTCAGGGCACTCCAGCTTGAAGCGATCTTCGAGAGCGGTAATGATCTCATGCACGCGGTGCATGAGCAACTCGTCAGGCAGAGTGCAGTGGCAAGTGACGGCAATATGCTCGCCGGTGTGGATCACCACAGTGTCGTGCACGTCGGTAATTTCAGGGAATGCAGAGGCTGCTGAGCGAAGAGCGATCTCAATGCGCCGATCTTCCACCACCACTTCGCCCGGCTGCTCGATGGTTGCCGGCTCGCTTTCAATGTGCGTAAGCACAGCGTCAATCTCGGGCACCTCGCGCAGGATTTCCGCTTCGAGCACGGTCACAAATTCGTGCGCGTCGCGCAGTCGCGTATTCTCTTCAATCTCAACGTGCAACTCGACGCGTAGCCGGCCCTGATGCGTCTGGATGCTAAGCTCGTGCACCGAGACGTTGTTACGCGCGGCCACGGCGCGAACGCGATCGAAGATGCTCTCGGCGCGGGTTTGGTGGGGCACGGTGTGGATGACTACGTCGGCCTCGGGAAGAACGCGTTGCACGGCAGCCGTGGCCTCCTGCACAACCTGGCCGGTGTGTTCGAAAGTAAATCGGCGGGGCAGAGCGAGGGTGAGATCGGCAAAGTAGTTGGCGCCGGCGCGGCGAACGCGCGCCTGCTCCACAGCCAGCACTCCCGGGACGAGCCCCACTTCGTGGATCAATTGTTTTCGCGTCTCGACGGGCACTTCGTCCACCAGCACGGCCGCCGCTTCCTGGCCGAGTCGCAGCGTCATGCGAAGAATCAGGATGGAGACAACGATGGCGGCAACGGGATCAGCGTAGCGCAGCCACGCTATGCCATAGTGCGCGCCAATCCAGTTGACACCGAGTCCGGCAAGCACAGCCAATGTGGCCCACATGTCCGAAGCGAAATGAAAGGCGTCGGTCGCGAGAGCGGGAGAGCCGGTTCTTTCGGCCACTTCGCGCAGCTCGCGCGAGCGCCAATAGTCAACACCAATTGAAGTGAGCAGCACCAGCACCGGCCAAAGCGAGTGGCGCACTGAGACCGCGTGAACAAAGATGCGCTGGACCGCTTCCCACACGATCCACGCGCATGAAATGCCCATAAGCGTGGCCTCGGCAAAAGCCGAGAGATTCTCAATCTTGCCATGCCCGTATGGGTGGTCCTCATCGGCGGGCTTGTCACTTACGTTGACTGAGAAAAAGGTGAGCGCGGCGCCGACAAGATCGAGGCCGGAGTGCACCGCGTCTGAGATTACGCCAAGCGATCCCGACAGCACTCCCGCGCCAAGTTTGAACATGGTCATGGCCCCGGCAGCGCTCATGCTGAGCAGCGCGACGTGGCGCTTTTGGGCCGAGAGCGCGGCGATCGAGGCGGACTGCGTAGCCGAAGCCGCGGCGCCGGCGATGGTCGAACCGGATTCAGGCGTGATCGAAGCGGCGGTTGGCATGGCGAGATTAGATTACAGTTGGCCGCGTGGCCGTGTACAACCCCGCGATGCCAAAGGTATATGGCTGCCAGGCTGCATCGGTGTAGCCACAGGCACGCATCATCGCCATCAACTCGGGCGGAGGAGGAAAGTTGCCGACCGAAGTGGGCAGATAGTTATATGGTCCACTAGAGTTTCCGGATACGGGGCCGCAAATCAGTCGACCGATCGCGGGCAACACGTGGCGAAAGTACACGGCGTACGCCTTGCCGATGACGCCGCCCGGCTCGCTGAACTCAAGAATGCCCAACTGGCCGCCGGGTTTGAGCACACGAAAAAACTCGTTGAGCCCGGCCTGGTAGTTCGCCAGGTTGCGAAAGCCGAATGCCGTGACAATAAGGTCGAGCGATTGGTCGCGCAGTGGCAGGTGCAGCGCGTCGGCTTCGAGAGGTATGGCGAAAGGCGCGCCTGGCGCCAGGTCATCACGGCCGGAGCCGAATTTGGCAGCGCCGCGGGCGAGCATGTTTCGTGAGAAATCGGCGGCGAGAATTGGCTCCGCCCCCTGCGGCCTGCGCTTCAGCAGGGCCATGGTCATGTCGCCGGTGCCGCAGCAAATGTCGAGCACCTGGGCTTCGGGCCGCGCCAGCACTGCATTGAAGCGGCGCGCGGCTCGCCACCACCACAGCCGGTCGACGTTGGCCGAAAGAACGTGGTTGAGCAGGTCGTAGCGCGGAGCGATGGAGTCGAACATCTGCTGCACCGCGCGCGCGGCGCCGGCTTCGTCCACTGCTCCCGCGGGTTTTGCGCCGGTTGACGGCATGCTGTTTAGCCTCGCTCACTCAAGTCCTGCACTTCTATGTTAGCGGGCCGCGATCATTTTGCCTGTACCGGCGCGGCGTAGATTGTCGCATTGCCGCCAATCGTCGAATCGACCAACGGCTTGGTGATGATATCGGTCCACGGCTTGCCGGCATGACGCGCCGCCCAGAACTCCGTCCATGCCGGCGGCTTTTTATCGGAGAAGAGCGAGAAAGTCTGCGGCTCAGATGCATACTGCTTCATCAGGCGGAGGTCAGCGGAGGCGCGCACCAGAAAATCGACAGCGTCGCCGATGGTGTGGCCGTTCACGCGCAGGCTGTAAAGGTCGATGCCCTGGCGCGAAGCCAGCTCGGCAATCATCACCAGCGGCGTAAGCGCGAAGCTCTGGTAGTGAAGCGCATTTTCATGG
>Ga0302201_10004330_pt1 | contig 10245 bp, 2 predicted proteins | sample II_Bog_N3_2_FD_194586 | JGI IMG/M metagenome (GOLD analysis project Ga0302201, IMG submission 194586) | Peat permafrost microbial communities from Stordalen Mire near Abisko, Sweden - II_Bog_N3_2 | ecosystem: Environmental > Terrestrial > Soil > Wetlands > Peat | place: Sweden: Abisko, Stordalen...
GCGGATGCGCAAGATTGTATTTTCATCCATGCTCCATTTTTTCGGCCAACGGATTTTCCAGACCGCCGCGTTCGTGAAATCCGCATCGGTCGGCGCGCGGGCGATGGGCGATTTGCCATTGCTCAATGGAATTTCGCGGGCCGGGCCGGCGGGCTTGAGCAAGTCGGCCTTCAATTGCAGACGGGAAATTTCAGGCGGTTTTTCGAAAGCAATTTGCCCGGCGGCGGTCTTTTGCAATGCGAGGGAATCAGCGTCGCTCAACAAGACGAGGCGAATTTCGCCGCCAGTTTGTTTCTTTAATTGGAGCGCGCCGTCCCGACTTGGTTTCACATTTTCAAAGACGGCCGGTTCGGCCGCCTGACCCGCCAAGTTTTGCGTTGCAAAAACAAATTTCGCTTTCACGCCGGGAGTTTCCGCAAAGTAAAAAGTTTGCGTGCTGCCCTCTACGGTTTTGCAAATGGGCTGCGCCGTCGCATAAATCAGTTTTGCGCCGCCGAGATCCAGATTGAACGGCCAGAAGAAAAAATCGTCCGCCGGAATCGTCACCGGTTGTTGCGGAAAGACAAATTCGCCGCCTGGCAGATTGAGTTTGAATTGCACGTCGCGTTTTTCCGGCAGCGGCTGAAGCCTTTGATAATTGTTCACGAACACAAAACCAGAATTTCCATCCGACCGCACCGCCCAGCGCAAGGTGGTGAAATCATTTTTATTCGTCGCGCGCCCATCGGGCAGCGTCGGCGGCATTTGCGCGAGCGAACCGCCGAAGTCGTGCAAAAACAAATGCAGTCGGCGCAACCAGTAATATTGCGGATTCAGCTGGCCGAACTCGCCGATCGGCGCGTTGAAATCATATGATTTGACAGGCAAATCATTGGGATAACCTGTCGCCGATGATTCTTGGAGCGTGGTTGATTTGCCTTCGGGATTTTGCCCGCCGTGATACATGTAGTAACCCATCAGCGAACTGCCGCCGCCGAGCTGGCAGAGCGCGACCGCCTCGACATCGCGCGGATCGTAATTCATGCGGCGATGATAGGACGCGGGCATCCCGCCGCCGATTTCGCAGGTTAGATATGGATATTTTTCCGTGCCGGCGGTGTCGCCAAATTTGCGGTTGCCCAAGGTATCATCCCCCACCCCAGTGTCGGTGCGCGTGATTTTGAAAGTAAAATTTTGCCAGCTTCCGCCCGCCATTGGTTCCAGCGTGCGTTCCCAAAATCCGTCCGCATACGCGCCAAAAAGCGGGATCAATTCGCCGAGCGGCACCGGCGTGCGCATCGCGGGCCAGCCGGTTTTGATGTAAAGCGGCACGTCAATGCCGGACTCGATGGCGATTTTTTTCAACGCCAGCAAATAATTTGGCGAGCCGCCAAATTCGTTGTCCACTTGGATGCCGATGACCGGGCCGCCGTCTTTCCATAATTCACCGCGCAGCCGACCTGCAATTTCGCCGTAAAGAATTTTCACCGCCGCGAGAAAATTCGTGTCCGGCGAGCGCAGCTTCCAATCCTTGTGCGCCACCACCCAATCGGGAAAACCGCCGTTGCGCACTTCGCCGTGACACCACGGGCCGCAGCGGACGACGACTTTTAAACCAAGGTCGTTGCAGGTCTGCAAAAACTTTTTCAAATCGCGCTGGCCGCTCCAATCCCACCGGCCTTCAATTTCCTCGTGATGGATCCAGAAAACATAAGTCGCCACGATGTCGACGCCGCCGGCTTTCATTTTCAAAAGTTCGTCGCGCCATTCAGCCGGTGGCACGCGCGAATAATGCATCTCGCCCATCACCGGAAACACCGGCTGGCCGTCGAACAGCAGGCTGCGACTGTTCACGCCGATTTCGTGGCCGCCGGGATTTTTGGTGGCGCCAAGTTTGAAGTAACCCGATTCGGCGGGCAGTGGGCTTTGGATCGTGGCCGAGACAATTTCCGCGCGGAGCCAAACGGAAAAGGTCAGGCTCGCAAGAACAACAGCCAGCCGTAGCCTAACAAAACGGGGATTCATTCAGCGCAGATTACGCGGCTGGTCTGTTTGAAGCAATGCGAAGACGGCAGGAACCAAGCCGAGGTAATGCTTGCATAAAAAAACGGGCGTCCGATTTTTTCGGACGCCCGCGTGTAATTTATTTTTGGATCAGGCCAGCAACGGATTTTCCGATTCCGCCGGCTCTTCCATCGGCTCGGGTTCCGGTTCGTCCGGAATTTCCACGAGCGCTTTGAGCGTCACCTTGCGGTGCATGTCGAAGCCGGTGCCGGCAGGAATGATGTGGCCCATAATCACGTTTTCCTTGAAGCCGCGCAGCGAGTCCACCTTCGAGCGCGTGGCCGCTTCGGTCAACACGCGGGTCGTGTCTTGGAAGGACGCAGCGCTCAGGAAGCTGTCGGTTTCGAGCGACGCCTTGGTGATGCCGAGCAACACCGGTGACGCTTCGGCAGGCTTGCCGCCCATCTTCTCGACGCGTTCATTTTCGGCCTCGAATTCCAGTTTCTCCACCTGTTCGCCCCAGAGGAATTGCGTGTCGCCGGCTTCGGTGACGCGGACCTTGCGCAACATCTGGCGCACGATGATCTCGATGTGCTTGTCGTTGATCGTCACGCCTTGCAGACGATAAACTTCCTGCACTTCGCCGACCAAATGTTCCTGCAATTCCTGCGGTCCGCAGACGTCGAGGATTTCGTGCGGGTCCATCGGGCCTTCGGTCATCTGCTGACCTTTCTTGACCATGTCGCCCTTGAACACGATGACGTGCTTGCCGATCGGGATGAGATGTTCCTCTTCGAGGCCGGACACTTGGTCCTTGATGAGAATGCAGCGCTTGCCGCGCACGCTCGCACCGAAGTCCACGATGCCGTCAATCTTCGAGATTTCCGACGCGTCTTTCGGACGGCGGGCTTCGAACAACTCGGCGACACGCGGCAGACCGCCGGTGATGTCGCGCGTCTTGGCCTGTTTGCGCGGAGTTTTCGCGATCAACGTTCCGGGAACAATCTCGTCGCTTTCGTTGACAACGATGTGCGCGCCGGACGGAATCGGATAATTCGCCACGACCTCGCCGTGTTTGTCATGCATGATGATCTGCGGATGCAAATCTTCCTTGTGATCAATGATGACCATCGCTTCTTCGCCGGTGGCTTCGTCCACTTCCTGTTTCATCGTCACCCCTTCGATGATGTCATGGAACTTAACTTTGCCGGCCTTCTCAGAAAGAATCGGCACATTGTGCGGATCCCACTGGACGAACGTGTCGTTCTTCTTGATCTTTGCGCCGTCCTTGATCGAAACGACTGCACCGATGATGATCGTGTGGCTTTCTAGTTCGCGGCCGTCTTCGCCGAGAATTGAAATGGAACCGTTCTTGTTCAAAACGATGTTGTTGCCGTCTTCCAACGGGACGTAGCGCAAATCGTTGTAGCGAAGAATACCGTCGTGCTTCGATTTGATCTGCGGCTGTTTGAATACGCCCGCCGCCACACCGCCGGTGTGGAACGTGCGCATCGTGAGCTGCGTGCCGGGTTCGCCGATGGACTGCGCGGCGATGATGCCGACCGCTTCGCCGAGTTTCACTAGCGAGCCGGTCGCCAAATTGCGGCCGTAGCAGTGACGGCAGATGCCGTGTTTGCTTTCGCAAGTGAGCACCGAGCGGATGCGGATGCGGTCAATGCCCGAGGTGTCAATGGCCTTCGCCTTGATCTCGTCAATTTCTTCGTTCGCACGAATGAGGAATTCTTTCGGGCTGATCGGGTTCACGAGATCGTCGCACGCGAAACGGCCAACCAGACGGTCGGACAATTTCACCACTTCGTCTTCGCCTTCGAACACCGCCGAGACCCAGATGCCGTTGGTCGTGCCGCAATCCTGCTGCTGGATGATGACATCCTGCGACACGTCCACGAGCTTGCGGGTCATGTAGCCGGAGTCAGCCGTCTTCAGCGCGGTATCGGCCAGACCTTTGCGCGCACCGTGCGTCGAGATGAAATATTCCAGGACGGACAGACCTTCGCGGAAGTTCGCCAAAATCGGTTTCTCGATGATTTCGCCGCTGGGCTTGGCCATAAGACCACGCAAACCGGCGAGCTGACGCACCTGTTGTTTGTTACCACGCGCGCCGGAATCCACCATCAAGTAAACCGGGTTGAATTCCTTCTTGCCCTGATTCTGTTCCAAGGTCTTGAACATGACGCTCGAGATCTTGTCGGTGCAATGCGTCCAGATATCAACGATCTTGTTGTAACGTTCGCCGGAGGTGATGACACCCTTGCGATATTGTTTTTCAACTTCGCGAATATCCTTGTGCGCGTTTTCGATCTGCTCGTCGCGTTCTTTCGGGACGATCATGTCGTCAATGCCGATGGACACGCCGGACTTCGTCGCCTCGCGGAAACCAAGTTCTTTGAGCTTGTCGAGCATGATAACCGTCTTGTCATGGCCGGCGACCTTGTAGCATTTCCAAATCAAATCACCGAGCTGCGACTTGCCAGCGGACTTGTTGTAGAAGCCAAGTTCGGTCGGCCAGATTTCGCTGAACAACACGCGACCCACCGTGGTTTCAATCACCTTGCGGGTGGATTCGCCGTAAGTGGTCGTCTTGCCGAGATCCGGATTCGAGATGCGAATGCGATCGTGCGTTTTCAACGCGCCGTCGTCGTAGGCAAATTGCACTTCTTCCTTCGTGCCGAACAACGGCAGCGTCTTCACGTCCGTCGGCATCGCTTTGCGCGGTTCCGCCGTGAGGTAATAGCAACCGAGCGTGATGTCCTGCGTCGGCGTGATGATCGGCTTGCCCGAGGACGGCGAGAAAATATTGTTCGTCGCCATCATCAACAAACGCGCTTCCAACTGCGCTTCGACTGAAAGCGGAACGTGAACAGCCATTTGATCGCCGTCGAAGTCGGCGTTGTAAGCGGTGCAAACCAGCGGATGAATACGAATCGCTTCGCCTTCGATCAGCATCGGTTCGAACGCCTGGACGGACAAACGGTGCAACGTCGGCGCGCGGTTGAGCAGCACCGGATGACCCTTCGTCACTTCTTCCAAAACGTCCCACACTTCTTTCGTCTGGCGCTCGATCATTTTCTTCGCGCTGCGAACGGTGTGAACATAGCCAAGCTCTTTCAAGCGGCGGATGATAAACGGCTCGAACAAAACGAGCGCCATCTTCTTCGGCAGACCGCACTGATTCAACTTCAGTTCCGGTCCGATGACGATGACGGAACGGCCTGAGTAATCAACACGCTTACCGAGCAAGTTTTGACGGAAACGGCCGCCTTTGCCCTTGAGCATGTCGCTCAAAGATTTCAGCGAGCGGTTGCCGGCACCAGTCACCGGGCGACCGTGACGACCGTTGTCGAACAACGCGTCCACAGCTTCCTGCAACATGCGTTTTTCGTTGCGGATAATGACTTCCGGCGTCTTGAGCTGGAGCAGCGTCTTAAGACGGTTATTCCGGTTGATGACGCGGCGGTAAAGATCGTTCAAGTCAGACGTCGCAAAACGTCCGCCTTCGAGCGGCACGAGCGGGCGCAAGTCCGGCGGAATCACCGGCAGCACCGTGAGAATCATCCATTCCGGACGGCTCTTGGAGATGCCCAAACCTTGGAGCAGCTTGATCCGCTTCGCCAATTTCTTGCGGATCTGTTTGCTCTTCGTTTCGGTCATCGCGATTTCCAACTGCTCCGCGCCTTTGACGAGGTCCACGCGTTCGAGCGCGGCCCGCACGGCTTCCGCGCCCATCTTGGCGGTGAACGCTTCGGCGCCGTAGGTTTCGCGCGCTTCACGATATTCATTTTCCGTGAGCAATTGATTCGCCTTGAGCGGCGTGTTGCCGGGATCAATGCAGAGGTAATCTTCGTAGTAGATCACGCGTTCCAAGTGGCGCGCGGTCATGTCCAACGCCAAACCAATGCGGCTCGGCATACATTTGAAGAACCAGATGTGGCACGTCGGGACGGCGAGCTCGATGTGGCCCATGCGTTCGCGACGCACGCGGGACATCGTGACTTCGACGCCGCAACGGTCGCAGACCACGCCGCGATGTTTGATGCGCTTATACTTGCCGCACGAACATTCCCAGTCCTTGACGGGACCGAAGATACGTTCGCAGAACAAGCCGCCTTTTTCAGGCTTGAACGTGCGGTAGTTGATCGTCTCGGGATTCTTGACTTCGCCTTTGCTCCAGGAACGGATGGCTTCCGGCGATGCCAGCGTGATGCCGACATAATCCACCTGGTTGACTTTTTCAAGTCCGAGCAATTCGCGGGCGTTTTCTTTACTATTGGTCATACGCAAATTTCCTTAGTTTACCACCGTCAATTCGGCGACAGTTTCAGCGGGTTGATCCACTGGGTTGGTGTAACCGACCTTCACATCGAGGCCGAGTGACTGCATTTCTTTCACGAGCACGTTGAACGATTCCGGGATGCCGGCTTCGAGCGAGTTGTCACCTTTGACAATGCTTTCGTAGATGCGGGTGCGGCCCTGCACGTCGTCGGACTTCACGGTCAGGAGTTCCTGCAACGTGTAAGCCGCGCCGTAGGCTTCCATCGCCCACACTTCCATTTCGCCGAAGCGCTGGCCGCCGTATTGCGCCTTGCCGCCCAGCGGTTGCTGCGTGACGAGCGAATACGGGCCGACCGCGCGGGCGTGAATCTTGTCCGCGACCAAGTGACCCAGCTTCAACATGTAGATGTAGCCGACGACAATTTCCTGGTCGAACACTTCGCCGGTGCGGCCGTCGATCAAATGCGTCTTCGCATGTTCCGGCAAGCCGGCCTGCTTGAGGTAGCCGCGAATTTCTTTTTCCTTCATGCCATCGAACACCGGCGTGGCAAATTTCAGGTTCAAGAATTTCGCCGCCCAGCCCAAGTGCGTTTCGAGCACCTGCCCGACGTTCATACGGCTCGGCACACCGAGCGGATTCAAGACGATTTCCACCGGCGTTCCGTCCGCGAGGAACGGCATGTCTTCTTCCTTCACGATGCGCGCGACGACACCCTTGTTACCGTGGCGACCGGCCATCTTGTCACCGACCGAGAGCTTGCGCTTCGAGGCAACGTAAACTTTCACGGACTTGACGATGCCGGCTTCGACGCCTTCGCCCGCTTCGGCGCGTTCCATTTCCTCGTCGTATTGCATCTGCAAATCGTCGAAGCGTTTTTTGAACTGGCCGATGATTTCGCTGATCTTGTTGCGGATCGGCGACGGATCGATTTCGATGCGATCGTAAACCAGCGCCAGCTTGCGCAACAGCGTCTTGGTGATCTTGCGGTTCGCTGGAATGATGATTTCGCCGGTCTCGGAATTCACGACGTCGAGCGGAATCTTTTCGCCGAGCAGAATGTTGCTCAACGCTTCCGTCAACTGGTCGCTCAATTCGTCAGTCTTTTTCTTGTGATCGTCCTCGATCTGTTTGGCAGCGCGTTTTTCTTCGCTGGAAACGGACTTGGTGACGCGGTCGGCATCTTTCTTCGCCGAAACTTTCACGTCCATCACAATGCCATAAGTGCCCGACGGAACTTTGAGCGAAGTGTCCTTCACGTCCGCGGCCTTTTCACCGAAGATGGCGCGGAGCAAACGTTCTTCCGGCGCAAGTTCGGTTTCGGATTTCGGAGTGATTTTGCCGACGAGAATATCGCCCGGCTTCACTTCCGCACCGATGCGAATGACGCCGTCTGGCCCGAGATTTTTCAACGCTTCATCGCCGAGGTTCGGGATGTCGCGCGTGATTTCTTCCGGTCCGAGTTTCGTATCGCGGGCGGCCACTTCGAATTCATCAATGTGAATCGAGGTGAAGATATCTTCTTTGACGATCTTCTCGCTGATGAGAATCGCGTCCTCGAAGTTGTAACCGTTCCATGGCATGAACGCCACAAGCACATTGCGACCGAGCGCGAGCTCGCCGCCTTGCGTGCATGGACCATCAGCCAGAATCTGACCTTTCTTGATCGTGTCGCCCTTGCTCACCAGAATTTTCTGGTTGATGCAGGTCGCCGCGTTCGAGCGCATGAACTTGCGGATCGGCACCACGGAGACGCCGTTTGCCGGATCGTTCTTAATTTTCTTTTTCGATTCAGGCAATTTGCCGTCTTCGGTGATGATGATCTGGCTGCCGGTGACGGACGCCACTTTGCCGCCGACTTCGGCGACCGCGACGGCACGTGAATCACGCGCCACGCGTTCTTCGATGCCGGTCGCCACGAGCGGCGCTTCGGTGACGAGCAGCGGCACGGCCTGGCGTTGCATGTTCGAACCCATCAAGGCGCGGTTTGCATCATCGTGTTCGAGGAACGGAATCAACGACGCAGCGATTGAGACGAGCTGCTTAGGCGAAACGTCCATGAAATGCACGGCGTTCGGTTCCACATCGACGAATTCGCCACGTTGACGGCAGACAACGCGATCCGTGGTGAAATGACCTTTGTCATCCATCACCGAGTTCGCCTGCGCGACCGTGAATTGTTCTTCACGATCCGCGGTGAGATATTCAATTTCCGTGGTGACGCGACCGTCCTTGACCTTGCGGTAAGGCGTTTCGAGAAATCCGAATTCATTGATGCGAGCGAACGTCGCGAGCGACGCGATCAAACCAATGTTCGGGCCTTCGGGCGTTTCAATCGGACAAATGCGGCCGTAGTGCGACGGATGCACGTCACGGACTTCAAAGCCGGCACGGTCACGCGAGAGACCGCCCGGCCCCAGCGCCGACAAGCGGCGTTTGTGGGTCAATTCGGCGAGCGGATTAATCTGGTCCATGAACTGCGACAATTGGCTCCGGCCAAAGAAATCGCGGATCACGGCGGAAAGGGCTTTCGGATTGATGAGCTTTTGCGGCGTCATCGCTTCGACGCTCTGATCAAACAACGTCATGCGTTCCTTGACCAAGCGTTCGGTGCGCGACAGACCGACCCGGCACTGGTTGGCGAGCAATTCGCCGACCGTCCGGATGCGGCGGCTGCCCAAATGATCAATGTCATCCAGCGAGCCTTCGCCTTTTTTCAGCTTCAGCAAATACTTCGTGGCCGCGACCAAATCGTTCTTGGTCAGAATGCGGCCTTCCGCCTTCATGCCCAGTTTCTGATTGATCTTGTAGCGACCCACGCGGCCGAGGTCATAGCGTTTTTCATCAAAGAACAAACGCTTGAGCAGGGCGCGGGAATTCGCCGCCGTCGGCGGATCGCCAGGGCGCAGGCGACGATAAATATCTTTGAGCGCTTCTTCTTCGTTCTTGGCCGGATCTTTTTTGAGGCACTTGATGATGATGCCTTCATCAATCGAAGTATCCACGACCTTGATTTTGGTCACGCCGAGTTCCGCGATCTGCTTGATGACCGCTTTGGAAAGCGGTTCAAAAGCGCGGGCCACGACGAGACCTTTTTCTTCATCCACCGCGTCCTGCACGAGCACGCGGTTCTGCAAATCTTCGAGCTTCTCCGCTTCTTTGATCGTGAGATCTTCGACGGTGTAGAACAGCTTCAAAATTTCTTCGTCCGTGCCGCGCGTGGTGGCGCCGTTGTCTTTGGACTTCGGCGCATCTTTCGTTTCGTGATCGAGAAATGACAGCGCGCGAAACAGCGTCGTCGTCAAAAATTTCCGGCGGCGTTTTTTGCGGTCGAGATAAACGTAAAGCAAATCGCTCGTGTCAAATTGCGCTTCATACCAGGAACCGCGATCCGGAATGACGCGGAAGCTGTGCAGCATTTTGCCGTTCGGATGCTGGGTCGCTTCAAACGCGATGCCCGGCGAGCGGTGCAATTGGGAGACCACGACGCGTTCCGCGCCATTGATCACAAACGTGCCTTGCGGCGTCATCAGCGGCAGTTCGCCCATGAACACTTTTTCTTCCTTGGCACCTTTGGTCTCGTCCTTCAGCAGGAACGTGACATAAAGCGGCGCGCCGTAGGTCAGGCCTTCGCGCAAGCATTCGAGCCAGTCGATCTTCGGCTCACCGATCTCGTAAGAGTTGTAGTCGAGCGTGACCTTGCCGTCATAGCTGACGATGGGAAACACTTCGCGGAAAACCGATTCCAGCCCGACATGTTTTTGACGTTTGGATGACGTCAGATCGGCCTGCAAAAATTCCAGGTAGGAATTGGTCTGCAACTCGATCATGTTCGGCGGGGCGATGATTTCCTTGATCTTGCCGAAGTTGATACGTTCAGTGACTCGCGATGGCATTTTGACTTTCTGGTTGGGCACGGCAACAGCGCCGGGCCGGTAAATTTAACTAACGACACAAGGCAAGTCCGCCGC
>Ga0302201_10004336_pt1 | contig 10239 bp, 11 predicted proteins | sample II_Bog_N3_2_FD_194586 | JGI IMG/M metagenome (GOLD analysis project Ga0302201, IMG submission 194586) | Peat permafrost microbial communities from Stordalen Mire near Abisko, Sweden - II_Bog_N3_2 | ecosystem: Environmental > Terrestrial > Soil > Wetlands > Peat | place: Sweden: Abisko...
GACCGCATGCTGACGGCCATGCAGCGCGAGACCTCGGGCGACACCATCCGTAACCTGGTGAGGCGAATCCGGGCCGGGATCCCAGGGATTGCGCTTCGGACCACGTTCATCGTGGGCTTTCCCGGGGAGACCGAGGAGGACGTGGACGAACTCTGTGCCTTCATCCGCGAGGCCCGTTTTGAGCGGCTTGGGGTGTTCCGCTACTCGCAGGAGGAAGGAACCCGCGCCGCCAAGATGGGTGCCCAGGTCCCCTCCAAGGAGAAGGAGCGCCGCTGGCACCGGGTCATGGCCCTGCAAAGGGACATAGCCACTTCCGTGAGCTCGGAGAGCGTCGGCAGGACGCTAAAAGTGCTGGTTGATGAAGTGGGTGTTGCGCGCGGCGAGGCTGACGCCCCCGACATCGACGGGCGGGTCTACGTGCCGCGCGAGTTAGCGGTGGGATCGTTCGCGGAGGTCACGATCAACGGCCACCACGATTACGACCTGCTCGCCCTTCCCGCCGGAGCAAGGCCAGCCGAGTACAAGGTCGCGAAGCAGGCCCAGTAGGTTCGGTTCAACCGCGCGCGGATTCGGCATACTTGCCGATGATCCCATCGAACGAGCCGTTCGTGAAAAAGACAACGACCCGGGCCTTCGCCTTGGCCGGAAGCGTGTCGGAAACCAACGCGCCGAGAAGCTCAGAATTCGATGCGAAGGGGCGCGCACCAATCCCCTGAGCCTCGAGGTTCTCGGCAACAGCCTCAGAGTCGAAGCGCTCCTCCTCTCGAAGCGAACCGGCGCGGCTGACCGGGCCGAGGTATACGTCGTCGGCATGGGAAAGCGCCCGCTCAAAGCCGGCCTGCAGCGTCCGAGCGCGCGCCGTGTTGCTCCTCGGCTCAAACACGGCGGTAAGAAGCGCCGACGGGAACTTTGCCCGAAGCGACCTGAGCGTCTCCATGATCGCCGTAGGGTGGTGACCGAAGTCCTCGATCACCGTGAGCAGCGGATTGGAGACGAGCACCTCCTGCCTGCGCCTGACTCCCCTGAACTGCGCCAACGGCGAGAGGTCGAGTTTCGACGGGTCCTCGGAGAGCGAAAGCCCGGCCGCGGTCGCGGCCATGGCGGCGTTTCGAGCATTGTAGAGGCCGGATAGGGTCCACTTGACCTTGGCCCAGGGAGAGCCCCGCCACTGCAGGACGAAGCTAGAGCCCGACGCCGTCTCCGAGAATTCCGTTATCCTCGCGTCATTTCCCTCCTCGGTGCCGACCCGCACGACCCTGGTCCACGGCATCGAACCCAGGATCCGAAGGTTTTGGTCGTCCCCGTTCACGACCGCGAATCCATTTCGCGGAACAATGCGCGAGAAGTGGGTGAACGTGCGCTGCACGTCCGCCAAATCCCTGAAGATGTCCGCGTGGTCAAACTCGAGGTTGTTGAAGACCGCGACATGGGGCGCGTAGTGGATAAACTTGCTGCGCTTGTCGAAGAAGGCGCTGTCGTACTCGTCCCCCTCAATCACAAAGGGGTCCTCGATTTTGCCCAGGTGGCTGCCCGTCGGGGGATCCTGGGGCACGCCCCCTATCAGGTATCCCGGGTTCCTGCCCGTCGACCGCAGCAGGAAGGCCGCAATGGCCGTAGTGGTCGTCTTGCCATGGGTGCCCGATATGACGATGTTTCGCCTGTGGCGAAGCACCTGCTCATGGAGCATTGCCGGCAGTGAGGTAAAGGGTATCGCCTTCGACTCGAGGAGCCACTCAACCTCGGGGTTCCCCCGGCTCATCGCGTTACCGATGACCACCACGTCGGGCTTGAGCGACGAAAGCCGCACCGGGTCATAGCCCTCATGGACCTGGATCCCAGCCTCGAAGAGGACGGTGCTCATGGGAGGGTAGACATTCGAGTCGGAGCCCAGAACCTCGTGTCCCGCGGCCCTCACGAGGAGGGCGGCGTTGCCCATCGCGGTTCCACAAACCCCCATGAAATAGATTCTTTTTCCGGCCATGGGGAGGCTCATCCAGAAAGCCGAGCTTCTGCATATGGGCAAGCGCCCAGGGAAAGCAGATCCGCAGCTTGCCCGCCCTTTGCCCGTCTAGCTGTGTTTTTCAAGAGCTTGTATTGATGGATCAGCGGAGGCCGACCGTTCCGTACAAAATCCGGGCCGAACTTGCGGATGGCAAGATCATGATGAAATGGTCATTCCCCGGAAAAAGGTTCGGGATCTCGTGGAATTGAGGCCCGTCGGGCTGAAGGTTGGCGCACCCGTTCCCTCGGCATGGGGCGATCAGCAGCGAGGGCCAGCCTTCAAGAAGCCGCCAGTCCGATATTCGGTCTACCAGTGTCGGCCAAAGATCTACTTTGGGCGTCCGCTGACCGGGACGAACGGAACCGTCAGCTGGACTTCTTTGAGTTCGAGAGCCTTCAGGTTCAGCCTTCTTATCACTTCACTGAAGATCACGTCCCGTCTCCCAGTAGGGACGAGATTTCGCCAGTGAGGCACCTGAAAGAATCGAAAAAAAGGGATGCCGTAACAATGTTTCGGCCTCCGAGAACCGGTAGGCAAACCGGTCATGTTCGACCTTTTCTATGCGGACTCCCGCTGCGCGGACTAGACTGAGAACCTCGCCGAGCGCACGGATTCCGCGCCTAAGCCGCACCCGTCAAGCAGCCGCAGGCCGGACGGCGCCGCCCATAGCGACAGTTCGTCAAGCGCTGACACGTTGTTTTCGTTCTCTGCCTCGAAACCGCTGTGGAGTTGTGCTCCCATGAGGATTCCGCAAAATGTTGCATTAATAGAACGCTGCAAGGCGGTCCGCCAGCGGCTGCTACAATAGCCTCCATAAGTGTACTTCACAATCGATCAAGAAATTGCGCTTCACATCGAGCCCGACACAAATGTAGGCAGGTCTGATTGCAGGATTTGTCGTTCTGGCGGAGTTCATCCTCATTGGATGGTGAGGTTCACGTCCGCGTAGAGGTAAAACCTCTGGACCTCGTATGCAGCTGACGAGCTGGCTCCGCGACGCACTACGATTAGCCTCCCGGACAGGATGCCCGTCGAGAAGCCCGATAAGGAGCTGCTGCTCACTGTGCCGGAATTGGCCGCCGCTGTTATCGCATTAGTGGCGGGACCGATGTCGACCCAGGCCGTGTCGGTCTGGCTGTTGTTGGCGAGCGTCAGCGAGTACTTCGGCTGCACGATCCGCTCGACCAGAAGGCGAGACGCATTCGTTCGGTTGTTCGAGGTCGCCGAGTTCCAGAGCGCGTATTGCGGTGCCGTGAGAAGCGACGCCCATAGCGTCGGCGCCTGAGCCTGGGTCGATTCCCAGCTTTGGTCCCAGATCGAGTTGAACGTCTGTGTGCTGTCCGCAGTCGGGAAAACGAGGGACCTGTAGGGGGGCACCATGAGCGACAGGAGCAGGTAGCGCTGCTGGCCGACCTCATCGGTCGGTCCCAGCGCCAGGCACCTTTGGGTGCCGTAGGCGTTGAAAGCGATTGCCGTGTATTGGCTCTGGGTCTGGGCGGAATAGGTGGCGCCGACCACGTAGGTGCTCACCCCCCTCCTTATCGCAAGCTTTGTGACCCATCCGGCAGGGTCCACCACTATGTTGGGGGCGAAGATCCGCACTGCCAGGCCTGCCCCCTGGTCAAATGTCGTGAAAACGGTGCCCTGAGGCAGGCCATCCCCGGAGATCGACGCCTCGTTCTGGTCCGTGTAGTCGACCGCGTCGTAGGTGGCCTCGAAGTCACGTCGAAGCGACCTGAGCGTCTCGGCCTCGGATCTAATCTGCGCGTCGTCTAGCTTGTTGGCAAGGACCGGAGCCAGGATGCCGGCAAGGACGCCCACGATGGCCACCGCAACGAGCAGCATCAGAAGGAATTCTCCGCGCGATTTCCTCACGTCAATGGATCTGGTTGACGACCTCTGCCACCGGCAAAACCACCGCAAGCGCCACTCCGAAAACCCAGAGGAGCACCATGACGAGCACGGCCGTCTCCAACAGGGAGAGGGCCATAGCGACGCGGTGCCGCGACTCGGATGAGTAATACTCCGAGAGGCGCCCGAACACCTGGGTCAAGGACCCCTCCCCGCTTTTCACCGCCAGGACGACCTCAGGGGAAAACACTCCCGCCCGCTCAAACCCCACACCGATCGGGGCGTTGTCCCGTACTGCAGCCACCACTCTTTCGACGGCGGAAGCAAACACCGAGTTTCCCGCAACACCTACGCATGCCTCGAGGGCCTCAACGACCCGGATTCCCGACTCGCTCAGAGCTCGGTAGGTGGCGCAGATCCTCGCCATCGACAGGGCCTCGGTCGCGCCGCGGACGACCGGTACCCGCAGGACCAACCGATCAAGCGCTGGACGAAAGCGAGGATGGAGGGCCAACCCGCAGGCAAAAAAAGGGAGCGTGAGGGCGAGCGCCACCCCTGCCGGGTGACGAACGACCAAGTCGCTAAGCCCAAAGAAGAACGACGTAACCGGGTTTGTCCTCGTGACCCCTATGTCGCGGAGCATCTTCGAGAACCTCGGAAGTGTAAAACCGCAGACGACCGCCGATGCCCCAAGCGCGGTGACGCAGACCAGCGAAGGGTACGCAAGCCCCCGGAGCGCGTCGCGGCGGATGGCTAGCATCTGGCTGGCGTAGGTCCTCACCTGGCGAACTCCCGCGGGTAGCTGCCCGGCGGCCTCATGCGACGAGATCATGCCCACCATCGATTCATTGAAAACCCTTGGAAAGCGCCGGAGCGCGTCGCCAAAGCTGCCGGTCTGCTCCACGTGGCCGGCTATTTCAGTCCATAGGACGCGCGGCGAGCCGGACGGGGCGCAATCGGCAAGGGTCCTGAGGGCGGCGTTGATCCTCACGCCGCTCACCAGCATGAGTTCCAAGGAGTCGAGCGCAGCCGTGAGCATCGCGCCTTGTACCCTCACGCGGGCCAACCTTCCCCGCTTCTCCGGCACCCTCCGGATGTCGATGACGTACGCCCTGCGGTGGGCTTCTATGTGGTCTGAGAAGCTGGCCATATCGACCGCGTCCAGCATGAGCGTGCTCCTTCGACCCGATCGACCCACGTAGCGTGCACGGTAGAGCGGCATGGAGGGTCAGCGGCTCTGGAGGGTTACCGTCACGACCCTGCCGAGCGGGACGACGAAGAGAGCCCCCGCCCGCTCAAGGACCGCACCCTCGCGGGCAACGCACGCGACCCTGAAGCCTCCCACGGTGTCGCCTCCTTTTACCGCAAGCCCGTTCACGAGCGCGACCGGCCCGGCCTCACCCCCAATGATGACGCCCCCGCATCCGATGACTGCCTCGACCGTCGCGCCACCGGGCCCGCCGCGCGGAACCCAGGGGTTGGCCTCATCTCCCACGGCATCCTTCCCCCGCGGATGCGCTGCCGCAGGAAAGTGACCGGATGAGTCGGGCCAAATGGCACCCTTGGGGACAGCCATAGGGGTGGGCGCCGGGGCTGGCTTCTCCCCGGAAGAGCCGCCAGCGATCTCGACCGAAAACACCGGGAGCGGCCCTGCGGCCGGGACAACTGTGCCCAGAGCCTTGCCGACCAGTACGATGTCGCGCTCCGCGGGAGGCTCGCGGAGGGTGATTGTCCCGATATCACGGTCCTGGCTCGACGCGGGAACATAGGCATACGCGGAATCCGCGCGCGCGCACCGCGCCGCGGCGAGAGCGAAGAGGATCGCGAAAGGAGCTCTCATGCCGGGCCCTGGAGGAAGCAGACCTCGATCCCGCCGACAGGCCCAATGGACCTCCGGATCTTGAACGCAACGCCCTCCATCTCGAATCTGACGGTCCCCGGCTCGGGTCCTTCGCCAGCCCTCGCGGCTCCCGCCGCGACGAGGGCCGCCGCAAGGGTTGTGATCTCGAGCTCGGCATGCTCGGCGCGCACACCCGAGACGATGCCTCTTAAGGCGGTGAGAACCGCCTCCTCGGTTTCTGTGAGCACGTCCTGCTCCTCGCACAGATTTTGGGGGGTGTTTTCCACGCCGTTCCTCATTTTGAGGTTTCCTCGACCGCTTTCCTTGCCTGCTCCACCGCGGAAGCAAGCGCTTCAAGCGCGGCCCTTTGCCGCACCAACTTCTCCCCAAGGCGGTCCGCCTCCCTTTTCCTTAGGGCGATGTCCCCGGCAAGATCGGCCCGCTTCCTCTCGAGCTCGTCGATCTCGCGCTTTATCTCCGCGCCGGACTGGGCGGACCGGAGCCTCAGCTTGAGCTGCGCCGCCCTTTCCTCGTCGTTCGTGAAAACCTGCAGGAAGAGGGGATTACCGTAGAACTGGGCGATCTCCTCGACCGCAGCCTGCATCTTGCCCAGCATCTCGTCGTATCTTTTGTTGGCTCGAGCATCCGATTCAAGGGCATTGGGATCGTCCTGAGTCTTGGCGGCAGACGCTGCCGGCGGCTCCTCCTCCCCTTGGGCCGTGGCAGCCGCTCCCGTGAAGAGCAGAAGGATCCTGAGCAGGAGAGTCACAAGCATGGGCTTGGCGTTCATTGCGGTCTCGGGGTTGTGGCGGCCCGGCGTGTTAGGACTGAGACGACGATCCGGACGAGCACGACGCTCGGACGCCGGCTGTCGGCGTCCGTGGCCATTTCAAACTGCGTCACCTGGGCGCCCGGCAGCGCCTCGGCCTCGCTCACCGTCTGCACGATGCCGCGCCAATCCGCGACGGTCGGTGACTGCAAGCGATAGGTTATGCTTTGCGTGGAGAAGGCCTCCTGTTCATCCACGGTCGACGACTCGATACTCCAGCGGGCGCCGAGGAGCCGTTTCAATTGGTCCAGCGTGTCCGTGGGCCCCAGGCGGCGCTGAAACTGTTCGTTTTCCTGCCGCGCCTGCCGGAGCGCCGCGTCGCCATAGCCTTCAAACGAGCTAGCCTGGGCAATCAGAGCCGCCTCGGCCGACCGAAGGCGCTCGCTCCGAATAAGGGCTGCCGACGCGGTTTCCTTGCGGTATGCCAGGGCGGAAGCCGCGGCGACGGTGGCAAGGCCGGCAAGCGCCACAAACCGGCGGGTGCAGTCAAATCCCCTTCTCATCGCTTGGGCGCCTCAAACAGGCCGAGCACGACGAGGGTGCCCGAGGCCGTGTCATAGACCCAGCCGTTCGCCGATTGGCAAGCGAAGCCCTTGCCCGCCAATAGGTCCCTTATCTCGGAGGGCCTAATGGCGTCCGCACGCACCTTGGCCTCGAGGCGGAATGCGGTTCCTGGGCCGAGCGTGAGCGCCGTGAGCGTCACCGCGTCCGGGAGCCCCGACGCCAGGGCCTTGAGCTCGCCGGCTCTGTGAAAATTCTCGCGGGGCGGCCCACCCTGCCCCTGGCTCCGCAGGTCTGTTTGACCGAAGGGTTTCCAACCGGCGCTCGAGCACGGCCATCCGGCCGCGCGCGGCGGACTCGTCGGCCTTGGCCCGATCCTTCGCAGCCAAGGCGACCGCCACCAAAACCACGGCAGAGATCAGCGCCGCCGCGGCAAGCCAGGCCAGGCATGGGTCCATCCGCCGGGCCAAGGGGAAGGCCTCGGCAAGGTTGGCGGGATGGCCGCGCGAAATAGAAGCGGCGGCGGCGGCCAGATCGTCGAGGTCAAACACCCGCTCGACGCGGCCGGATTCGAGCACCTGCAACCATGTGGGGCAGAGTTTGCCTGGGTCGCCCTGGGCCAGGACCGCGATGCCCAGATGTCCCGGGGCGCCGTCGGGAACGCGGCCCGCATGCTCAGGCGTGGGTTCTCCCAGAAGGCCCGAGAAGACCTTCCAGTCCCGCTCATTCATCGGCTCCGCCCAGACCCTGAATGCGCGTTTTCCCGGCTCAAGGCATGCGAAAGCGGTGAACCCCGGGATCAGGAATATCGCGCATCCCGCCCTCTTGGCGCCAATGCTGGCCGAAACCAGGGCTGAACAGGCCGAGTAGGCAGACCAAGCGGCCGACAAGGGAGATCCGGACCGGGCGCAGGCATCGTGGAGGCGCACGAGGCCCGGCGTCATCTCGTAATGCAGGAGCGTAGCATAGGCTCCCCCGAAAGTGGGCTCGGCGGGTTCCATTCCCCAGCCGAGGCTTTCGGAGGCCACCACGGGATGCTCGTTCCTCACCCGTGCGAGCGAGGCAAACACCCTTCTACCAACCTTGGGGGTTTCCGAGGCCGGATGCGCCATTCCCCGGGGCTCAAAAACGATAACGGTGCGCCCGTGCGCCGGCTCGGAGAGACGCCGTGAAAGGGATTCCAAGGGCTGCGACGAGTGCCCCCCCTGCGCACCGGGAACCTCCACTTCCCATTCCGATTGCGAGCGTGACCAAATGCCCCGACCGAGCACCATGAGGATCCGTGCGCGCATGGTTCAGTAGTTACCGAGGTAAACGTAGACGTCAGTTACGCCACCAACGGCCGCCGCATAGGCCACCTGCCCGCGCTGCTGGGCGGAACCGGCCGAGCCTGAGAGGTCGTCCATGAACGCGGGCGTGTTGATCGCGCTGGCTATCTGCGCAGCCTCCGGGCCGGAGACCCCCTTAATGACGGCATAGGCCACCCGGCCGGTGGGAAGGCTGTTCACGCCGTCCACCTTGAAGTTGGTGCCACCGTTGGCGTCCACCGTGCCGGGCGACTGCGCTGCGTCCACGCTCGCGCATTCCAGGCGCGAGACACCTAGGTAGGAGTAGCCCGGGACGATGCGAGCATCGGGCTGATTATAGAACGATGCGGCGGCCGCGCTGTGGCGGAGCCGCCCGCGGGCGCGAAAGACTGCGAGCCGCAAGCCGGGGTGAAATAGTGGTCGAGCTTCGGGCTCGGCACCGAGATGAGCACCTCGTCAAGCCTGAGGGCGTCATTGAAGTCCGCGGCGGCGCTTCCCGCCAAGTTCGGGTTAGAGGTGGCGTTGACGACGCTGGCAGGCGAGGCGTAGCCCTTGGTCAGGGGAAGCGTGCCGCCAAGCTGGTTGGCGGCGTCTGCGGCGAAACCCCGCAGCTGCTGGAGGTCCGCCACGGTTCTACTCACGTGCGCCGCGGAGAGCGCCTTGCCGAGCGCGGGCAGGAGAATGGCAGCAAGGACGCCGATGATGGCGACCACGACCAGGATTTCGATAAGAGAGAAGGCGCGCGCCCTGAGGCCGCGGTCGATGCGGATAGCTTGGTTGTGACTGTTCATGGGTAAGAAAATTCACGCTGAGCGCGTCGCCTCCAGGGTGGCGCCGAACACCTCCTCGGGCGCCGTAAGCCCGAGCTTAGCCTTCAGTATCCCGTCCTCCCTCATGCTCCTTGCACCGACGTCGCCCCGGCACACCTCGCCAGCGAGCGCGCTCTCAGCCGCCGAGGGATCGAACCGGGACCGCTGCCTGAGAAGCACGTCGGAGATCTTGGGCCCGATCTCCCTGAACTCAAAGATCCCGGTCCTACCCGAGAATCCGCTTCCGCGACAGGCCGAGCAGCCGCCCCCTGCCTCAAAGAAACCAGACGCTGGGGTTGAGCCCCTTTTCAGGATTCCCGCATCATTGGCCGCCCGGATGAGTCGACCGTAATCCTTGTCCAGGGCGGGGGCCTTTTGATGGGGTTGGCGGCAATGGGGACAGAGCCGCTTTACGAGGCGCTGCCCAATGAGGAGGCGGGCTGTGGAAGCGAGCATCGAGGCCTCAACACCCAGGTCGAGAAGCCGGCAAAGCGCCTGCACGGCCGTGTTCGCGTGAACGGTCGTGAGGATCAAATGCCCCGTCAGGGCCAGTCTCATCGCAAGGGACGCCGTCTCCCCGTCCCGGATCTCACCCACGATTACGATGTCGGGGTTGTGCCTTAGAAAGGCCCGGAGCGCCGACGCAAAGGGAAGGCGCGGGCCGACCGGTGCCTGGGTCACCGTTCGCAGCCTGTACTCCACCGGATCCTCGACGCTGAGGACCCTCTTGTTGCGCGCGTCCAGGCAGGGCACCGCCGCCGCAAGGGTTGTGCTCTTGCCGTGACCCGTCGGGCCCGACACCAGGACGATCCCGTTCGGCCTCTTCAGGCTCGACCTGAATCTAATCGCCGTGTCGTCGAGCATCCCAAGGTCCTCGAGCGACCCGACCTGGGCTCCCTGGTCGAGCACCCTAATCACGATGCTCTCGCCGTTGATCGCGGGGATGACCGAGTACCGCAGCGACACCCGCTTGCTGCCATATTCCCTGACCGAGGACGCATCCTGCGCATCGAGCTTGTTGGCGACGTCGAGGCCTCCTGCGGCCACGACGCCGCGGGACTTGCCGTCGGGGCCCCGGGTCGAGGAGAGCTTAAGCTGGG
>Ga0302201_10004344_pt1 | contig 10228 bp, 9 predicted proteins | sample II_Bog_N3_2_FD_194586 | JGI IMG/M metagenome (GOLD analysis project Ga0302201, IMG submission 194586) | Peat permafrost microbial communities from Stordalen Mire near Abisko, Sweden - II_Bog_N3_2 | ecosystem: Environmental > Terrestrial > Soil > Wetlands > Peat | place: Sweden: Abisko, Stordalen...
GTGTCAAGAGATGCATGAGGGTGGGAGTGAGTGACGCGGACGCGCGGGCATCCTGCGAACCCACATCTCGAAAGTGCCGAGATGTGGGGCACCCAGGGGTAAGGGTGAGTCAGATGTGGGCCACCCGGCAGGGCGAAGTTTGCTATGGATATACCTATCTATCTTGAGGCTCTTCAATACTGCTACACGGGAAAATATTGAGCGAGGTATAAATGGCAATCAGTATCGAAGCACAAAAAATACTCAGTGTCCTGTTAATGTTTGCGTGGCCAGTACTCGCTGGTTTCGCAACCCTAATCGTTTGGTCGTTTCTGATCCGAGGAGGATATACAAGCGGAGAAAATCTTGCGTCAGCTAGCGCAATTGCTGGAATTTGTTCTGTTCTGGCTATGTTTTTCTTTGCGAACGTCGAAGGAAGTGATATCGCTGATGTTATGAAGGCTAATCGTGCATGGGGAGGACTTGTTGGCATACTATTTTTGACCGCTATTGGTGGGATTATTTACATCATTGCAAGACGCTCGCGGAGGAGCGCTAACGTAGAAAGTTTTGGCACAATGGGAAGTGACCCGCATTCAGGAGAATTGGTTCCCAATAATTTTACAGTCCTTTGCGCAACTTGGATCATTGTCGCTATAGGCGCGCTTGTCTGGCTATATCGAATCGCGAAAGAATGAATCCAGGATTGGCGGGTGGGCGGGTGGCCAGGTCTGAACCAGCACGAAAGCGGGTGCCCCGGTCTGGCGTCGGATGCATGGGTGACGCTATCATTTTCACTGAACGGTCGGATGGTCGGCAAGACGATCAGCCAGTTCGATTTGGGGAACTTCTTTACGAGTCCGAACGGGGAGTTCGACGTAATGATCGCAGATCTGAGCATCGTTCATGCCGATGGAACGGTGATGCAGTTTCCTGTCACACCCGGATCGTTCTCTTGGGGCGGCGATACGACTGCGGTCACCGGCGCGAGCTTTACTGGGGAGACGGTGGGCTCTAACAGCGGTCAGGTGGGCGCGGTGGCAGACACAAACTATTACGTGGACGACCACCTGGGGACGGCGCAGATGGAGCTGGCAAGCGGCGGCTGGCCAGTATGGCAGGGGCATTTCATGCCCTTCGGCGGTGAGCTCCCCGACGACTCAACCGCCATGCACTACAAGTTTACCGGCAAAGAACGGGATGCGGAATCAGGACTCGACTACTTCGGGGCAAGGTACTATGCAAGCTCAATGGGACGGTGGGCATCTGTCGATTGGGCCACGAAACCCACCCCTATTCCGTTTGCAACTTTGGCCAATCCGCAGAGTCTAAATCTGTACAGTTATGTTGGCAATGATCCATTGAGTGAGCGAGACTCAGATGGACATCATCAAGAATGTGATCCGGATACATCCAAGGTTGATCTAAATGGCAATTTTACGGTCTTTGCCGGCAAATGCCATGAGGTGCCTGATGGCCCGTGGTGGCTGGCATTTAATCCGTGGGGGAAACTCGGAGGGCCTCGCCACCGTCAGTCTGTGCAGCAGCTTGCTAAACTGCTCCGGCAAGATGGCTATGACGATGTCCAGACCGAGGTAAAAGTAGAAACACCAAATGGAGCGAAGTCTTACAGATACGTCGACGTTGTCGGAGTCAAGACGAGGACTGGCGAAACCAAGATGTATCAGGTTGGGGATCAGAATAAGGATGGCAGCCCCATTGCCAGAGAAAAGAGTGCTTTGGACGACATTGAGAAGGCAACGGGTATCAGGCCTCAGTTTGAAGACAAAGGTGTAGGTGAGAGATTAGAGGAGATAGAAGAGGGAATGGGAAGTTCTCAAATGATGCCCGAAGAAGAGGGTGCAGGTGAAATAGAGGGGGATCCTGAAATCAAAATCGATATCCCATGAGCAAACAACTTTACATGTACGCACTTCCGACAGACATCCAGCGAGTCATTGCCCAATTGAGCGAAAAGCTCGGAGTGACAATGCTAAGTCCCACCTCACCGAGCTCAGAGCCCACTTGGATTAGCTCCCCGATTCTAAATCGATCACTCTTGCCGACACCTGGCTCAACATCTGTTAACTGTTATCTAGTGCAGAGCGGCTTAGCCCAGGTTCGACTCGATTATTACGCCAGCCTGTCCTCTTGGCATATTTCGGACGACTCCGAAGTGATTGCTGCTACAGGCTGTGATTTCGATGGGAAGGTTCTGGTGCGGGGTCGCTTATACTGCCAAACGGACATGCTGAGAGGCCAGGAGATTATTCCGAAACGCTTAGAATTCATTCGCTGGACAGAAAGGGTCTACCGCCTTGTGAAGAAGAATCTTCATATGTCCGAAGAGTTCGGTGCCTATGTGGGGCCAGACGCTTTGGAATGGGAAAAGGCAGGTGGCTGTTTTGCCTCATCAGTGCTGCCCGGACAGAAAATGATCTTAGCTTCTCAGCGGCGCACCATCCGGCGGGTGGCCCAGATCTGACTACCACAAAACGGGTGCCATTGATCCCGGCAGTTAGGCCCAGCCGTTTCATAGACGTCGCATTGACTGTTCCTTGATGAGGCTACACGCAAGGTTGCTGATTGCCGCACTGCACACTTGCACTACGCGCCAACGATATACAGCCTGAAAGTCAGCGGCCCATGCAGAGGTTCTCTAGGTTATTCAACAAAATCTTACCCTGCGACATGAGATTGCCACCACGTAGGCTTTTTAACGAACATAATGACCTGTCCCGGAACAGGTTTGAGTGTCCTGCTTATTTTGGTTGGGCACCAGATTCCGCCAGCCGCATCTGGTTTGCTTAAAAATCCCGCTGAAACAACATCATTTAATTTCATTACGGCATCATCGCCGCATTGCTCCTTCCTATTAGGTGGGTATACCGAAATTTCGACCTTTTGCTTATCATTACAAAGGTTCGAAATGTTCGCAATTCCTTCATTGTTTGTTATGGACCTAGTGGGTGCCGAATTGCGCGGAGGACCAGTACAAAAATACTCGACTTCCACATTAGCTTGAGGCTTCCCATTCAGAGCATCCAGTACGAGTACCTTCAGGTCTTGAGCCATCATCCCAGGTTGACAAGAAAGCATGCACACCAATAGAAAACAGTACATCACACTTATAGATCGCATTCGGCTTTCCTCCCTCTATCGAGCCACTCATTCGGCGGGTGGCCCACATCTAGACATCAACCTCCATCTCCGACTCGGTGGCCCACATCTAGATATCATCCTCCACCTCTAATTCGGGTGCCCCACATTCTCGGCACCTTCGAGATGTGGGTTTGCAGGATGCCTGACATAGGTCACAATCCCTGTACGGCCGCCATCCGGCTGGCAAAGGTCCACGGCGATTCTATCTCCACCGTACCCTCCTGTCCCGTGGCCCAGTGACGATAGCTGGACCATGCCCAGTCCCTGGGGTGCTTCACCAGTCCCCGCAGCACTGGGTTGCGGTGGATGTAGCGCCGTTTTTCCAACCGCTTCTTATCCGTGAAGACGTTGAAGTCGTAGAACCGCCGCTGCCAGAATGGGCGCGGCAGCGACCTCCGCGAGACCGAGATCTTGAGCGCCTGCAGCGCGACAGATAGTGTTACGTCCGGTGGTTCGCTGACCAGCAGATGCACATGCTCGGGCATCACGATATAGGAATCTATGGTGAAACGGTACTTGCGCCGCACGGCCTCCAGCGATGTTTCGAAGAGATTGCGCGTTTCCGCCTCGGCGAAGAAAGGTTGACGGCGGTAGCAGGAGAAGGTGACGAAGTGGTGGTGGCCGAGCCCGTAACGTCTCTCCAAACCTCGCGTCATTCGGGAGAGAGTAACATCCTGCGGACCCACATCTCAAGAAGCCGAGATGGGACATCCTATCTTGTGGTGAACAGACCTGGGTTCTTCCCCCGGACATCCTGCAAACCCACATCTCGAAGTGCCGAGATGTGGGGCACCCGATTTCGTGGTTGTTAGACCTGGGCTCCCCCGGACATCCTGCAAACCCACATCTCGAAGTGCCGAGATGTGGGGCACCCGATTTTGTGGTTGTTAGACCTGGGCTCCCCCGGACATCCTGCAAACCCACATCTCGAAGTGCCGAGATGTGGGGCACCCGATTTTGTGGTGGGGAGGTTTTATGAGCTTAGAGCCTAGGGTTCGTGAGCTTAGAGGAAAGGCAACGGCAACAGCCTTAACGCAGAGGGCGCGGGGGTTGCGCAGAGGACGCGGAGGAAAAGAGGCAATGCAGGGCAAAAAAATCGGGGTGGAGCCTGGCTTGCTGGCCACGCTCCACCCCATCCAAGGCGTTGTTCCATCTCGTACGAACTTAGTCGGAGTACTCGTGCAGTTCATGCACGAGACCCTGGGCTGACGCGGGGACCGCGGTGGAGCCGTTGACGATGCTGTGGCGGTTGGCGTCGTCGCCGTACATGGCGGTGTCGCCGCTCTTGTCGGCCTGGACGACGGCGCCGTCGAGGCTGACGCCGGCGAAGACGCCCTTGGCGCGCGAGTAGGAGAGGATCTCGGCGGAGAGGCGGACGTCAGTGGAGGCGGTGGCGTCGCGGCCGACGGGGCCGGCGGCGACGGTGGCTTCGGCGCCGAGCTTGAACTTGTCGCCGAGCAGGTGCTGCAGCGCGTGATCATTCATGAAGAGCAGGACGAGGTCGGTGGAAGAGCCGCCGATCTGGTAGCCGACGCTGCCGCCGTCGATGGCGATGAAGACCGGAGCGGACCAGCCGTGGCCGGTGCGGCAACTGGCGAGGCCGCGACCGTAGGTTCCGCCGAAGACGAAGGCGAACTTCTTGTCGCCGGGGACGATGGCGATGCAGCGGGCCTTGACGAGCAGGTCGTGCGGGATGCCGTGGTCGGGGGTGTCCATGATCTCTTTGAAGACCTCGGCGGCCTTGTGCGTGCGGGAGACGTCGTCCTCATGGTCTGAGGCGAGCGCCACCTGGGTGCAGAAGAGAGAGATCGTGGAGAGGATCAGAATTCGTTTCAGCAAGTTGTTTCCTCTTTCAAGGTGATGCCTGAGTTGAGCGAGGGAGTTCGCCTTGCCATGCCTTACGAACTCGCTTGGTGCTGGAGCGATGTCCCGACAATGTCGATGAGACAGCAACGATGCAGCAGGATGCTGTCCGCCAGTCCTATCCAGCTTTCAATATCCAACAGGGCAGGGGGGAACATCTGTTCAATTTTGAACAGTAGATGAAGGGAAATTTGATGGGATGAAGGAGCGAAGACGGGGAAAGGACGGTGCAGGGGAGGGGGGTAGGCCGCTGCCAAGACCGAGATTCTATGCGGACAAGTTCAGAGCTCCAGCAGTTTCTGCGCGTTCTCCTTCAGGATGAGCGGGCGCACCTCTGGCTTAAAGCTGGCGGCGGCGAAGTCCTCCAGCCAGCGGTCGGGATGGATCAGCGGGAAGTCCGAGCCGAAGAGCATCTTGTGTTTCAGCAGGGAGTTGGCGTACTTGATGAGCTCGGGCGAGAAGTACTTGGGCGACCAGCCGGAGAGGTCGATGTAGACGTTGGGTTTATGGAGGGCGATGGAGAGCGCCTGCTCCTGCCACGGCCAGGAGGGATGAGCCATGATGATCTTCATGTCGGGGTAGTCGGTGGCGACGTCGTCCAGGTAGATGGGCTCGGAGTACTTCAGGCGGAGGCCGCCGCCACCTTTCATGCCGGAGCCGATGCCGGAGTGGCCGGTGTGAAAGACTGCCGGGAGTTTGTGCTCGGCGATGACCTCATAGATGGGATATGCCATGCGGTCGTTCGGGAAGAAGCCCTGCAGCGTGGGATGGAACTTGAAGCCGCGGACGCCGTGGTCCTGGATGAGCCGGCGGGCCTCGCGTGCGCCCAGCTTGCCTTTGTGGGGGTCGATGCTGGCGAAGGCGATCATGATGTCGGAGTTTTTTTGTGCGAAGTCGGCGATCTCTTCATTGGGGATGCGGCGGCGGCCGAGGTTGGCTTCGCAGTCGACGGTAAACATGCAGAAGCCGATCCTGCGCTCGCGGTAGAGGTCGATGGTTTCGGGAATGGTGGGGCGGCGGCCGTTGGCGAAGGCTGCGCCGAAGTACTTGTCGGCCGCGTCGTCGAACTCCTTGCCGAAGGGGTCGGGCGGCTGGCAGCAGGAGACCTCGGCGTGGACGTGCGTGTCGATGGCAATCAGTTCAGCGATGTTCATGCGGCTTCCCCATGCATCTTCCCTCGGATAAGCGTATTCCAAATCATGACTCAAGCCATGCGCCTGGCACGGAGACAAGCATCTCCAGCGCGCGCTGACCGTAGGCCTTGCCCTGCGGATCGATGCGGGGGGAGGCCATGCCGCCTCCGCCAAGCGCAGACTGAATGAGGAAGTTGAACGCGTGCAGGCCCGGCGCTTCAAATCGCTCCACGGGGCCATCGGCGACGAGCTTGAAGTGCTCCGCGATGCGCTGCGGCGTGAGGACGGCGCGCAGATGGTCCACATACTCCGGCTTGCGGGAGAAGATGGCGATGTTCGAGGAGTTGCCCTTGTCGCCGGAGCGTGCGTGCGCGACGCGCAGCAGCGGCACTTCGATCGTCGGGCCGTTCGCCGGGTGTGAGGTAATCGGCGGAATAGTGGAATGTGAGAGGGGCTTGCCCGGTGGGATCGCGACGGAGAAGGGGGCGTCCGAGCCTACGGTTACGGTTGGCTCGGGCATGGTGCTCTTTTCCACGAACAGCGTGAACAGCCGTACGACGGGAGTCGGCTTGGGCCGGCCGCCGATCAATCCTGCTGTACCCTGCGCGAAGCTGATGCCCACTGCGCCAACCTGGCGCGCGAACAGATCCAGCGCGTTGAAGCTGGGATGATCGACGACGAGGCGGAGAACGACCTCTCGGGTGTTGCGGGCCTGCGAGGCGGCGCCATACGCGGACTCCGCGCCCAGCGCTTCGATGTGGGTGGCTGTGAAGCCCGGCCAACCGCGCTCCGCGAAGAGCATCTCCGACCGGGCGACGAGCGCCTCGGCGGTGCGCTCGGCCTTGCGCGCGGCGTCGATACCAATGATGACGATCAGCGCAATCGCGCGGAAGCCATCCTGATAGGTGGCGGAGACCTTGTAGGTTGTCGTTGGAGCATGGCCGCGAGCGCCGCTTACGCGGACTCCGTTCTGCAGGGCCTCCAGATGGAGCAGGGAAAAGTCCGCCGTCACATCTGGCAGCAGATAGTTTGCGGGGTCGCCGACCTCATACAAGACCTGCTCCGCGACGCTCGCGGTTGTGAGGATGCCGCCGGTGTTCTTCGGCTTCGTAATGGTCAACGTGCCGTCCGCGGCGCACTCGGCGATGGGGTAACCGATGTTGTGCCAGCCGGGAACGGTCTCCCAGTCGGTAAAGAGACCTCCCGTTACCTGCGCGCCGCACTCCAACAGGTGGCCGGCGAGACTTCCTGCGGCGAGCCTGTCATAGTCGTCCTCGGGCCAGCCGAACTCGTACATCAGAATGCCGAGCGCCAGGGCACTGTCCACGCAGCGACCGGTGATGACGATGTCCGCGCCCTTTGTTAGAGCGGCAACGATGGGCAGTGCGCCAAGGTAGGCATTCGCCGAGAGCAACGCCGCAGGCAGCGGCTCGCCCGATACGGCCTCGCGAGTGTCCTGCGCGCGGAGCTCTTCGATCATGGGCATCACATCGTCGCCCTCCACGACCGCCACGCGGAGAGAGAGGCCGGCCTTCTCCGCTGCGGCTTCGAGCGCGCGCTTGCAGGCCATGGGGTTGACGCCGCCGGCGTTGCTGACGACTTTGATGCCGCGATCCAGCAGGGTCTTCAGGTGCGGCTCCAGATAGGCGACGAAGTCCGGGGGATAGCCTGCCTCCGGGGATTTGAGACGCGCCTTTGCCAGCAGCGACATGGTGACCTCGGCGAGGTAGTCCATGATGAGGTAGTCGACCGGCTCGGTGAGGAGTTGGGCGATGGCCATGGGACTGTCTCCCCACGCGCCCGAGGCTCCGCCGATGCGAACGATGCGGTCACTCATGAGGCGGACTCCTTGGCGGTTTCTCTGGGCGCGGCCCAGTTGGGCGCGCGCTTATCTTTGAATGCGGCCAGTCCCTCGCGGGCGTCGTCGGTCTGTGTGGCGAGAGCAATCTGCGATTCCGCGAACGCCAGCGCGGCGTCAAAGCCCATGGACTCCATCGCGTGCATTGCGTATTTGCCGCGGCGGGTTGCGGCGGGAGAGGCGTTGCCCAGTGTTTCGAGCAGTGCTGTGACTCTGGCGTCCAAATCCGCACTCGCCACCACCTGGTTTACAAGGCCCATCTGCAGTGCTTGCGCTGCGGTAATTAGTTCGCCGGTGAGGCAGAGATAGTTGAGGTGACGCGGCGCCAGGGTGCGGCGCAGATAGACCAGCACCTGCATGGGGAAGACGCCGACCTTGACCTCCGGCATTCCAAAGCGTGCGTGATCGGCGGCGATGGCCAGGTCGCACAGGGAGAGCAGGCCCATGCCGCCGGCAACGCAGGCACCGTTGATCCGCGCCACGATGGGGATGCCGATCTGCCGCACGACGCGGGCCAGGCGGCCGAAGTCCGTGGTCGGCTCATTCGCTGCGGCCGCAAACACGCCGGTGCCTTCGGTCAGGTCCGCGCCGGCACAGAAGGCCTTCTCTCCGGCGCCGGTCAGCACCATCGCGCGCAGGGAAGGATTCGCCGACGCTGAGACCATCGCAGCATGGATGCCTGCGATCACCTGGGGGTTCAGCGCATTGCGCCGCTCCGCGCGGTTGATGGTGATCCATAAAGTAGTGCCGCGCATCTCGACCAGCACCGGGGCGATGTTGTCTGTAGACATGGTGTTCAAGCCTTGTTGGGAGAGGTTATAGATAGCTCGGGTTCATGCCTCTCAATCCCTAACTCCTGGTTGTGATAACCCAGCGGCGGCGCAAGGTGCCGGACCTCCAGGGGTGTGCGAGAAAAGAGAAGAGGGGAACGGGGCAGCCGCAGGCGGCCCTCGGTGGGGTGATCTACCTCCGAGAAGAAGCCGACCGCCGCAAGATGTTCGTTGTCGAAGAGCTCATCGACGGAGTTGACGCGGCAGGCCGGGATGTCGCCCTCGCGCAATAGCGTGAGCCACTCGCCGCTGGAACGCTTGGCCAGCTCACCAGCGAGCAGGCGTCCCACGTCTTCCGCGTGAGTGGTGCGCGATTGCATGTTGTGGAAGCGTGGATCTTCGAGCACTTCAGGCCGGCCGATGATGGCGGTGAATCGACGCCAGTGGGCGTCGGTATAGACCACGACGGCAAGGTAGCCATCCGTCGTGGCGTAGGGGCCGCGCTCGCGCGAGAGTAGACGGAGGTAGCCCGTGGGGCCGAGCGGAGGAACGAAGGCGAGGCCGCCGATGTGGTCCGATAGAACGAAGTCAGCCATCGTCTCGAACATGGGAACTTCTACGGATTGGCCCTCGCCGGTGCGCTGGCGATGAATCAATGCTGCCTGTACAGCAACCGCCGCATTCAGGCCCACAACGCGGTCGCAGATGTTCACTGGAGCGTAGCGCGGCTTGCCATCCACGCGCTCAAACATGCCGGAGACACCCGAGGCGGCCTGCATCAGGTCGTCGTAGACGGGCTCCGCTGCCAGCGGGCCGTTCTGTCCATAGCCGACGCAACTACAGAAGACGATCGAAGCATTCAGCTTCTGCACGTTCTCGTAGGCCAGGCCGAGACGTGCCAGCGCGCGAGGGCGGATGTTGGATAGAAAGACGTCGGCACCGGCGATGAGGCCTTCCAGATGCTTCATGTCGTCCGGGTTCTTCAGGTCGAGCATGATGCTGCGTTTGTTCCGGTTCGCCATGATGAAGAGGGGACCCATGCCCGGGTTCCGCATGGGGCCGATGTTGCGCATGGTGTCGCCGCCGGAGGACTCGACCTTGATGACGTCGGCGCCGAGGTCGGCCAGCACCTGCGAGGCCGCAGGCCCCATGACGACGGTGGTCAGGTCGATGATTCGAATGCCGTGGAGAGGTCCACTCATCCTGGCTCCTTATACGCTATGGCGAATAATAATTCGCAAACGCGATAAGCTTATACTCCTGCGTGCGCTCCTTGCAAGACTCCATAGAGAAACATTTCTGACGCTGTTTCCTGTGTGCCGGAGAGGCACTCTCAGGTTGCGGCCAACTACTTTCTGTAAGAGGCTTGTATCTATGTCAAAGATTGTCGAGCGCACTCTGGACGTGTTTGAGATGTTTGCCGCAGAGAAGCGCCCGCTCTCTCTCACGGATATGGCACGGCT
>Ga0302201_10004348_pt1 | contig 10222 bp, 9 predicted proteins | sample II_Bog_N3_2_FD_194586 | JGI IMG/M metagenome (GOLD analysis project Ga0302201, IMG submission 194586) | Peat permafrost microbial communities from Stordalen Mire near Abisko, Sweden - II_Bog_N3_2 | ecosystem: Environmental > Terrestrial > Soil > Wetlands > Peat | place: Sweden: Abisko, Stordalen...
TGCCCTTTCAAAGCCGATTCTTAGTCCCTCAGTCCCTAGTCCCTGCTTTTACATGTTGCCGATGATGCGCGTGGCGAACTCGCTGGTGCCGACCTTGGTTGCGCCGGCGGTTTGCCGCTCGAAGTCATATGTCACAAACTTCTGTTGGATGGTTTTCTCCATGGCTGTTTCGATCAGTTTGGCGGCTTCCTTCCATCCGATGAAGTCGAGTAGCATGACGCCGGAGAGAATTACCGAGCCGGGGTTGATCATGTCTTTGTCGGCGTACTTGGGCGCGGTGCCGTGCGTGGCTTCAAACACCGCATAGCCATCACCGATGTTTGCGCCGGGAGCGATACCGAGGCCGCCAACCTGCGCTGCTGCCGCGTCGGAGATATAGTCGCCGTTGAGGTTGGTGGTGGCGAGGATGCTGTAGTCGGCGGGGCGGATAATGATCTGCTGGAAGATGGAGTCGGCGATGCGGTCGTTGATGAGAATCTTCTGCTTCCATACGCCGTTGCCGTGCGATGGGCCAATGTCGTGCAGCGTCTTCTCGACCTCGGCATAGACGGAGTCGCGGTAGGTCTCAGAGCCGAATTCGAGGCCCGGCTCGATCAGCGCGGCGTTGTCTTCGACGGTGAGGCCGGGGTGGGCATCGTTGTTGCCCAGAATCCAGCTTTCGCGCTCGGTAATAACCTGGTCGCGGAACTCCTCGACGGCGACCTCGTAACCCCACTCGCGGAATGCGCCCTCAGTAAACTTTTGAATGTTCCCTTTGTGGACCAGAGTGACGGTTTTGCGGCCGAGCTCAATTGCCTGGCGGATTGCGTACCGAACGAGGCGCTTGGTGCCGAAGATGCTGATGGGCTTGATGCCCACGCCCGAGTCGGAGCGGATCTTCTTCTTGCCGCCCTTGAGCAGGTCTTCGTTGATGAATTCGATCAGGCGCGCCACGTCCGTGGAGCCCTGCTTGAACTCGATGCCCGAATACACATCCTCGGTATTCTCGCGGAAGATGACGATATCCACCTGCTCGGGGTGTTTCACGGGGCTGGGCACGCCCTGGTAGTACTTGACCGGGCGCACGCAGGCGTAGAGATCGAGAAGCTGGCGCAAGGCCACGTTGAGCGAGCGAATGCCGCCGCCTACGGGCGTGGTCAGCGGTCCCTTGATGGAGACTCTGAAGTCGCGGGCAGCGGCTACGGAGTCGTCCGGCAGCCAGGTGCCGAACTGGCGAAAGGCCTTTTCTCCGGCGAAAATCTCGAACCATTGGATGGAGCGCTTGTCGCCATAGGCCTTCTCGACGGCTGCGTCGAATACCCGCTGCGAAGCCTTCCAGATGTCGCGGCCCGTGCCGTCGCCTTCAATAAAAGGAATGATGGGAGTGTCGGGCACTTCGAACTGCCCGTTGGCGTATTGGATCGGCTGGCCTTCCGTGGGCAGCGCCAGGCCGTTATAGGTGGTTTGCATGGCTTTGGTGGGTCCCTTTCGTTCTACGAGTCAAGGATGAGGCTAACACCTGCAAATTGGCGGTGGCAATGGCGGGGGCCCCGCGAAAACTTCACCGTCTTCCGCACGATGGCTGGCTTGCTGCGCAAACCGTCGTAGCGCAGCGATGAAAATGGGGTCAGATTTCTCCCAGAATGATTGACGCCATGGTGCGTCCCTGCCGATTATCAGGGTATGCGAATCACGCTCGACATCGACGACGATATTGCGAGGCTCATCGAGGAGCAGATCCAGCGGACGGGTGAGAGCTTTAACGCCGCAGTCAACCGCCTGTTGCGTCTGGCACTGGCCAGCACCCCGCCGCCGCGCGGACCTTGCGAGTCTTCAAGTTAGATCGGGCTCGCCATAAGGGTATCGTGGGGAATCGTGCTGGTGAGCGACCGCGTGGGTGGCTGGTACCATGCAGAAACATGCACAACCGTGTACAGAGAGGTCTCCAGTGAATCGTTATCTACTTGCTACCGCGCTGGCGGCGGCCATTGCTTTCCCAGACGCATCGCGGGCCCAGAACCAAGCCGTGTACCAGCCCGCGTCGAGCCTTGTTCCAGAGAACATCCCTCTCATTCCCATGGCGCTGGTGGAGAAGGCCGCGCCCTACACGGAGAGCCGCGCCGCCGGCCTGCTGGACTGGACCCCTGGACAGCGCTCGCTGCTGATCTCCACGCGCTTTGGGGCAACTCCGCAGGTTCACCAGGTGATGCAGCCCATGGGCGCGCGAACGCAGCTCACTTTCTTCCCTGACCGGGTGGCCAATGCCATTTATCCCCCGCACGATCCCAGTTGGGTGCTGCTGAGCAAGGACGAGGGCGGGAACGAGTTCTACCAGTTCTACCGCTTCGACGTGGCCACCGGCTCAATCACGCTGATCACCGATGGAAAGAGCCGCAACCTGGACCCCGTTTTCCGTTCCGATGGGGGCATGTTGGCCTACACGTCGACGCGCCGCAACGGCAACGACGTAGACCTGTGGATCGAAGACCCGCGCGATCCAGCGTCGGCGCGACTGCTGGCGCAGTCTTCGGGAGGCGGACTCAACGTTGCGGACTGGTCGCCTGACGGCAAGACGATTGTGGCCGTCGATGAGCGGTCGATCAACGACAGCACGGTCTACCTGGTGGATGCGGCCACCGGGGAAAAGCACGCCATTACGCCGGCTGGCGAACAGGTCAGTTGGGAATCGCCGCGCTTCTTGAAGGATGGCAGCGGGCTGTTTGTGCTCACCGACGAGGATTCGGAGTTTCATCGCCTTTGCCGGTTGGGATTCGACGGCAAGCTGGGCGCCTGCCTCAGCACTGCCATTCCGTGGGACGTTGAGGAGTTCGATCTGTCGAGCGACGGGAAGCTGGTTGCCTTCATCACCAATGAGGACGGTATTGGCAAGCTGCACATTGCTTCTGTGGCCGGTGGTGGAGAGCATTCCGTGCCGTCGCTGCCGGCGGGCGTGCTGAGCGGACTGCGATTCAGGAGTCAGAGTCACGATGTCGGTTTCAGCTTTACCACGCCGACTCAGCCGGGCGATGTGTACTCAGTGAATGCGGACACGGCCAAGCTAGAGCGCTGGACGATGAGCGAAACGGGCGGTGTTTCGCTGAAGACCGCGCAGGCTCCCAAGCTGATTCACTGGAAGGCTGCCGACGGGCTCACCATTTCAGGCTTTCTGTATCCTGCCAACGCGCGCTTCACAGGCAAGCGTCCGGTGATGATCAGCATTCATGGCGGACCCGAGGGACAGTCGCGGCCCACTTTTGGCGGCACAATGAACTATTACACCGAGGAGATGGGCATTACGGTCATCGAGCCAAACGTGCGCGGATCGACCGGCTATGGCAAGCAGTACACGCTGCTCGACAATGGAATGAAGCGGCAGGACTCGGTACACGATATTGGATCGTTGCTGGACTGGATTGCCACCCAGCCTGACCTGGATAAGGACAGGGTCGTGGTCACCGGCGGGAGCTATGGCGGATTCATGACGCTGAGCGTGGCTACGCAATATGACGCGCGCATTCGCTGCACGGTGGAGATTGTAGGCATCTCGAATCTGCGTACGTTCCTGGAGCATACGTCGGGCTACCGGCGCGATTTGCGCCGCGTGGAGTATGGCGATGAGCGGGACCCCGCGATGAGGGCCTTTATGGAAAAAACGGCGCCGGCCAATATGACGCAGAATGTCACCAAGCCCATGTTCATGATCGTGGGCTTCAACGACCCGCGCGTGCCGTATACCGAGAGCGTCCAGTTCAAGGAGAAGCTGCAGGCACAGCACACGCCGGTGTGGTTCCTGCTGGCCAAGGACGAGGGCCACGGCTACGCCAAGAAGCCAAATCGCGACTATCAATTCTACGCTACAGTCGCATTTTTGGAGGCGAACCTGCTGGGTGGCTCGCAGTAGGCCGGCAAGGAGAACCTTCCCGCTTCGAGCGCGTTTCACCGTGAATGCAAGATGAATTCACGGCGAGTCCTGTTTTCACCCGTCCAGATGCGATAGACTCATGCGGGAACGTTATACAGAATTGCCGAAATTCAAAACACACGGAGGGTACATAGAAATTGGGAAAAAGCATGGTCCCGAAGAAAATGTTCTTCACCAAGGGTAAGGGAACACACAAAGAGCGGCTAACGTCGTTTGAGCTTGCGCTGCGGGATGCGGGCATCGCCTCGCAGAACCTGGTGCGCGTTTCGTCCATCTTTCCGCCGCAGTGCAAAGTCATTCCACGCAAGGAAGGACTGACGTATCTCGATCACGGTGAAGTGGTCTTCTCGGTGATTGCGGAGAACTCCACGCGCGAGCCGCATAGGCTCATCGTTTCCAGCATCGGCGTGGCCATACCCGCCGACAGAGACACCTACGGCTACCTGAGCGAGCACCATAGCTTCGGCGAGACCGAAGACCAAGCCGGGGAGTATGCGGAGGAGTTGGCCGCGGAGATGCTTGCCACCACATTGGACGTCGATTTCGATCCGGACACAAGCTGGGACGAGAAGAAGGAGATCTACCGTATCTCCAACAAGATCGTCCGCACCAGCAATGTGACGCAGTCGGCCGTAGGCGACAAGCGCGGGCTGTGGACCACAACCATTGCCGCGGCGGTGTTGATACTCGAGGGATAGCGATTGCATTCGGACGGCTTTAGAGGCCAATCCCGCGGCGGGGTTGGCCTTGCTGCATCCGGCAAAGCGAATTAAGAACTGTTGAGGAGAACGGGCCGGCAGTCATGAGCGAGAAACGCAAATACATTGTGGGCCTGGTGCAGATGCGCATGGGCGCGGACCCCGAAGCCAATTTCGCATCCGCTGTCGAGCATATCCGCAAGGCGGCACGGCTGGGCGCGAACGTAGTTTGCCTGCCTGAGCTTTTTCGCGCGCAGTACTTTTGCCAGCGGGAAGAAATACGTCTGTTCGATCTTGCCGAAGCCATTCCAGGGCCATCGACTGCAAAGCTGGCCGAGGTTGCTCGCGAGGCTCGCGTTGCGATTGTCGCTTCGCTTTTCGAGCGCCGAGCGGCGGGACTTTATCACAACACGGCGGTGACGCTGAACGCCGATGGAGCAATCGCCGGCGTGTACCGCAAGATGCACATCCCGGATGATCCGCTTTATTACGAGAAGTACTATTTTGCTCCGGGCGATCTGGGCTTCCAGGCTGTGGATACTGCCTTTGGCCGCGTGGGCTCTCTAGTCTGCTGGGATCAGTGGTTCCCCGAGGCAGCGCGCCTGACCGCATTGCAGGGAGCGGAGGTATTGTTCTATCCCACGGCGATTGGTTGGCATCCGGCGGAAAAGGAACGATACGGCGAGGCGCAATACGATGCGTGGCAAACCATTCAGCGCGCGCACGCAATCGCAAACGGAGTGTATGTGGCCGGAGTGAATCGGGTGGGTGTGGAACATGGCGACGTGCTCGGCAATCGCGCCGAAGGGGTGGGGCTGGAGTTCTGGGGAGGAAGCTTTTTGGCCGATCCGTTTGGGCGCGTGATCGCAAAGGCTTCGCACCATAATGAGGAGATTCTGCTGGGCGAAATCGACTTGGCGTTGATTGAAGACACGCGGCGCAACTGGCCGTTCCTGCGGGATCGGCGGATCGATGCCTATGCGCCGATCACCAAGCGGTTTCTTGACCCGGTAAACAGGTGGCCGGCGGATGGAGATTCGAAGTAGAGATGCCGCACAAGATTGTGACAGGAACGACGCCACAGACATTGGGCTACCGCATGCCCGCCGAGTGGGAGCAGCACGAAGCCACGTGGCTTGCGTGGCCGCACAATCCCGAAGACTGGCCGGGGAAGTTTCAGGCGATTCCGTGGCTTTATGCGGAGATTGTCCGGCTGCTTTCGGCGCGGGAGCAGGTGCATATCCTGGTCAACGACGCCAAAACAATGCAACGCGCACAGAGCATTCTGGAGCGGGCCGGAGCGATGCTGGATCGCGTGAGCTTTCACTTGTGGCCTACGAATCGCGTATGGACACGCGACTCTGGGCCAATTTTTGTTCGTAACTCAGCAGGCCAGTTGGGAGTTACTAACTGGAAATTCAATGCGTGGGCCAAGTATTCCGATTGGCAACTCGACGACCAGGTGCCGGGATGCGTGGGGGCGCTGCTTGTTTTGCCGGAGTGGCAGCCGGCCGTTGAACTTGAGGATGGCACGGTACGGCGGCTGGTTCTGGAAGGCGGGTCCATCGATACCAATGGCGCGGGAACGATGCTCACCACCGAGGAGTGCCTGCTGAGCGAGGTGCAGCAGCGCAATCCAGGCGTGAGCCGCGAAGTGCTTGAGCGTGCGTTTCACGAATATTTAGGGATCGATCAGGTGATTTGGCTGGGTCGCGGGATTGCAGGCGACGACACGCATGGGCATGTTGATGACATTTCGCGGTTTGTTGGGCCGGCGACGATTGTGACCGCGGTTGAGGCGAATACAAAGGACGCGAACCATGAGCCGCTGGCGGATAATTTGGAACGGCTGAAGGCGGCGCGGACGCTGGACGGAAAGCAATTCACGGTGGTGGAACTTCCGCTGCCGCGGCCGGTGGTTTTTCGGGGGCAACGGCTGCCGGCGAGTTATGCGAATTTCTATATTGCGAATGGTCTGGTGCTGGTGCCGACGTTTCACGATCCAAATGACCGCGTGGCGCTGAATATTCTCGCCGGAGTTTTTCCGGAGCGCGAGGTGATCGGGATTCATTGCGTGGATCTGGTGTGGGGGCTGGGGACGCTGCACTGCATGACGCAGCAGCAGCCGGCTGCGTTATCATCTGACTAATGTGGGATCCGCCGCCACCCGCTCCATCTACCGATTTGCAAGCGATGCAAATCGCGCTTGCTCAGGCACGTTTAGCAGCCGAAGCGGGCGAAGTACCGATTGGCGCAATCGTTGTGACTTCCCGAAACATTGTAGGCTTTGGTCAGAACCGGTTATTGCGAGACTTCGATCCCACAGCCCATGCCGAAATCGTCGCTATTCGCGAAGCCGCCTCAGTTCTGGGAAACTACCGGCTGAATGGCTGCACGCTCTACGTGACGCTGGAGCCTTGCTCCATGTGCGCGGGGGCCATGATTCACGCGCGGCTGGACCGTCTGGTGTTTGCGGCTACCGATCCCAAGGCAGGCGCGGCGGGGTCGGTGCTTTCGGTACTGAATCATCCGCGGCTCAATCACCAGATGAATGTGGAGTCGGGGCTTCTGGCGGATGAGGCGGGGGAGTTGTTGCGGAGTTTCTTTCGGGAGCGGCGATAGTACTAACTCCGTGTTAATTCTTTGATTCGCCCAGCTTCCGCTGGCCACTTTTCTGCTAACTCCGCATAACTCCCGCTGCGATAATCCGCGAAGTCGAAGCCGGGAGTTACAGTGCATCCTAACAACGCCACCTTCCCATCGCCGATCAGCCGCGTGCCTTGCCACACTCCAGCCGGGACAACAAGCTGGACATGCTGCCCCGCCTGCAAATCCGGGCCGAGAGTTATCACAGCGGATCTGCCATCGGGATGGAGTTGCAGCATTTCAACTGGATCGCCCAGATAGAAGTGGAACATTTCGTCGGAATCGAGGACATGCATCTCGGAGAATGTTCCAGCTTCGAGGAGATAGTAGATAGCCGTGCCCATGGGCCGCATGCCGCGCGGAAGATAGAGGGTGTTGGCGGAGGTGTAAGTGCGGCGGAAGTGGCCACCCTCAACCGGGTGCGGCTGCAGATTCAACAGTGCCTTGATTTCGTCGGTGGTCATGGTCACAGATGTTAGCAGGACGGAAGGCGTAGAATGACACCATGACGGTGCAGATGTACACGGCCAGGTGGTGCAGGGACTGCCGGGCGGCCAAGCAGTTTCTCGATGAACACGGCATTGCGTACACCGAAATCAATGTAGACGCCGATGCGGCCGCCTCCGACGAGGTGGTGCGCCACGTGGGCAAGCGGGCCATTCCGCAACTGGTTATCGATGGCGTGTGGTTCCAGCCCTACAAGCCAGGGCGCGGCCTGCTTTACGACGAACTGAACCAGCGTCTCGGTATTCCTCCCGCTTAAGCATCCTTCCCTCGTACAATCAAGAGTTGGTGCGGGACGTGGAATCCTGCTCTGGCGAGGAGTCTCCTCTTGATTGAACGCTACACTCTGCCCGGCATGGGCCGGATTTGGACCGAAGAGAACAAATACCGCTGCTGGCTGGAGGTGGAGTCGGCTGCGAGCGCGGTGCTGGCCGAGGACGGGGTGATTCCCGCCGCGGCTGCCGAGGCCATCGCAACCAGGGCCAGCTTCTCCGTGGCGCGCATTCAGGAGATTGAGGCGGAGGTGAAGCATGACGTCATCGCTTTCACCACAGCCGTTGCAGAGACACTCAAAAACCAAGGGCTGGACGCCGAGTCCCGATGGCTGCACTACGGGCTCACTTCAAATGACATTGTGGACACGGCGCAGGCGCTGCAGGTTGCGGAGGCTTCTGCTCTGATCCGCACCGGCCTTGCCGAGCTGATGACCGTTCTCAGGCGGCGGGCGGTGGAATTCAAGCACACTCCCACCATTGGCCGCACGCACGGGATTCATGCGGAGCCGACGACATTTGGGCTGAAGCTGCTGAACTGGTATGCGGAGATGGAGCGCAACCTGGTTCGCTTCGACGCGGCGGCCGAGGGAATGCGCGTGGGGAAGTTCTCTGGCGCGGTGGGCACGTTTGGCCATCTGAAGCCGGAGCATGAAGAGCGCATTTGCGCGCGGCTCGGCCTCAATCCCGCGCCCGTGGCCACGCAGGTCATCCAGCGCGACCGGCATGCGGCATACATTTCCACGTTGGCTATCATCGGCAGCACGCTGGACAAAATCGCTGTGGAGGTGCGCCACCTGCAACGGACCGAAGTGCGCGAGGCGCAGGAGTACTTCAGCGAGAAGCAGAAGGGCTCCTCGGCCATGCCGCACAAGAAGAACCCGATTACATCCGAACAAATCAGCGGGCTGGCACGCGTGCTGCGCGGCAATGCGCAGGCGGCGTTTGAAGACATTGCGCTGTGGCACGAGCGAGACATTTCGCACTCTTCGGTGGAGCGGATCATCTTTCCTGACTCGACCGTTCTGGTGCATTATCTGCTGGCGAAGACTACGGACTTGATCGACCGCCTGCTGGTGTATCCGGAGCGGATGAAGAAGAATCTTGAGAGCACAGGCGGGCTGATTTTCAGTGGGCAATTGCTGCTGGATTTGGCCGAGGCGGGCATGATGCGCGAGGACGCTTACCGGCTGGTGCAGGGGCACGCGATGCGGGCGTGGAAAGAGGACCTGGTTTTCCGCGATGAGGTAGCTGCGGACCCACAGATTGCGGCGCTCTTAAGCACGGAAAAGCTGGAGCGGACGTTCGATTACACGCGGCAGTTAGGGAATGTGGATGCGATCTTCAAGCGGGTGCTGGGGGAATAAACCGGGATAAGTGTCTTAGGAGAATGCAATGAAGCGGGAAGGTCGAACTATTTGGTTTCTGATCTGTCTAATGTGTTCGGTCGATTTGATCGCTGCACAGCCTCCCGGGCGGAATTCAAGAATGGAACCTAGGGTTTTCTCTCCGGGCTATCAGGAGAATGATCCCTTTGAAGATGCAAAAGCGCCGACGAATGTCATGCTCGATGTACTGCTGCGGACTCCCGAGGTGAGAATGAACTCGGGCGGGCTTAGAGGCCTCAATAGAGAGAATCTCCGTAAGCTGTTTCGGATAGTCCAAATTCATCTTGCGGAGACTGACGAAATCGATTGGCTGGTGAATGGCAGATTCCCCATGACCGGAGCTGATTGCGAATGGTTTTGGATCGTTCAGACTGTCCGCGGTAATACGAAGGTGATTCTCTTCGCAAATACAAATTCCCTGGAGCTGCTGGCGAAAAGCACCAATGGGCTGAACGATGTTCGGACGGTTTGGTCGTCTGCGGCAGGGTACGCTTTGACAGACATTTACCATTTCGATGGCGCGGTATACCGCCGCATCCACGCATTTACCAAAACCGACAAGCTTCCATGAATTTAACCCTCGCCATTACCGGAGCATCCGGCGCCATCTTTGGGCGCGAGATGCTGTGCGCGCTGGAAGCGGACGAGCGGGTGGGGCGCGTGCATTTTGTGGCCAGCGAGAACTCGCTGCGTGTGATCGCCGAGGAACTCGGCGTGAGCGGGCGCAACGATCTGCTGGAAAAACTGCTCGGTGCAGCGCCCACAAAGACGGTGCAGCACACCGATGCGGACATTGGCGCGGCTATCGCTTCG
>Ga0302201_10004354_pt1 | contig 10215 bp, 8 predicted proteins | sample II_Bog_N3_2_FD_194586 | JGI IMG/M metagenome (GOLD analysis project Ga0302201, IMG submission 194586) | Peat permafrost microbial communities from Stordalen Mire near Abisko, Sweden - II_Bog_N3_2 | ecosystem: Environmental > Terrestrial > Soil > Wetlands > Peat | place: Sweden: Abisko, Stordalen...
GTAACAACGAAGTCCCCCGCCGCTGCACGCTCCGAGGCGGCAGGCGACAGCCCTGCCGCCAATGAGGCCGCTTCGGAACCGGAGACCTCCTTCCGGGCCATGAAGCCGGTCTTCGCGCTCGGGGGCGTTTCACCCAGGACGGCCTCGATCATGGCCCCTCGGTTCCAGAGCCTCGGGCTTGGCATCGTCGCGATGGCAGGGAGCAGCCAGGGCGCGGCGGCCGCCGCGCCCCAGGGGGTCCTGGCGCCAGGCGACTCCGTCTCGGTGGCCCTCACCACCGGCGACATCACCCTCGCGGGTACCGGCACCGTTTCCCGTGTCGAGGGAAACCGCGTTCTCGCCTTCGGCCACCCGATGCTCGGCCTGGGAGACGTGCAGCTGCCGATGTGCTCGGCCGAGGTCGTGGCCATACTCCCGTCCACAATGGAGTCCTTCAAGGTTGCCAACATAGGGCCGGTGATCGGATGCATCAGCCAGGACCGCCTCTCGGCGGTGTCGGGCCTCCTCGGCCCGGGGCCTGAAATGACCGACGTCGAGGTGGTCACCGGCCCGGGCGCAGGGCCCCAGCGCACGATCCATTTCCAGGTCGTCAAGGACAAGCACATCGCCCCGATGATAATGCTCACCGGCGTCGTCGAGGCCGTCTACGGCTCCAATGACAGCGAGTCCAGCGAGGGATTCAGGATCGTGAGCACGGTCAATTTCACGCCAACCCAGCAGATCACCCGGGAGTCGGTCTACTCCGGGGAGCAGGGATTCGTGCAGGGCCTTGTCGACTTCCTCGCGGGCCTCTCTGGGCAGATCGAAAACCCCTTTGAAAGGGCCCTTCCCACCTCGGTCCAGTTCCGCGTCGAGCCGCTCCAGTCAAACCCCGCCGTTACCGTCGAGAGGTTTGACCTGTCGCGGTCGACGGTGAGGGCCGGCGAGTCCTTCCAGGTCACAATCGGCTGGCGCAACTTCCAGGGCGCCGAGGATTCGAGCACGTTTAACGTGCCCGTTGACCCGTCCTGGGCCGGCAAGACCCTCGAGGTGATCGTTACACCGGGCCGCGTGCTCGACGAGCTAACCGGCCACGGGCGCATGTTCGGGCCGGGCCAGCTGAGGAGCTTCGACGCTTACCTTGACGCGATGAAGCTCACGCGGCCGGAGGACGGCCTGTGCATCGCCGTCGTCGAGAAGTCCGCGCTCTTCTTCGACCAAGCAGTGTCGACGCCCGACGCCCCGGCCTCGATCGAGAGGATAGCGGCGGCCTCCGATTCGGAGCGCTACCAGCGGCGCGAAGCGCTTGTTCCGCTCTGGGAAACCCATGTCCTCCCGGGCAAGGTGACTTTCACTGACCTCCACCGCACCGTGCGCGTGGTGGAATAGCCCTCCGAAACGCGCATCCCACCATGGCAAAAAAGAACATCCTGCGGCAAGCCATGCCGCTCGCCCTCATCCTCGCCTCGGCATGCACGGTGGCTGCCGATCCCCTCTCCAAAAAGACCGAGCTCGACTTCTACAGGGATGTCGCGAGCAGGGATCTTCACGGCCTGGCGACTCGCTCCGACGGTCGCCTCGTCGCGGGGCCGGTCATGACAGACCTCAGGGGCGAGGCTCCGTGCGAGCTCCTGTGGTGCCTTGAAGCTGCACCCGCCGGCAAATGGCTCGTGGGCGGGGGGCCAGGAGGCCGCATCCTTGAGGTGACGGCCGACTATGCGCGGGGGACCTTCTCCTCAAGGGATGTCGCGAGGATCGGCGACGTGCAGGTCTATGCGCTTAAGGGCCTGCCCGACGGATCCGTGCTAGCCGGGACCTCCCCCAGCGGCGGACTCTACCTGGTTCGGGGAGGCAGAGTAGCCGCAAGGACAGGCCTGCCCGTGGACTCGATCTTCGACCTGGTCATTCTTGACGGTGGCAAGTCCGCCCTGGCTGCCACGGGAAATCCCGCGAGGATCTACAAGGTGGACCTTGAGAGGTTCGCGGCATCCGGGATTTCACAGGAGCGGTTCTCCGAGGCGAAGGCCCTTGAGGCCCGCGGCATCTCGCTCTTTGGCGAGGTCACCGATCGGAACCTTCGAAGGATCGCGCGGCTTTCAGACGGAAGGATCGTCGCGGGATCCGCCCCCCGAGGCAGCATCTTCATCTTTGCGGCCGGAGGCGGCGCGCCCTACATTGCCGAGGAAAATCACGACGCCGAGGTCACCGATCTTTTGCCCGTGTCAGGCGGCGGCTACTACGCCGCGGTAGTCTATTCTGGTGGAGAGATCCACCCCATGCCCTCGACCATCCAGATTAGCGGCCCCGCCGAAGGCGCCGTTCAGGTGGTTGCCGCGGGCGGCCCGACGCCCGGGCCGGGCCCGACGCCGACCCCGACACCCAATCCCCAGGGCCAGAAGCCCAGGGAGAACGCGATCGAGATCTCGAGCGCCCTTTCTGCGCCGGAAAAATTCCAAGGCCGGAGCTCCCTCAAGTGGTTTTCTCCGGAGGGCTTTCCGGAGACACTGGCCTCGAGGCAAGGGGTCGCGTTCTACCGGCTAAGCGCGATGGGGGACACCGTCGTGATCTCAGGCGGGGAATTGGGTGAGATGTCGGGCTTCGACGTGAAAAACCGGCTGTCGCTCACCTACCCCGGAAGTGCGTCGTCCCAGGTAAACGCACTTGAGCCCGTGCCCGGCTCCCCGGGACGCTTCTTTGCGGTCCGAAACAACGCACCCGGGTTCGCTGTCCTGGACTTTAACCAATCGACGGCCCGCACTGCCGAGACAAAGCGGGTCGACTTGGGATCCCCCGCCCGCCTAGGCGCGATTCGCTTCAACCGAGTGAGGGACCTGGACCCAGCTCAGATCTCCATATCCATCAGGACCACGAACGGCTCGAGCGAAACGGACGGCTGGAGCCCGTGGATCGCGATGGCGGACAACGACGGATGGCGGGCCCAGGCGCCCGTGGGTCGTTACGCGGAGTTTAAGCTGTCGCTGCCGGCGACCACGCCCCAGACGCTCGAGCTCGACAAGGCCTCCCTCTATTCCCTTGGGCAGAACCATAGGCCGCAGCTGACTGATTTCAGGGTGCTCTCGCCCAACTTCGCGATCGTGGTGTCCCCTGAGGTGCCGGCCCCGGTCGTCACGACCGTGGGCCAGCTCATGCAGGCGGGTGACCGTGACGGGGAGCGCCGAAAGGGCGGATTCCTCGGCAGCCAGGTCGTAGCCTCGCCCGGCACGCGTGTCGTGTTCTGGACCGTGACTGACCCCGACAATGACAACCTCGGATTCCTACATACAGTTCGACACGCTCCACCTCCAGGAGGGCACCTGGTTCACGCGCCTGATCGCCAAGGAGACGGCGCCAAGGCCCGAGTCCGAACGCCTCTCGGTGACCTTCGAGACCGACGACCTCCTCGTGGACCATACCCCGCCGGTCATCGAGGAGGCCTCCCTGCGCCGCGAGACCGGCCGGCTGGTCGTGACGGTCCGGGGCAAGGATGCCCTGTCGCTCCTCGGGGGGGCTGAATTCACATTCAACAATGGCTTGCACGAGACCGTTGAGCAGCCCGCAGACGGCATACTCGACGGAAAGGAGGAAACCTTCGTCCTGGAAGAGCCCCTGTCCCGGATCTCGGGCGCCACCTCCGTCGAGGTCACCCTTTACGACGCCTCCGGAAACGGGGAGACGCGCAGGCTGAGCCTCTAGGCCCGCGGGTGGGCCTTGTTGTAGACGTCCTTTAGCCGGGCGATGCTCACGTGGGTGTAGACCTGCGTCGTGACGAGCTGCGCGTGCCCCAGGAGCTCCTGGACGATGCGCAGGTCGGCGCCCGCGTTCAACAGGTGGGTGGCAAAGGAGTGGCGCAGCTTGTGCGGGGTCAGGTCAAGCGGAAGGCCCGCGAGCGCCAGGTGGCGCTTAAGCATGAGCTGGACCGAGCGGACGGTCATCCGCCGTCCGCCCTCATTGCATACCACGGGGTCGCCCCGCCCGGCTCCCGGGCAATAATCGTCGCGGAAACGGGCCAGGACCGAGCACGCCACCTTCCCAAGCGGGCAGACCCGCTGCTTCTTTCCCTTTCCCATGACGCGCGCCGTGCCCTCCCCGAGCTCCACATCGCCGTGGTTTAGGCCCACCAGCTCGCTCACCCGAAGGCCGGCTCCGTAGAGGAGCTCCATCGCCAAAAGGTCGCGCCAGGCCGTGAAGGCGTCGCAGCCCCCGTTCTCAAGGAGGCGCTTTGGGCTTGAGAGGAGCGTCTCCACCTGATCCTCGGTGAGGAACTGCGGCAGGCGCTTCTCCAGCTTCGGAAGCGGCGCCCCGACAAAGGGATTCCTCGAGAGGCGCCCCTGGCGCAGCCAGAACTTGCAGAAGGTCCTTAGTCCGGAGACATGGTTGTGGAGCGTGCGGCGCCCATACCTTCGCTGGGCCTCTATGATGAAGTCGCGCACATCCCTGGGTCCAAGCCCGTCGATGCCCCTGTCCCATAGCGAGGAGGACACGAGCCAGCGGTAAAAGTCCTCGAAGGCCGCCCGGTAGTTGCGAAGCGTGTACGCAGAATACCGCTGCTCGTTGGCCAGGTGGTCGCCAAAGGGCTCCCACCAGGTGGCGGCCACCTCCTTAGGCAGTGGCGGCGGGCTTTTGGACGCGTCCTTCGACATGGCGCATGATCCCGTCCGCGTGCCTGCGAAGCGCACCCTCGGGATCGAGCTGCCTCGACTGTGCGGCGGCCACGACCTCAAAGAGCATCCTGCCAAGGGCCGCATCGTCGAGCTTGGCGGCGAGTTGGCCGACCGTGGCCGCATCGACGCCCGACTCCGCAACCAGGCCCTTCTTGCCCAGCTGCTTCCACACCGCTTCCGCGTACATCACCGAGGGGAGCCTTGGCGGGAGGTCCTTGAACAGGGCCGGCCGGTCCTTGCCCTGGGCCTTCTTCTCGACGGCCTTGATCTGCTCCCACTGGGTTAGCACCTGCTCGGATGTCTCAAGCTTGCCCTCTCCAAAGACGTGGGGGTGGCGCCGCACGAGCTTTTCGTTCACTTCCCGGGCGACGTCCTCCAGGTTGAAGTTCCCCGACTCCTCGGCCAGCTGCGCGTGGAAGATCACCTGGATCAGGACGTCCCCGAGCTCCTCGCGCATGTGCGGCATGTCCATCCGGTCTATGGTATCCAGGAGCTCGGCGCACTCGTCGATCAAGCACCGGGTGAGGCTCTGGTGGGTCTGCTCCTGGTCCCAGGGGCAACCGCCCGGGCCCCTGAGCCTCGCTATGGTGTGACGCAGTTCCTCAATTGCGCTCATGGGGCAAAGGATGGGACCCTTTGGCGGCCCGACACAAGGATTCTGGTCTGGTTTTCGCGCGCCGGGTGATGTTTCGTTGGGGGCGTGCACGACAAGTTGAGCGAGATCATGGAATGGAAGCGCCGGGAGATAGCCCCGCGCCTAAGAAGGGTTTCCGAGCAGGAACTCTCCCAGCTGGACGCCTCGCTGCCTAGGCCTCCCTCCTTTGCCGCTGCGCTGCGCAGGCCTGATGGTAAGCTTGCGGTGATTGCCGAGATCAAGAGGAGGTCCCCCTCGGCAGGCGACATCGCCCTCGGCGCTTCGGCCGTGGAACAGGCCCAAACCTACCAGGCGGCCGGGGCCGACGCACTCTCGGTACTGACCGACTCCAAGTATTTCGGGGGGAATCTCGGGGACCTTGAGCAGGTGGCCGCCCACCTGAAGGATTCGGGGCCCCGCCTTCCCTGCCTCCGGAAGGATTTCATGGTGCATCCCCTCCAGGTGCTCGAGGCCCGGAGGTCCGGCGCGAGCGCAATCCTGATCATTGTCCGCGCCCTCGATGACCGGGAGATAGGCATCCTCCAGGCGGCCGCCAAGGCCGCCGGCCTTGACGCGCTTTTCGAGGTGCATTCCGAGGATGAGATCGGGCGGGCCGTCTCGAACGGGGCCAAGCTGATCGGGGTCAACAACCGGGACCTTGCCGTGTTCAAGACGGACCTCGGACTTAGCGAACGCCTGATCCCACGGTTTCCCGCCGGCACGGTCGGTGTGAGTGAGAGCGGAATCGTGAACGCCGCGGACGCTGCCCGGGCGAGGCGCGCCGGGGCCCATGCGGTCCTGGTCGGGGAGGCGCTCATGCGTTCGACCGACCCGAAGGCGCTCGTCGCGTCCTTTCGGTCAGCCTGAAGGGGCCCTCCATGGCGTACACGCCCACCGAAACCCGCGACCTGCTCGCGCGACTCGGCCACGTCCCCAAGCGCTTCCTCGGGCAAAACTTCCTCGTGGACGGCAACATCGTCCGGAAGTCGATTGAACTCGCCAGGATTTCTCCCGGAGACGCCGTGGTGGAGGTGGGACCCGGCCTGGGCACGTTGACAGGGGCGCTCCTTGACGCAGGTGCCGAGGTCTGGGCGGTGGAAATGGACCGGACGCTCCATGCCCACCTTGAGGAGGGCCTTGCGGCCGCGCATCCGTCGTCCTTGCACCTCATCGAAGGCGACGCCATCGAACTGCCGCTGGCGGGGATTCCTGCCGACCGCGCCGCCGGGGCCAAGGTCGTCGCCAACCTCCCCTATGCGATATCGACCCCGTGGATGGACGCCGTCCTCTCCGGCCCGCTGCCGAGCCGCATGGTCCTCATGCTCCAGCGCGAGGCGGCGGACCGCTATGCAGCGAGCCCTGGTACGCGCAACTACGGGGCTATCTCCATCTTCTTGCAGGCGGCCTACGACACCGCTCCCGGTCACCGCGTGAGCCCCGGCTGCTTCCACCCGAGGCCTGACGTAGACTCGTTCCTGCTTCACCTTGTAAGGAAGCCCTCGCCCTTCACTTTTTCGCCCGCCATGAAGGCGATCGTCCGCAGGTGCTTCCAGCAGCGCCGAAAGCAAGCCGGGGCCGTACTCAGGGAGATCCTCCCGGGCAAGGACCGCCCATGGCGGGAACTTCTGGCCGCCGAGGGTTTCCCATATACGGTGAGGGCAGAGGCGATACCGGTAACCGTGTGGATCAAGCTGGCATCCCTGGGCCCAAGCCCGGCTTGAAAGGCGGGCCCGAGCCAGCCATGGTGTTCATCCAGAAAATGTTCCGAATCACCCCCATTCTCTGCGTGGCCGTCGCAGCGGCCGCGGCCGCCCACGCCCAGGACCCGAGGCCGAGGGGCCTCGTGGGGTCGGTCAGCGGTGGGATCTACACCTCGCCCACGGGGGCTTTCAGCATGGAGGTTCCGGTGCTTGCTTCCCTCGGCGGCGCCGTCAGCGACACGCCGAAGGTCGTCATTTTTAAGGACAACTTCGGGCTTCAGGTGAGCGTCGGCGCCTTTGTCCAGGACGCGACGCAGAAATGGGAACTCTCCACACGCGGAACTAAGGACTACCTGATCTATTTCCTAAGCACCTACGTACTGCCGGATTTCCGCAGTTACTGCCCAAAGACCACGGTCGAGAGCGCCATCTTCTCACCCGAGCCGATGGAGGGCGCCGTGTTCGCGTACCTGCTAATGCCCGGCGGATCGATGTTCGAGGTGCAGGAGGTGTTCGGCCATCGCGGGAACCCTCCCGTCGCCAAGCGGGGCAACATGATCTTCGTGAAGAACGGCTTTACCTTCGTGATCAGCACCGAACTCTCGGAGCGGGTCACGGAGGGGTCGAGCTACAACAAGACGCCCCAGGAGGAGAACAAGATCCTGCAGGCCCGCCTGCTAGGCATCGTCCGGAAGATGCAGTTCCCTGCCCCCGCTGGCCCGAAGCAATGACCCGCCACAATCCATGACCCTTGGTGACTTGATCCTGCTGCTTATGATCGGGGGAATCGCCGGCTGGCTTGCCGGGGTGATTTACAAGGGGAGCGGCTTCGGACTTGCCGGCAACGTCATCGTGGGGATCGTGGGCGCGTTCCTCGGCGGCTTCTGCTTCCACCTGCTTGGAATCGTCGCCTACGGGTTCTTGGGCAGGCTCATCTTCGCCGTCTTGGGCGCGCTTCTCTTCACGTGGCTTCTGGGCTACGTGAAGAAGTGACCCGCGCCGCGCCGCAGGGGCGCGGCCCGCAGCAAGGTCACATGTGCGCAATCACGGCGTCGCCAAACGCCGAGCATTTGATCTCCGTCGCGCCCTCCATCTGCCGCGCGAAGTCATAGGTGACGCGCTTCGCCCCTATGGCGCCGTTGAGGCCCTTGAGCACCAGGTCCGCCGCCTCGTTCCAGCCCATGTAGCGCAGCATCATCTCTCCGGAGAGGATAACCGAGCCCGGGTTCACGACGTCCTTGTTCGCATACTTGGGCGCGGTGCCGTGGGTGGCCTCAAAGATCGCGTGTCCGGTGATGTAGTTGATGTTGCCCCCGGGCGCGATCCCGATGCCGCCGACCTGGGCGGCAAGGGCATCGGAAAGGTAGTCGCCGTTGAGATTGAGGGTCGCGATCACGTCAAAGTCGGTAGGGCGCGTGAGCACCTGCTGGAGCGTAATGTCGGCAATCGAATCCTTGATGACGATCCCTGCGCCCGGCTTTCCATCCGGGATCTTGCACCACGGTCCGCCGTCGATCTCAACCGCGCCGAAGAACTCCTTGGCGACCTTGTAGCCCCAGTCGCGGAACGCCCCCTCGGTGAACTTCATGATGTTGCCCTTGTGGACGATCGTGACGCTCTTCTTCTTGTTCCTGATGGCGTATGAGATGGCGCTGTGGACCAGGCGGACGGTGCCCGAATAGCTGACCGGCTTGATGCCGACGCCGACCTGGACCTCCGACGGGAAGTCCTTCGCGCCGACGGCCGCCCAAAACGACTCGGCCTTGGCCTTTGTTCCAAAGCGGATCTTCTCAAAGCGCTTGGGGAACTCCTTCGCAATGAAGTCGAGGACCTTCTGCGCCTCGGGCGTGCCCGCGGCAAATTCGATCCCGGCGTAGATGTCCTCCGTGTTCTCGCGGAAGATCACCATGTTAACCAGGTCGGGCCTCTTTACCGGCGACGGCACTCCCGTGAACCATTGGACGGGCCGCAGGCAAACATAGAGGTCCAGCATCTGGCGGAGCGCCACATTGAGGGAGCTGATGCCGCCTCCCACGGGGGTCGTGAGGGGGCCCTTGATGCCGACCGTGAATTCCTTGAAGGCCTCCACGGTGTCTTCCGGCAGCCAGGTGTTGAAGCGCTTGAAGCTCTCCTCGCCGGCAAAGACCTCAAACCACGAGATCCGGCGCTTGCCTCCGTAGGCTTTAGCCACTGAAGCGTCGAGGACTCGGACCGAGGACGCCCAGATGTCGGGGCCCGTGCCGTCGCCCCGGATGAAGGGGATCACCGGGGTGTCGGGAACGGTGAGGCGACCGCCCGTGATCGTGATTTTTTCGCCCTGCGGTGGTGTGACGTCTTTGTAGGCCATGGATAAAGTGTTGTTTTGGTCCTGGGGTATCCTCAAGCCTTTAGGCTGCGGCAGAAATTCGCGAGCCTGCCGATACCCTTTGTGATGATTTCGTCGCTCGTCGCGTAGCTCAGGCGGAGGTAGCCCTCGGCGCCAAAGGCCGACCCGGGCACGGCGGCAACCTTCTCCTTCTCGAGGAGCCTGCCACAGAATTCCATGGAGCTGAGCCCGAAGCTCGAGATGTTCGGGAAAAGGTAGAACGCCCCCTGCGAGAGGACGCAGGTTATCCCTGGGATCGCCGTGAGTCCGCTGTGGAGCAGGAGCCGGCGCCGGTCAAATGCAGCAAGCATCCGCTCCAGGGCGGCTTTTGTCTTCTCCTTCTCCCTGAGGGCCGCCACGGCCCCGAACTGTGCAAACGTCGTCGCGTTCGAAGCCATCTGGCTCTGGAGCTCGGAGACGGCCTTCGCGATGGGCGCCGGGGCAACGATGGTCCCCAGCCGCCAACCCGTCATCGAATATGTCTTCGAGAAGCCGGACGCCACGATTGTGCGGCTCGCCGCGTCCTCGCTTAGCGTCGCCAGGCAAGTCGGTGCCAAGCCGCCGTAGATCAGGTTCTCGTAGATCTCGTCCGAGAGCACGTAGAGGTTGTGCTTGGTGGCGACTGCCATGACCGCCTCGAGCTCCTTGCGGGAGTAGACGACCCCGGTCGGGTTCGAAGGGGAGTTGATGATCAGGAGCCTCGTGCGGGCGGTGACCGCCGCCTCAAGCTGGTCCGGGCGGAGCTTGAAGCCCGTCTTGTCGGTTGCCAGGACCGCCTTCGGGACGGCACCCGCAAGCTTGACCATCTCAGGGTAGCTCACCCAGTAGGGGGCAGGAATGATCACCTCGTCGCCGGGTGAGCACGTGGCCATGATC
>Ga0302201_10004355_pt1 | contig 10214 bp, 10 predicted proteins | sample II_Bog_N3_2_FD_194586 | JGI IMG/M metagenome (GOLD analysis project Ga0302201, IMG submission 194586) | Peat permafrost microbial communities from Stordalen Mire near Abisko, Sweden - II_Bog_N3_2 | ecosystem: Environmental > Terrestrial > Soil > Wetlands > Peat | place: Sweden: Abisko...
CCAAGCAGCCATGCGTCGTCTCCGGCATCGGCTGCATCGCCGCCTTCCTCACCCTCTTCGGAAAGCTCAAACCCTCCGGCCGTTTCGAAGTCGTCTCCCACCCCGAGATCTTCGACGGCGTCCACGTCAAGAAGGGCCAGGCCATCGCCGTCATCCGCGCCAACGCCGCCAGCATCCTCGCCACCGAACGCGTCATCCTCAACCTGATGCAGCGCATGTCCGGCATCGCCACGCTCACCAACCAATTCGTCACCGCCGTCCGCGCCGCCAAATCCAAAACAAGAATCCTCGACACCCGCAAGACCATTCCCGGCCTGCGCGCGCTGGATAAGTACGCCGTCTGCTGCGGCGGAGGCATCAACCACCGCCTCGACCTGCAGGACGGAATCCTCATCAAGAACAACCACATCTCGCTCGGTGGCGGCCTGCCCGCCGTCCTCGAACGCGCGATCACCCGACGCAAGCCCGGCCAGACCGTTCAGGTCGAAGTCCGCACTCCCGCCGAACTCGCCCAGGCCGTCGCCGGCAACGCCGACTCCATCCTGCTCGACAATATGACCCCCAAGGAAGTCGCCAACGCCGTCAAGCAGATCCGCGCCGCCCTGCCCAAGGCCACCGTCGAAGCCTCCGGCAACATGTCCCTCAAGACCATAGCCAAGTACGCCAAAACCGGAGTCGACTTCATCTCCGTCGGAGCCCTAACCCACTCCGCCACCGCCGTCGACCTAAGCATGCGCATCACCGCCGACCTGCTGTAGCCGCCAAACCCTCCGCTGCCGGCCTGGTCGCCCAAAGTTCCGCACTCCCCAGCAATGCGCCACCCTAAAGCTGCGGAGTTCTCTTGCGCGGCAACTCCGCTGCACACCGGCGCGTGCTCATTCTGGCCACGATCTGCATCAGCGATGCAGGATTTTCCCGGATGGTGAGCCTCTTTCTGCCGGCACCGACTACCTTTCTCGGTACCTACCTTTTTTACGAGGGCGGCAATTTGCTCCTCATCGTTTTGATGTTTCTCTGGGACTGGAAACGCAACCGGATAATGAAACAGTTCCTATGGGCAGCCTTCTTGGTCACCGCTGTGGGTCTGTCGGCCACGGGCCTCTACTTCAATGAGACATGGAAAGCGATCTCGCGCTTGTGGCTAGAGGGCTGGGCGCAGCACATGCTGTAAAGCCTTACGCCATGAAAACGGTGCCGGCTCAGGTGGTAAATTCACATCACAGGTACCCGTCCCCACCGATTTAGGTTTCAACCCATGCGGTTTCATCTGGCGCAACGGAGGTTAGTTCGAGAAAATGAAAAGCGTTCGCAGGTCTTTCTCTTTGAGTGCACTTTGCGTGGCCTTTGCATGCATACTGCTGGGCGTGATGAGCAACCAAACCGCCAGGGCGCAGGCCGCGCCTGCGCCGATTGGCAGCTGGGTCAATCAAAACAATACCAATGGCCTGGTGGTAGAGCAGAATGGTACCTGTGGCTTCCTCGTCAACGGGAAGGCCAAGTGGTCCGGCACCTGCAAGTGGGAAACCCCCTCGGCCAAAGGCGGGATTCTGGACCTGCAATACCCGATGCCTCTCGCGCCTGGGCACATTCGTTGGAGCGTTATCTACGTTAATAAAACGACCATCACGCTCGATGGTGAAGCGTTCCACAAGCAGGGGAATTAGGGTGCTGCCGAACGCCGAGAATCCAGACCTGGTGAGTACTCGACGGCGCTGTTGCCGGTAGTGATGGCTGCTTCGAGTGGCTGCTCACCGCTCATAGGCGAATGATAGGCGAGAGTGTGTGGATAGCTGCGTTTGCCGTGAAACTCAGTGTAGGCAGCACAGAGAAAATGTCCTGCAGCATCCTGCCGGGGTGCGAAGACTAGTAGCTGTAGCGGAGGCCGGCTTCGATGCGGCGGCCGTTGTCGGCGGCGTAGGGGACGCCGAAGAGCGGAGAGCCGAGGACGCCACCGACGGACGTGACGTTGAGGTGGTTGAGGACGTTGGAGGAGCGCAGGTTGACGGTGAGGGTCTGCTGGTGCTCGGCCTTGAGGTTGTGGGTGAGGTTGAAGGTGCGCTGGAGGTTGGTGTCGAGGTAGAAGGTCCAGGGCAGGTCGCCTTTGTCGCGCGAGAGCGAGCCGATGCCGCCGGAGGTGACGAGCTCGCCCCAGGAAGTTGCATAGCCGCAGGGGCTGGCATTGGGATTGACCGAGCAGAGGGGTGTGCCGGCGGGTGCGTATTGCGGGCGATCGTTGAAGTCGCCGTCGCCGTTGTTGTCGAAGCCGGTGGTGATGTTGTAGGCCTGCAGGCCGGTGCCGCTGTAGTTGGCACTGAGCGCAAGCTTGGCGGGAAGGTTGACGGTGGCATTGCCGAAGATCTGCCACAGGCCCTGATTGTCGCGGCGGGCGTACTCGCCGGTGTTGACGCCGGTGGTTTGGGGAGTGAAGAAGGGGTTGTTGTCCGCGTCGTCGATGACAACGACGCGGACGGCGCCGGCGAAGAACTGGACGCGCTTGAGGGATTGCTGGCTGATGCCCATGGACTGGACATTGGCATAGCCGCGGCCAGTGCCCTGCATTTGGAGGATGTTGAGGTTGGGGCCGAAGGGGCGTGGGCCGGTGGGTGAGCCGTTGGTGGGGGAATTGATGTTTTCGGTGCGGGTGCCGTGCCAAATCTGCGCGATGTAGTAATCGCCGGAGAGAGTGAAGCCTTTGGGGAAGGTCTTGGAGAAGCCGACGTTTTCGATGGCGTAGGACATGTCGGAGAAATTGGGTGCGACGGTGCGGATGGAGTGGATGACCGTGGCGCCGGTGAACGGTGTGCAGGAAGAGGTGATGCCGCCGGGGCAGTAGGTCGACGGGTTGTAGACGCTGCTGGTGACGCGTTGGGCGCCGTCACTGAAGAGAATCTGGCTCCAGTTATGGGCGGTGATTTGGCCGGAGAACATACCGGCGTGAGCATGGAGGGTCCAAGTGGATTTCTGGTCGGGCGACCAGGCGACGCCGAAGCGCGGGTTGAGCGCGTTGAGGACGGTGGGATTTATCTGCGTGTAGTAGCGCAGGCCGTAGGCAAAGTGGAGGCGATTGGCGAGCTTCCAGTCGTCCTGGTAGTAAATGGCGTTGCGAAATGCGAACACGGTGAGGTCGGGGTTCCCGGCGACATTGGAGAAGGTGGTTGGCGCGCCGTAGGGTGCCCCGTTGAGGGCGTTGACGTATTGCTGGATGCCGGTGAGCGCGGCCCCGGTGGAGGTGACGCCGCCGCCGAAGACGTAGGTGCCGTTGAAGTTGGTAGGAAAGTGCTGGAGAATGCTTATGAACTCGGGCTGGATGCCTACTTTGATCAGATGAGATTTGGTCTGGATGATAGCGTCGTCGATGATGGTGAACCAGTGCTCGGCCTCGCGGGAGTTGCCCTGGCTGCCTCCGCCGGAGGTGAAGGCGCCGGCGACCTGGACCTGCGGAGCGGTGGAGTTGGGGGTGTTGGCGAAGCCTTCGAGCTCGATGCCGAAGCGGGCTTCGTGCATGATCTTCGGGGAGACGGTGGTGACATCGGTGATGTGGATATTGGTGTCGTAGCGGCTGGCCTCGTAGCCGTTATCGGGAAGAAAGAGGCCGCCGACGCCGGAATTCCTGAGGTCGTTGTTGAAGGTGTCGACGCTAACGATGAAGGTGTTTTTGGGGCCGAGCTGCCAGTCTACCTTGGCGTTGCCGATCCACAGTTGCTGGGGCGCGGGCACGGTTTGGAGAATGGGGGATTCGACTCCAGCGGCGTTGACAGAGATGGCGTTGACGACCGCATCGTTGGCGATGGAGCGATGCTCGAGCGCGGTGAAGAAGTCGGCACCTTTTTTGCGGACGGGGCCGGTGAGCTCGAAGCCGTAGCGCTGTTTGCCGAGGGGTGAGGAGCCGGTGGAGAACGGGTCGCGTGCATTCATCCAGGAGCTGGAGTTGGTCGCGAAGAGCGCGCCGTGGAACGTGGACTGGCCCGGCTTGGTGTAGACCTCGATTCGTCCGCCACTGAAGGGAGGTTCGCGGTATTCGGCGGAGAAAAGGTCGGGGTTGACCTTGATGTAGGCAATGGAGGATTTGGGCGGGAGGTGGGTGGTGCCTTCGCCGCTGTCGAAGCCATCAACGGCGACGGTGGCCGCGGAGGGTGATCCGCCGGCTGCGGCCGCCATCTGTTGCAGTTCGAGGAGCAGATCGTCGGGGTCGTCGGCCAGGGACTGCAGGCGATTGCCGGAGATGGTTTGGCTGGGGCCGGCGGCCGTAGGACTGGTGGCGGCAGCTTGATCGGAGTCCTTAACCTCTACATCCGTCTGAACCGACGCGAGCTGAAGCACGACGTCGAGCGGCGCGGAATGCGGGACGGTTACGGAAAGATCGTGTTTTGCGAATCCCTGCGCCGTTGTGAATATGTGATGAGGTCCGCGGGCGACGCAGGGGAAACGAAACTGCCCTGCGGAGTCGCTGGTTTGGCTTAGACTTCCATCCAGCACAAGCGTAGCCCCGGGAACGCCAGCGAGCGTGCTGTCGCGAACGGTTCCGGTGATGGCCGCTCCGGAGCAAGGGGCCTGCGACTGGGCACAAGGATGCGCGAGAGCCGCGAGGCATGCGGCTGCAGCCAGAAATCTCTTCATGCGACCTCACACTTGCGGGAAGATCAACGGCGGTGAAACGAGTTCGTACGATCTTGAAGAAAGACCGGCGACTGGCGGTTGAGTTCTATTGCACGCGACACGAAGTTTTTCGGACCCACCGTATATAACGCACGGATACGATCCAAAGTTCCATCTAGAAATAGTGTCGCCCAGTTCACGATTAGGCTTCGCGCAACATGCCTATGTCCATAGCATTCGGATGCCTCGGTGCCGGCGCCATACCGTAGAGCTTGAGCGCCGTGAGCAACTTGAGGACGGTCGCTCACGGGCCAATCCTTCCCTGCCATGGTCAGCGATGGGAGAAGGCGGGCTGGGCGGCTGCTGGAGTACCGTCGGCGGATGTGGTGGAGGAATCCGGGTAAGGCGATCCTTTGACGCTGACGTTGAGTTGGCAGCGGTCTACGTGGTCACTGCCGATGCGCTGGAGCAGGATTTCAATGCGCTCATCTTTCTTGACCCAGTGACCCTGAAAAAACTCATCTGGCCGGGCGTTGGGAATCAGGCCGTGGGAGCAGCTGTAGTTATAGTCGACACCCTGTAACGAGCCTCCGTCTGCGACAAGATTGGCGGTGCCGTAGCCCTGGACGCCTCCGGTATACAAATGCCGAACGCCGCTGATGATGTGGAGGTGGAGAGGATAGTCGGAGACCGGGTCGTCGAAGGAAATTTCGGGTTCGGTCCAAAGTGGGCCACTGATCGCTGCGCCAGGAAGCGCCGACTTTGCAAAAGTGGGATCGAAGAGAACCGGCCTGAGAGCGACTCTGAGCTCACACAGCTGTCCGCGATCCGAACCCACAGGCTGCATTAGGATTTCGAGGCTTTGATCGGGGTGCTTCCAGCGCGCCTGGTAGAAGTCTTGGAGCTGGCTGTTTGGTTGGAAAGCGGAACTGCAATCAAAGGCGTAGTAAAAGCCCTGGCCTTTATCGCCGAGGACGTTGGCGGTTCCAAAGCCATGGGCCGATCCCGTTGGCTCATAGTAGCCGGGTCCGCCGCGCATTTCGCCCTGAAGGCTGCGGTAGAGATGCATGGTGTCTCCACCCCAGCGGACGGTGACGATGTGAACGTGGAGAGGGAAGCCAGGATCGGGGTCAGAAAGCGGGACGGCAGGCATCCGCTCCTGGAATTGGCCGAACGCGCATGGAGCAATCATGGCGAGGAATAACACGGTCGCTTTCATCTCTCGGGAACCTCCTTAGACAGACAAAACGTACCGAAACTTCTGTGTTGATTCCGTTCGATTATAACGAGAGAGCTCGGCGTAGGGAGATGCGGCAACAATAGGATGATCTGCCCCATCATTAGCCGCCAGCGGCCCGGATCGAGATCATCCGATGCAAGAAAAACGAGGTTCCCGGTAAGAACGGCCTGGGGGGGACCGTAGTGACCGCAAAGGCGACTTTTCATTCCCGATCCGATTTGACGCCTACAGTAGACTCTTTATTTGTAGGACGATGTTCGGGGAGGTTCTCATTGTCAGCGGAGACCGAGAAGCTCTTTAGGAGCCTGCTCAAGGAGTTACGTCCGCTCTTCAAGGAGAACGATTTTCGTGCATCCGGCCAGAACTTTATTCTGGAATCGCCCGAATGCTGGGTTGTCGTCAATTTCCAGAAGAGTCGCTGGGCAGGCCGTGACGAGACCACCTTCTATGTAAATGTGGCGGCTTCCTCGAAGCGATGGTTAGGCCTCTACGGCAAGCCAGCAGACAAGGTGCCATCATTTTCCGGATGTGATTGGCGATGGCGCGTTGAACACTTCGGTCCCGACAAGAACATCCAGCAGTGGAATCTCCGCGACGAAGACAGCCTGAAGCAAACGCTCGCGTATTTGCAGTCTCTCTTTCGAGATTTTGTCTTTCCAGCGACCAGAACGATGACAACGGAAGGCAGTCTCATAAAGCATTCTGGGGGGTTCGAATACCCTCAGTTGAAGACGCGCACTGTCATCTATGCCGCAACGAACCAGGTTAGCGATTTGAGGCAAGCCGTTGCCACACTCATGGAGAAGTTTGGTTCTGGTGTCGGGGCTGAGGGGACGCGAGACCACCTGCAACTTCTTCGCTCAACATTCCCGGGAGCTATGCGCGGCATCGAGTCGTAGGCCGTGGAACCTCCCGCAATACGGGGGTTACAGGTAAAGTGCCCGGCGCAGGCTGGGCCAAGGGGGACTTTACCGAAAACGTGACTTTTCAGGCACGCTCATTAGCTCCACGTGCAGGTGACAGACGAACTTGCGGTCAAAGTTTGGGCGGTAGCGGTTATCGTTCCGGTCCTCGTGCCCTTCGGACAAGTGAAATTGCAAACCACCGTTGTCGTATTCGCGATGTAATTACCCACCGCTACACAAGCATCGGTCGTCTGCCAAAGGACGCTATTGGGGGCCAGGCCGTTGCTCAAAACGGCTGATAGTACCGCACTCTGATACGTTGAGTTCGTGTAGTTGGTGTAGGCACTTGCAGACTCGGGTTGCACAGTCAGCGTGAGTGGCTCTCCTCCCCCATTTGAGCCGCAGCCAGATGCGGGCAAGCTAGCAACGATTATTGCTATGACGTAGAGTGAATGTCTCATGAAGATTTCTGCCCTCGCAAAATCCGGATGGCAGCCATTGTCTCACCATTTGTCCAAAATCGGGTTGCGGTAAAGACGCCCCTGGGCGGGGCCAGTTACCGCAAACACTGACTTTTCTGGAGCTCTGCGGTGCCACCATCCGGAGTGGGGGTTGAGGCGGGATGCGCTCGGGGCTGGGCCGCTCTTAGATCAGGGCTGAGCGGTCTTTCGATTTTGGGCAACTTGCTCTTAGTCGGCATTCTTGGACTTGCAAACCAATCTGGCGGTTCAGTGCGAGCGCAATAACTACCTTGGCTAGCCAGCGGTCTGTGTCCGGCGATGCCGACCTAGCCACACGACAGACCCAATCCAGAGCAAGGCGTCCAGTGCGGTGACAAAGAGCATGTGGTCGAAGTGCGTATGCCATCCTGGGGAGTCGTATAAGGGATCAGCCATCATCCAGTACGAAAATGCCACGGAATAGAGACAGAGCATCCCTCCAAGGGTCGTAAAGACCAGCAGACCCCACACCGCTTTCCTCATGCCAGCCATCCTCTCAGGCTCTCCAGCGAGGCGCAAGGGTATTGTCCAGGGTCCCTTTACCGCAAACGTGACTTTGCGGGAGTCATGTGGGCTTAACCGAGCCTCAGTCACCTCCTGCTAGCATGGGTGGCAAATGCTCTCTCCACGCGAAGTCGGACTCGTTTTCCTCGCTTTAGGCGCATATTTCGTGTTCCATGGATTGACGGCAGACTATTTTGTCGATGAGACGGAGGGTGTCGCAAGCAAAGAGGATAAAGAGAGATGGAAGGCGACGCCGCTGCTTCGCGGCTTGTTTGTATGCCTTGGTATCGGTATTGCGATCTGGGGACTGCTGCGTTACATGGGAAAGTCAATGCACCCCGTGAAACGGGGTTCGCGGTAAAGTGACGGGCGTCTTTACCGCAAACGTGACTTTTCGGGCGGTTCGCGCGCCGGTTCGACCACCGTTTTCTGTATCAGTCTATTTGCTATGGAAATGTGACGCTTTGCATGATGCCGTCAAGATGATTTTGCAACGCCTTCTCCTCAGTCGAAGTGAGTTCGCGAGTTCCATCGTCGGAGGATGTGCAGTGCGTATTGAAGTCCTTTTCGAAGACAAAGCAGCGCCCACCTCGATACGTTGCGTAGACGTCATAGTTCTGTCCGTGACACATCCCGGCCCCACCGCCGGACCCGTGCTGGTATACCACGTCATGAATGGTCTTCTTGTCGAAGCTCTTAAGCGCGTCATTCTTCAGCACACGATTCAGGCACTCCGGCTCCGAATGCACGACCGGCACGAGGAAAATGAAGCTCAGAAGTTCGAGACTCGTCTTCGCATAAACATTCCCCTTCGGTGAGAACGCGACCATGATCTTCGGAGTCTCGCCGGAACTCCAAATGGCTGAAGATGCGTACTCGTCAGTCGGCGAGACTTGCTTCCACACCAGCGGATACCGGAAACGCACGCCGGTTTCAGTATCTTGAAAGGTTGACATCGGCACTGGTGCTGGAGTCGCCCGTGTCTGCGCGACGATTGGGGCAATTCCTAAGAGAAGCTCCGCGACCGAAACCATTAGTCTCCGCTTAGTCAAAGGGTCCTCCGGAGTTTCCTTGCTGGTTGAGATCTTGTGCAGTTTACTATGCACGTAAAACGGGATTGTCGGTAACTTCGTTTGCCGGGTGCGACAAGCCCGCCACAATCCGCACGGAACCAACCGTCAACCCCGCCTTTCCCACACTAACTGCGGCGCCTTTTGCTTGACACCCCGCGTATAATAGAAGAAGGAGAAACAGGAGCGCGGCCTTCGTGCCTGGCACTGGCTTCCCAAGGGTACAAACACCAATCCAAGCATGTAAGTCGTTTAGTTTGTTCATTGTGTAGGCAAGTCGTTTGGAATGAAGATCATAGCATCTAAGTCCTTATTCCAGAAGATCTTGGGGATTTAGATAGGGGGTAGGGGGTCTATGTCGAACCAGTTGAGCCAGCCAAGCGAGCCGCAGACCTTCGACCTCGCCGAAGTCGAGTCCGCCATCGCCACGACTTTATTTCGCGGCCACCTGCATCACCTCGCCAGCACCTCTTCTACCAACGAAGTCGCCCTGAAAGCCGCTCTCGCCGGCACACGTACCGGAGTCTGGATCGCCGATCGGCAAATCGCCGGACGAGGCCGCGGCGGTCACACCTGGCACTCCCCCGCCGGCGCGGGCCTGTACATGACCGCGCTCATTGCGCCAGCCATCCCCATGCAGTCCGCTCTCGGCCTGTCCCTTCGCGTCGCTCTCGCGGTGCAGTCCGCAATCGCCTCCACCTTCGGCTTCCGCATCCCCGACCAGATCGACATCCGCTGGCCCAACGATCTGATGCTCAACGGAAAGAAGTGCGGCGGGATCCTCATCGACACCGCCTCCAATCCCGCCACCGCAACCCGCACCGCAACCCTTCGCTACGCCATCATCGGCATCGGCATCAACCTGAGCCAAACCGCTTTCCCCGCCGAACTCGACCCCATCGCCACCTCCATCCGCCGCGAGCTGCCCGGTCCCGCCTCATCCCACGCAGAGTCTTTCACGCGAAGCGTCGAGAACAGCACGAAGTGCCGAAGCGTCGAGGACAGCACGAAGTGCCGAAGCGTAGAGAGCAGCACGAAGTGCCGTGAGCCGCTCGCCGCCGCCATCCTTATCGCCCTCGACACCGAAATCCGCGCCCTCACAACTAACAACCTGCAACCTGCAACTGACAACTTGTCCCTCTACTCCTCCTGGATTACCGGCAAGCGCGTCCGCGTCGAAGCCCGCGACGGCGTCCCCGGCTATACTGGCACGACGGCCGGACTCAACCCCAACGGCTTCCTGCTCGTCGCCGGCGACGACGGCCAGATCCACACCGTCCTCTCCGGAGGCCTCCGCGAACCATAGGCAATTACGGACCACTTACCACTAACCACTGTCCTTATGCTTCTAGCCATCGATGTCGGCAACACCAACACGGTCCTCGGTCTCTATCGCCTC
>Ga0302201_10004358_pt1 | contig 10210 bp, 7 predicted proteins | sample II_Bog_N3_2_FD_194586 | JGI IMG/M metagenome (GOLD analysis project Ga0302201, IMG submission 194586) | Peat permafrost microbial communities from Stordalen Mire near Abisko, Sweden - II_Bog_N3_2 | ecosystem: Environmental > Terrestrial > Soil > Wetlands > Peat | place: Sweden: Abisko, Stordalen...
CTATAAGAGCGCCATCTTCCTCGCCTTCAACGACGTAGAAGACCAACTCTCCGGCCTCAGAATTCTGGAACAGGAGACCGGCGCAGAGCAGAAGGCAGTCGACTCGGCGCGGCACTCCTACGACGTCTCCAGTCAGCGCTACAAAGGCGGCGTCACCAGCTACCTCGAAGTCCTCACCGCCGAAACCACGCTCATCCAGAACCAACGCACCGCCGTCGACCTCCAAACCCGCCAGTTCGTTGACAGCGTAGCCTTAGTTCGCTCCCTTGGCGGCGGCTGGGATGTGACAGAGCTCCCCAAATAAGAAAACAGCCTTTCACGATTTCTCAGCCACTCAAGAAAATCGCTCCCCGAGCCATCAAAAATAGGGCAGGACAAATCGCTCCCGGAGGGAGCCGTCGAAAATAGCCCAGGACAAGCGGAGTGCAGTCCTGGGAAAGCGGCATGAAGAAGGATAAGCCCCGTAGGGGCGACCGATCTCCCGAAGGTGTATTCTCCGCTTCAGATCCCACATATAATTTCCTCTTGACTCTGTTCATATACTGTATATACTCAGTATATCGACATGCACAGTGACATCGTCATCTCCCAATCCGACGGCCGCCCAATGTACCTGCAGATCATGGAGCAGGTCAAGCAGCGGGTCGCTGTCGGAGACTGGATCCCGGGGGAAGAAATTCCCTCCATCCGCCAGCTTGCCGTGTCCCTGAGCGTCAGCGTCATTACGGTGAAACGCGCCTACCTTGAACTCGAGCGCGACAGCATCATCCTCACCCAGCAGGGCAAGGGCTCCATTGTTGCCCCCAATCCGGACCTTGCTCCGCGCCTCTTTCACGAAGAATTTTCCGAACACCTCGAACAGGTGGCACGGCTTGGCGATCTGCTTGGCCTCAGCAGCGACGAGATCGCCCATCGCACCAGGGATGCCTCAAACCGGCTCAGCGAGGCCCGCTTTACCAAGGAGACCCTATGCAAGGAGACCCCATGAGTGATCTCTCCGTTCAGTTCGCGGGAGTGAGCAAGAAATACCCTCACTTCGCGCTCGAAAACATCGACCTCGAACTGCCCACAGGCAGCATCATGGGCTTTATCGGCGCCAATGGCGCGGGCAAGTCTACCACCATTCGCATCCTCATGGGTCTTGTTCACCAGGACTGCGGCTCTGTGCAGGTTCTTGGTCATCCGATGCCCTCAGACCAGGCAGCAGCCAAGCTCGACATCGGGTTTGTCTCAGAGGATATGCGGCTCTACGGTCCGGCCACCCTCGCCTGGCACATGGACTTCCTCCGGCCCATCTATCCGCGCTGGGACCAGTCCTACGCCGACAAGCTGGTTCAGCGTTTCGACCTGAAGCCGCAGCAGAAGATCAAAGGGTTGTCCCATGGCCAGCGCGTCAAGGCGGCGCTGCTGCTGGCTCTCTCGCGCCGTCCCCGCCTGCTGGTGCTCGACGAGCCCACCACCGGCCTCGATCCGGTAGCCCGGCACGAGGTCCTCCAGGAACTGATGGCGGTACTGGCGGACGAGGACCGAACCATCCTCTTTTCCTCCCACAACACCCTCGATGTGGAGCAGATTTCCGATCAAATCACCTTCATCGACCGTGGCCGCATCATCGATTCCGACGACAAGGAGGCCTTCCTCGACCGCTGGCGTCGCCTGCGCCTCGTCCTTCCGCCTGACGGCTCAATCCCGCGCCTGCCCGGCGTGGTCGAAGTGGGCGGAAGCAACCGTCTTCCCGTCCTCACCACCAACCGTTTTGAGCCGGCCATGGTCTCCGTCTGCAACGACCTCGGCGCAACCGTTCAGGCCGTCGACACCATGACCCTCGAAGAAATCTTCGTTGCCAACGTGCACTGCAGAAGGGAGCGGCTCACCGCATGAACTACTCAATGGTCAAAACACTGATTCTCAAGGATTGGTATTTTCAACGCACTGCGATTCTGCTTGCGTTCGCCGGCGGCGCTATCTCGCTTGGCATCGTTTGTACCGGCAGCCAGGCCGCTTTTACCATCGGGCTCATTCTCCTGGTCACTGTCATGGCCATGATCAGCGCCATGACGGTGATGGGTAACGTCCTTGGAGAGCGGGAAAATCAAACGCTCGCCTTTGCAATGACCCTGCCCATCTCCTATGTCGAATACACCACTTCCAAAATCCTGGGCAATCTCCTCATCTTCGTCCCTTTCTGGCTAACTATACTCGCAGGTTGCTTGGGACTGATCGTCGCTACGCCCGCCATCCATGGCTTTTTTGCCTTCACAGTCATCATGGCCGTCGAAATCCTGTTAAGCACATGCCTTATGATTGCGGTCGCCTTGGTCACCGAATCCAAAGGCTGGTCCATCTCCGCCATGGTCACCGGCAACCTGGCTCTGAATGTAGTCGGCTATCTCGTAGCCCACCTCCCCGGCATCAAGGAAGGAATTTTCGGCACGCAGATCTATTGGACCCCTGCTGCCACCATCTCCGTGGCAATTGAGTTCGCCCTGATCGCCCTGTTCCTCGGCGGAGCCTTCTACATTCAATCCCGGAAGAAGGACTTCATCTAAGTCCTTCTCCGTCTTTGCCGGACCCACCGGGGATGAAACTGGGTGCCCCACAAACGCTCCGTGCCCCATTCATCGAGCGTTCTTTGCTCGATGAGTGGGAAAGCACAAAGCCAACCCTCGGCCATACCTGAACCAATTCATCATCCCTCCCTCATGTCCGGAGGCAAAACTGCCGATTCTGAACATGACGGGAGGGATGAACGCCATGATCCTTCACTGGATGATGCTTGTCTGGAATAATTCCGGCAATTCTGCCATTTGCCTGCCACTTCTCCTCATTGCATCCATCGCTCTGATTTGCATTAACGATTGGAACTTGAACGTGCAAGCGCGCGACAAGGAAACATGCATCAGGGAATTGGAAGCTCTCTTCGCGCTGGAAGACTGTCGTGAACGTCGCGGCATCCGGCCATGGGGACAAAGATAAAGCCCGCGGTTTCGGCATCCGGTCCCTATTCCCAGCCGGGGTGGCCATTCCCTATTCCCTGGTTCATTGCCTTCACCGCGTCCCGCCGTTCGTGGCTATACGCCGCTGCCGGCACATCGGTAAGCGGCAGCCCGGGCCCTTCCCAAAGCACCCGCGGCGCACCCTGGCTCACAGAGTGCAGTCCCTCCACATGCAGCACATGCCGGCCCGCGCGCAGTCCCAGCGACCCCCGATCGTAGCGCATCGCATTCCCCGGTGACCCGCACACCTGGGCAAACGGCGCCCCAGTCTTCGCCACCTGCATCCCGTCGATCACCAGCCGAGCCCCATCTCGGTCCAGGAGATGGAACGTATACCCTCCGTCTGCCGGCACATCGATTAACCCGTCCCACGCGGCCACGTAGCGCACAAATCCATGCGCATCCGCGGCCAGGTTGACCGACTCGCCATTGAACACGGCGTGCTGCTTAGTCAGGTCCGGCAGTTCCGTCCAATCTCCGGGATAAATCTGCCACGCCAGCCCAGGAGCCGTCGTCACCACGGTGCTCGCAGCCTCGTGCCATTTGCCAACCGCCACCACTCCCTGCGCAGCCCAATCCTGCTTGCCCGCCAGTTTGTCCGTCATGCCCGCCACATGCAGCAGCACTCTGAAACGCCCCGCCCCCATCGCCGCCCCATCCAGCATCGTCCCGTCGGCGTCCGCAAATTTATGACTCACCACGCGTCCGCTCCCCTGCGTGCCATCGCCAAAAAGCCATGTGTATCGCCCCCCGGGCGCGTCCTTGGCAGTAAACGTCACCTTCTCCCCCGGACCAAATACCGGCGGATCAAACGTGAATCTCGCTTCCGGCTCATGTGCGGGGGTGAAGGTGGCCGCCTTCGCCCCATCGGACGCAATCAACGGCAAACTCGCATCGTTGGTCGCCACGGTTTGCCCCACCTTCACATTGTCGAAGGTCACGCCGGAAACATCCCCAACGAGAGTGGAGCTGGCAAGCGGCGGCTGATCCAGCGCCCAGATATTCCGAAACGTAAAATCGTGCAACCCCGGCTTGCTCAAATCCTGATCCATCTGCATCTGCACCAGCGAGTACCAGTCATCCAGAAACAGATTCTCGAACATATAGTTCGAGTGCTCCCCATGCGCATGGTCCGCGCCCCAGAATCCAAGCAGCGCAAACGTCTGCCCGCACGCCCCAATCCCCGCGTGCAGAATGTCCGAATCCCGCAGCGTGAAATTCCGCGAGTTGAAGGTCTTCCGTGGCCACCCCGGTCGCACAATATTCGAAATGCTGGTCGACAGCTCGCTGTTCTCAATCAGGATGTTCTCGACATCCTTCCCCGGAGCCAGAATCGCCTCTTCGGTATATCCGTCCCAGTTCCCTTGAATCCCAAAGTCATCGTCCGACGCGCGGATGAACGCGTCGCGCACAATCGTTCCTCCTCCGCCCAGCCAGTCCATCCCATCCTGGTTCGCGTTCCCCGGATTCCCACCAATCACGCGCAGATCGTCAAACGTGAACCCTTCGGAATCCTTCATCTGGATCGACCACGTCCGCGCTCGCACAATACACGTCAACCCATCGATCGTCACGTTTCTCGCCTCAAGCGATCCGATGCAATGCCAATCCGGTTTTTGCATCCACCCCTCATCGGTGGTCGGATCCTGCGACCCCTCATACACAATCGTGCCCCGTCCCAGCACCTTCACCCCGCCAACCTTCCAAAGGTTCAGGCTGCCGAATATGAACGCCCCGGGCGCGAGGTAATAGGTGTCTCCGGACTTCGGGTTCAAACTCTCCCGATGAATCCCCGCCGCAATAATGTGCACATTCGAGCCAGTTGGCGGCGGCGGCGGCGGCGTCCCCGCAAACAGAAACACCATCTTCGCCTGATTCAGGAAGTCCCCCGGCCGTGAAATCGAAAGCTTCGCCGGACCCGCCAGGTGGAACCGGATCGTCTGCCCCTCGCGAACTGGCCGGATGCCGAGCCTCCACGGCTGGATATCCACGCCCCGATCCCAGAATCCCGCCTCCGCAGCGGTGATTGCAATGTCCACCGGCCCGGTAATGTCGAAGGAGACCCACTCATAACTGGCGGCCGCATGCGCTACGTCCACCGGCTGGCCATTCACAGTTACCGTGAAGGCACTCGAAAGCATCTCCTGAGGAACCGGCACAGGCGCAACGCGGGATGCGGCGTGGGCGGCAAAAGGAAGTGCAGCAACGGCGAGAAAGACAACAAAAAGCGAGCGAAGACCCGGCAACAAGCGAAACCCCGGCGTGAACGTTGGAATGAGTCCAATGTACCACCACGGATGCGAGCTAACGAACATCGGGGGATCGATGAAGATGTCGGCGGAAAGTTCTATTCGACCAGGTCGGCCTGTTGCGGCCCCAGAATCACCGAATCCTTATATTCGCGACGCGTGATGATCCCCTTCCGCCTACCCGCTATGCCAATTCTCTGTTCTTGGCCGGTCGTATTCACATACAGAGTTCGCCCATCCACCACGCGCGCATAAACGCCCGCCGGCGTCAGCGGACCTCGCTCGATACCCAGAACGCCATAAAACTGGTCGAGTACCGGGGCCATGACAGACGCTTTCGATTCAGTAGCGAGATAAATCGCAGTACCTTTGCCGAATTTGTTAATGGTGAGCGCAGGCGTATGGTCCTGCGTGTTCGAAAAGGTCGACAGGATCTTCGCTGTGGACGGCTCAAGAGCCTCGTACCGATGAACGCCGGTCTCGACCGACAACTTCGCTAGCGGGAACTCCAGCGGTTGATCGCCCGTATAAAAGGCGTTGGTCTTCAGGCCAAACACATCGCTAAGCCTGCCCGGCAAAGGCGTATTGAACCACTGGCCATGTTCATCCACTTTCGCGGAAAAGGCGGTCATCAGGACCGCACCACCCCCCTCCACATAATCCCGAATTGCCTTCGCGCTCGCCACATCCATCACATAATCCGCAGGCACAATCACCAGCTTGTAGAGAGCAAGGCTGTCGTGTCCGATGTTGATGATGGCGGCGTCGATATTGGCGCGGAACAGCGGCTCGAAGGCGCCCTGTACCTGTTCCGTATATCCAGGCTTGAAGTAGGCGAGCGTTGTGTTGCTTGGGCCATTCGGACTCGACGCTATATTGGAATCGAACGAATAGGCGATTGCCACCTGCGGGTGTGTGTATCGCGGGAATCCATACTTCGACAGCTCTTTGAACTCAGCCGCGATGCGCGCAAATTCGTCCACTTTCCACGAAGGCGTGTTGTCGTGATCGACCAGGCCGAACAGTGCCTGCTCTTCGCCGCCCTGGTGGCTGTTGAAGGTCCATGCCAGGATACCCTGTGCTCCCATCGCCAGGCCGAGATAGGCGTACATGCGACTCCTGCCGGGGGTTCCATAATATCCACCCCCGCCCGCTGTAAATTCGTTGAACCAAATAGGGGTGGAAAGATCGCCCTTCGTCATAATGGCGCCGAAAGCTCCGCTCACCGGGTCGCCGGGGTAGAACCCTTCCGCGCCGTACGAGACGTAGTTCTTATAGGTGCTGAGGTAATCGAAGCCTTTTCTGGACGATGTGTCCCAGAGATTTGAAATCGCAGGGATGCCCGGCATATTGCGCCGGCGAACCTCATCGAGTTCCTCCAGCCGCGCCACCGTGACGTCGCTCCAGAATCGATGCAGGTCAAGAGAGCGCTCCGCCGGTCCCGGCCCCTCGCGCAACGGCAGGTCCACGTCGTCGAAGGAAGGGAGCTGTCGCGACCAGCGTTGGGTGGCCCACGCTTTGTTCAGCGACTCGATGGTGCCGTACTTCTTCTTCAGCCATGCAATAAAGCGCTGCCGGTCGGCTTCCGAGTACGACATGAAACCGTTGCCGATCTCGTTGTCGTAGCCAATGGCGATCAGCGCGGGATGGTGCGCATAACGCCTCGTCATGGCATCGGCCAGGGCTTCGGCTTCCCGCGCATAGTCCGGATCGCCAATGTCGTCCATGTACCGTTCGGCCGGAGGTAGGCGCGTTCCATTCTGACTCACCAGATCGACGCCAGGATAAGCGCGATGCAGCCAAATCGGCGCGGGCAATCCGGGGATGTCGAGAATCACCCGGATACCGTTCGCATGCATCTCGTCCATGATCTTGTCGAACCAGTCGAAATCGAATCTTCCCTTGGACGGCTCAAAGGAATCCCACGACAGGTCTCCCATGCGCACCACGTTGAACCCGGCGCGCTTCATGATCGCAATGTCATGGTGAATCTCTTCCGGCGTGCGATCCACTGGCTGATAGCAAGCCCCAACGAACAATTCACCGGGCCCCGGCCCGTTTGCCTCCGCGGGCGAAGATTGCGCCATTAAAACATTTGAAAGAACCAGAGAAGTGCAGAAGGCAAAGAAGGCGTGCAGCACCGAAGGCGGGAATTTCATGAAGGAGGATGCTTTCTTCGTAAGACTTGCGGCAACAAGCGGAAATGAATTGTCATCGCTCGGAAATCTTAAGTGCGCCGCCAAGGAATGTAAACACGTCCCCCGCTGCAGCGTCGAGGCCTCAAATCCCTTCGCCCATGGAAACATACTCCCGCAGTCTCTCCAACCGCTCGCGGTATGCTTCCCGCTCCGCTGCCTCGGCGGCAAACGGCTCAGCCGCCGCGGGCGCGCTCCCTGTCCGCGTTTCCAGCGCTTCCACCCGCGCCGACAGCGCAATCAGCGCATCGGAAAGCGGGTCCTTGACATCGTGCGGATCGGTAATCAGCACCCGCTCCCCGTTGCGGTAAACAATATGCGCCGGCACGCCTACCACAGTTGAGTTTGGAGGCACGTCCGACAGCACCACCGACCCGGCCCCCACCCGCGAATTCTCGCCCACGGTAATGTTCCCCAGCACGTTCGCATTATTTCCAATAAACACGCCGTCGCACACCGTCGGGTGCCGCTTTCCGTGTCCCTTGCCCGTCCCGCCCAGCGTCACGCCCTGGTAGATCGTCACATCGCTGCCCACAATGGCTGTTTCGCCAATTACCACCCCGGTCGCATGATCGATGAAGAGCCTTCGCCCCAGCAGCGCCCCCGGATGAATATCCACCCCGGTAAAGAACCGCGCCACCTGCGACACAATCCGCGCCGGCAGCGGCAGCCCCGCCCGCCACAGTGCATGGGAGACAATGTGAAACCACACCGCCCACAGCCCCGGATAGCACAGGAACACCTCCAGCCAGGAGCGCGCAGCCGGGTCGCGCTCCCGTATGGAGTTGATGTCTTCGCGGATGCGGTCGAACACGGTCATAGCGTTCACAAACACAACTACACTTTGGTGAAAGTGCTTCGTGCGGTAGGCCGGGAATTTATCCCCGGCATAAACCGAGCAAAATCCTCACGGCCTTTAGGCCCTGCGGTATACTTCCGCGAATTTGCGAAAGAATCGGGCTGTTTTTACCAAGCCCTCCGGTAACACCCGGCGAAACAACCTTCGTCCCGCCGGATGTCGAACCATCTACACCGTAGCAACCACCCCAATCGGCTCCGTCGGCAGAGCCAGCGCCTTCTGCCGCAGCGACTCGAACAGAATGCTCGAAAGATACCGCTCGCCAAAGCTTGGGAATATCACCACAATTACTTTGCCTTCGTTCTCCGGCCGGGCACCCACCTTCAGCGCGGCAGCCAGCGCTGCTCCTGAAGAAATGCCCACAAACAGCCCTTCTTCCAGCGGCAGCCGCCGAGCCAGCGCAATCGACTCGTCGTTGGTCACCTGCACCACCTCGTCAATCAGGCTGGTGTCCAGCACTCCGGGCACAAATCCCGCGCCAATCCCCTGAATCTTGTGCGGTCCCGGCTTCCCGCCGGAAAGCACAGGGCTATCCGCTGGCTCAACCGCAATCGCCTTGAACTCCGGCTTCCGCTCCTTGATGTACTTGGCCACGCCCGTAATCGTACCGCCCGTGCCCACGCCGGAAATCAGAATGTCGATCTTGCCGTCCGTGTCTTCCCAAATCTCCGGCCCCGTCGTCGCGTAGTGAATCGCCGGGTTCGCGGGGTTATCGAACTGCTGCAGAATGAATCCGTTCGGCGTCTTCGCCAGAATCTCTTCCGCCTTCGCAATGGCGCCCTTCATTCCGTTTGGCCCAGGCGTCAGCACAATCTCCGCGCCAAAAGCCAGCAGCAGCACGCGCCGCTCCAGGCTCATGGTTTCCGGCAGCGTCAGAATCAGCCGGTAGCCCTTCACGGCGGCAATAAACGCCAGCGCAATCCCCGTGTTGCCGCTGGTCGGCTCAATCAGAACCGTCTCGCCGGGCGATATCTTCCCGGCCTTCTCTGCGGCCTCAATCAGCGCCAGGCCAATGCGGTCCTTCACGCTCGACAAGGGGTTTTGGCTTTCCAGCTTCGCTAGGATGGTTGCGGGCAAACCAGCCGCGATGCGATTCAGCCGCACCAGCGGGGTGTGCCCAATGAGTTCAGTAACGTCCGCGGCAATGCGCGCCATAATGTTCTCCTCTTTCCGGAGATATCCTCCGGCGTCTTTCAAATGTTTTGGGTGTGGCCTGCTTTTGGGGCTTGGCCTGTCTTTGGAGATTGGTTCACGGTCAGGCGGGTGGAAGCGCGTTCTTTCAGAGCGCACGTTCGCATCGCGGCTGGCACCAGGGCGGTGTTAGCGACATCGACGCATACCAACAGCCTAGTCCCGACTCCCGGAATCTGGCAAGCGCCTTTGCACCGCCGGTCGCGTCAAATGCCAAATCGCCAACCCAAGCGCCATCACACCCAGCCCATACCCCAGCAGCGCAGTCGACCCCGTATGAATCTTCCACCCCTTATAAAACGCAAACACCGACGCCACCAGCATCAGCACTCCCCGAAAATGATTCATCCCAATCAAACTCCTCGCCGACCAGTTCGTTCCACCCTATCCAACGCATAAAGGCCCCGTGCCCCGTTTTTGCGCCTTTTTCCTGGCGCAAAGGCGGGAAGCAGTACATTCATCCGCGCTGTGCCCCATCCATTCGCTTCTTTTCAGGCGAATGGGTGGGAGGCAGTACGCCAGTGCGAGCCTCCCGCGAGCGTCTGCCGCACTGCAAGTGCCGTCTGCCCCACCGCAAGTGGTTGACCATGTGCTCCCCACTCCCTATCGTGAAGAGAGTACAGGAACACCCAGAGGCCCCCATGACCGACGCCGTCGCCGCACCGCTCAAGAAGACCGCCCTCAACGCCACTCACCGCGTCCTCAAAGCCAAAATGGTCG
>Ga0302201_10004360_pt1 | contig 10207 bp, 9 predicted proteins | sample II_Bog_N3_2_FD_194586 | JGI IMG/M metagenome (GOLD analysis project Ga0302201, IMG submission 194586) | Peat permafrost microbial communities from Stordalen Mire near Abisko, Sweden - II_Bog_N3_2 | ecosystem: Environmental > Terrestrial > Soil > Wetlands > Peat | place: Sweden: Abisko, Stordalen...
AAGAAGGATTCCGATGCCTTGGCGTTTCTAAAAAGAACTCCCGCCGAGAACGGAGCGCCGAAACACTATCTGGCTACCGAGTTCCGACCTGCAAACGGTCTAGCACCTTCAGTGGTTCCATGATTTGCTCGTAGCTCCCTGTAAACTCGCGTTATCGGAAACTTCAATCATTCAATTCAAATTGACCCACTACCCAATCTTCCGCAACGTGGCGCAGGTCTCCGCAATCCCCTCTTCCAGCCCTGTCATCGCCAGATCGCAGCCCAGCGCGCGCAGGCCTGTCAGGTCGGCCTCCGTGAAGTGCTGGTAGCGCCCCTCCAGATCGGCGGGAAATGGAATGTACTCGATCGCGGCCTTCCCATGCACCGCCATCAGCGCTCGCGCCACATCGTTGAAGCTGCGGCTGACGCCTGTCCCTGCATTCACCACGCCGCGATAGACCTTGCGCTCCTCGCCGGCCTTGGGCGCGTACGGCCCAATCCCCGCGAAAAACATATTCATCCGCGCCAGGTCGCGCACATACACGAAGTCCCGCCGCTGCTCTCCGTCGCCGTAGCCGCCGCTGCCCGCAAACAGCCGCACCTTCCCCGTCTCCTTCATCTGCTTCGTGAAGTGGTGGATCACCGAGGCCATGCGTCCCTTGTGCTGCTCCCTCGGCCCATACACATTGAAGTAGCGCAGACCGACTGCCGTCGTAGGCGCCTCGTCCAAAGCCAGCCGGTTGCGGAGGTAGTGGTCGAAGGCCAGCTTCGAGAATCCGTAGACATTCAGTGGCCTCTCGTTCTCCAGCGTCGGCGTGAAGTGTCCCGGCCCGGAGAGCCCGTAGACCGCCGCACTGGAGGCAAAGACCAGCGCCGCGCCCTGCGCGATCGCAAAGCGCAACACCTCTTTCGTGTACTGGAAGTTGTTGTCCATCATGTATACGCCGTCGTCCTCCAGCGTGTTGGAGCAGGCCCCCTGGTGCAGGATTGCCTCGATCCTGCCCCCTCCCAGCGCGTCCTCCGCAATGGCGCGGCGAAACTCCCGCTTGTCCATGTAATCCACATAGCGCGCGCCGTGCAGGTTCTCGAACTTCCTGGCATTGGCCAGGTTGTCCACCACCAGAATCTCCGTGATGCCGTGCGCATTCAGCTCGTGGACCAGGTTGCTGCCGATAAAGCCCGCGCCTCCGGTAACGATAATCATCAAATAACAGCCTCCTGGCCCTTATTTCAAAACTTGCGGCAGCGGCCCAAGAACGCGCCCCACGGCCTGTTCCATCTCTTCCACTGTCACCGAAGTCATGCACTCTTTCTTCATCACAACACATCTCTCAAGACCGCAGCCAAAGCACTCCGGCTGATGATACACAATCTCGTGCTGACGCCCGGCCGGATACCATACGCCGGGAAGCCCGTGCGCCGAAAACGCAATCACACACCGAACTCCAACGCTGGCGGCCAGGTGCATCGGCCCGGAGTCCGGCCCAAGAAAGACCTCCGCGCCTTCCAGCACCGCCGCGGTCTCGCGCGGCGTCAGACGCCCGCACAGGTTCACCTTCGCGCCGCGCCACCACTCGGCGGAATACTCACTCACCTCGTAATCCTCCTGTGCGCCCACCAGGACCAAACCATGCTGCGGATACTGCGCATGTAGCCGCGCCAGCAACTCCCGCCATCTCTCCTGTCCCCAGTCCTTCGACTGCATCTTGGTGCCTGGGCCGCAGGCAATCAACCGGCGCCCGCCGAGAGCGCCCAGCGATGCAACTGCGTCCTGACGCTCCGCCTCGCTCAGCCGCAGGTCCCAGTTCGCCATCTCCTCCGGGTGCGCGTCCCCCAGCGCCGCAATCGCTCTTGCCAGCCGTCTCGCTTCCGGCTCGTACTGCCCCGTCGCGGCGTCGAAGCGGTGCTTCAGCTCCCATTCTCCGGGCAACCCCACTATCCGCCGCACCCCGGCGGTCCGGAAGAATATCCGATCGCGCAGAACTCGCCCGTAGGGCCGCATCGGCATCAGGTAGATCAGCAGATCGGGGCGGAAGCGCCGAATCTCCAACGTCAGGCGCAGCAACTCCCCCATCCGCCGCGTTCCCACCGTGTAGCGCATTGTTCCGTGAACCAGCCCCGAATCGCCCAGCACAGACGCCGAGGCAGCGGCCTTCGCATGGACCGGAAGGTTCGTCAGAAGGACCCGCTCCGCATAGGGAAAGCAGCGCGCAATCAGGTGGAAGCACGGCAATGCCACCACCGTATCGCCCAGGCTGCCCAGGCGATAGATCAGCACCTTTCGTATCGGCGACTCATGCGGCAATCTGTTTCTCCAACGGGCATCTGATGCGCCCGGGTGCAAAATCGAATCAATTTAGCGTTGACGAAGCTCTCCGCCACACAGACCACGGCAGCGCTTAACTGGGCCTGTGCATCACAGATATCGAGTTGGAGATTCTAGTGTAGTACCTCAGGCAGTTTCTCAACCCACCTGATAAGCAGCTATTCCGCCTCCTGGAGCAGTCAACGGGATAGTCCCCCCCCGCATTTTTCTCGAAGAAACAAGGGTGCGCTCTCTTTGCAGCCTCTCGGCCCACTAAGTCAATCTGCATCCCTTCGAAAGCCCGGTTCTGTCTCCTCGCTGCAACCAAACCCGTCCTGCTGATACAGTTGGATGGTCAGCCCGCCACGGGCCGCCTCATCGTCCATGTTGACCGCTCTCCAAATCACGCGACTGCAAGACCAGGCCACGCTCCGCTGGCACCAGGACCCAGCAGCGTCCGTTCCGCTCACTCCCGCGGTCTCCGAAGCCCCCGCGGCGTCCGCGGACATGATTGAACTCGCCCTCGCCCATCACCGCGCCAACTTCGACCTCTGGCACGAAGAAGATAAGGTACGCGAACCCGGAGCCACGGACGCCAGCATCGCCAGCCTCAAGCGCTCCATCGACGCGCTTAATCAGAAGCGCAACGACCTGGTCGAAGCCATCGACCGCCTGCTCCTCGCAGCCGCTGAAGTGCAAAACCCCGCCGCGCCGCTCCACTCCGAATCTCCCGGCCTCATCCTCGACCGCCTCTCCGTCCTCGCGCTCAAGATCTACCACACCGCCGAGGAGGCCCATCGCTCCACCGCCTCCGAGGCCCATCGCCAGCGCAACCTCGCCCGTCTCGACCTGCTGCGCGAGCAGCGCGACGACCTCGCCGCCTGCCTCGACGAGCTCTGGAAGCAGGTCCTCGCAGGCCATCGCCGCTTTAAGCTCTACCGACAGCTCAAGATGTATAACGACCCAGACCTCAACCCCTCCGTCTACGTCCATAAATCGGGCGCATGACCCACCCGCGCATCGGCCGAGTTGACCTTCTCGTCCCAGTTGCGTATAAAAACCGGAACATGCTCAGCCGATAGTGTTTGGGTGCTGACCGGCAACCTCCGGTCATTGCAGCCAACAGACAGGAACCGCAGAGACCCCGATGAAGACCCCCACTCGCTCCTCCGTCAAACGTCCGCACACCCTCGCTGGGGTCGCGCCAGCATCCGCCAACGGCCCGCGCGCCCATGCCCTCGCCCAATACGAAGCCGCGCTCCGCCTTATGCAGCAGGCAAAGTTCGACAAGGCCTGCGCAGCCTTCAAAGAACTGCTTGCCTCCAGCCCCGCCGACCTCACCGAGCGAATCCGCATGTACATCAACGCCTGCACCCAGCAGGCTGCCCGGCACGAGTCCCAGTTTCTCTCCGGGGAGGAGCGCTACGACTTTGCTATCTCCCTGCTCAACGACGGAAACTACGAAGATGCGCGCACTCAGTTGAAAAAGATTCTCGACGAGAATGCCAGTGCGGACTTCGCCTTTTATGGCCTCGCCGTCCTGGCCAGCATGACCGGAGATGCCCATACATGCCTCGAGCACCTCACCGAGGCTATCCGTCTCAACCCGCGAAATCGTATCCAGGCCCGCGCCGACTCCGACTTCCAGGACATGGCCGACGACCCTCGCTTCACCGAGCTCCTCTACCCCGAGGTCTAACCGCCGAACCGCAAAACCGCGCACACTCCATCCCAGTTACACTGATCACAGCTGTGTCCTCCTCAACTCAAACCGGCAAGCCGTCCCTGCGCGTCGTAGCCATCGGCGGAGGCACCGGCCTCTCCACTTTGCTGCGCGGCCTCAAACTATACGTCGCAGCGCCCACAGCAGCCCGTCGCACCACCGACGCCATTCCCCTCGGCAACGCCGATCCCCATCCTGACTCGCACCCCGCGGACCTTCCCTGCCTCATCCGCGACCTTGCCGCCATCGTCACCGTCACCGATGACGGTGGCTCCTCCGGCCGCCTCCGCGAAGAACTCAACATGCTCCCCCCCGGCGACATCCGCAACTGCATGGTCGCGCTCTCCGAGGACGAGCTCCTGCTCGCACGCCTCTTCCAGTACCGCTTCCATCACGGCGGCCTCGAAGGCCACAGCTTCGGCAATCTCTTCCTCGCCGCCCTCTCCGGCATCACCGGAGACTTCGCCCAGGCCGTGCAGATGTCCTCGCAGATCCTCGCCGCCCGCGGCCGCATCTACCCCGCCACCAACACCGACGTCACCCTCACCGCGCTCATGGACGACGGCTCCATCGTCCACGGCGAAACCAGCATCACCGCCAGCCCGCACCGCATCCTCGAACTCAAGCTCGTCCCCGCCGACGCCAAACCCCTCCCCGCTACCCTCGAAGCCATCGCCAACGCCGACCTCATCACCCTCGGCCCCGGCTCGCTCTACACGTCGCTGGTCACCAACCTCCTCGTCCGTGGTATCCCCGAGGCCATCGCCGCATCCCGTGCCACCCGCGTCTACGTCGGCAATCTCATGACTCAGGCCAACGAGTCGCTCGGCCTCACCGCATCCCAGCACATCGAAAAGATCCTCCAGCACTGCGCCACAAACGGCTCGCGCATCTTCGACTACGCCCTCATCAACACCGCTCCCATCTCCCCCACCCTCCTGGAAAAGTACGCCCGCGGCGACCAGGCACCCATCGTCCCCGACCTCGACCGCATCCGCGCCCTCGGCGTCGAACCCATCTCCGGCGACTTCGCCCAGGAAGGCAGCCTCTTGCGCCACGACCCCGACCGCGTCACCCAGGCCCTCCTCGCCCTCGTCCTCAACCGCCCCTGATCTCTTCCCCGTGATACCTTACGAATCATGACCCCAGACTTCTCCCACCACTGGGCCGAATGGACCCGCCATACGGGTCTTTGGATCCTATCCTTCAAATATGTCTTTGGCTTTGCCGCCGGATGGGGCACTCTCTATCTCCGCAGATGGCAGAAGAGCCGCCGCGAAGAGGCCGCCCAGAGCTGGCCCCTGGTCGAGGGCAATATCAGTAGCGCAAAGGTCGAGTCCATCCCACACACCTCTCGCTTCGTCGCCAAGCTGCAATACACCTACTTCGTCGAGGAGTACCGCCTCGGCGAGTACACCCACGAATTCGCCAAAAAATCCGAAGCCGACGACTTCGCAGCCAAGATGAAAGGCCAGCGAGTCCAGGTCCGCTACAAACAATCCAGCCCCGAAAAGTCCGTCCTCGAACAGAGCGTCGTCGAGCAGCACATCCTGCTCGCTCCCCGCTTCGGCTGAACCCGCCAAGAGTTTTTCACTTCGCAGTAGAGTAATGAAACGTCGTCATTCTGGCGAAGCCAGAATCTCCGTATTTCGCTCGAAGTGCGACAAGCACACCTTCCGAAAAGAACCTACCCCGCCGTCACGATCTCCGAGAAGTCTGCAACACCACGAAAGCAGTCCATCGTCTCAATAAGCTTCAGCAGGTTGAATCTTCTCTTTTGATCGCCATCTGCAAGAATCATCACGTTCTCGAAAACGTCATCGATTAAAGGCCTAAGGGTTGCAAGAGATTGCATCACACTCACATAATCCGAATCTTCAATGAATTTCTGTGATTTACTCCTTACTTTGATAGCCGCGATGACCATCCTTTCAAGCTGAATCGGATTAGCTCCGTGAAAGCTGCCATTTACTATTTGCTCTCTTGTATCGGGGGCCTTCTCAAGGATGTTCCTCATCCGTTTGAAGGCAGCACAAACAGCCAAAAAATCCTCGGAGCCTTTCATCAGCGTCACCGCCTGCGCCCGAGCCACGGCATCCCGCACATCGTTCGCGCCTGCCGCCAGTACCGCCTTCACCACGTCGTACGCCTGCCCCTTCGCCTCTCGCAGATAGAACTCCAGCCGCTCCGCAAAAAAAGTCACAACCGACAGCCGAACCTTCTCATCGGGGTCCCCGGCGAACGGTCTTGGTTCGCTGGGGTGATCACTCACCGAAGCCGCATCCACCACATCGCCCAGCGTCAGCGGCAGCGCCGGCTCGGCCTCCGCCAGAATCTTCACAATTCCGTTGGCCGCCCGCCGCAGCGCAAACGGGTCCTTCGATCCCGTAGGCTCCAGTCCCAGCCCAAACATTCCAACGATCGTGTCCACCTTGTCGGCGATCGCCAGCAGCGCGCCCTCCACCGTTCGCGGCACCGCATCCTCCATCGACTTCGGCAGATACTGGTCGTAGATCGCATCGCCCACTGCCGCAGAGAATCCCTGCGCCCGCGCATACAGCCCGCCCACCTGCCCCTGTAGCTCTGTAAACTCCTTCACCAGCTCCGTCGTCAGATCGGTCTTCGCCAGCCGCGCCGCAGTCTCCAGCGCAGCCCCGTCCAGCTTCGATCCACGCGCCTCCAGCAGCCCGGCCAGCGACGCGGCAACCTCCCGCACCCGCTCCGTCTTCGCCGCGTAGCTCCCCAGGTCCTTCTGGAACGTCACCTTCTCGAGCCTCGTGACCCGCTCCTGCAGCGGCGCCCTCTGATCGAACTCCCAGAAAAATCTCGCGTCGTTGAAGCGCGCCCTTAGCACCCTCTCATTGCCGTGCCGGATCACCGCCTCGCCCGCCGCATCCGCCTTGGTATTCAGCACCGCCAGAAAGTGCGGCGCAAGTTTTCCCGCCTCATCCTCCACCGCAAAATACTTCTGGTGATCGCGCATCACCGTCACCAGCACCTCTTCCGGCAGATGTAGATACTCCGGCTCGAAGCTCCCCAGCACCACCGTCGGCCACTCCGTCAGGTGCGTCACTGTGTCCACCAGCGCCTCGTCCTCGCGCCATCGCAGTCCCGCTCCAGCCGCACGCGTCGCCTTGTCCAGCGCCTTGCGCACCACCAGCCGCCGCGCCGCCACATCGGCCACTACATGCGCCTTCAGCAGCGTCTGCTCGTACTCATCGGGAAATCCAATCGGAATCGCCTCATCTCGCGCCAGCACCCGATGCCCACGCGTCACCCGCCCCGCCGTCTTCCCGCCGAACTCGACCGGCACAACCACCTCGCCCAGCAGCGCCAGCAGCCAGCGCACTGGCCGCACAAATCGCTCCGGCCTGCCCGGCCGCCAGGTCATATTCTTCGCCCAGTAGATCCCCGCCAGCTCCTTCGGCAGTTCCTCGGCAATCACCTCCGCCGCCGCGCGTCCCGCCTTCACCGAAGTCGCCGCCAGGTACTCGCCCTTCGCCGTCGTCACCGTCTTCAGAGCCGCCACATCGACGCCCGCCTTGCGCGCGAAGGCCATCGCCGCCGCCGTCGGCGCGCCATCCTTATATGCAATCTTCACCGCTGGCCCAACCAACTCCTCGGCCACATCCTTCTGCCTAGCCGCCACGCTGGCAACCCAGACCGCCAGCCGCCGCGGCGTGGAGAAGCTCTTGCTCCCAACACCAGCCGCAACCAGCCGCTCGCGCTCCAGCATCGCCACCACGCGCTTCTGCAACTCCGCCTGCGCGCCGGCAATCATCCGCGCCGGAACCTCTTCCAACCCGATCTCAAACAAAAACTCCGCCATTACCCAACCCATCCTTCGCTAACTCGCTAACTCGCTGACTCGCTGCCCTTGCTCCACATACGCCTTCGCCACGCCAACCACCAGCGTGCGAATCCGCGCCATCACGCCCACGCGCTCCGTCACGCTGATCGCCCCGCGCGCATCCAGCAGATTAAAAACGTGCGAACACTTCAACGCCAGCTCATACGCCCCCAGCACCGGAAATCTTTTGGTTCGCAGCTCATACTCCTCCGCCGGCTCGCCAACTCGCTGACTCGCTGACTCGCTGAACTTCTCCAGCAACGCCAGGCACTCCGCCTCGTACAACTCCAAATGCTTCCACAGCGACCCCACATCCGCGTAGTCGAAGCTGTACGCCGAAAACTGCTCCTCCTCGGCCAGACGCATCTCGCCATACGTCACCCGCCGCCCCGTGTCCGGCTCGACGGCCCAAACGATGTCGTAGATCGAATCCACATCCTGCAAAAATCCGGCAATCCGCTCCAGCCCGTACGTAATCTCGCCGCAGATCGGGTCCAGGTCCATCCCGCCGCACTGCTGGAAGTAGGTGAACTGGGTAATCTCCAGCCCATCCAGCATTACCTGCCAGCCCACGCCCCACGCGCCGCCCACTGGCCACTCCCAGTTGTCCTCTTCGAACTTGATATCGTGTTCGCCCAGGTCGATCCCAATCGCCTCCAGCGACTCCAGATACATCTCCTGGATCCGCTCCGGCGGCGGCTTCAGAATCACCTGCAACTGCGTATGCCGGAACAGCCGGTTGGGATTCTCTCCATACCGCCCATCCGCCGGCCTCCGCGACGGCTGCGCATACGCAATGCGCACCGGCTTCGGCCCCAGCACGCGCAGGAAGGTGTCCGGCGACATCGTTCCCGCGCCCACCTCCACGTCGTACGGCTGTTGCAACACGCATCCCCGTTCCGCCCAGAACCTCTCCAGCCGGAACAACAGCTCCTGAAACGTCAGCGCCTTCGTCTTCTCTTCCGCGATTGCCTGCATCATCCCTCTTCAATTTCGTCAACCTTTTGATTCTAATTCGGGATAAGCTTATGCGACGAGGTATGGACAAAGATGTTGCAGCGCGAAAAACCCGACAACACCAAATTTAACCAGAAAGCCATCCTTCCCTACTCTTTGCGACTCGAAGATTTCGAGATCGCAATTCAGGACGTCTACGACTTTTTTTTCGATGTGAACAAGCTCTTTCTGGAGAAAGGGCTGCCACGGCTCGACGACATACTTCGCCCCGCCAACATGTCCGGCATTCTCTCCGACATGTTGACATCGAGCATGGCCAAGCATTCACGGTCCCTGGTGCAGAACCGCTACTTCAACGGCCATCCAGACCTCCTGGTCTCCGGAAAATATGCAAACGACTCCGCAAAAGCTGGAGAAGAAGGAGTCGAGATCAAGACCACTCGCAAGAAGGGTGGTGCGGTTGACACGCATGGCGGACGCAATCAATGGATGTGCGTCTTTGTCTATGAAGTCGACAACGAAACCGAGCCAGCGCAGAGCCGCCGTCCAATGCGGTTTACCGAGGTCTATCTCTCACAAGTAACCACCGAGGATTTCAGAAAGAATGCGCGCGGCGAGCTCGGCACCCGCACCGCTACCCTAGACCGCGACGGGATCAAAAAGCTGCGAGCCAACTGGATCTATAAGATCGAGACGGCTTAGCGGCTCAATCGCCTTCGCCGCCATCTTTGCATAGACCGGATCCTTCTCCACTCCAACGCTGTCATACCCAACAAAATTGCAGGCCGCAAGCGTCGATCCTGAGCCGGCAAACGGATCGAGAACCACGCCTTCCCCCAGTGGCAACGACGCGCGTACCAGTTGCCGCAAAAAAGACTGCGGCTTCAGCGAAGGATGATTTGCTATCTTCCTCTCCCGCTGCGTCGTCGGGCTGGAGCGGATCACATCGCCGAACGGTCTCTCCTCCGACGGCCTCCGCCAGCCGCCTGTCTTCCACTTACGTAGATTGTCCTGCACTCTTCCCTCGATAGGCTTCCGCGCGATCACCCACGGCTCCCACATCGATCGCGGCATCACGCTCACGCCGTCAAACTCCGTATGTGCATTCTTGGGCCGGTCTCCACCGCGCATCGTCATCGTCAATCGCACCACCGAGCCTCGTATCTCAAACCCTCCAGCGCTAAAAGCAGACGAGACAATATGCGCGAGAAGCGGATTGCTGGCAACCGCAATATTGCCGCCCGGCACAACAACCCGATGAAGTAGCCGCGCAAAGTTCTTGAAAAAAACCAGCAGAAAGGCCCTGTCGTCATCGTCCAGAACCGTAAACCTCGGCAATGGCGATCTCACATGCCCATCGAACGACGGAGGAATGCGCCACATCCCACCCC
>Ga0302201_10004372_pt1 | contig 10198 bp, 4 predicted proteins | sample II_Bog_N3_2_FD_194586 | JGI IMG/M metagenome (GOLD analysis project Ga0302201, IMG submission 194586) | Peat permafrost microbial communities from Stordalen Mire near Abisko, Sweden - II_Bog_N3_2 | ecosystem: Environmental > Terrestrial > Soil > Wetlands > Peat | place: Sweden: Abisko, Stordalen...
CAGATGCTGGCGCAGAATGGAAACCGCCGCCAGAATCTCCAGTGTCGGCGTGTCGCCGCAGCACCCCATCACCACGTCCGGCTCGCCGCCCTGGTCGTTGCTGGCCCACTGCCAGATGCCGATGCCTTCCGTGCAATGCACGACGGCGGCTTCCATGCTCAGCCATTGCGGCAGGGCGTGTTTGCCGGCCACGACCACGTTGACGTAATTCCGCGTGCGCAGGCAATGATCGAACACAGACAGCAGGCAGTTCGCATCGGGCGGCAGGTAGGCCCGTACGATGTCGGCCTTCTTGTTGATCACGTGGTCAAGAAAGCCAGGGTCCTGGTGGGTGAAGCCGTTGTGGTCCTGCTGCCAAACATGCGAGGCCAACAGATAGTTCAGCGATGAGATCGGCCGGCGCCAGGGCAGCTCGCGCGTCACCTTCAGCCATTTTGCGTGCTGGCTGAACATCGAGTCGATGATGCGAATGAAGGCTTCATAGCTGTTGAACAGCCCGTGCCGCCCGGTCAGCAGGTAGCCTTCCAGCCACCCCTCGCACTGGTGCTCGCTGAGCATCGAGTCCTGCACCCATCCCGCGGGCGCCAGGAATTCATCATTGTCGACCTTCCGCGCGTCCCATTGGCGATTGGTCACTTCGAAGACGGCACCGAGGAGATTCGACAGCGTCTCATCGGGGCCGAACACCCGGAAGTTTCGCTGCGCTGCATTGAGCGTGATCACGTCCCTCAGGAACTTGCCCAGCACGAGTGTATCCTGGGCAGCGACCGCACCGGGTGACGGCACGCTGACCGCATGCACACGGAAGTCGGGCAGCCGCAGATCACGCAGCAGGCTGCCGCCATTGGCGTGCGGATTGGCTCCCATCCGCCGGTCGCCCTTCGGTGCCAGCTCGGCCAACTCCGCGACCAGCGTGCCATTGGCGTCGAACAGCTCTTCGGCCTTGTAGCTTCTCATCCAGCTTTCAAGCTGCGCGACATGGTCGGGATGCTCGGGGTCCACCAACAGCGGCACCTGATGCGCACGGAACGTGCCCTCAACCTGGAGACCATCGACAACTTTCGGCCCCGTCCAACCCTTGGGGGACTTCAGCACGATCATTGGCCAGCGCGGTCGGGCCGCGTTATTGGTGGCGCGCGCGTTCGTCTGGATCCGCCTGATATCGTCTATCGCCGTCTCCAAGGCTTCGGCCATGAGTTGATGCATCGCTTCCGGCTCGTCTCCCTCGACGAAATAGGGCGTCCAACCACAGCCTTGGAAGAAGTGCTCGAGTTCCTCGTGGTCGATGCGCGCCAGAACGGTGGGATTGCTGATCTTGTAGCCGTTGAGGTGCAGGATCGGCAGCACGGCGCCGTCGGTGACGGCGTCCAGGAATTTGTTTGACTGCCAGGCTGTCGCCAGCGGACCGGTTTCCGCCTCGCCGTCGCCAATTACGCAGGCGACGATCAGATAGGGATTGTCGAACGCGGCGCCGAAAGCGTGGCTGAGCGAATAGCCCAGTTCCCCGCCTTCATGGATCGATCCCGGCGTCGTCGGCGCGACGTGGCTGGAAATTCCGCCGGGGAAGGAGAATTGCGTGAACAGCTTCTTCAACCCAGCCTCATCCTGACTGATGTCCGGATAAATCTCGCTGTAGCTGCCTTCGAGATACGTGTTGCCCACGATCGCCGGGCCGCCATGACCGGGACCCGCGACGTAGAACATGTCCAGGTCGCACTTCTTGATGACCCGGTTCAGATGCACATAAATGAAATTCTGACCCGGCGTCGTGCCCCAATGTCCGACCACCAGCGGCTTCACATGAGCCAACGTCAACGGCTCGCGCAACAGCGGGTTGTCATAGAGATAGATTTGCCCGACGGACAGGTAGTTCGCAGCCCGCCAGTAGGCATTCGTCCTGCGCAGCTCATCGGCGTCCAGTATCCCTTGCTGGCCCGGCGAATCCCCACCGCTGTTCGGCGACGCTTGCGTCGAGATCGGTCCGTCCATCGTTTGCGACTCCGTGGTGCGTCTCGGTCTTATGCTGCCGGAGTGCGGCGCGTCGGCCGTGCCGCACTCGGCCTACTTAGCCGCGATCACCTCGCAGCCGAGCCTTGTCGCGTGGACTCCCGTGCAAGTGGTGGCTCGAGCGTCGCCGCGGCCCTGCCGGGAGCAGGGCGCACATCCTGCGCGACTTGGGGGCATCCCGATCGCGCGGCCGGCAGATCAGGCGCGTCCGGCCGCGGCGTGGCCGGCATTGCCCGGCCATCGCCCTCGCGGCAGGACCTCTAGTACTGGTTCCAAACGACCAGCGCGAGCACGACGACCGCGACTGCCGCCAGCACGTAGTTGCCAACCCGCCAATAGATGCTCGCCCTGCGCACCCGATCGGCACCCGGTATCACTCGTTCGTCGGGAAAACTGACGTCATCCCTGGCGTCGGGAGATGATGGCCCAGGAGACAATTGCGTTGAAGTTGACCCGTCCATGTTCGTGACTCCTTGTTTTGTCTCGGTTCAGCCTGCAGTTACGCTGACGGCATGTGGCGCGTCGGCTGCATGAGTTCGCTCCGTACGTCTTTGAATCGGCCAGAGAGTGCTGGCGGCAGTCAGGGCAAGGCCGCATCAGGCCAGTCAAGCTCCCTATCAGCGCGGTACGGTCCCGTTCATAGCGGAAGGAGGACCGCCGGGAGCAGCCTCGGAAACTACTCAATCCGACGGTGTTCACTCAAAGCGTTGACCGGCACGGCACGGGTTCCCGTACGAAGATGTGCGTAATTTCCGAGCCTCCCGCTCCCACTTGCCGGCGACTATGGTCCAGGACTGCCTGCAGATGCGGAAGGATTGTGCGTGGATTCGTCACCGACCATAGTCCCCGTCTCCGGCGCGCCTTTGCCGGAGCCGCCGCAATCCGGCCAGACCGGCGCGCTGAACGGCATGACGCAGGCGCTGTCGCTCAGCCAGATCGTGGTCGAGGTGGTGACAAGCTGGGTCACGCTCGGCGCGCTGTTCGGGGCGCTCGCCGGCGGCGAACTCGCGGACCGGATCGGCCGCAAGCGCACGGTGCTGATCGCGGGCGCGATGTTCCTGCTGGGCGCACTCGTGCAGGCGCTGGCACCCGACACGGTCGTCCTGGTCGCGGGGCGGCTGATCGTCGGCGCGGGGGTCGGCGTGGCCGCCGTCGCCGCTCCGCTCTACGCCGCCGAATTGGCGCCGACCAACCTGCGCGGCCGCTTCGTCTCCGCCTACCAGGTCGCCATCACGGTCGGCATCGTCCTCGCCTATCTGGTCGATGGCTGGCTGGGAGCGAGCGATTCCTGGCGCATGATGCTGGGGGCGTCCGCCGTGCCGGGGCTGCTGCTGTTCGCGGTCGCACTGGTCGCGCCGGAATCGCCGCGCTGGCTGATGAAGATGCACCGCCGCCCCGAGGCGGCCGCCGAGCTGCGCAAGATCCGGCCCGGCGTCGATTTCAAGGCGCGGCTCGACGCCATCGACGCCGCTTTGCGCGAGGACGCCGGCGGTGCGTCCTGGGGCGGTTCATCCTGCGCGGCCCGCATCTCGCGGCTTCGGTGGCGCCGAGCAGCGCGGGCATCGTCACTCTGCTTGCGCTGGTCGGCTTCATCATCTGCTTCGCCTTCTCGATGGGGCCGGTGGTGTGGACCGTGATCAACGAGATCTTCCCGGGGCGCATCCGCGGCCGGGCTGTGCCGTCGCGACGGCGGCCAACTGGGGGGCGGCCTTTCTGGTTAGCCAGGGCTTCCTGTCGCTGGTGGACGCGATCGGGGACGGACCGGCCTTCTGGCTGTTCGCGCTGCTTTGTGGCCTCGGCTGGATTTGGATCTACTACGCGGTGGTGCCGGAGACCAAGGGACGGTCGCTTGAACAGATCCAGCAGTTCTGGAAGCAATCGGGCACGGAATGCTGATCGCGGCCGATATCAGCGGCCCCACGTCGCCGCCCACGAAGGGCCGCAGCCGATCGTTCACAAGGACGCGTTTCGGTCCCTGCTGGGCGCGATGCCGGTTCATGGTATCACCATGAACGCGGTCTTGCTCGGGGCGACCATCTGCGGGCTGGAGCAGGCCGCGCCAAACTGAGCCCGCGGCCGAGCGCCCGGCGCCCCAAAAGAGGTCGCTGCCTTGCCTGATATTCTCCTTGCGGTGGCGGCGATGCTGGTCCTCGTCAGCGTCGTGCAACCGCTGGCGCGGCGCCTGCTGGTCTCCGACGCCGTGCTGCTGGCGGTGGTCGGTGTCCTGATCGGCGCCGGGTCGGCCTATGTCCTCAGCCGCGGCGTCGCCGGCAGCCTGGACGAGTTCGCCGCGACCTTCGCCCACTTCCCTGTCAACTCGCAGGTGTTCCTGCTCGCGTTCCTGCCGGCGCTGGTGTTCCACGGCGGGCTGTCGATCGACGTGCGCCGGCTGGTGCGCGACACCGCGCCGGTGCTGATGCTCGCGGTGGTGGCGGTGGTGGCGACCACGGCGGCGATCGGCTTTGCGTTGCAGCCGATCGCCGGCCAGTCGCTCGCCGTCTGCCTGCTGCTCGGCGCGATCGTCGCGACCACCGATCCCAGCGCGGTGATCGGCGTGTTCCGTGACATCGGCGCGGATGCAAGGCTCACCCGGCTGGTGGAAGGCGAGAGCCTGCTGAACGACGCCGCGGCGATCGCGCTGTTCACCCTGCTGCTGGACCAGATCACGCATCAGGCGACGCCGAGCGTCGGCGCGGCCGGCTTGATTCTCGTCGCCTCGCTGGTTGGCGGCGCGGCGGCGGGATACGTTCTGGCGCGCCTCGCTCTGGCCGCGATGCCGCTGCTCAGCGGCAGCCGTGCGGCCGAGGTCACGCTGACGCTCGCGCTGCCGTATGTCAGCTATATCATCTGCGACAAGTTCCTGGACGTCTCCGGCGTGGTGGCTGCCGCCGCGGCGGGGCTGACCGTCAGCGGGATCGGCCCTTCGGTGCTGCGGCCGCCGAGCTGGACCTTCCTGGTCGATGTCTGGGCGCAGGTGGCGTTCCTCGCATCATCGCTGGTGTTCGTGCTCGCTTCGATGCTGGTGCCGCGACTGATGCTCGGGATGCAGCCTTGGGACCTCGTGCTGATCGGCGTGGCAGTGCTGGCGGCGCTCGCGGCGCGTGCGGCGGTATTGTTCCTGGTGATGCCGGTGTTGCGCTACACAAGGATCGCCCAGCGCGTGCCGGCGCGGTTCAAGCTGACTATGCTTTGGGGTGGGCTGCGCGGCTCGATCACGCTGGCGATGGCACTGGCGGTAACCGAGAACCAGCGCGTCTCCGACGACGTGCAGCGGTTCATCGCAATCGTCGCGACCGGGTTTGTTCTGTTCACGCTGCTGGTCAACGGCACCACGCTGCGCTTCCTGGTGCATTGGCTACGGCTGGACCGGCTGTCGCGGATCGACCAGGCGCTGCGCCACCAGGTGGTCGCGCTCGGACTCGGCACGGTGCGGGACCGCCTGCGCCAGACCGCCGCCGATTTCCGCTTCCTGCCGCAAGCCGCCCAGCGCGCGGTCGACCGCTACGAACAACGCGCCGCCGCCGAGGCCGCGGCCAACACGTTCGACGCGGCGCTGACGGACCGCGACCGGCTGAAGCTTGGGCTGCTGACCTTTGCCTCGCAGGAAAGGGCGATCCTGCTTGAGATCTTCCGCGAGCGGGGGCTCTCACGCGCCATCATGGAGCAGTTGCTACGCACGGCCGATACGATCATCGACGCGACGCGCGCGGACGGACGGCTCGGCTATCTGCACGCGGCCAAGGGGCGGCTGCGGCCGAGCCGGTCGCTATGGCTGGCGCAGTGGCTGCACCGCAGGTTTCGCATCGACCGGCCGCTGACCCGTCTGCTGGCGCAACGCCTGGAGATGCTGCTGGTGATGCAGATGGTGTTCCGCGCGCAACTGCAGTTCATGCGCGACCGGATGACGCCGGTGCTGGGTGCGCGCGTGACCGAGGTGATGGGCGAGATCGTGCAGCGCCGCCGCGCGCTGCTGGATGACGCGACGGAGGCGCTGGGGCTGTTGTATCCCGCCCATGCCGATGTCCTGCAGACCCGCATGCTGCGACGGATCGGGTTGCGCTTCGAAAGCGAAACCTACGCCGCGCTGCGCGACGAGGCGCTGCTCAGCGACGAGTTGTTCCAGGAGATCTCCCGGGACATCGAGGCGCGGCGCGATGCCGCCGGCCGGCCGATGACGTTCGACCTGCAGGCGGGGCTGACCAGGCGCCTGACCCAGTTTCCGCCATTCGCCGCGCTGCCTGAGGCGCGCCTGAACGATATCGCCCGGACGCTGACCCTGCGCTTCGCGCTGCCGAGTGAGCGCATCCTGCGGCGCCGGCGCCGTGCGGCTTCGGTCTACCTTATCAGCTCTGGCGAGATCGAGATCGATCACGACGGGAAGCGGCTGCGGCTGCCCAGCGGCGCGATGTTCGGCGGCGACGGCTTGCTGGGCGAGGCGCAGACCGAGGGGGCCGTGACGGCGGTGCGGTTCTGCCTGCTGCTGGTGCTGCGGACGGGCTTGGTCCGCAAGCTGCTGGGCAGCGCGCCTCCATAACCCGAGCCGCCCCGGCGGGGCCTGCGTAGTTTCCGAGGCTGCCGGACCTGGCGTTCCGGCGCTATCGTTCAGGAAGATAGGTGCATCGGTCCATCGGGCCGCGCGTGCGTGCGGACATCGTTCCGTCCGCTTTTTCCCATCAAGCATGAAAGCGGGGACGATGGATGACCAAGCTGCCCTTTGGAGGCCAAGTCCCGGCGCACAGCAGCTCGCTGGACGAAGGTATTTCGTTGGATGACGGTGCCACGCTTTCGGAAGAGTCTATCAGTGCCAAGTTGCGCTCGAACCTGCGATACGCAATCGGCGTTGTCTTCGGCCGCTGGCCGTCCACTTCCGCCCAAGCTGACGTAGAGCCGATCCGCTCGGAGCTGTTCAGCATCGAGCGGCTGGAGCAACACGCTGAAAGCCTGGCGGCAACGCAACGTGCGACCACGAAGCCCACGACCGATCGACGGCTGGAGATGCGGCTGCGGGACAACCAGCGGGCCTTGCGCACCGCGTATCAGGCAACCGTCGTGGCGGTCCGCGAGGAGCGGGCCATCACGCCGGCCGCGGACTGGTTGGTCAACAACTTTCATATTGTCGAGGAGCAGGTGCGGGAGATTCGTATCGATCTTCCGCCCGGCTTCCACCGGATTCTGCCCAAGCTGATCGACGGACCGCTTGCGGGATATCCGCGCGTGTTCGGGCTGGCCTGGGCGTTCGTCGCCCACACCGATAGCTGCTTCGACCCGAAGATGCTGTGCCGGTTCGTGCGCGCGTATCAGCGCGTGCAGCCGCTGACGATTGGCGAGCTCTGGGCGGTTGCGATCACACTGCGTGTGGTGCTGGTGGAGAACCTGCGCCGCCTGGCCGACGCGATTACCAGTTATCAGGCAGCACGCAAGGAAGCCAACGCGCTGGCGGACCGGCTGTTGGGAGTCGGCAGCCAAGAGGCCGAGCCGCCCGACGCGTTGCTGCAGTCCGTCGATGGGCCCTTGTCAACGGCTTTCGCGGTCCAATTGATCCAGCGGCTTCGTGAGCAGGACCCGAGAGTGCTGCCGGCATTGCTCTGGCTGGACGAGCGCCTGGCAGCCCAAGGGACTACCGCGGACGAGATCGTTCATAACGAGCAGCAGCTTCTCGGCGCGGCCAACGTGACGATTGGCAACGTCATCACGAGCATGCGCCTGATGTCCGCTATCGATTGGCGGGAATTGTTCGAGAGCGTCAGCCTGGTCGATGCGACCCTGCGATCCGACAGTGATTTTACCGCGCTCGATTTCCCCACGCGAGACCTGTATCGGCACGCCATCGAGGAGCTAGCGCGCGGATCACGCCGATCGGAGATTGAGGTCACGCGGCTGGCGCTTCGTGCTGCCAAGGATGCCCCGGAGGTAGTGCCAGGCGAGGACAGAACGGCGTCCGCACGCAAGCGGGACCCCGGTTATTATCTCATCGCGAAGGGACGGCCGGCATTCGAGGCAGCGCTGGGCTATCGTGTCAAGTTCAGGGGATGGCTGGTCCGCGCCAACACGGCGGTTGGGATCGCCGGCTATCTCGGGGCGGTCAGTATCGCGACCGTCGTTATCGTCGCCCTCATGCTGAGCTGGATCACGGTGCCGGGCGGGATCGTGGCTCTCGGCGTGCTGACCCTGCTCGCGCTGATTCCGGCGTCGGATGCGGCCGTGGCGCTGGTCAACTGCGGCGCCACCAGCCGGTTTGACGCCAGCTCGCTGCCGGGTCTTGGCCTTGCCGAGGGCGTGCCTGCGGACTTGCGCACGATGATTGTCATCCCGACGCTGCTGACGACCCCGATCACGATCACGGGACAGATCGAGCGGCTGGAGGTTCATCATCTGGCCAATGCGGATGGTTACATCAGCTTCGCCCTGCTCTCGGACTGGACGGATTCTCCCACGGAAACCGTGACGGGTGACGAGGCGCTGCTTGCAGCGGCTGCCGATGGAATCGCCGCCTTGAACCGGCGCTACGGACCGGGCCCCGATGGCGATCGGTTCCTGCTGCTGCATCGCCGCCGCCTTTGGAACCCAGGGCAGCGTGCCTACATCGGATGGGAACGCAAGCGCGGTAAGCTGCACGAGCTGAACCGGTTGCTGCGAGGCGCCACCGACACTTCTTTCGCTTTAGTCGACGGCCGCGCCCCGGCCGTACCCGCCGGCGTACGCTACGTTATTGTTCTCGATGGGGACACGCGGCTGCCGCGGGGAGCGGCGAAACGCCTGATCGGGAAGATGGCCCATCCGCTCAACCGTCCCACTCTGAATCCGCACGCCTGCCGCGTCATCGATGGCTACGCCATCATGCAGCCAAGGGTCACCCCGTCGATGCCGACCGGCGGTGAAGGCTCGCGGTTCCAGCGCGTCTTCTCGAACACCAACGGCATGGATCCGTATGCCTGCGCCGTCTCCGACGTATACCAGGACTTGTTCGGTGAAGGATCGTACTGCGGCAAGGGGATCTACGATGTGGATCTCTTCGAGGCAGCACTCGCCGGGCGGATTCCCGAGAATGCTCTGCTCAGTCACGACCTTCTGGAGGGCATCTTCGCGCGGGCCGGTCTGGTGACGGACATCGAAGTGATCGACGAATTTCCGGCCCGCTACGATGTCGCGGTGTCGCGGCAATACCGGTGGGCGCGCGGTGACTGGCAGTTGCTGCCGTGGATCCTTGGCCGGGCACAGGCACCGAACGGACGCCAATCACGCACCATACCGACCGTTGGCCGATGGAAGATGATCGACAATCTACGCCGGTCCTTGTCGGCGCCCGCGACGTTCCTGGCCTTGGTCGGCGGCTGGGCATTGCCGCTCGGCTCCGCGACGCTGTGGAGCGCGTTCGTCGTCGGCACTATTTCGGTGCAAGCGGTTCTTCCCTTGGTGACCGGAATTCTGCCGCGCCGCCTGGGGCTTTCGAAGCAAATCCATCTTCGGGCAATCGGCGGGGATTTCAAGCTCGCACTGTCGCAAGTTGTGCTCCTGGTTGCATTTCTCCCGCACCAGGCATGGGCCATGGCTGAAGCGATCGTGCGGACATTGTACCGTCTGGTCGTCTCGCGTCGTAACCTGCTTGAATGGGTGACCGCCGCTCAGGCGAAGGTCAGCCCAAGGCTCGATGTACTCGGATTCTATCGCAAGATGGCCGGGGGGATTGCGCTGGCGGCCGGGGCAGCGGCGTTCGTCGCGTGGGCTGCGCCGGATGCGTGGCCTGTCGCGGCGCCTTTCGTCATCCTTTGGCTTGCCTCCCCTGCCGTTGCGCGCTGGGTCAGCCTGCCGCCGGAATCGGCTCTGCCGCTGGTCTCCGCCGCCGACACGCAATCGCTGCGCCTGATCGCGCGCAGGACCTGGCATTTCTTCGAGACCTTCGTCACGGTGGGAGACCATATGCTCCCGCCGGACAATTTCCAGGAAGATCCGGCGCCGGTGGTCGCACATCGTACATCGCCCACAAATATCGGACTGTATCTTCTATCGGTCGCAGCCGCACAGGATTTCGGCTGGCTAGGTCTGCTGGCCACCACCGAGCGGCTGGAAGCGACACTCCAAACGATGGCCCGGCTGGAACGCTTCCGCGGCCATTTCTACAATTGGTACGATACAAGCGATCTTAGTCCGCTGGAACCGCAATACATTTCGTCTGTCGATAGCGGAAATCTCG
>Ga0302201_10004381_pt1 | contig 10185 bp, 5 predicted proteins | sample II_Bog_N3_2_FD_194586 | JGI IMG/M metagenome (GOLD analysis project Ga0302201, IMG submission 194586) | Peat permafrost microbial communities from Stordalen Mire near Abisko, Sweden - II_Bog_N3_2 | ecosystem: Environmental > Terrestrial > Soil > Wetlands > Peat | place: Sweden: Abisko, Stordalen...
GGCGAGGTTTGAATACTGCCCCCCGAGGAGCCATAGGACCTGTGCCGGGAACACTGCCGCAACGGCGATTGACACGAGGGCGATGACGACCAGGCCGGCCATGACCTGCACGTAGCGGGCGAGCAGGAGCGATCTCGACGACGGCAGGCGGGCAAAGCGCGGGACGATGATCGTGCTCGCCAGGAGCGCGACGGCCGCGAAGGCCTGCCCGAGGCGGCTCAGCGCCCCCACCTGGGCGACCTTGATCGTGGAGCCAAAGAGAGAGATCACGAGGATCCCGATCTGGCCGGAAAGGCAGAAATACACGGATCCGGGGAGGATCTTGCGCACCACCTCCCAGATCCTCCGGCGGACCTCCGGGCATTCTTGCGCGGTGCGATCGATCAGTCCCTCGGCGAGATGGCGAATCCGGATGAAGGCCCAGAATTGCCCAACTGCATTGACGGCGACGGCCGCCAATGCGTTCGGGATCCACCGCAGGATCGTCAGCAGGACGCCCACCCGGCCCGCGTTCTGAACGAGGCTTATCTTCTGCGTTTCGGCCAGCTTCTGGTGAAGCGCCGGAGCAAGGGCGAAGATCGACGCCCCGAAATTCAACCAGAAGCTGAAGAGGACAACCCCGAGCAGCCCGGATGCGAAAACCCAGGAGGCCCCCTGGCGATGGAACAGGAACAGCCCCAAAGGCACACCGATGGCCAGGCCGACGCACGTAAGGGTCCGGCGCATGGACAGTGCCGTGTTAACCACTTGTCCGAGGCGTCTTGGATCCTTCCACACCTTACCGCCCTCGGCCATCGCGCCGCTTGAGATGCCGCCGTCAGTCAGGACGTTCAGCATCCCCTGGACGGCATAGGTCATCGTGTAGAGCGCATATTGGCCAGGCGCGAGGCACCGGATTATCCAGATTCCGGCCACGAAGCCCATGGCATGGACGGCGGCCTGTGCGGATCCGACCCCGAGCAAAATCCTTAGCCATTGCCGGATCCTCACCCGGGATAGGTCCAAGTGGCCGGAAAGCCGGGCCTCCGGGCCACCCTTGGCCCCAACCGTCAGTTCGCTTGGGATGCTGCCTTGAATTGCCATAAGCCCCATTCCGCAGGGGTAAGCTCGGCCTCGCTGGAGACGTCCGAGACGAGTCCGCTGGCCTTGTTGCACCAGTATGCGCGCTGCAGGGTTTGCTGTCCGTTCCCGCGGAGCACCCCTATGTCACCGCGAATGACCCGACCGGGGACGGGTCTCAATCCGAGCGTCGAGAGAGGAATGGAGATCCGGTACGTCACGGACGCGCCCTGGCCTCCCTCCGGCCGCTCGCTCGCCAACGTGACAAAGGCGGTGACATCGGTCGTGCGGTCGATGATCACCGAGCGAATGGGCGACGAGAAATCCACGGAGGCGCCCCGAGCGCCGTCCGTCACCTCCTCGTAGAGCACCGCGAGAGTCCTGCCCCGTACCTTCGCGACGACGAGGCGTTCGTCCCCGACCCCGGCCGCCTCGCGCCCGAGGTTGGCGTCGGGATTGGAACCGAGCATGATGTCAATGCCGCCTCCGCTCCTGAAAATGGGTGGAATGCCCGAGTTTTCCAGCAGGGACGGGTCGTCGGTGCGCACGGCGACGCAGAGGCTGCCGCCGACCACCGCAAGTGAAGACTCGGTTCTGATCTCTCGCCCGGCGGTCGATCGGGAATCGATCGTCGCCCAGCGTTCCCAGGGCCATCCCTGGACAGCTGGCTGCCCGGGTCCGTGATCGGGAATGATCGGAATGAGCAGGATGGGGGACGTCTGCCCGATCGCCCGGGGGCGGCCCAGGCCAGCGTGCGCGGCCCGGAGCGATGCCGCATCCACCGTTAGCCCTTCGTCCGGCAGCCTATGAACGCTTTCAAGGCCGCGAACGCGGGCGAGCTGGGAGTAGAATCCGCCCTGCAGGTAGACCTTGCCGTCCTTGGTTTGCGTAAGCGTTGGAAAGAAGGTCTCCTCGCCGAGGCTGTACTGGCCGACGGGCATTCCCGGCCGATCGTGTGGCGCATCCCACGCGCGCACCCGGCTGTCCTGGAACAATGTGGCCACGAAAAGGCCGTCAGTTGTGAGCAGGTACACATTGCCCTTGTTCCCGTTGATCGCCCATATCTCCCCTGCAGCCCTGTCCGGGAGCTCTATCGGGGGCCCCAGCAGGCGTGTTGTGCCAATCGTCTCGCCGGGCAGCGTTTGAAGCGGTGCGTGATGCGAGGCGTGAAGACCGGGCCAGTGGCTTGGGTAGAACCAGGTTGGACGTCCCTGGAAGAATCCGCCAAATCCGAAGCTTGAGAAGGGCTTCGGGGCCGTGGTGAGCACCAGCCGGCCGTCCCTGTCGATGATTGCCTGGTTCCCCCCGGAGGAGGGGGAGGGTTGGGTCTGGATGGGCGGGAACACTGCGCGGTCCAGTTCGTATACGGGTACCCCCCGTCCCGTGAAGCGATCAGGCCTCAATATCATTCCCTCCGAGCCGACCATCGTGAAGTCCGGCATGACGGCCAGGTTTCCCGCCCGGCCAGGCCGGAATGTCACCTCGCCGTCGTCAACCCGTCCGTTACCGTTGCGGTCGACCCAGCAAAACATCGTGTCCGCGGACCCGGCTGCTGCAGGACCCTGCGCCGATTCGCACCGGCCGACCACCGCTACGGGCCGTGCGATCCCGTGCTCCAGGAGCCAGATGGAAACGACGGGGCTCCCCGAGGTCGCATCCTTCGTGTAGCAATCGGTGAGGTACGTGCGGCGATCGCGATGGAGGGGAGTCTCGGGAACCCCGGCCCATTTCTCAGGCAGGGGTGAAAGGGTGGGGCGGTAGTAAACCGCGACGGGCCAGCTCAGGTGGTGCTCGAAGTCGAGTTTGAATTCCTGGCCGCCTCCTTTGTCTCCGTAGAAGAAGCGGGTCTCATCCTCCGGGTCGATGGTGCCGCCGCCTCCGTACTGGGATGGCCCGAAAAACGCGTTCACCAGCCGTCCGTCCGGGGTCCAAACACTCAGGCGTTTCGGCGCATAGCTCCTCTCGGCGACCCAAAGCCTGCCTCGACCATCGATAGCCAACCCGTAGGGCCAGTTCATGTGCCCAGCATCGTAGGGCCCCACACCTGGGGGGCCGGCTGTGCCGATCGAACGCTCGTAGGCGCCATCCGCGCCGAAGACCTTTACCTGGTGGCTAGCCCCCCAATCCGTCAGGAATATCCGGGATTTCGCATCGACAAGAATCCCCCGAGGATCCTGCAGGCCCTCCGTGATGAACGGATGAAACGCTCCGAAGCCCGCCCCTGTGGCGCCACGACTCCCGTCCGTGGCCAGGACCCGCCTGCCTGAGACGACAAGAAGCCTCCCCGTGTTGTCGAACGCGGCACCGCGGGGGTCTTCTACGGCGACACACCCAAGCACGCGCCGAGCGGATGCATCGATGAGGAACAATCGGTTCAAGGCCTGCACGCTTACCACAAGGGTGCCGTTGAACGCCGCCAGGCCGGTGAGTGCGGCGCCTTCGTTCTGGTCCTCCGCCGGCAGCGAAAGCTCGAGACAAGAATCGAGCACGGGGCGGTCCCCTGCGGGGCCCACCGGGAAATGCCCCAAGGTTGAAGCGGGTGCGGCGGGGTTGCAGAGTGCGCTCAGCCTGAGGCGACTCTGAAAGATTGTTCCTGCATACGCATAGACGCCGGGCAAGGCCATTGGGCCCGCATCCCGGGCAAGTTGGCTGGCGCCCGTCCAAACGCCTCCGAGCCACATCCGGCCGCTCAATTTTTGGCCGTTCAAATCCAACCATGCGATTGCGCTTCCCCCCTCGGTCACGGCGCTGCCGACAACAATCTGCGGCACGCCTGCGCCCGCACCGCCGCCCCATAGGGGCGCCTGGTCAGCTGGGACAAAGAGAACGCAGCTGGGTGGCGAATGATTCGCGAGCCATTCGCTGGTTGGACTGCTTGTACGCCAAGGTGGGTGGCCATTGGTGTTGGGCGTCAATTCGTAGGTCAGGTCGATCGGCGAATGTACCAACCCGCGGACAATGTAGCTGCCCGGAGGGACGAAGCGGCCGGAAACGCGGAATATTCCGTGTTCCGCTGCGTTGGAGTCGGGAAGGAGGTCATCGAGACAGTCCCAATAGACCGTGTGCTCGCCTGCCGAGAATTCAGTTTCCGAGACTAGGTTCCTCACCCTCCGCCCGTCCGGGTCATCGATCACGAGTGTCACAAATCCCGGGTGGTCGAGATGGAATCGTATGGGTACTGGCGCAGATGGAAGCGGCGGGCATGCAGGCGGGAAAGCCAGCAGCTGGGAAAAACCGAGGGCGTAGACGATGGGAAGGCAGGGCCTCAACAATGGGCGAACCTCACTCAGTGGATGCCGGAACGGGGCACAACATCCCGAACATCTCCAGATACCGGTCCGCTACCGACTCGACAGCGTGGGCAGCGAGGTGGCCGGGAGCGCGGGAGCGGTATAAACGAAGGCGATCGGGATCAGCGAGCTGGTCCGCCATTATGTCGGCCAAGCGGGCGACGTCGCCGTTTGGGAATGTGACACCGCACGGACCAATAGCCTCGGCTAGGCCCCCTTGTTCGCTTCCGATGATGCCGCAACCGCACGCGATGCCCTCAAGGGCAACGATCCCAAACGGCTCGGCCCACCGTGACGGCACGACCATCCATCGGTGCCGGTTCAACTCAACGGCCAGTTCATGGCCTTGGATCTCTCCCCGAAACAAGACGTACGGCCCGATGCCGAGCTCGGCGACCATCAGGCGCAATCGGCGCTCCTCGGGTCCACGGCCAACGATGCTCAGCGTCGCGCGAAGGCCGCGCTCGTGCACCAAGGCAAGGGCCTTTATGACCGAGTCGAAACCCTTGTCCGAAACCAAGCGGCCAACAGCGACGAAGTCGAGATGACGAAGGCAACCCGGGATCTCGCGGAATATCTCCGCGTCGTACGGGTTCGGGATTCTCACGCCCGGCATTTGGATGTGCCGCTCGACGGCGCCGCTAACGTACACATTATTGGCCCGCCGGAGCGCTGCGCGCTTGAGCCAACCGTTCCAATGGGAGAAACCGTCCGGGCCCGACAACCATGTCTGCGTTGTAACGATCCAGGGCCGTTGCACCCAGAGGAGGGGCAGCGCAGTCCGCAGACTGACATTGTTGTGAAAGAACACGTCGCTCCATCGCACGAGCGCGAGGAGCCTCAAGATCGAGGGATCTCTCTCAACCGTGACGCCGGCGTCTTCTGTTTCTCCCTGTGCCGTCGCCGTGACAAGGACGACGTCGTGGTGCGCACGCACAAATTGCCTTGCGAGCAGGCGAGAACTCGTCTCCACGCCACCGACGTCCGGGTGGTACCGGTAGCTTGAAATTAGTATTCTCAAGATCTCGCCTCCAGAGCCGCCAAGCGCAGGTCCAAGAGAGGGAAGCCCGTCTGCCCTGCCAGGATCCCCGGGGGCCCGACCGTTCCAAACGCAGCTTCGCCCCGTCGCTTCCCGCGCGCTTTTCCGATTGAGATTGCCCCGCGCATGATCCCGGAGGGCATGCAATCTGGCCGTGGCGATTGAACCGCCGCCGACCTCGGCTAAGCCGCGATTCCGATCATGCCCCCGTTAAACAGCTATGACGGTCCTCCCCCTCGGACGGCGCCTCCCAAAGGTTGCTCGCCGCGGACTCGATCCGGAGGCCCATGAATTCCGCGGCCGTCGCCCTTCCTGCGTCGCGGCAGACCCCCCTCGTGCTCTTATCGCTATGCACTCTTGGATAGGCGTCACCATCTAGGGGACAATAACACAGGGTTAGGGGAAAAGGCCCTAGGCAAAATCCCCTAATTGCTGGGAGAAAATTTGGCCACAATGACCCTTGAGGTCCGTTTTGAACGCCACTCACCATGAAAACCGGCGGCTTGAGGTGTGAGTCGGGGTGCCGGTTGATCTTACGTTTCGTTACATGCTCGGGACAGTACTTCGACCGCGAGAACACCTTTCCGCCCTCGGTTTAAATCCAATTCCATAATTGCGCTCAAACATCATGAAAAACCGTCTCCTTCTCGGCTCCATCCTATCCTTTGCAATTCCCAGTCCTCTGTTTTGCGCCGCCAGTATCTCGGTCGCCGCGCAGATTCGGGCCAATGTAAGCAACGCGCCGGCAATCTTGGCGCAGGCCATAGCCGCAGATCCGTCCAACGTCTCGGCGCTGGTGGCGGATGCGATCGCTGCAGCCCCCGACCAGTCAGCCGCGCTCGTCTCCTCGGCGATTGCCGCCGCCCCGTCTCAAGTGTCCTCGATCGTGGGTGCAGCCGTCCAAAGCGTTAGCGCCAATGTTTCGTCAACGCCGGCGCAGGTCTCAAATGCGGTGGCGGGTGTCATCGCCGCCGCCGTAGGTGCCGCGCCGACCCAGGCAGCGACGATCGCGGGCGCGGCTATCGCTGCGGTTCCGGCGCAAGCGGTGACGATAACAGCCGCAGCGGTGACTGCCGCCCCGAGCCAGGCAGTCGCAGTGATGACTGCGGGGATCTCCGCCGCCCCGAGCCAAGCGGCCGCGATAGCCGCGGCAGGGGTAGAGGCTGCGCCGAACCAGGCTGCCGCGTTAACCACCGCGGCCGTAAATACCGCGCCGGCCCAAGCCGCCGCGATTGCACAGGCAGCGGCGGCAGCTGATCCGAGCCAAACGCCAGCGATCACAGCAGCTGCCATTTCAGTGTCTCCCGCACAGGCGCAGGCCATAACGCAGGCTACCGCCACATCGGCGCCTGCCGCGATTGTATCGGCTATTCAATCTGCAAGCAGCGCCTCGTTGGCCGCGACTTCTGCAACAAGCGTTGCAACGGGACAGGCCGGTCCACCCGCAGGAGCGCCCGCAGTCACCACAAACAATACCAATCCGATAAACCCCACGATTGTGAGCCCTTCCTCGTAGGCAATATTGGTTTCCCAAACCAGGAATGCCGCGTCGCACCTACACAAGCTTTATGCAGATCCGCAAGGCCTTCAGATTCAAGAATTGTGCCGCGACAATCGCCGTTGCGATCGCCGCGCTCGTGCTGAATACCGCCGCTCGAGGGTTCTACACCCCTGATCAGACCTCCGAGTTTTTCTTCACGGCAGCCGCCGCCGTTAAGTACAATGATAACGTTTTTCTTCAGAATTCCGGCCAGACCGGTCTGACGATTTTCGACCTTACCCCCGGATTTGAGTACGATTACGGGAAGGGCTCGCTCATCGAGGGAGTATTTGCGTTCAACGAGACCTTTTCCCTGTACTCTCAAGACTCGTCGAAGCTTAGCGATGACTTGGCCGACATCTCCTTCACGGCCAAGTACGAAAACGGCAAATCCAAGGCTAAATTGGACGCCGCTTTCCAGCAGCTCGACCAGTCCACGGTTGATATCCATCGGAATGGATACCTGGTGAAGCGCAATGTGACAGAAGTCGATTCCGGGGGAGAGACGGGACTAACGGCTAAAACCTCGATCGGCGCCGAGGTGACCTACAACGATACCGACTACACAACCGCTGGATACGACAGCCTTCAGTATGTGGAGATACCGGTTAACTATTACTACGAGGTGGATCCGGGGCTTGATGTCAGCGCAGGCTTCCGCTTTCGAAACAACACGCTGACCGGCGCGGCGCCCGAGAGTGATGATTATTTCTTCAACGTGGGAGCGAGAGGTGAGTTTACGCCAAAGATTACGGGCGAGTTCAATGTCGGCTACCAGGTCCGGAAGTTCACCGAAGGCGGCGATCAGAACGGATTGGGACTTACTGCGAAGTTCACGTACGCATACTCGCCGGTAACAACGTTCACCATTGGCCTCGACAACGACTTTGGCTACGCCGCTGTGGGAACGCCGCAACGACTCTCAGGCGGGAACATCGGCGTTAGGAACGCTTTGAATGCGCAATGGTCGCTCAACGGGCAGTTTGGCTACACGCGCTACGATTATACGACCACCGCCCAGAGAGACGGCTTCTATACCGGACAGGTTGGCGTGACGTTCCAATACAGCCACACCATCTCATTTGCGGCGACGTACAGCTATAGCCAGGACAGCTCAAATCTGCGGAATGCTAGCTTCGAGAACAACATAGTGAGTCTTACAGGCACGCTTCGCGAGTGACGCGAGGTCCTAAACGGGAACCTTGGATGCATCTTAGAATTTCATGCCTGCTCCTCGCGCTTGGCACTGCCTATTCGGTTGGCTTCTCCGCCGATGCTTATCCGTCCGACGCCGGGCAGACCGCGGTTGTGTCGGCGGACTATCTCCTCCAGCCCTATGACCAGATCCAGGTCCAGGTTTTTCAGGAACCGGATCTCGATCGCCTCGTGAGGCTTTCGCAGGACGGCCGCGTGACGCTGCCGCTGATCGGAACGGTTGACCTTAAGGCCAAAAGCGTACGTGAGGCGCAGGCGATTATCCGCGCCATGTACGACCGCGACTATATCGTCAATCCCCAGATAAATGTTAGCGTCTTGGAGTATTCCAAGGAGATGGTAAGCATCATCGGGGCCGTAAACACCCCTGGCGCAATTCCGATTCCCCCAGATCACCGACTCAGCCTGATCGAGGCCGTGGCGCGTGCAGGAGGATTCAATCGATTGGCAGACAGGCGGCACGTGAAGCTGACCCGCAAGGCAACTGGCGGGAAAACGGAGGTCACCGTCATAAATGCGGACGACCTGATGCAAAACGGGGCCGCCGACCAGTGGATCGTGGAATCGGGCGATGTAATTTTCGTCGCGGAGCGCCTCCTTTAGCAGCGCGGCGCTCTCTGACATGGAATCCGACGATCCCCGGCGCGCCCACGAGAGGCAGCTCAACGAAACCAGTAAGCCGGGTCGGTACGGTCAAGCCCCCGGCTATGGTTATCCGGCCTACGGCTATCCAAGCTACGGCTACCCAAGCTACGGCTACCGAGGGACACCTGACACTTCAACGCAGCAGAGCCTGCGTGATTACCTGCTGATTCTTCGCGAACGAATCTGGTATATCGCCGTGACGTTCCTTGTCGTGGTTTCGGCAACGCTGCTTTACACATTCTCGCTTACGCCGGTCTACCAGTCGACGGCGACCGTCCAGGTCTTCAGGAGAGAGGCGACCGTCATGCGTGTCGAACAGGTTGTGGAAAGCGGGATCAATTCCGCCGAAGACCTGAACACGCAGGTCAACATTCTGCAGAGCGGCCTGATAATCCAGAAGGTGTTCGACCGACTTACTCCTGAAGACCGGAGCCGTTTTCTCGCTCCCTATCTCAAGCCGGGGGAACCGGCCCCGTCCGCCCTATCGCTTCTCAAGGCGAACCGAACGATCACGCCGCAAAGGCTCAGCCTCATCGTAGCGATCGAATTTCGGCATCCCGATCGCGAGATGGCCGCCAAGATCGCCAACCTGATGGCCGATGAATACATAGCTTACAACGCCCATGTCCAGGTGGACGAGTCGATGAAGGCCGTCGTCGAGCTGGAGCAAAGAGCCAACGAACAGAGAAAACGCGTTGATGAGATCGCCAACCAGCTGCAGGCCTACAGGGAGAAGAACAACCTCGTCTCGCTGGATCAGCGGAAGGACATCGTTACCGAAAAGCTGAAGGAGCTGAACAATTACGTGACCCAGAGCTCCTCCCTTCTGCAGGACGCGGAAACGCGGTGGAAGCTGGTGGAGACCGCGCGGCAAGGGGGCAGGAACCTCCTTGATCTATCGTTCGTGGCCTCGGTTCCCTCGGTGAGCCAGCTGCAGCAGCAGGTGGCAAACCTCACGATCGACGTGGCACAGCTGAGCCAGCGGTACCGAGCTAGGCACCCGAAGATGATCGAGGCGGTGAACACGCTCGAGGAGGCGAGACGGCAGCTTCAATTGGCCATTGCAACGAGCGTCGCACAGGTCGAGTCACAATATCAGACGGCTTTGCAGAACTACGAGTTGGCTCGGGCTGCGCTAGCGTCCCAGGAAGCTGACTCCCTTTCCCTTGACCGGTTTGGGGTTGAATACTCAAACCTTGCGAGGGATTACGAGGTCAACGAGAAGCTTCTCGAACAGATCCTTGAGCGGATGCGCGAGACCTCGGTAAGCGGCACGATCGAGAGTCCGAACGCGCGCATGGTTGACCAGGCGGTTCCGGGTGGGCGACCGATCTCGCCCAATTACACGCTGAACCTTAGCCTCGGCATGGTCGGTGGCCTTGGCCTCGGCCTTGCGT
>Ga0302201_10004395_pt1 | contig 10168 bp, 7 predicted proteins | sample II_Bog_N3_2_FD_194586 | JGI IMG/M metagenome (GOLD analysis project Ga0302201, IMG submission 194586) | Peat permafrost microbial communities from Stordalen Mire near Abisko, Sweden - II_Bog_N3_2 | ecosystem: Environmental > Terrestrial > Soil > Wetlands > Peat | place: Sweden: Abisko, Stordalen...
CGACTGCGGGGGCCCGTCAACACCGTGCGTCTGGACCCAGGGCGACGTCTTCACGATTGCGGGCGGGGGCAGTTCTGGCACCGACGGCGCCAGCGCGCTGACGTACGCTCTCGCCCGTCCTACGGGCATCGCCGTTGACCCATCGGGCAACGTGATCATCCCGATGCAGGACGCCAACGACGCGCTGGTGCTCGCCGTGTCGGGCTCGAATCCTGGTTATCCGCTGCGTTCAGATTGCGTGAATGGATCGACTGCGTGCTCGTGGATTCAAGGCGGCGTCTACGTCATCGTTGGACAGAGTGGCAGCTCGGCGGCTTTGACTGATGGAAGCACGGCGGCCTCGTCGTCGCTGGAGAAACCGGACTACGCGAGCCTTGACTCCTCAGGGAACCTCATCCTGGATGATTACAACAGTGGCGTCGTGGTGCTCGCAAGGTCGGCGACGAATCCCGGTTACGTGTTGGGCAACGATTGCGGGACCGGATCGACTGCGTGCGTCTGGACCCAGGGCGACGTCTTCACGCTGGCCGGATCGTGGAGCGGCTGCGGAAGTGGTAGCGATGGCCAGGCCGGTATTGACTGGAACTTCTGCGAATCTCGAGGTGTCGCGGTCGATTCGAGTGGCAACGTCGTCATCGCAGACTCGGACAACGGTCTGCTGGTCGTGCTCGCCGAGTCCGCCACGAATCCCGGCTACCAATTAGAGAACGACTGCGGGACCGGATCTACCGCGTGCGCCTGGACGCCCGGTGACATCTTTGTCTTGACTGCTGATCCCTATAACTCGGGAACCTCGCCGTCAGCCGGGTCACCCAGCCTGGGCACCGATACGGCAGTTTTCTTTCCGTCGGGGAACACGTTCGACGGCCAGGGCAACCTCCTGTTCGCCAATAACCAGTACCAAGTGATCGACATGCTCGCGATGTCGAGTTGCTCGAGTGACTGCCCCTACGGACTCGCCACCATCAACCAAGGCGATATCTATCTCCTCGCCGGAGGTGCCACGTCGAACCCGGGCACCTACGGCGAGCACGGATCACCTACGTCGGCCTATTTGGGGGCTTGGAATAACAGTGCCGGAGCTAACTTTCTCGCAATCGACAACGTGAATGGCGCGGTCGTGCTGGCCGACGCGCCAATCAACACGGTGCGTACCTTCGACGGTGGCGAGATCGCCGTGACCACCACGACGTACCGCGCACCGCCGATCAGAGAAGCGACCACGACGACGTCAACCACCACGACGTCGACCACGACTACGACCACGACCACGACTATGCCGACCACCACGACGACACTCGCGCCTCGGCCACGGATTCGCGCGAACTTCTACTTCGCCCTGGATGTGACGGTCCTCAGCGCCGCGCAAAAGTCCCAGCTCGGATCCATCGCGCGAGCGGTGCGCAACGAGCGTATCGCCGCGCTCAGCGTCGTTGGTTATTCGGACCCATTGAGTCAAGGTGGGGCCGCGAACGCAATAGGCGTGGCCCGGGCCAATGCGGTCGCCGCGTACCTGCACCAACGACTGGTGTCGCTGGGTGACGGCGCAGTGACAATCGGTAGGCGTAGCGGCGGAGTACTCAAGAACAGGCCCTATTCGAATGATCGGGTGGCGGTGCTCACCAGCTGATCGGCGAGCAAATCTCTGCGCGGTTGCCGATTCGCGCGGTTGACCTCGATGTCTCGAGAGATCTAGAACTTGTCCTGGGTGGCGTCGAGAGTAGACGATTTTTCAGTGGCCAGCGGGTGGGCACTGAGCATCCATTCGAGCAAGGGGACCAGCGCGTTGATGTTGCCACGCACTTTGATGCGTCCTTCGCGCAGTGCACCGGCGCTGTCGATGTCCCCTCGAAAGAGAGCTCGCGCGTCGGCGTAACTCAGTCGCAGCAGCGTGTCGGCCAGCAGGTTGTCACCGGGGTCAGCCTTCGCCTCGCGTTCGCGAATGGTCAGGGTGAGCGCGTGCGGCGCTCCGCCGGGGGCGTCGGTCATCTCGATCACGATGCGAAAGACCACGTCGCGCTTGACCGGGACTGGCCCGGCCTTCGCCAGGGTCTCGTTGAGCCGATCGAACCAGGAATCGCTGAGAAAGTCGGCCACAATCTACGGTGCGGGCTGCACGTCGGCGTCGGCGGCCGAACGGTTCGTCCTTCGTAGAATCTTTCGACCGAGCCACGCCACGGGGTCGTACGCGACGTCGACGACGCGCTCCTTTAGCGGGATGATCGCGTTGTCCGTGATGTGGATGTGCTCGGGGCAGACTTCCGTGCAGCACTTGGTGATGTTGCAGTAACCGAGTCCCATCTCCTCTCGAACGAGGTGGCGTCGGTCGTTCTGGTCCAGCGGGTGCATCTCGAGTTCGGCGTAACGGATGAAGAACCGAGGACCCGAGTAGGAGGCCTTGTTGTCCTCGTGGTCGCGGATCACGTGACAGACGTCCTGGCAGAGGAAGCATTCGATGCACTTGCGGAACTCCTGGCCGCGCTCGACGTCCTCTTGGAACATGCGATAGCCCCCCTCGGGCATGGGCGGGGGCAACAACGCCGGGACCTTCTGGGCCTGGACGTAGTTGAACGAGACGTCGGTCACCAGGTCGCGGATGATCGGGAACGTCTTCATCGGGGTCACCGTCACCTCGCCCTCGGGCAACTGGTCCATACGCGTCATGCACATGAGTCGAGGCTTGCCGTTTATCTCGGCTGAACACGAGCCGCACTTGCCGGCCTTGCAGTTCCATCGGCACGCCAGGTCGGGTGCCTCGGTCGCCTGGATCCGGTGGATGACGTCCAAGACAACCTCACCCTCGTTCTGGGTCAACGTGTAACTCTCGAAGTCGCCGCCGTTCGCGTCCCCGCGCCAAACCTTCATCGTGACCTCGGCCATTAGTGGTCCTCCTCGAGCAGTGCTTTGAGATCGTCGGGCATCTCGAGCAGCGGCGACTCGACGGTATCGATCGGGCTGTCCCAATTGCCACCGTTGGTCGAATGGGCGAAATTGAACTTTGCGAACGCCGGGTCGGCCGCGGGGAAGTCTTCTCGCGTGTGACCGCCTCGCGACTCCTTGCGCAGCGTGGCGCCCCGGGTGACGGTGCGACAGACCGTCAACATCGCGGGCAGGTCCGTCGTGAGGTTCCAACCGGGGTTGTAGGCCCGGCCACCCTTTACGGCGATGTTCTTCACACGTTCGGTGAACTTATCGAGCTCGGTGGCGGCGAATTCGAGCTCGCTCGCGGTGCGGATGATGCCGACGTTCACCTGCATCATCTCTTGGAGGTCGCGTTGGATGTCGTAGGGGTTCTCACCGCTCGCGCGATCAAAGGGCGCCAAGGCCTCCTTCACTGCTGCTTCCACTTCGCCCATGTCCAGTGTCGTCGCGGCCTGGCCGGACTCCACGTAATCCGCGGCTCCCATGCCCGCGCGCTTACCAAAGACGACGAGGTCGCTGAGCGAGTTGCCACCGAGCCGGTTGGCCCCGTGCATGCCCCCGGCGACCTCGCCCGCGGCGAAGAGTCCCGGCGCCAGGGTCGCGGCGGTCTCGGCGTCGACCTTGACGCCGCCCATGATGTAATGACACGTTGGGCCGATCTCCATGGGGTCGGTCGTGATGTCGACGCCGGCGAGTTCCATGAACTGGTGGTACATCGACGGCAAGCGACGACGGATGAACTCGGGACTGCGCCGCGAGGCGATGTCCAAGAACACCCCGCCGTGGGGGCTGCCGCGACCGGCCTTCACCTCGGTGTTGATCGCGCGCGCGACCTCGTCGCGGGGCAGCAGTTCGGGCGGACGGCGTCCCGCGGTATGGTCGTCGTACCACTTGTCCGCTTCCTCCTCGGTCTCGGCGGTCTCGGCGCGGAACATGTCGGCGACGTAGTTGAACATGAAGCGCTTGCCCTCGGAGTTACGAAGCACGCCACCGTCGCCGCGCACCCCCTCGGTCACGAGCAGTCCGCGCACGCTGTGCGGCCAGACCATGCCCGTGGGGTGGAATTGGATGCATTCCATGTCGATCAACTGGGCGCCCGCCCACAGGGCCATCGCGTGGCCGTCGCCGGTCCCCTCCCAGGAGTTCGACGTGAACTTCCAGGACTTACCAGTTCCGCCCGTGGCGAGGATCACCGACTTGGCGCCGAAGGTGACGAATTCGCCGCTCGGTCGCCAGTAGGCGACACAGCCCGCCACCCGGCCGTCGGCGTCGTGGACGAGCTTGAGGACCTTGCACTCCATGTACACGTCGGTGCCCATCGAGACGACCTTTTGCTGGAGGGTGCGGATCAGCTCGAGCCCGGTGCGGTCGCCCACGTGCGCGAGTCGCGCGTAGCGGTGACCGCCGAAGTCGCGCTGGAGGATCTTGCCGTCCTTGGTCCGGTCAAAGAGGGCGCCCCATTGTTCGAGTTCCCAGACCCGATCGGGCGATTCCTTGGCGTGCAGTTCGGCCATGCGGTAGTTGTTCAGGTACTTGCCGCCGCGCATGGTGTCACGAAAGTGCACCTTCCAGTTGTCCTCGGGATAGACGTTGCCCATGGCGGCCGCCATGCCACCCTCGGCCATGACCGTGTGGGCCTTGCCGAGCAGGGACTTGGTGACGATGCCCACGCTGAGGCCGCGCTGCTTGGCTTCGATGGCGGCGCGCAACCCGGCGCCGCCGGCGCCGATGATCAGTACGTCGTACTCGTGGTGTTCGTAGTCGGTCACGATGTTTCCTTGTTCCTAGAAGATCTTGTAGTCGGTGAGCGCACCCGAGGCGACCAGACGCACGTACACGTCAGTGAGTGCCACGAAGATGAGCGACGTCCAGGCGAGGTTCATGTGCTTGGAGTTGAGCGGGGTGAGCAACTTCCAGAAGCGGTAGCGCAGCGGGTGCTTGGAGAAACTCTTGAGCCCCCCGCCGCACAGGTGCCGACAGGCGTGACAACTAAGCGAATACGCCCAGAGCAAGACGGCGTTCACGCAGAGCACGATCGTGCCGACGGTGACACCTAACCCGAGTCCGGGCTGTTGAAAGGCTCGCACGGCGTCGTAGGTGAGCAGCACATTGAAGATCAAACCGGCGAAGAAGAAGTAGCGGTGCAGGTTCTGCATGATGAGCGGAAAGCGCGTCTCGCCGGTGTAGGTCCCGTGGGCGTCGGCGACCGCGCACGACGGTGGCGACCACCAGAAGGCTCGGTAGTAGCTGCGACGGTAGTAGTAGCAGGTGAGTCGAAATCCCAAGGGGAAGATCAGGATCAACAGAGCCGGCGAGAGCGACCCGACGCCAAAGGCGAAGCCGACCTTGGAACCGGCCACGCAGTGGTCTGAGAGGCACGGCGAGTAGAAGGGGCTGATCAGGTCGCGGTGCACGTTCGCACCGACGTAGTAGTAGCGGTTCTGGAAGGCCGCCCAGGTCGAGTAGATGACGAAGGCGGTCAGTACCGACATCGTCACCACGGGTTGGATCCACCAACGGTCCTTGCGCAGGGTGGTGACGCCGGGACCACCGCGCGCGCCGCCGAGGACCACCTTCGTCGTGCTCTCCATGACCGCCACAACCACTCCTTCGTACGGTGGTGACGAGCAAAGGCCACGTCACAGCAACGTTCCCCATACTAGGCAATCGCTCCAAGGCCCCCCGTAGACGAAAGTCCTTGTTTTGCTTTGTTCATTGGTCTTTGGCGAGCACGAAGCACGATGACGGGACCGGGGCGCCGTGAAAAACCGCCCTCGTCGCTCGAACCGAGGGCGGTCTTTGATGGCGTCCTCGCGGGCCGCCGGTTGGTCACGCGATGATCAACGAGGGGTGGTGCTCGCTATTCGTCCAAGTGCGGTTGCGTGGTGCGAAAGGTCGAACGACGCTCCTCTTCGATGAACTCGCGGGCGACGAAACCAAAGCTCGTGCGCTCGTAGTAGGTGAGCCCGCTGAGCGGTGGCGAGTAGGCGTGGATGCTCACCGCCGGGTCGCCGGTCTCGTGCACGACGTCGTGTACGTAGTCGGTGCCGAAGGAACCGTAACCGCCGGGTCCGAAGATCGCCGAGTCGACGCCGATGCTGTCCTTCGCGCGGTGGTGTTCGCGCAGTGACCCCTGAGTCACGCGAAAGGCTCCCGCGGATCCGCCGTGGTCGTGCCAGTCCGATTCCTGGTCGTTCTCCCACGTGAGTAGCTTCACCTCGTAGCCGGGCGTGCGATAGAGAAGCAACCACCACCGACTCTGGTGGTCGGCGACGATCAGGTCCTGCCAGAGATCGGGACGCGCGGCGATGGTGTTCACGACGAGTTCGAGTTGCTCGGGGCTGAGTCGCGCGTGAGGCAGGTTCAACGTCGCGAGCACTTCGTGGAGTTCCTCGGCTCGTTCGTGTGGTGCCTCACTGATTCGTTCTACAAAGCTAAGTGACACGCTGGCTCCTTTGTTGGGTATTTTCTAGTATTTCTCTAGAATAAGTAGTAATAAAGAGTAGGTCAAGCAGTGTGGGTTGATTCTCACTGTTTTCTAAGGTTCGCCTTGGTCTGGCGAATGCGGGCCGCTCGCAAGCGACGCGGTTTTCCTAGTACTTACCGCCGCGGCGCCCTTCGGCGGTGCCGCCCAGCAAGGCCCAGACCACGAGTCCGAGTCCCGGGACGAGGAACCAGATCCCAAAGACGAGGGCCAGGACGACGAAGAACGCGCCCATGCCTAGGGTGAAGGGCCAGATCGAGGTGCCAGGGAACGTGCCCACGAAACCGGCTCCCTGGCCCTGGGTGGCGTTGGGGTCGTCCTCGGGGCGGGCCCGCATGCGCCGACTCCACCAGTAGTAGTAGCTACCGGGAAGGAAGCAGAGCAGCATGCCCGCGAACATCATCACGCCGCCCGCGTTCTCGAGGCTCCAGTTCCAGTAGACGGCGCACATGAGTCCGAAGAACAGTCCCAGACCGAGCAGGACCTTGGCTTCTACCCTCATGAGCTCGACACCTCGTCGTGGTGTTCTTCGGGGTGAGTGCCGTGGCCGAGCGATCGATGCTCGGGGTGGTTGTAGTCCCAGGTCGGACGCTCGGAACGAATCTGGGGCAGACGGTAGAAGTTATGGTGCGGCGGCGGCGACGTGGTGAACCACTCGAGGGTCTGGGCGTCCCAGGGGTTGTCGCCCGCGGGGTAACGCTTCCAGCTCACGGCGACGTTCACGACGAACAGGATCGTCGAGACGCCGATAAGCACGGCACCAAAGGTGCTCAGGTCGTTGAGGAACTTCCACTGCGGATCGTGCGGGTAGACCGCGACGCGACGGGGCATGCCTTCGAGTCCCAGAATGTAGAGAGGGAAGGTGAAGACCTGCGTGCCAATGAACAAGAACCAGAACTGGAGCTTGCCGATGCGCTCGTTGAGCAGATAGCCCGTGATCTTGGGACCCCAGTAGTAGAGCGCGCCCATACCCGCAAGCACGAGCGCCATCACGACCGAGTGGAAGTGCGCGACCACGAAGTAGGTGTCGTGGGTGAAGAAGTCGAGCGGTGGGCTCGCCAGGTAGATGCCCGTCAGTCCACCGATCAGGAACGTGACGACGAAGCCGATGGCCATCAGCATGGCCGTGGAGAACCATATCTCTCCTCGCCACATGGTGCCGATCCAGTTGAATATCTTTATCCCCGTCGGCACCGCGATCAAAAGGCTCATGATCGAGAAGAACGGTAAGAGCACGACGCCGGTGGTGAACATGTGGTGCGCCCAGACGCCCAGCGACAAGGCGGCGATCGACAGCGTCGCGAAGACCATGCCCTTGTACCCGAAGACGGGCTTGCGCGAGAACACCGCGAGGATCTCGGTCGCCATGCCGAAGAACGGCAGGGCGAGGATATAGACCTCGGGATGGCCCCAGAACCAGAAGATGTGCTGCCAGAGCACCGGGACACCACCTCCCTGGACCGAAAAGATGTGCGTACCGAAGTGTCGGTCGCAGTAGAGCATGATCAGACCGGCCGTCAGGACCGGAAAGGCCAACAGGATCAGGATCGCGGTCACGAGCATGTTCCAGGTGAAAATCGGCATGCGGAACATCGTCATGCCCGGTGCGCGAAGGTAGAAGATCGTCGCACAGAGGTTGACCCCGGTGAAGATCGCCGAGAATCCCGTCAGCAGCAGGCCACCTATCCACAGGTCCGCTCCCGCACCGGGCGTGTTCACCGAGTTCGAGAGCGGCGCGTAGGCGACCCAGCCGAAGTTGGCGGCGCCCCCGGCGGTGAAGAAGCCCGACAACATGGTGATGGCGCCGGTCAAGTAGAGCCAGTAGGACAACGCGTTCAGACGCGGGAAAGCCATGTCGGGCGCGCCGATCTGGATGGGCACCATGATGTTCGCTAGGGCGCCGAAGGCGAAGGGGCCGGCGAACAGGTAGATCATGACCGAGCCGTGCATCGTGAACAGCTCGTTGTACTGGGCGAACGAGACGAGCGTGCCGTTGGGCGTGGCGAGTTGGGCGCGCAGGATCTCGGCGAACGCGCCGCCGATCACGAGCATGATCACCGAGGTGATGGTGTAGGAAAGGCCGATCACCTTGTGGTCGGTCGTGGTGATCCACTTGAGGATGCCCGTCGGACCGTGATGCTCGTCGTGGCCGTGCTCTTCGATCGCCTCGTGGGCGGGAGGAACGGGAGGAAGTTGGACTGGCGGATCGAGTAGGTCGGTCATCTCGTTATCTCCCGAACTTCGTGGTTGAGCCCTTGGCGGGGACGATGGCGGAGGTCTGCTGGTAGGTCGTCTTGGCGGCGGCCTTGGCGGCGGCGGCGTCGGCGGGGTTGTTGAACGTCGCGATCCAGGCCGCGTACTCGCTCTGGCTGACGACCTTCACGCGAAACCACATGAGCGAGTGGTAGAGCCCGCACAACTGGGTGCACTGACCGAAGTACGTACCGGTGTTCTGGGCCATGATCGTGAACTCGTTCTTCACCCCGGGCAGTGCGTAACGAGAGAAGTTGAAGGCCTTGACGTAAAAGCCGTGGATCACGTCTGACGACGTCAAGTTGAAGTGCACGTTCTCGCCCACGGGCATCACCATTTCAGGGTTCTGCGTGGTCTGGCCGTAGACGAAGGCATTCGTGCCGGGATACGTGAACTTCCAGCCCCACTGGAAGGCGTTCACGTTGATGGTGACGTTGGTCGTGGGGTTGGCCGTCTCCTTATTCTCCACCACCAGCGTGGCGGCGAACAGGCCAAAGACGATCAGGATGGGAACCACCGTGTAAGCGAGTTCGAGGGGAATGTGGTACTGACTCTGCTTGGGGATGTTGTCACCCTTGCGCCGATAGCGCAGCACCGCGTAGAGGATCAACAAGCAGACGAAACCACCGATGACGACGGCGAGAATCGAGAACCACTGCCAGAGGTGAAAGACCGACTTGGAACTGGTTGACGCGCCGGCGCTCGCGCCAAAGGAGGGCACGGTACAACCCGACAGGGCGAGAGCGGCCAATGGGAGTGCAACGGTACGCCGTAGACGGCGCCACCGGCGCGCACGGACCGTTGCACCCTGTGGGGGCAGGGCGGGTGTTTGCACACCACGACACTAGCCAGTATTTTAAGTCGCAGACCTCACATAATTGTGAAACGCCTTATCCCCGTTGGCGATAGCGCCCTAGTACTCGTCGCCCGTGCTCTCGCGTGCGGCCCAGTTGAAGACGCCTTTGGCCATGGTCGAACTCGCCCGCTCGGCCCGGTCACTGAAGATGCGCTGGCGCGCCGCGGCGATGCCCGGGTCGTCGGGCGTGGCGAGCCAGGCCATCTCGATCAGGTGTCCCGCGAGCCGCTCGTCGTTGGACGAGCCGCTCCGCATGAGCGACAGGGCGCGATCGGCGAGTCGCCCGGCCCCGCCCGAAAGCTCGGTGATCTCGCGCGCGAGTGCTCGGTCGTTCGCCGGCTTGAGGGTGGCGGGATTACCGTCCCACCATCCGCCGTAGAGGCGCCAGATGTTGTGCACGATGAATTCCGGCTCGTCGTAGACGGGCTGGAGGAAGGGCCGGTCCGCCAGGTGGGCGGGTACGACGACGTCGCTCACGACGTCGCTCAGACGCGCACCGGCGTTCATCATCGCGAGCGTCTGGTCGACGATGCTCTCGAGGAATTCGGCGGTCTCGGTCAGCGCCTGGTGGATGCGATCCGGTCCGATGATGGGCAGGCCGTGGCCGGGTAGGAGAAAATGCGCATCGAGTTCGGCCATGCGTCGAAGGGCCT